>Ga0194132_10001440_pt1 | contig 48171 bp, 32 predicted proteins | sample TA2KigOf80mmetaG_FD_148612 | JGI IMG/M metagenome (GOLD analysis project Ga0194132, IMG submission 148612) | Freshwater microbial communities from Lake Tanganyika, Tanzania - TA2015054 Kigoma Offshore 80m | ecosystem: Environmental > Aquatic > Freshwater > Lake | place: Tanzania: Lake...
ATCTTCCCGAATCACATGAGCATAACCACGAAGTGAATCACCCTTCAATTGCTTCCAGGTACGACCATAATCAGTGGAGCGAAGAAGATAGGTTTGATGATCACCTCTTGTGTGATTGTCAAGAGTAACATATACTGTTCCTTTATCAAAATGCCCTGATTCAACACAAGATACCCATGTGTTTTTTTGAATAGTTGATGGCAAATTGAGTGAGGTATTCGTCCATTGCTTACCGCCATTTGTAGTCACTTGAATCTTGCCATCATCGGTTCCAACCCAGATGATTTGTTGATCCAAGGGAGATTCGCTTATGGAATAAATTGTGCAATGATTTTCAGCGCTTGTCACATCTCGCGTCACACCGCCGGAATTGACCGGATTATATTTAGTGGAATCATTTGTTGTGAGATCCGGAGACAATCGCACCCAAGTATCTCCATGATCATATGATCTATGCAAATATTGCGAACCGATATAGAGTGTTTTTGGATTCAGGATGGATTGCACCATCGGGGTATTCCAATTGAATCGCAATTTTTTTTCTCCTTCTTCTTCAAATGGGGCAATTGGTTTTGTCTCTCCCGAATTCAGATGTCTACGAACAGCAGAACCGCCTTGTGATTCGAAATACATGATCTCTTTATTCACACGATCACGCAAAACAGCAAATCCATCACCCCAGCCGGTTGGAGACCAGTCGCGGTTTTGAATTCCACCACCACCGGGAATTCTACTTGGTGTCATCCATGAACCATTGTCTTGTAATCCGCCGAATACATTATATGGTTCTTCCATATCATAAGAAACGCGATAAAATTGAGCAAGCGGAAGATTTCTAAACATGGACCATGTTACACCGCGATCATAAGAGCGATAGACACCACCATCGGTTCCAAGCAAAAGATGCTGCGTATTTTCAGGATCTATCCATAATGCATGATGATCTGGATGAGTGCCACCTCCATAATTGAAGCCATTGAATGTTTTGCCTCCGTCATTGGACATCCCCAATTGAAAAGAAGGACGGTATACTCGTTCTGGATCGTTTGGATCAACAACAAGTTGAGCAAAATAAAATGGTCTTGCCGTAACACTCACTGCATTTGACGTTTTTGTCCAGGTTTCACCTCGGTCATCAGAGCGATACAATCCACTCTCTTTGGACTCCATCATGGCATAAATCGTGCTTGGTTTCGATGGCGCAATCGTAAGAATGATTCTCCCCAAATCTCCTTCCGGCATGGACTTTGTCATCTTGTTCCATGTTTTTCCGGCATCTGTGCTTTTATACAAACCCGAACCGGAACCACCGGATGAAAAACTCCATGCTTTTCTGCGAAACTCCCACATTGATGCATAACAAATGGAAGGATTTTCAGGATCGATGTCAACATCGGCACATCCTGTTTGTTCATTCACATATAAAACTTTGGTAAATGTTTTTCCGCCATCTTCGGTGCGATATAAACCTCGATCTTCACTATCGCCCCATAGCGCTCCCAAACCTGCAACCAATGCGATGTCGGGATTACTTGGATTGAGAACCACTTTTGCTATGCGTTCCACTTTTTCAAGACCGAGGAATGTCCATGTTTCGCCACCATCAGTGGTTTTATATAAACCTCCACCGATTGAAACACTATTGCGGACATTTGATTCACCCGTGCCTACCCACAAGACTGAATCGTGATGATTTGGGTCGAGTGCAATGGATCCAATCGAATGTTGATTGACTTTCGTGAAAATTTGCTTGAATGAATTTCCATTGTCTTTTGATTTCCATAGGCCACCGGCTGCCGAACCTACATAGATGACAAGTCTTTTCTCACTTGGTGATCCCGGTACCGGAACTCGCAGTGCTTGCACTGTTGTGACTCGTCCGCTGCTTGTTGCAGGGCCGATTTCACGAGCGCGCATTGAACCAAATGTGAATGAAGAATATTGAGCCTGCATGATGCATGAGCTCAAAAGAAAAAGACCGATAATTGACAGTCTGATATTCATGTGAGTCTCCGTGATTATTGTTTAGCAGGCATTGAAAAGAGGGCATCCGATACAGATGCATTGAATTGATATTCTTTGATATATGTGGAACTCATTGTTTCGCCATTCATTTTTTGTTCAAAAACATATGGAAGAGTTCTGCCATCTATCACTTGATATTCTCCAAGAAACATATCGCTTTCATCCAGAACGCCTGAATTCATTGAACGAGTTGTCCATTTGATGATGAGATAAGAATCCACATCCAAATAATAGATGATTTCTGTCCCATCTGCGTATCTTGATTTCACTTTATACACTTCCGATCCTTCGATTTCATCCTTTCCTTCATATGTAAGGGAAGATCCATCATTTCCGGAAGACATAAGATCATTCCATAATAACTTGATTGTTCTTCCTGCATCTCTTGCATCGTCGGCATTCATTGGCTGAGGATCCATGGAGCCGGTCCACGGTTGAATGCTCCATCCTTGTTTGCCATCATAAGCCATTGTATATGTCAATCCGGCTTGTATAACAAGATCCATGCGGGAACTTTTTGGTGCTTTCAAGGTGAATGTCATTGGTCTTTTCTGACCACCACCACCGCCTTGTGTCTGTGCTTTGATAATGACTGCTTGTTGTTGTGGATACTTGTCCAGTCCTCCAATTGCAGCATGATATCCTTTCAGAATGGATTCAAGCGTCTGTGCTTGCATGATGCCCGGCAATACGAGCAGCAGCAATAGGAATAAGAATCTGTTCATGGTTTAACCTTAGGTTGATATTATGAAGTTCTATATTACGTGAAATGTGTAGTTTGGTTTCAGACATGTATCAATAATCTCAATGAATCACTTATGAATGATGCTCATATTCACTTGCTTGTCAATCACCTTCCGATTATCCTTCCAATCATTGCGATCATTGCAAGAATAGTCGCTTTTTTCATGGATTCAGATGCATTGAAGCGCTTTGCCATGATCATCCTCATATTGAGCGGAATATGTGCTTTCGCATCCATGCAATCAGGTGAAAGAGCCGAAGAAATGATTGAATCAACAGTATTCTTTAGTGAAACACATATTGAAGCACATGAAGAAGCGGCTGAAACTTTTGCCATCTTTTCTTATGTGATTGCAGTGATGGCCATCGTGAGTCTATGGGCTGATTTCAAGAAAAAATCTTTTGCTGTGATATTGACTGAAATCACGCTCGGATTATGTATCGTGTCATTCTATTTTGCACAAAAGACAGGTACAACCGGTGGCGAAATCAGACATGAAGAAATTCGCAAGGGTTTTGTTGCTCCGGAAAGCAATCATCATGAATGATATGTTCTTTCAATGACCTTCAATGCCTCTTTCTTGGTGAGCGGGCTGAGTGGTGATGAAAGAACAAATTGTTTAACATCTTTGGGATTGACATATGAATATTCTCTCAAAGCCCATCCCATTCCCTTTCGAATGAAGAATTCTTTTTCCTTTGCCAATCGAAGACAAAGTGAAAAGAGAAGTTCCTTGTCTGTATAGGATTTATATCGTTTCTGAAAGAGCAGGCATAGTCTCTGCAACCAAAAATTGCCTGAGTGCATCCACTCTTCAATAAATGAGTTTCTTTTGTCGGGGTATTTCTCAAAATAGATACCGATCAATGGGGCAATGGCATCAATCGTATCCCACCATGAGTGATGCAAAGCCAATTCAAGCAATGTGTCGATTGCCTTCAAATCCCAGTGTTTATGAGCTTTTTGAGCAATGTCAATCGCTGCATACATTGCCTCTCTCTTTCCTTTCTTCATCAAATCCTTCACAATGATTTGCCAATCCGAAAGGATGGTTTTAGGGAATTGAGCAAGAATATTGTTACAGAGTTGTTTGCGATCCGGCGAAGAGATGCCATAAAATGCATCGATGTTTTTCATGTAAGCGCGCATTGGCAATGCCCGATTGGAATCCGCATGTTCATCAAATGCGGAAAGCAGAGCTTGCGAACAAGCATGCATCAAGCGATTCCGGGCGAAGGTGAATCATCAATATCAGGAACTTCTATGAATTCACCTACCACGATATCATCTTCTCCACTCGCATTATCCTGAGAAATACTGATGATTTTTTGTTTAACCATTTCGAGCAGCGCAAGGAATGTGACAACAATCATTTGTCTGCTTTGCTCACGCACCAAATGGAAAAAGCTTAATTGTTTATGTTCCTTCATCAGATTGATAATCTCATCAACACGATGTTCGACGGTTAATTGTCTTCGTTCAATATCATAATGTTTTTGAGCATCGAGATTTCTATCCAGTGCCTTTTTCAATGCACGCATCAAGTCGAACAGGGTGGTATTCTTCAATGCATCATTGCTTCCAAGATGAAGACTTTCGGCATCAAAAAATGTACGGTAATAATGATACCTTTCTCTTTCGGCTCTATCAGATAGATTCCCCGCCGCTTCTTTGAATTGCTTATAAATGAGAAGTCGATTCAATAATTCAGCTCTTGGGTCTATCTCTTCCACTTCACCATCGGCATTTACTTTTTCTCTTGGAAGCAGCATAAGAGCTTTGATTTGCATCAATGATGCAGCCATGACCATGAATTCACCGGCAAGTTCAAGGTCGAACATTTCCATGAGACGCACATAATCCAAAAAATCTCCGGTGATTTTTGCGATCGGTATATCATATATGTTCAGTTCATCTCTTCGGATGAAATACAACAATAAATCGAGTGGACCCTCAAAATTTGGTAATTGTATGGTATAAGTGGACATATTGCTTACATAGATTGAATGATTGCAAACTTATGCAGTTTTACGGAAATTATAGGTCTTTGGGAATGCTTGGCAACCTCAGTATGTTTGCATGTATGTATTTGTACACAATTCTGGAAAGAACATGAAATCTCTCTTGAGCATCATCTTTCTGATATCCCTTATGACATATCCCTCTGTCAGCGGTAGGGCTCAGGAAGCATTCAAAGGCAGCGTGACTTATGAATTATCCACCGATGATGCGGATATGCCCTTGAAAATATCCACAAATGGAAGCAAATTCAAGGCAAGTATTACCATGGCCATGGGCACAATGGACGTCATCATGGACAATCAGGCAAAAGATCAAACCATGATCATGCATTCACAAAAAATGTATATGCAATTGACTGCAAAGCGCTTGGAACGGTTGAAATCCATGATGGGATCCATGGGAAAAGGCTTTGAAGCACCATTGATCACCGAACCGGTCAGGACAGGTGAAACCAAGAAAATTTTGAATTATGTCTGTGAAAAGTTGATTGACAAAAGCGATGGAAATACCACCGAAATTTGGGTAACAGACAAAGTAGGATATCTTGCCTTTTCAGGCTCACCTCTGCTACCTATGCCTTCTCTATTGAATTCCGATGCGGCAACATTTTTTCCTTTGGAAATTCAAAGCAAAGACAAAGATGGCGAAACAGTCATGAAACTCACTGCAAAAGAAGTCTCATTGACAGCTCCCGGTGAGGCGGATTTTTCAGTCCCGGCTGATTATGCCCCCTTTTCCTTCCCCGGTGGCGGAAATTAAACATCGATGTTTTCATTAAAAACCGAGTTCTCAACTCGGTTTTTTTTTGCTTAAGATTCCATGTTTTCATCAATGTGATGTCTTATCCACATTCGGTAAGAAGCATTGGTCAATCAAGCGCAATCCACTAAATTGTGATATTCTTATTGGGTTCATCCTGGACAATATCCATGCGCAACATTTCCACTCTTTTCAACCCTGTTTTTTTAAAACTCTTCCTTGCCATTGCATGTGCTGTTTGCATAAGCGATATCCAAGCTCAGGATGTGGTGATCAGTGAATATAAAAACATAGTTGCTGTTCCAACAGGTGAGTATACCGAACTATTGGTCATTAAGGATAATACTGATTTAGTGGGATTTACTCTGCGAGACAATAGTGCCGGCGGCACATGGCAAGGGGGCATTACATTCAAAAATATTCCTCTGTTCAAAAATCTTCGTGCCGGTACGGTAATGCTAATCTTTCACAGAGGCATAAATGGAAATCCTGATGTGAATACAAATGATGGGTCGATTATCCTTTCAGCCGAAGAGACAGCCTACTTTGATAAAGTGGTATTTGCAACATCCGATTGGTCGGCAAATGCTTTGAATATTGCTCAAAGTGGCGACATGATGCAATTGACTGACCCGAGCGGAAACAATCACCATACTTTGGGACATGGCCCTGCTTCCTATAGACTGAACTACTTTGATGGAATCAATGGTCCAAAATTATTCCATGAAATTTCTTCCATTTCATTCAATGTGTTTGTGTACCCGGCAAAGGCAATTGAAGACTATAATATGCCTAATCCAGGGAATGCAAAAACTTTGCATTCTGCAATTGAAACACCCACTTTGCCGAATTATAGCTTATTACCCCAAGCTTCCGAGAACAGTCAATATTGGCGTCAGATTAGAGCTCCACTATGGAATGCACCTTCCTTGACAGGAACGATATCACAGGCGGGTGTGAATCTCTCATGGAATCAATTGGTGGATCCTTATCCTGCCGATCAATTTCAGGGATATCTCATCATGAGAGGGGCAAAAACTCCTAGTGCTTTACCTCAAGACGGGCGTAATTATGTACGAGGTGACATGATTGGAGTTTGGGAGGTTGTTGCTTCAATCAATGGAACCACGAATACCACATATCTCGACATCAATCCTCTCCCATGTGGTGATACCATTAATTACAGAATATATGGCTTCCGTTACGGCGCTCCTAATATAACTGTTGATAGCATTGCTTGTGCTCAATTGCCATATCTCGCAAAAGGGAGATCATACAATGAAACATTATTTGCAACTTTTTCAGCCACAAGGCCATTGCCTCCGGCTCCAACAATCACTTCGCTTGGAACTACTGCTATCTGCGAAGGAACTGATGTCACGTTGAAAGTCACCTCTTCTTATCCGAATGGAACAGGATATCAGTGGTTCAAGGATGGTGCTCCGATAAATGGTGCAATAGCAAATGAATTCAAAGCGAATGCCAGTGGCTCATATCGCGTTCGGATCAATGGATCGAATGGTTGCTCGATTGAATCTAACTCGCTTGCAGTTTCTACACTCCCCAAGCCGCTCGCAGTCATCAGTCAAGGAAAAGAAGTACGTATATGCACAGGCGATACCATATTGCTTCAGGCAGGTCCTTCAGGTTCTACATTTACTTGGTTGTTAAATGGCGTTCTAACACCCATAACATCTGCAACATATCCGGCCACAATTGCTGGAAATTATCAGGTTATCGCAAAAAATGGCAATGGTTGCATAGACTCATCTGATATCACAACGGTTGTTTTGAAAACAGTGACAATCGCTTTTCCGGATCCTAAGATAGATTTCGGTAATCTTGATGGATGTAAATCCTCCAAGTCTGCTTCAAACCTTGTGCGAAATACAGGAAAGGACACAGCCATCATTACAAAGATTGATGCTCCAAATGGTTTTCAATATGTATCACCCTCATTGCCAATCATTCTTGCTCCTGGAAAATCGGCAACGCTCACATTTGCTTTCACTCCCTTACAACCGGGAGAAAGCAAAGGGGATGCATTGCTTCAAACATCATCATGCAATGCATTCACAACAATCAATTTACGTGGTTTCAAAGAGCAAGCAAGTGTTTCGCAATCGCTTTCCAACATAAATTATGGGATTTCTTTGGGATGCAATGTGCAAACCAAGGATACAATCATCATCATTGAGAACAAAGGAAATGCAGACTTGACAATCACCAAAGGGCTGATTAAATCTCCATTCCAGATCATATCACCATCAACTTTTCCTTTGACCATAAAACCCGGTACCAATGCTGCGATTTCTCTTCGATATACACCGGCCACAATAGAAAACATTTATACGGAAACAATGCTGCTTCCATATACTTCCGGTACATGCATCGACACATTACGATTTTCACTCATTGGTGAAGTACGAGTTCCTGCATTTGATATTCCTACAACTGAATTGAATGTTTCTCCTTTGCTGGGATGCACAATTTCAAAAGACTCCCTCTTCCCGATCACCAATACAGGCAAAATGGATCTTACCATCAATGCACAACCATCTGCAGGTCTGACAATTCTCACTCCATTACCGATCACTATCAAAGCGGGTGAAACGATCATGGTAAGCGTTCGCATCGAACCTCCAACAGATGGTCAGTATAAAGGATTTATCTCATTCATTTCAAATGAATGTGCGCTAAAGAAAGATTATGTGATCAGAACGAGCAAAGAATCAGCTTCTTATACATTATCGAAACCCACGCATCAATTCAAAAAGCTGATTCGCTGTGATGCACAAACAATGTTGAAAGATAGCATCATGATCACGGCAAAGGCGCTTGGCATTTTGGGTGAAGCAACAATCTCCGATATGCAAATCGATGGACCATTCACCACAAGCATTGTCAAAGGAGACGTATTGACCGGTGGTAGCAAAGATTTCTTGATCACGTTCGCTCCCAATCAAGAAGGAACATTTACCGGAAAACTTACTGTCACATTCGAACCATGTGCAATCACCAAAACCATAGATCTTTCAGGGTCGCTGTCTTCGACAACTTTTGAGTTGAATCAAACGGCAATTGCATTCCCTGTAACTGATAGTGGAATTGTTGAACAAAGAACGATCACATTGACGAATACAGGTAAAGAGGCAATCACTATCTCTTCCATACTTGGCTTTTCTTCTCCATTCACCTATGTCTCCACAAAGCAACCTTTAGAAGTCATTGCTCCGGGTGAAACAGCTACAATCACAGTTTCATATGCCCCGAATTCAAATAGCAAGGATTCAATCTTGGTTGCTTTACTTATTGACGGAGGAGAATGTTCTCAACAAATCAATATACCTATCACCGGAATCGGCAATCAACCAAAACCAAAGGATGTGAATGGATCATTCGATATCATCGGAGAAAGTAGAATTGCAGCTCCGGGTGAAACAGTGAATTTTCCCTTCAACATTGCATCCACCACGATCAAAGACATGAATATTGAATCTCTGTCGATGAACATTGCTTATAATCATACATTGCTTCTTCCCAAAACAATGCGTATAAAGCAGCAAGGAATCACCGGAACAATGTCTGAAAGCACACCCGGCATTCTTACAATCACCACAACCTCAAAAGATACAAATGCACGAATTCTTTCGGGCGACTTTCTTGACATTGAATGCATGGCATTGCTTGGCGATGCAATGAATACGCCATTAACCATGAGTAATCTTGCATTCACGAAGCGCACAACAGGTACTTGCTCTTTGACAGTGAATACACCAACATTCACATTGACTGATATTTGCGATTTACCCAATCGACTGATAAAAGTGAGAGGACAAATTGCATTAGCCAAGAAGCAACATGTACTGAGTATCGACATCGTCAGCCAGGACAGAACCACTCTTGATCTTTATGGTATGGATGGATCTCTATTCGGTCATTTGGTGGATGGCGTCATATCATCAGGAAATCATGAAATAGCCTTACCTCAAGATCTTCCTTCGGGTATGTATCTTGCTGTGTTGCGTTCAGGAAGGCATATTCGTACATTGTCATTCGGTCATGTGCAATAAGGATGAATATTCAGATTTGTCATGAAAAAAACCGTTCTCATCATTTCATATTCTTTTCCGCCAATGGGATTAAGCGGAGTTGTCCGCACATCCAAAATGGCAAAGGCGCTTGCAAAGAATGGATGGAATGTTGTGGTATTGTCTGCAACACCCAAAGTGTATCTCACTTATGATGAAACATTACTGCAAGAATTGATCGAAACAGGCGTTCACATTTACAGTACGCCTTCGAAGACACCCCCAAAACAAGATTCTTCTTCTCCCGGATGGTTCGAGAGAACGATCATGAGGCCGATGTTAGGACAAGTCTATTTTCCGGATTCCGCAATCAGATGGAAGCGCATGGCAATAGCTGCCGCAGATGGAATCATGAATGAATATGATGTCAGTGTCATTCTTTCAGTTTCTCCACCACTCAGCAATTTTGTCATAGCAGACACCATCGCGGAACGTCATCAGATTCCTTTCATTCTTGATTATCAAGATGCCTGGACAAAAGGCATCACCATAGATCAACCACAAAAACAACGTTCTTCCGCCCATATGAAATTGGAACATCATTTGCTCAATCGTGCAGCCCGCATCTTTGTGCCTTCACGCATTGCCAAAGAGCAAATGATAAAAGATTATAGGTTTTTGGAGCATGAAGACGTCATGATCATCCCTGCAGGTTTTGATCGTGATGATCTATCGGGTATCAATCTATCTTCACATACTACATCAAAGCTTGTGATCATGCATACCGGAAAAGCAGATTTGACCGGTCATTTACCTGCATTTTTACAAGGGTTTGCAGAGGTTATCAAAACTTCACCTGAATTACAGAGAGACATCATCATATCTTTACCCGGAATTGTGGATGGCGCTCTTACAACCTTGATTGAAAAACTTGGAATTCGTGATTCAGTACATCAACCCGGATATATCGCACATCGTGCATTGTTTGATGCAATGAGCAAGGCCGACATATTATTTGCGGATACCGGAAGCATGTATCAGATTCCGCGAAAGATATATGAATATATTGCCATGCAAAAACCTATTGCAATCATTGCTCCAGAGCAATCAGCATTGTCAAGGCTTGTGCATGAAAGTGGAGCCGGTTTATTATTGCATGATTCCGGTAATGCATCGGTGGGTTCATTTATAAGATCCATACATGCATCATGGAAATCCGGGAAACTTCCCAAACAAAAAACAGGTTTTGCAGATGACTATGCGATGGACAATTTCGTTGAAGATATTTCTATTGCATTAACAAAAGCCATCCGGATTTCATAATTGACAGATATGCTGTCATCACTTATTCGCATATTGCCATGCGTCGCTCACAAGTTCAAGACATGATAAGCACCGGTGAATCTACAACCGTGGAATTCAAAAGGAAATGCACAGCTCCTGAAAAAATGGCAAAAGAACTCACCGCATTCGCAAATACCAAAGGCGGTTATCTGCTCATAGGCATTGATGATGATAGAAGAATCATCGGAATACCAAGTGAAAAAACAATCATGTCGGAAGTGGAAAGAGCTTGCATATTTTATTGCGATCCCCCACTGAATTATGAATTATACATCATGCCTTTTGATAGATTGGATATTGCAATCGTTCATGTGAATGAGAGCAATGAAAAACCCCATGCCGTAAAAGATCCTCAAACTCCTGATGAACAAAAAGTGTATATCAGACAAGGCGAAGAATCTGTTTCGGCAAGCAAAGAAATGATTCGCATTCTACGGGGCATGCGTGCTGATGCAAAACCATTGATGATCAGCATAAGTGATAAAGAACGACGCCTTTTCGACTTCATTGAAAAAAAAGGGAGAGCAACAGTCAAAGATTTTTCTACATTGGTCAATATATCCGATAGAAGGGCAGCCAGACTTCTTGTTCGACTGGTAAGAGCCGGTGTATTGAATATTCATACCAATGAACAGCATGACTATTATACCTTGGTTGAAAGACCCAATTAATTGAACATCGCCTCACAGCATCGGATTGAATGAACATGAATTTCACTCGTATCATACTTTTTCTTTTGTTCCTGATCCCGGCACAATTGATAATGCTTCAGGCTCAAACATTTGAATCTGAATGGAATCTCATCAATAAAGAATTGGATAGCGGTAAAGTCCGATCAGCAGAGTCTTTAATCAAAGATCTTTTCGCAAAAGCAAATAGTCAAGAGCATATTCCTACAAAGCTGAAATGCATACTCCATCTTTCCGTACTCACCGGTAAATCAGGAGAACCTGATGATAGAACTATCATTCAAGCCATAGTTCGATATTCCGATAGCGTTGAGACAGAGCCCGAAATGGCTCTGATGAACATGTACTTAGCGCAATCACTTCGCAATTATTATCATTATCATCTTGCTGAAATAAGAAAACGGTCATTTGATGAATATCCGCTTGATGATTATTCATCAGTCATGTATTGGACAGAATCGCAATTTTTACAAGTCATTGCTTCTCTCATCAATTCTTCATTGAAAAATCCAGGATTATTGCTTTCTATTCCTGCACGATCCTATGCTGATTTATTGAATGTGAAAGAATCTTCAGACAAGTATCGTCCGACTCTCTATGATATCATTAGCCATGCCGGCATTGCTCTCTTTGAATCATTGGAACAAGACATTGCAGATATATATCGACCAACTTGTATAGATCCAAGAGTATTTGCTCGAGCCAATGAATTCATGGATCTTGATATTGAATCCATCCGAGGATATGATTTGTCTCATGGGATGTTAAAGCAAAGGATAGCTTTATATCAGTCCTTATTGCGATATCATGCATCTGACAAAGATCAGACTGCCTTCACCGATGCAAATATTCAGAGAATTCTTGGCCTTACAGCCGGATTCGATCATGTCTTTAAAGATTCACTATTGATTTCTGCATTGATTGTAATTGGTAATGATGCACGTGTCAACAATGCCACGCCACATGCTTTGTATGAGGCAGCATTATATTGTTCTAACAAGGATCAAAACAAAAGAGCTGTTGCATTATGCCAAGAAATCATTGCGCGATTCCCCGGATCATTCGCAACCGAACAAAGCATTGCTTTACTTGGGCGCTTGCAAAACAAAGCATTGAATCTGACCTTGCAAAAACAAATCATTCCTAATAAACCATTTCTTTTCAGAACTGAATTCACGAATGTCGATAAAATCTTTTGTCGTATTTTCATGTTGAACGAATCCATCGAGCAACAATTGAAACAACGGCGATATCGGGATCAGTTTTGGGATGAATCTGGGATTCAAGCATTGCTTGCCACGCAGCCCGTTCAAGCCTGGAAACAAGAACTTCCGAAAGCGGATGATTATCGAGATCATAGCACTTGGAAAAAAGGCCCGCCTTTGAGGCAAGGAAGATATGTCATGGTCTTGAGTAATGCACCTGTCTTCACTCAAACAAAAGACAATGTAGTAGTCTATTCCGAGTTCACTGTCTCCCCCATTACTGCCATCTTGCAAAAGGAAGCAGAAGGCGGGATGCATCTCCATATTATGGAGAGTGTTCAGGGTACGCCCGTAAAAGCCAATGTACAGATATTGGAAAGCATCTTTGATCAAAACAACAATACTTATTCAGACATCATAGCCGAAACATTCTCGACAAATACTCTTGGTGCTGTGTTTATTCCACCAATCGAGAATGAAGCATATACAAGAGATCGCTCTTTTCGCGTGATTTCACAAACAGATACACTCAACATTGATTATCCCGTCAGCAGATACAAAATCGCTAAGCCTCAAAAGAGAGATGAAATCGCATTGTTTACCGATAGATCATTATACAGGCCAAATCAAATCATTCAATTCAAGGGAATCATTCTTGATTATGAATCAGACGAAAAAGCCGAGGCAATATCCGGCAAGCGAATTCTCATTCGATTTCTTGATGCACGCGGTAAAATGCTTGATTCAATGTATTGCATATCCAATGAAATGGGATCTATTTCCGGATCATTCACTATTCCACAAGAGATCGTGACCGGACATTGTTCTTTGCAAACCGATATCGGTGCATTGACAATAAAGATTGAAGAGTATAAAAGGCCAACATTCGAAGTACTGTTCAAGCAATCCAATTCCAATCTAAAACTCGGTGAGAATGTGGATGTTTTTGGGCTTGCTCAATCTTATTCAGGTAGCAATTTAACCGGATCAACTGTTCGATACACCATTCATCGTAGCACGCTTTCATTCCCATTTCTATCATATTATCTTTACTCTGATCCATATTCCCGTGATCGTGAAATAGCACATGGTTCAACAATCGTGGATGCATCTGGTTCATTTTCCATTCAATTCAATGCTGAACCAGATCCTACGATATCAAGTTTGGAAAGCCCTTTGTTCTCTTTTCGCGTTTCAGTTGATGTGATAGCACCAAATGGGGAATTGCAAAGAGCGGACACCTCCATCAGAGTGGGAATTCTCAATGCCGTTTATTCTTTCGAACATCCCGGCATTCAATTCCGCTCAAAGCAGCAAGATATCAAGCTCATGTGTATCAAAAACAATGGTAAACCCGCAAAGGACATGAAAGGGAAGATTATTGTGGAAGCCATGCGAAACAATCCCTTGAAGCTAACATTACCATTTGAACTTGGCGACATGGATGGAATCTCAGACAAAGACAAAGAACTCTTATTCCCCTATGATCAATGTAGTCGAGGAGACGCTTCGAACAATAGATCTGTGGAATCCATCATATATTCCGCACAGCATGTCAGTGATGAAAAAGGTGAGATCATTCCCACATTACCTCGATTGAAGGCCGGAAGATATCGCATTCGTTTTATTGCTGAAAGTGAATCAACTCCTTATACCATTGAGTCCAATTGGTCAGTCATCGATGAAACATCGTCAATCATGCCCATAGATGAGCATCTGTTCCTGCATTCGGAAACGCAATCAGCAGCCATTGGTGACACCATTACATATTTGATCGGTACTGCTTGGGACAATGCATCAGTATTGGTACAAGTTGAATCAAAGGGCAAGATCATATCTCAAGAGCGTGTGCAATTGTCACATTCATTGCGATCATATACACTTCCCGTATTGGCTTCTTATCGAGGTGGGATTTCTATTCATTGCTCGCTAATCAAACATGGCAGACTGATTACAGAAACTGCATTGATTGATGTACCATGGAAAGAAAAAGCAATAAAGATTCAGGCAGCAGTACTGCGGAACAAAACTCGTCCCGGATCAAAAGAGGAATGGTCATTCAATGTGATATATCCGTCGAAACAGCACAAACCAGAAGTGATGGGCATAGTATATGATGCAGCATTGGATGCTCTGTATCCAAAACAATCGCTTAGCATTTCGAATCTCTGGAATAGACATTTTCCGCAAGCACAACCATTTGCCCCGACAAGCGGCATTGCTTATGGATCGGCAATATTTGGAGATGCATGGAATGAAGCAAGAGTCAAAAATGTAGGTCTGCGTGAATTTGATGCATTGAATGTGGATCTTCTACTCGGAGGAATTTTTGGTAGAACCGAATTGATGTATGTTCAGGACATGATCGATACCAGAACATCAATGCGTTCCGCAAAAATGGTAACGCATAATTCATCGTCATTTATGGCTGCCTCACTAGCGGTGGAGTCAGAATCTTATGAGGATGTTTCAGCTCCGCAAAAGCAAGACATTACACCAAGAATTTCATTTCAGGAAACTGCGTATTTCAATCCATTCATGCGATTGGAGAATGATATTGCAACAATGAAATGTACAATGCCTGATGGATTGACACGCTGGAATATTCGGCTTTTCGCACATGATAAAGAAATAAGTTTCGGCTCATTGGATACATTTGTGATCTCACAAAAACCATTCATGGTTTCAACGCATGTTCCTCGATTTGTACGGATTGGAGACAGCTTGCAAATCAGAGCGATGATTCATGCATTGGAAGCAGACAAAATTACTCCGGTGAAAGCATATCTTCGATATTTTTTCGATGATGACTCCACAAAAATGCGTGAGTTACAAACAAGTGCCACTGCCTCAGCATCCGCTCCGGGACTTGTCACTTGGTCAGTGAGTATTTCAAAGTCTTCAAAACTACATCTCATCATCGGAGCATATTCAGATGTATTGAATGATGCTGAATCATATGAAGTACCAATACTTCCCAATAAGCAATCAGTTACGGACAGATATCCTTTTTGGATTGATGGAACAAAGCAAAACAATGCATCCATCATATTGGAATCAGCTCAGGACATTGACGCCTTTTCCTACACAATCGCCACCGAGCCATTCTGGTTCGCCGTTGAATCATTGCCGAATCTTCTCAAACCCGGATATGGTTCTGCATTGGATCAAACATATCGTTTGCTTTCATCACAACTTGCTCAATCCTATGTTCTTACAAATCCGATGCTTCGTTCGGCATTGAAAGACTCAGCATTTCAAGGAAGACTACAACAGAATGCTCGTCAATTTGGTGATATCGAAATCGGACCATGGGAAGCTGACATGATGGAACTAGCAGATCAAGCAAATAATGTGAATGTCTATGCAAATGAAGCGGAAATTAGCCGAATATTCGATCATGCATTGCAAGCATTGCAAACCATGCAATCAAGTGAAGGAGGCTTTCCATGGTTTGGACAGATGCCCTCTAGTACTTTCATCACGCGTCAGGTGCTCAGTATATTGGGTATTTGTGAATCACTCCAACAAGCTGAAGCAAGAAATCGCGATATGTCTTATATGATCGGGAGGGCAATTAGATGGCTGGATAATGAACAGAACAAAGAGATAAATCTTGCTTTGAAAAGTACTTCTATGCAAGGTATCAGTCAATTGAACATGGCAGACATACATTATTTCTATGCGCGCTCATTCTTCATGAAACAATATCCATTACCAACAGAACAATGGGTTTCAACACTATTGGATTCCATGTGGTCCAAACGCATGACATTCGGACTGCAAGCAGAAGCAATGATTGCATTGATTCAATTTAGATTGGGAAATATTCAAAAAGCTGAAGCAATGCTCAGATCATTGCAAGAGCGATCAATATTCGATCAACAAGGAATTCATTGGCCAATTCAGTCCACATCATGGCATGATGCAGATATCGAAACGCATGCTTTGCTATTTGCAGCTTTCAAGGAAATACAATCGAAATCAGAAATCCCAAATGGCATCATCACTTATCTGCTGAGACAAAAGCAGACGAGAGATTGGTCCACGAGATCGGCTACATTGCATGCGGTGATGAGCATATTGAAAATGTCCGAACGCTGCACGGGAAATGCAAGAAATGTCTCTGTATTGATCAATGATGAGTTAACCATTCCTCAATATTCCCCGTTTCCGGGAGTTCAGTCATATGTAAGCCCGGTACCTGCCGATATAAAGCAAGCAAAGATTTCACTTACAGGGTCTTGCCCAATTTGGGGAGGAGCATTTCGTAAGCGCTCAGTTGAACTCACAGAGCAATTCTCAACTGCAGAATCCGAGTTCAGCGTAAAAAGAGATGCATTTAGAGTGATCTTCGAACCCGAAAAGCGAATAATACCAATCAAAGATGGTGAAATCATTCAGCTTGGCGAAACATTGCTGATTCGCATTCGCGTGAACAGTCCACTCGCGATGAATTATGTCCACATTCAAGATCAATTCCCTTCTTGCTTTGATTTAATGTCGAATAACTCAGAATATCGCCATTATCATCAACTTTGGGCTTATGCCATTCCTCGAGATTCAGGCATGAATTTCTTCATAGATTATCTTCCAAAAGGGAATTCGATGTTGGAGTACGAAGTAAAAGTTGACAAAGCAGGAATATTTTCGAAAGGGATGGTGAAGGCATACTCAGTATTCGCTCCCGAATTCGGTGTTACAAAGGGTGGCGGGAAGGTGATTATCACCCCTTAAAAACAGGGCAAAATCTCTCGGAAAAGTCGCAAAAAATCGCCATTTTTGCAGCATGGATAATTCTAATCAAAACATAGATTCCATGCCCCTTTTGATTGAAAAACCGAGCCTTGCAACACGCATTTCTCGCTTTATAGGTCAATTGATTTCCGGAATATTCCTCTTAGTCATTTTGGGGATGGTCGGACTATATGTGATTGTACAGACAGACGCCTTCAGGGAATGGTTTCGGCCTGTGCTGATTGAACAGATTAATAAGCAAATAAAGGGAAAGGTATATTTTTCTGATGTGCGGCTGGACATATTCAAGGGAGTCATTCTTCATGATGTATGTTTAACCGCCGCAGGTGACACCGTATTAAAGGCCGGTGATCTTGCTGTTTCCTATACGCTTGAGGCTTTTCTCAAGAAGTCTATAAGTATCGGGACTCTCACATTAGATCATCCCACGATCAAGATAGTTCGCTCGAAAGATGGAACCTGGAATGTGGAGCATATTCTATATCCTGTTCCGGAAGATCCAACAAAACCTCCATTTGATTGGCAAATTACATTGGGTAATCTTGAACTATGCGGCGGTTCGATTCGCATAGTTGATTCATTGAATATGATTGCCAAACCCGGAATATTCAATGTTTCTGATCTAGACATACGGAATGTGAATCTCATAATGTCGGGCAAAGCATTTCCGGGGATTCACCGCTATGAAGTGGATATTGCATCATTCACTTCACATGATATTCGCAGCGGTTTGGATATTCGAGACTTTTCATTGAATGCTGTGCATCATGATCAGGGTATCATTCTCAAATCTTGCAATATCATCACATCAGGAAGCAACCTTTCAATGAATGGCAGAGTCAATGATGTTGATCTCCTCAATGAACAATTCTCTGAAAAACTGTTAACTGCTCCAATCTCACTCACTCTTCTTTCCGATCGATTCGATTCACAAGATCTCCGGCGTTTTCTTCCCGACTTGGGAATATTCGGGGTCTATGACATTGATTTGGAAGCCGAGGGAAAGCTTCGTGATATTTCCATTGCTCATCTGGACATAGCAACCGGTAATTCCACTTTACGACTCACCGGTAAGCTGAATGATGTAGATGATACAAAACGACTCTTTTTTTTAGCAGAATCAAATGGTCAATCCATCATCGATTATGATCTTGTACTCAAACAAATTCCTGCACTTTCACTTCCTTCTCTTCCCTATTTGGGGACAGTCACTTTCAGATCATTGCTCGTAAAGGGCAGACCATCCGATTCACTGAACATTCAACTTGATGCAACAACAAAATCCGGAACCGTGCAAGGATATACGAATTTAGTATTTCGTGGAAAAGACCTCGGCTATGATGGCGATCTTCGCTTTACCGATTTCAATCCGGGGGCCATTGTGCAAAATGAACAATTTAATGGCATGGTCAATATGCAACTCAATATAGCAGGTAAAGGCACCACGCTTCCAACACTTGATGCACAAATCAAAATATTTGCAGGGCCTTCACGCTTGGGTGAATATGCTATATCCGGTCTCATCCTTAATTGCAAAACATCTGAAGCCGGTTTGATTTCGATTGATACTGCAGACATCATTTTCAAAGAAGCCCAGAAAGGCATCGATGAATTTGAAAATGTGAATCGATCTGCATTGCACATATCCGGCATCATAGATGCTCGCCAAGAAAATCCACTTTTCGATCTTGAAGCGGAATGCGAAAATCTTGCACCATCAGCATTGTTCAATACAAAGAAACTACCATCACAATTTGATGGATCGCTTACAATGGTGATGCGCGGCATGTATCTTGACAGCTTGGAAGGCGATATGCATATTCATGCACGACAGCTCATATTCAATGATAGAACAGTGCGACCTCAAAACATTGATATCAGCATCAGAAGAGAAAATCCTGAAGTACGTCATGCAATCATACATTCAGGACTGTATGCTATCAAAGCCGATGGAAGATTTAGATTCATTCCACTCATCACTGCAATTGACCATACAGTGAGCAGCATCATTCTTGAAGGTGAGAAAAAATATAAAGGCATGTCAGGACTGGACATCACCAATCTTCCATTGATGCCTATCATGGATACATCCTTACTTGATGCGACGATTACTGTGAATGCAAAAGATCTTGCACCCGTCAATTTGTTCATGGATGGCATACATACAACCGGCGAGGTGAAGATGAGTCTTCGACTGACTTCCGATAAGAATGGGACAATCATGAATATCGATTCATTGCATGCTTTGAACGGACATATATTCGGTCCGGACAATGATGGAGCCAGTTCCCCTTTCTTCCTCAAAGGGTATGTGAAAACACAACCTGGAATTGATGGAAGAAGAATTCTTAGTGATGTGAGCATTGAAGCAAAAGCAGAAGATTGGCTCACGATAAATGATCTCATGCTGAAACAACCCTCTATATCAATTACAATGAACAATGAAGATGTTCATGGGGAGTTCTCCGGTTCGATTGGCGATGAGATTCTTGTTGACATGAATACAGACGCTCAATTCACTGATACATCTTTTCGATATTCAGCAAGCTATTTCAGTTTGACTTATGGCCAATTGAATTGGAAAAACATTGTTCCATTGAAAGGAACATTTTCCAGAAGTGGAATTTATGTTGATGACTTCAAAGTAAAACGCGTGCTTGCCGAAACAATATCGGCTAAAGGAAAGATTTCGGCTCGAGTTTTTCATGGGATGAATGTTACATTGAGTGATTTCCCGCTTAAGGATGTGAAAAAATTACCATTCATTCCAAAAGACATTCGTGAAGTGCTTGCAACATTGAAAGGAAATGCCAAGGAGGCAATCATCACTGCTGAAGGCTCATTCAAAAATCCGACATATACCTGCAATGGGTATATGGATAGCATCTATTACAATGATGTTGCAGTCGGTAATCAGCGCTTTACTCTCAATCATGTCGATTCAATGATCACGGGGTCTTTCACTGTAACAGATTTGAAATCTTCCTTGTCAAAAACATTGAACATAGACATTGAACAAATTCCATACAATCTTGCAATTGACAATCCTGGGAAAGCAATGCGAAGTGATGAGCCATTTGTTGTGATTGCTCAAGCAAATGGTTTATCCATAGCTACAATTGCTCCATTCATACCTGGGGTAACAGATCTTCGTGGCAAAGCTGACGCTACCATAACATTGGGAGGTTATGCACCCGATCGAATAAATTATGGAGGAAAGGCAAAACTTAAGGATATGACTTTTGTTTTGGATGCGACCAATATTCGCTATTTCGCAGAAGGCAATGTATTTCTAAAGAATGCTACTGCAACCCTTGATTCTGTTTTCGTACGTAATGATAAATTGGATATCCCCAATGGTGAAGCAATTGTAACAGGAAATCTCAATCTCTATGACATCATTTATATCAAGAATTTTGATTTGAATATCGTTTCGAAGCAATTATTGGTATTAAGCGATGCATCTGTTACGACAATGCCAACAATGTATGGTAAGTTCATCATTGCCTCAGGAGAACAGCCATTACGATTTTACGGAACCTTCAAAAAGCCATTTTTGAGAGGCGATGTAAAAGTGATGCAGGCATCAATAACAATGCCGCCAGAAGAAGAGCAAGTGAGTGCCTCGGGTGTTCGATACACCGTTCTGAATAATGATCAACGAAATTTACTGCAAACAAGGGAGAATCCGGTCACAGATTTGCTGAAGGCCATAACACAGGGAAAAAGTGATAAGACCATTGCACCTGTCAAGAGTAAATCTGATGAAGATATTGATGAAAATGAATTGCTGAGAAGAAAGAGAGCGGGATTCAATGATCTTCTGGATTATGATTTGAATGTACTCATGCCGGGTAAATTCCTATTGAAAATGATTCTCGGTACATTTGAAGAAATCAGAGCCAATGTTGAACCCACAAATAAGCAAACCATATTGCGCTTTCAAAAAGAAGCATTCAAATTACCACGGCTCTTTGGTGATATAAAATTACTCGAAGGATCGCAATATAAATTTCTCAAAGTATTTGATGCATCGGGTACGCTCCTTTTCAATACAGGGGAATTGACAAATCCCACATTGGATTTATTAGCCGTGTACAAAGGTCAGACACGATATGATGATGAACTGCAGAATTTCAGAGTCATCATGAAAATCACCGGTACAAAGAATCTTCCTCAAGTTGCCATCACTTGGGAAAGAAATGGCATCGAAGCTACAGGAGACTCTGCCCAAATCAGAAATGATGCACTCATGAAATTGATTGTTGGAAGAACTCAAGCCGAATTATTTGGAAGAGGTTCGGGCGGTGGGATCGGAACGCGAGATCTCGGCAATCAATTATCGAATTCATTGTCTGCAGCAGCATCGCAACTCTTCTCCGGATTGCTCGAAGGTACAGGTCTACTTACAAATGCCACAATAAGTTTGCAGGAAGGTTTATCCGATTTATCACAAGCGCGATTGAATCTAAGCGGACAATTATTCAGTGATGTTGCTTGGAGGGCCGCCGGGACAATCGGCGATCTTTCAGGAAATTATGAATTCAGCGTAGATGTTCCTATTACTATTCTCGGTGACTATGATGCATTGCGAAATCTTCTTCTTCAATTGACAAGAGCATCGGCTCCCGCTAATGCAATTTCCACCAGACAACAAAAAGAATGGGAAATGAAAATTAGTTGGAGATATGCATTTTAATACAAGAAAATTCCATGATTTCATTACAAAATCTCCATAAATCCTTCGGATCCAAACATGTATTGCAGGGCATAGACCTACAAATACCCAATGGACAAATTACTTGCATAATCGGAAAATCCGGATGCGGAAAGAGTGTATTGCTCAAACATATCGTTGGATTGTTAACCCAAGATAAAGGAGAGGTTCTAATCGATGATGTTTCCATTGCATCGATGACAAAACAAGAATTGTTTGAAGTACGAAGAAATATCGGTTATGTATTTCAAGGTGCCGCACTCTTTGATTCGCTTACCGTTTATGAAAACGTGATCATTGGTCTTTATGAACATGGTAAGCGAGATATGGCATTGCTAAATAGTGAGTCAAGAAGAGTCCTTTCTGCTGTAGGATTGCTTCCTGATATCTCTGAATCCGGTACCTCCTACTTTGAGAAAGAATTTTCATTGCTCAGTTCAAAAAAACCAAGTGATTTATCCGGAGGAATGAAAAAGCGAGTTGGTGTTGCTCGGGCCCTTGTGGGAAGTCCGTCATATATTTTTTACGATGAGCCAACAACCGGCTTGGACCCTGTCAATTCAGAGCAGATTGATAGTATGATTCTCGAATTGTCAAAAAAATTATCCATCACATCTCTTGTAATCACGCATGACATGTTCTCTGTATTCAATATAGCCGATCATGTTGCAATGTTGGATAATGGTAAAGTGTGTTTTGAAGGTGATGCTCATAATCTTAAACATACATCTGATTCTCGGGTATCGGAATTCATAAGCCGATTCCAACCCGGCTCAAGAATGCAATAAATTTGACTTCACCACATTGTTTCATAGTCAAGAAATTATCACGACGAAAAGAACCATAAAAACAGAAGATACACTTGCAAAAGTTAGAGGCAAATGATGAATAAACAAAGAATGATCATATTACCGTTGATGCAATCCATTGTATTTGCATTGGTGATGATCATTCTACAAAGTTGTGCAAATCCATTGCCACCTTCCGGCGGGCCTCGCGATACTGAAGGTCCGCTTATTGTACGAACAATCCCAAATGATAGAACTATCGGTTTCAATGAAGAAACCATCACCATTGAATTCAATGAATATGTCGATAGGAATAAGGTATTGCAGTGTATACATTTCACGCCAACCATTGCTTATGAAGCTTCTTGGAGTGGACGTGAGTTGGAACTCTCATTCACAGAGTCTTTACAAAGCAACTTAACATATTCTTTTACAATCGGTACCGATTATACCGATTATGCCGGGAATAGACCTTCGGAATCAAGGACAATCATTTTCTCCACAGGAAGCAAATTGGATACCGGCACCATTTCAGGAATGGTTGCCGGACAATCAATAGGTGTTTCAGTGTTTCTATTGTCGGTCAATGATACCATTAATTCATTCAATCCAACGAAATCAATTTCAATATATAAAACTCAAATTGGGTCCAATGGACAATTCACATTCTCGGCTTTATCCAATGGTCGATATCGGATCTTTGCCATACAGGACATGTTCAAGGATGGTCTCTATGATATTGGCACAGATGGTTATGCAATGTCATCGAGAGATATAACTGTTCCTGAGAATAATGCACCGGTAATGATGAATATCTCGAAGCCAAAGGATACCACAGCTCCCCTTGCCATGCAGGCATTTTTACAAGGTCCGGGTTTCATTGAAATTCGTTGTTCTGAAATCATGCTTGAACAAAGCATCAATGCTTCGCAATTCATCCTTGTTTCCAATGATGGAACAAAGCAGCAATCTCGTGCTGCATATTCTTTTCCGGGGAGATCTACTTCGATAATGATCGAACATGATACATTAATGGCTATCAAAGAAGTACGATTGAATGCAGAGATTGCACAAGCAACCGATAGCTCCGGAAATCAATGCAGGGATGGATTAAGATCAACAGAATTGCTCAATGCCGAAATACGATCGAAAACTCCGAATATCTTTTCACTTTCGGTGAAGGATAGTTCAGTCATCGACATTATGCCCATCATTGAACTGGTTTTTTCACATTCATTTGAATCTGATTCTTTGCCTGCAAGATTGACTCTTCGAGATGGAAAAGGATTAATTCCACTTTCAATCAGAAAAGTCTCTGATAATCATGTGTCCATATCAACCATGCAACCATTGCAACCGGATGCATGGCATACATTGAGAATCAATACAAAAGGGCTTAAGGATAAAAGAGGCGCACTCTATGCAGATACTTCAATCATATTGCAGTTAAAATCAATTGATAGCAGATTATTTGGTTCTATCAAAGGTGAGATTCGCGATAAGACGAAAGGTGGTCCTTATATCATATCGATGAAGAGTGATAAGGGAAAAACCATCACAAGAAGCATCGAACAATCCGGTTTATTCACAGTAAACGATATTCCATCTGCTTCCTATATGATTCAGATCTTTGAAGATAAAAACAAAGACGGAGAATATGATTTTGGATCAATAGCTCCATTTCGATATTCGGAGCGTTTTACTACATTGAAAGATTCAGTCACTGTTCGTCCTCGTTGGACGATAGACGGCATATTATTACAATTCAGAGAACCATGAAACACACATTCATTGTCAGCCTATTTTTTACAGCATGCATAAGCATGTTTGCAGACACGCTCACGGTCAATCAAGCAATTTCGCTTGCACTTGAGCAATCATATGCAATCAAGATTGCAAAAAATGAAGCACAGATTGCGGAAGTAAACACCGGCTATGCCGCGGCAGGCATGCTACCAATCATCAGTGCATCGGCAGGACAGGAAGGTGGGGTGAACACGATCAATCAATCATTGCTGAGTGGGCAAGAGATCATTAGAGAATCAGCCGGAAATACAGGAACGAATGTCGGCATAGCATTGAATTGGACACTCTTTGATGGTTTTGGCATGTTTGCATCCTATGATCGTTTACAAGCTTTGAAAGAAGTCGGCGAATTACGATTGCGCGCATCCATGCAACAAACCATAGGATCTGTTTTGAGGTCATATTGCGCAATGGTTCGCAATCAGTTATTGATTCGTGCTGCAATTGAAAGAGTCGATCTTTCACGAGAAGGTTTGCGTCTTGCTTCTCTCAGATATTCAGTAGGGCGATCAGGTGAACAAGAGCAATTGCAAGCCAGCGTTGAATTGCATGCAGATAGCACCGCACTCATGCGATTGCAAGAACAGTTACGACAATCCCGCTTGCAATTGAATAATGCTATCGGGGGTTATAAAGACACACTCTATGTAGTCAGCATGGATTTTCCTTCATTTGAGATTAATGATGATATTCTCAATGGCAATCTTATTCATTTAAGGAATCCCGAATTGTTGGCAGTTAAAACCGGGACTATTGCAGCAGATGCAATGCTGAAACAAATGGAAGCAAGGGCATATCCCAGATTATCACTCAATTCCGAATATAATTTCAATCAAGCTAGCAATGATGGATCCTTTGTGACATCAAGCCGAGTCAGAGGTGCAAGTTTCGCCCTCACCGCTCAGTATTCATTATTGGATGGATTTAGACTTGGGCAGCAAATTGAATCAGCAAACATCGAGAAACAAAACACAGAACTTCAAACCGCTCAGATTCTGGATAATCTCATGGCTTCGCATGCAATTGCAAAAGGAGCATACCATACAGGAACATCAATCGTCACTTTGCAGGAACAAAATATTTTGCTGGCGGAAAAGAATGCGAATATTGCACTTGAACGATATAAGCAAGGTGCTTTGAGCAATTTTGATTTTAGAATCTCTGCACAGTCTGTCTTTGATGCCAGATCAACACTAGCACAAGCACGTTTTGAAAAAGCAATTTCTGCTTTGGATCTTCTACTCCTAACCGGCACGCTTCAAGATATTCTCAAAAAATGATGAAACGATGCAATGCTCATATAGTGTATTGGATTTGCAAATTCCTTTCGGTATGGAGTACAGGAATTGCTGAAGAGTATTATCCCAAAGTCTATACAGCAAGGGGAAGAATCGATGAACAAACAGTGCATGTTGATAAACGTTTCGACAGAATAATCAAAGTCAAACGCTCTTCTTTGCTTGCCGATGGCAATTCGCAAGTATATATATCAAACACGTTTTCATCAGAAAAAGGATCGTCACTTTCATTTCCCTATGCCATTCAGGATATCATATCAATTGATAAACAGCATTGTTTGATTTCAATTGATAGGCAAAGTCCAAGAGTATTACTCATTGATTTGCAAGGAAATGTACTATCCTCCATAGATCTTCCATTTTCTTCAAATAGAAAGAAGTCCATGTTTCTTGGCATTCATGACTCATTGGCCTTCATTGCTCAGGATGACAATGTATTTGGCATCTCATTTACAAAGAATATATTGACTTCAAGATTATTGGCCGATCAAACGCTTGCCATGCAGCATATTGCAAATGGATTTCATTGCATACGCAAAAGTGGTGGTGGGCATGTATTGAGAACTGTGAATGACAAAGGAGATATCATTCGGGAAATCCCCTTTTCACCTTTGGGAGTTTCATATAGCATACATTCTTCCAATTATGCCATTTTGGTGCTTTCCACAGCCACCGGAACAAGTACAAATGCTTTTCTGCTTGATATAAAGACAGGAAAGCAAACCATGATGTTTTTTCCCGGAACAATGAAAACTATCGCCATGTGGGAAAAAGACTCAATACCGATGATTTCATGGCTTACAGAAAATGACAAAAGCGAAAAGACAATCAATATCAAACAACAAGGCGGATCAACCACATCAATTACCATTCCCGGTTTTTTTACAAAAACATTATCTGCATCCGGAAATGGAACAACTTTACAATATCTATTCGACAATGGTATATGTCTGATCAATTGCAATGCTCTAGCAATAGAAAGTGCATCACGTATAGGAAACATGAGGGATTTTTCGGATACTGATCCTCAACTCATAATGTTTAAATCAGACAACATCATTGTATCACCAAAAGGATATATGATGCTCAGTATGTTAGAAGATCCATTTTGGTGGCTACGCCGATTTGCGGAGACTTCAGGCAAACTGATTTTCTTGATTTTGATATGCATTGTGATATTCCTGTTCTATCGGCATTATTCCAGACAAAAACGATTTTTGGAAGCCGGACTCGAGTTAAGCGGCATGGGTCTTATTCTATATCTCGATGATGAAGGACGCTTGAGCAAAGTAAATTCAACAGCCAAATCAGTTCTGCAGCTATCTTCAGATGTACCGCTTCTTAGGCCAATCAGATACTATGTGAATAAGCAGCACATGACAGAATTATTGAATTTCTTTCAAGAAGCTTTCCAAACACGTAAACCGATGCAACAGAGAATCACCTTGATAGAAGGTGATTCGATAAAAGAATACATTTGGTCAACAACACCATTATTTGGTTTTGCAGGAACCTTTGCCGGATGCATTTTTTCCGGTATCGACATTACGGCAGAATTGGAAAAGAAAAGACTTACAAATTGGGCGCAATTGGCCCATGATATGCAAACAAATCTCTCCATCATTCTGCTGAACGCGCAGCAATTGCAAATCATCGATGAAAAAAATGTACAAAGGCAAAAGAAGATCTTGGGTCAAATCACACTTCTCATGCAAAGAGTTCGAGACATTGTCACCGTTGGACGTGATGAGGATGCGCAATTATCTCTGAATGATGCCTTGGTGATTTGTAGAAATGCCATTCAAGAATTTGATGATCAATTATATCCTAATGCTCATTTGAGTTATGGTGGAAAACAAGTCATGTTTCTTTGTGATCCCATGATATTGACCAGAGGTCTTCGAAATGCAGTTGAAAATGGAATAAGGGCATTACAAAAAGAAGAAGGGAAAGTTGATCTCAGTTGCACTTTCGATGATAATAATGTCTATTTCAGAATCAAAGATTCGGGTATTGGCATGGATGAATTCACTCGTGTCAATATGATGAAGCCCTACTTCACAACAAAAAGAAGTCATGGCGGATATGGCATAGGAACAATGGTGATGCAAAAAGTTGCTGAGCTTCATCATGGTCGCATAGACATCATTTCTGAACCGGGAAAAGGCACTGTGATCACGTTCACCATTCCCAAAATCATTTCCGAGTAAGCAGAATTGCAGTGATTCATGGTAGATATTGCTATGGCAAATGGCATAATGCAATTGAGTAAGTTACCAGCAAGTCAAGCAGTTAATTCTTAACATATATCCTATTATCATGACAATCATACCTGCACTTACCGGAATACGAGCTTTGGCTGCAGGTGCTGTCTTTTTCGGTCATGTATTCCAGCAACATCATCATGAAGTTTTGCCCATATTCAAATATGGCTGGATGGGTGTCAATATGTTTTTTGCATTAAGTGGGTATCTATTTTATCATTTATATGCAGATTCAATTGAAGACCATTCATTTTCATGGAGACGATATCTTTCAAAGAGATTCATCAGAATTTATCCTCTCACGATATTTGTTACAGTATTAACCATTGCGATCTCTCCATCGACCTTTGAATTTTTAGATATACTCTCTCATTTGACATTGTTGCACGGCTTTATCCCGGATTATAGATTATCACTCAATACTCCCATGTGGACATTGACAGTGGAACTATGTTTTTATCTTATAGCACCGATATTGATTACATATGTAACGGCTTTGTACAGAGAAAAAACAAAAGGCATACAACAGGCGGGTACATTGTCTGCAAATTCATTCATTGTCTTATTTGCACTAGCTCTATGGGTTCTCATCGTAGCTAGTTGCAATGGTTTCACTCAATTTTATCAGAATATCACTTTTTTCTTTACCGGGTACTGGGATAAGGGCGCAGGTACGCTCACCATCTTCGGAAGACTTGATGATTTTTTTGCAGGAATGTTGATTGCAGGTTATGGCAGAAGCATCAAAAAAGTATTCGTGAAAGGTGACGTATTGGTATTGCTTGGAGCCATTATCATGGGCTCGGCTTTGACTTTCACGGAAATGCAAGGTGGCTCTGATTTGGTAGGCAAGCATAAATTATCTGATTTCGTATATCCTTCTCTTGCGCTTGGCTCTTCAATCATCTATTTGGGATTGCATCGAGGTGGATATATTGCCAATATTCTGTCTTCACGTTTCATGGTATTGCTTGGCAATATATCTTTTGGACTATATCTCATCCACTTCATCACATTGCCCGGCTATGCTCAGGCAGCTTTGGAAACACAAGTATACATTGAATCAAAGGGATTAGGGATTACATTTTCGGGTATTCTGAATTATGTATGCTATTCCGTCTTGGCTTATGCATCATATCTTTTCTATGAAAAACCAATAGGTATATTCTTATCAAAACGCATGTTATCAAAGTAGGGATTTCAATTTTCGACGAGGGGGTAATTTCATGTATCAATATTCCAGTCACCGGACTGTTGCTGTGTCCACTCACATCTACATTTTCCTTATCTCATTGTTATTGTGTGTAATGAGCCGTATATCGGGTCAAACTCCTCCCTATTCTTGGGGATTCTATCATCGTGCTGAACCATTGGTGAATGCTCATCCGCATGATTATTTTCATGCAACAGGAGAACAAATGCCATTTTCAGGCATTGGAGCTTTTTCCATTCAACCAAGAAGCATACTTCCAAAAACACTATTTCATCTATATGCTTTTCATGATGATATCACACATCACTTGAATGGTCATTCGGCAGTACTGCGATTGCAAACAGCCGGCAAGTCAACAAATGAAAGACCCGAGCATAAAACTTCTTCAATAGAATTCAGAGTGGGAGAAATTTCACATCCCTTTGGTTTGGAGGAGCAAGTATGTGCATTGCAAAATGTGGAGTCAAGTCGAAAAGTCGGTTCATCACATGCATTGCCAAAGCAACGTGGATTATCCATTTCCGTACAGAAACAAGGAAAATCAGGCACAGAGCAAGATGGCATGCTCGATGCATTATATGTATTCTCCGAACGCAGAACCGGGTTGATGGGTCAGGCACTGAATGAATGGTATCCTAGAATCGGCATTGGCAATGCTCAACCACTCGAACATCTTCAACTTGGAAGCAAATTTACATTTCATGCCGGTGGGGCCAGCAGAATTGGTGATAATATCTATTATGACATGCATGAACAACAATCAAAACGCATAGTGCATGGGGCTGCCTCATCTATTGGCATGCATCAAGGAAGCATCATCTTAAGTAATGCATTACCTGGAACAATAAGCGAACCGGTCAGTTTTGAATGGGGTGACATACATACATTGCGTGGAATAGAAATAGATTCCCATAATGGCATGAGCATTGGAAAGCGATATCCTCAAACAACATTGGATATCATGTCGAGAACTAGTGATGAACAATCCGGAGCCCTAAGAATTCAAAATAGCAATCATTCCACTTTATTATATCTCACTTCTCACGGATCATTGGGAATTTACAATGCACAGCCAAAAGAACGAGTGCATATAGGTGAAACCTTCACGATTCATGCTGGAGGGGCCAGCGTGCTTGGTGACAATGTCTATGTAGATTCAGTGCCAAAATCAATTCAATCCGGCAGAACAGCATCATTGATCTTCCAAGATGGATTGATTCAATTAGCCAATACTGATTCGAATCCTGCAAATAGTCAAATCTCATATCGATCACTCCCTCTGCAAGACAATACAGTCCGAGGATTGATCATTGAGAATAAGCAAGGACATTGCGGAATTGGCATAACATCACCCAAAGCAAGACTGGACATACTTGCAACTCCGCTTGATACATTCTCTCCGGCATTGAGAGTTGCAACAATTGACCAAGAGGCGTTTTTCACGGTCAATGGACAAGGAAATGTTGGAATAGGCATTCCGGACCCAAAACATATGTTACAAGTTGCCGGAAATGTCATGATCGGAAAACAATGGAATGATGCACCCGAATGTTCTGCAATCGAACATAAACTAATTGTTGATGGCGCAATTATCGCAAGAGAATTACTGATTACCAGTGATTATTGGGCAGATGAAGTATTTGAAGATTCATATCAATTGATGACATTGCACGAATTGGAACGCTATATCAAGACAAATAAGCATTTACCGAATATGCCCACCGAATCAGAGATTCATGATTCAGGGATGAATGTCTCGAAAGTCACGGTTGCATTATTGAGAAAAATCGAAGAATTGACATTACATGTACTCACGTTGAACAAAGACATTGCCAGAATGAATAGCATCATCGATACATTACCATTCAATGATTAAGGGGGAATATCATGAAAGCGCGCTTACTGTTTTTGACCGGACTTTGCTTATTCTTTCAATCCGGTAGGGCTCAAATATACTATTGGGATATTTCTTATGGGAAAAACTTGATTGGTCCGGAATCTGCTCCTGCGGCCATGGCAATCTATGATGATGCATTGTATATAGGCGGACAATTCAGACGACTGAATAGCAATACACAGGACATATTGCAAACCGGATATATCGCATTCATGAAAAATGGAAAATGGAATGGCCTTAATGGCGGCGTGAATGCTCCCATTACTGCAATGTGTAGCGGTTCGAATTCTATACTCCATACAGCCGGTCCATTCTCAAGATGCATCGATGCTCAATTGCAAGGCATCGCTTCATGGAATGGAATGCGCTGGTCTGCAATCAAAGGATTATCGGCAGGAAGCATCAATGCACTTATCACTCATGATAATATTCTGTATGCCGCCGGAATATTTGATACAATAGGACATGTTCCTGCTGCTTCAATCGCGGCATTGATTCAAGGAGAGTGGCATCCGTTAGGACATGGTTTTAAAAAAACAAAGATGAATCCAACGTCAAATCTGCTACCGGAAATCAAAGCACTTGCAAAACATAATGGCTACATATATGCCGGAGGGGATTTTGATACCGCCGGGATTATACCGGCGCAAAATATAGCATACTGGGATGGAATTCGATGGAACAGCATGGGCCCCGGAATTCAGGGTGAAGTAGATGCCATAACCGTACTCAATAATGGTCATGTGATAGTTGCATCAACAATCACAAAAGGCAATGTAATTTTGCCCGCAAATCTAATGTCATGGAATGGGAATAAGTGGAAGGAGCTTGGACTTCCACCGGGATGTATTTCCATCAATGCACTCGAAACAGATGGCAGACAGATTTTTGTGGGAGGTGATTTCATCATGGATTCAACACGCAATGACTATGGTTTGGCGATATTGGATGAATCTGGTTTCAGAAGCTTGGGGGGAGGTGTAAGAGGAATCATCACAAAATTGCTGTATGACAATGGCACATTGTATTGCGCAGGCAACTTTCTTAGAGTAGCAGATTCGATGGCTTGCAGAAATGTAGCCGCATATGTGTTTGAACAAAAAGCAGAACCAAACAAAAGCACATCAACATCTATTTCTATATATCCAAACCCAAATCAGCAAGATTTTGTCTCTATTTCTTTCAAATTGGAAGATGCCGGACAAGTTGAATTATGTCTTACAATGACAGATGGAAGAGTATTGGAATGCTTCGCTCAAGGAAAATATGAAAAAGGAATCCATGAAATCACAAAGGTGCTTCATGATGGAATTCCATCGGGTCATTATCAGTGCATGTTGAAACATAATGGACAAATCATATCGGTGCCAATGAACATCATACATTAATCAAGGGAACATATATGTTTGGATTGTACAGCAATAAGAGCTTTGCATGTATTTGCATTTTCGTATTCTTCTGTTTCATGAAACAAAACATGCTTGCTCATAAAGAACCAACACATCAATACATCATCAGAGAAGCATATGCTTTATTGAAAAAACATATTGGTACATCAATCCCTGAATTCGACACCTATATACTCGGATTGAATGGTCTTGGACGAGAAGGAGAATTTGATGATGGACATGTGAATCCATGGTCATATACAACCGTGTGTGGCGGAGCATGGAGTGAAGATCATCATGATCCTGTGCGGAATATGCATGAGATTGAATTACTCTTCAGAAAAGGCATGTTTACAAGCATCAATCATTTTTGGGACCCTGATAACCATGCAAACGGTTTCAATAATCAATTTGAATTACATCTGCCATGGAATCCATGGCCTACAGGAGTTTTGGAATGGAATGCATGTTCACTTGCCAGAACATATCTCTCTGATTATGAACATGATTTGATGGCATATAAAAAAGCAATGATCTATCTATCAAGCAAAGACTATTCACCTCGTTTGCATGAAACATTCACTATGCATCATAATGGCAAGGAATATCCTTCACCGGGTGCATTTAATTTCTCGCTCTTTGATTGGTATCATGGAAACTTCTCCTATGATGATGATGGTATTGAATCAAGAAAAAAAGAATTCATCTATTCAATCATTGGGAGGATTGTACATTTGCTTGGAGACATGAGCATTCCAGCTCATGTGAAATGTGATGAGCATGGTCTTTGGCATGATCCATATGAAGATGCAATGAATTATGTTGAATGGGAAGGAAACAAAGAATCTCCGTGCATAGACATGGATAAAAATATCCCGGCTTCACCACAAAGAGTTGAATTTTGGGATCATGAAAAAGTCTTTTCTGAAAAAGGTTCCATCGTACTTCCTTCATGCACCATGTTTACAGAGAATCCTTATTGGACATACTTTTACAGCATGGCACAAATCTCGGATCACTTTGCAAGCAACCGCTTTAATGGAGATGATGAATATCTACCTATAGGCGAAATCGCATCAATCATCAATTCTTCCGAGAATGGTCCGACAATCACACATTTTATTAATGGACTGCCGGAACTTAGCGGATATGCTAGAGATGAGTCACAACTCAATGCCATTCGAGACATGACATTCCCTTATGTGATAAGGGCAACAGCAGGATTGCTTTACAATATTGCATTGGAATGTGCATTGATAAATCCAAAAGGATCGCGATGTCCTACAATGCTTGCAATCAATAATGGAATCTTGAATGCCCCTAGATATAGATTTGAAGCTTCCGACAGCATCATTGTTGGAGACAAAGTTCGACCGCTATTCATCTCATCATCTGCGGGACCGATACAATTCAGAGCCGGAAAAACCATACGATTCGTTCCTGGCATGCATGCTCGGTCCAAATCTACTGTCCATGCTACAATTGAGGAATGCACAAATTGCTATGATGATCCTCCAGGACAATTCATAAAACAAAAGAATGAACATGTTATTGAACTAAGTCCGGAATTTGATGTCCTGTTTTCGTGGAATAATCAAAGCATAAGCAATTGCTGCATGTCCGACCCAATCATTTCTTTGACTTGCATGAATGAAAAGGAACAAACAGTCTATGCTTCATCAACCGGTGATTTAATTTCCGAACAAGATATCAATGAGTGGATTCATACCCAACAGAGCGGACTTTACAAGATTCACCTTGAAAGCAAAAGAGGAAGAAAAGAGATAAGAGTCATAGCTAGATTATAGGACTGATTCTGCCAATGCAATTGCAATTCGGTCCGCGGGAATCAAATGGACTCCATCAAATGTGCGAGAGAGTTTTGCGACATTCCCCTTTGGTAACAATACGCGAGTAAAACCGAGTTTTTGGATTTCAGACAATCGTTGTTCTATTGATGAAATTGACCGAACTTCGCCTGTCAATCCGATCTCTCCCATGATGACCATGTCTTTTTCCAATGGATTGTCTCTTAATGAACTCACAAGTGCTGCTGCCATTGCCAAATCGACCGCAGGATCATTGAGTGTCATGCCTCCTGCAATATTGACAAATACATCAACTTCACGAAAGCTGATGCCAAGTCTCTTTTCCAATACTGCAATGATCATCTGCAAACGTCGATTGTCAAAACCGGTGGCTGTCCTTTGAGGATTGCTATACCCCGTGGAGGTTACCAATGCCTGTACTTCAATCAATAAAGGCCTCGTTCCTTCGATGGTGGCAACAATGGCAGTACCGGATTGATTGTCTGTTCTTTGGGATAAGAATATCTCCGAAGGATTTGGCACCTCGCGCAATCCTTGTTCATCCATATCAAAAATGCCTATCTCATTTGTCGAGCCGAATCGATTCTTAACAGCTCGCAGAATGCGATATGAATATGTTTTTTCACCTTCGAATTGAAGAACTGTATCAACTGTGTGCTCAAGAACTTTGGGACCTGCAAGAACACCTTCTTTTGTCACATGACCAACAATGAAAATTGCAGTACCTGTTTTCTTTGCGATTTGCATCAGTAACGATGTGCATTCGCGTACTTGCGTTATGCTTCCGGCAGTTGCGTCAATATTCTCGCTTCTTGATGTCTGTATGGAATCTATGATTGCCACGCTTGGCTTTAAAGTTTTGATTGCCGCTGCAATTGTATCAATGTCAGTTTCAGCCATTACTTGCAGAGTATCGGGAATATTCTGCAATCGCGATGCACGCAATCTGATTTGTTGCAATGACTCTTCACCTGTCACATACAATGTTTCATCCGGAATAAGATGCCTACACATTTGCAACATCAATGTTGACTTTCCAACTCCGGGATCCCCGCCCACTAAAATCAATGATCCGGGAATGATGCCGCCACCAAGCACTCTGTCAAATTCAAGAATACCTGTGGTGATGCGCTTGTCTGACAATATCTCTACTGATCCCAATTGTTTTGCAACAATACCGGATGAGCCGGACTTCTTTAAAGAAATAGACTTTTGATCCGAAACCGTTTCTTCAATGAAGCTATTCCATTCACCGCAATTATGACATTTCCCTTGCCAGCGAGAACTGACGGCTGAACATTGTTGGCAAACAAATCGCGTACGTATCTTCACAACAAACCGCTCCAATTTTTCTGGAAATTAGTCAATTCCGAGGATAAGTCCGTGCTGCAAATCCACCACGGTCTCAACAAGAAAGAACTTCCGTATCTTTGTACTATCACACTGTCTAAGGTAAATGATGTTTCAAGGATTTGACAATAAGGCCTTTCAATTTCTCAAGCATCTCAAGAACAACAATTCAAGAGAATGGTTCACTGAGAATAAATCCATTTATGAAAACGCCCTGCGTGAGCCATCAAAGTTATTACTGAACGAGATTGATCAGCTTTTCATAAAGCATCGATTACCCTATGAAGCAAATCCTAAGAAATCATTGTTTCGGATAAATAGAGATACACGATTCAGCAAAGACAAAACGCCATATAAAACAAATGTGGGTATAACATTTCCGGTTCATCGCAAGCAGGATCATATAGTACATGCAACAAAAACCGAAAAACCAGGCATGTATCTGCACATTGAGCCCGGAGCTTGTTTTATTGCAGGCGGTTTGTATATGCCAGATGGGCAACAATTGAAATCAATTCGAGAAAGAATAGAATCAGATTGGACCATTTTACACAAGATTCAACAACAACGTGCATTCAAAAAAGAATTTCCGAAGGGACTTCTTGGAGAAAAGCTAAAGACGATGCCAAGAGGCTATGACCCCGAGCATCTGGGTAAAGAGTATTTACGAATGAAACAATTCATCGTAATGGAAAGCATTCAGGATTCTGCGGTAAAAAGTGATACACTAATCAAAGCATTACTTGCAAAAGCAAGCGCAATGTCTGCATTGATTGTGTTTCTTGATGAAGCGATTACAGATTAAGAATCCCCTGAATCATCTTCCAACATGGAAAGAGCATCTTCGACTGTCGGTGCATGCTCAAAAAGCCAATCTAATTGAGAGATGCGGAGCAAACTCATGATTCTGTCACTTGCTCCAACAAGAATCACAGGAGCCTCATATTCATTCATTTGTCTGTGCGCAAGTAGCAAAGCACCCAAACCGGCACTGTCACTTTGCTTGACATTTGAAAGATCGATGATCAATGCCTCAACATCAGGTTGACAAAGAATGAGAAATTCAGCTTTGATTTCAGGAGCATTCTGCGCATCAAGAATATCTTCTTTTAATGTGAAGATCGTGATGGCATCCTGATGTTCTATAGAAAAACGCATGTTTGTTCCGATTGATAATATTCATGCAAAATTCAACAAAATGCGTGATTTGACAAAACAACGGCAATCTTATTCAGGCAATCATGAAGAGCCCGCAATCAATATGCATCATCCGACTCACTTCGCTGGGTGATATTCTCTTGCTAAGTCCTCTCATACGAGTGCTCAGGACAACTTGGCCTGATGCCCGTATAGACATGGTTATAGCCGAGCATTGTGCTGAAATCATGAGATTTAATCCCGGAATTGATAATCTCCATGTGATCAATACAAAGTCAGGTACACTTGATGTTCTCAAACAATGGTTGAATATCAAAAAAACGATGCCTGTTTATGATCTTGCTATTGATGTCCATGATTCAATTCGAAGTAGATTCATGCGTATTGGCCTAGCAAAAAAAACATGCGTTTATGATTCAGCAAGAACCTATAAGCGTGATTTGGTCAAAAACAAAACACGTATTCCCTTACAAACTGTAGTGCCTGTCCCAATTCGGTATTTCTCTGCTGTACAAGAATTTCCGGAGATACAACTTGATGACAAAGGATTGGAATTTTGGTTGGAAGAAGAAAGAGCACAATTATCATATCCCTTACATGCTTCTACATCACCCAAGCATATTCTCATTGCCCCCGGTGCAGGGCATGAAACGAAGCGCTGGCCGATGGAATATTTCACTGAGCTCATTCAATCCCTTAATAAGAGACATCCGGCACCAATAGCATTGATAGGTGGACCTGACGATGCGGCCCTATGCAATGAAATTCAAAAGTCCTCGAATGTTCATGTTGAACAATATGCCGGAAAGATGAGTCTTCATGAAATCGCTTCATTCATGGATTCGGCTTATTGTATCATCGGAAATGATTCAGGATTAATGCATGTTGCCGCTGCAAGACATATTCCCGTCTTCACCCTTTTTGGCAGTACAGTCCCTGAATTTGGATTCATGCCCTATCATACTCCCCATGAGATCATTTCTCTTGACCTTCCGTGCAAACCTTGCACGCATATAGGCAAAGAGAAATGCCCACTTGGACATTTCTCTTGCATGAAAGACATAACACCTGAAATGGTATTGAATCGCGTACTGAAGTTGATCGGAGATTAAAGACCGATCATATACTGAATGCCCAATGAAAATGAAAGCATTGTCCCATTCAAACTTTGAAGATTCGATGTTGGATAATATTCATCTTTGAATACTTTGCTTAACATCAATCCAATATGACCATTCACATTCAATTGCGAACCTCCTGAATTCATCACCGGATATGAATAACCCAGCCTTGGTTCAATGATCATGTTCATGCCATTTTTTCCATCACCAACAGTGACTGTCGGTGTCTGGCTTGAACCCTGAAAATATGACCATGTCTCTTCCTCTTCAATATCCTTTGTATTATTGTGTCGATGATAATTCATCGGCAACCCGATAGCCACACCCAATGTTGCATTTTCAAAATTGACTCCGGGCGTGATCATCAAATAATTGAATGTTCTGGAATATTCATTGACACCAGAAGTATAGGTATTCTTATAATTTGCGAGCGAGATATCTGCAGTTAGACCAACATTACCTTTCTTTTTGATCGGATGATATACGCTTAAGCCAAGATCAGGTACACCGGAAAAGGTCATTCCATGTTCTTCATTTCTGGAATCATTAGAAAATGAAGACATGCGAGACCATGCATGAACACCTATTTTGAAGTATTTTTTAGCAGGTGGTTCTTGAGCAATTGCGAAGTCAAAGAGACAACAGGCAGTGAGGATGGCAAAGAGAAATCTCATATCATGAACCTTTGGAAACATTGAAAATTGAAGTATTTTTGTGTTATGACAAAAATACACTCAAAAAGACAATTCACAATTAAATTTATGCTGTATTTTTGCTTTTGATTGAATCTATTATCCTACAAAAAAATATGTTGATACGGGGAAATCGCACATGAATATCCAAAGAGTAGTAATCGTAATATTGGTATTGACAATGCAATCACCATTGGTCAAGTCTCAAGGATTTGATTGGGTATACTCATGGAATTCTCCTTTCAAAACTCCTACCCTATTCATTGGTGGTTATATAGGTACCGGAACATCAACTGAAACCATTGGAAAAAACTCATTTTCCGAAGTGGTTGCTTGTTGCGCTTTCAATGATGGTACAGGAAAGGCATTCCGAGTGGGGTTCAATGCTGAATATTGGATCCTCGGGGATTATTCAATTCAAGCACAGGTGGGTTATGCATCCGAATCAATGGAATCGAGAAGTGAAAGCAAACCCAGCACCATTCTTGTCCGAGAAAATGACAGGCATGTCCCAAAAATAATGAATCGTACTTATTCATTGTCGAACTCCGGATCCACTCTCGACATCGGATTCATCGGCAAGAGAAGATTGTTTTCAACTCATGTTTCAATTGCAACCGGTTTTTCCCTTTCCATGATCATGCCGAAATCAAATGAAACAAAGGTCACAACTGAGTACTCATTGGAATCATCAACCATTGAATCGAAGTCATATCCCACAATTATCCCTGATGATAATATCATCCGATCTTCCGTTCTTATCAGGCCTTTGATTCGATGCGAGTATGATCTTTCATTGGCAAAAGGGATCTATGCCAAACCATTTATCCAAACAGACTATACAATCAATTCTCGTGTGACAAATTCTGATCCTTGGCGGTCCTTGACAATAATGGGCGGGATTGCCTTCATGTTTGGATCATGAGGCATACAATCAACTGTTCGTTCATACGTTATAGCCGCGGATTCAATACATTCTATTCTCATGAATTTCATCATCACGCTTTGCATCATTACCCTTTTCGGCTTCTCGGAATCAATGGCTCAACCCAAGCTGGAAGTCATTGGAGGAAGTACATATGATTGGGGAAAAGTCCCATTTTCAAAAGGGCCTCTGAAAGGTTCCATCAAATTGAAGAATACCGGCAATCAACCATTGAAAATAAACGAAGTAAAGCCGGGATGTGGCTGTACTACAGCACCATTGGACAAGAAATATCTTAAACCGGGTGAGTTTGCAACCATGAATGTCACGCTTAATCCGGGATCAAGCTCAGGTGAATTGGTCAAGGGTTTAACCATATCAAGCAATGACCCCAAAGTCCCCATTAAAGCCGTAACACTCAAAGCATATATCATCAAACCAATTCAAGTATTGCCTCAGCCCTATATTGCGATCCCGCAGTCCAAAGTTGGGACAAACTCTGATGCAACCATAACTTTGAAGAATACAACCGACATTCCAATCAAAATAACCCAATTCATTCCATCCAAAGGAATTACGGTTCTTTCAAAGGCCAAGAACATACCTCCGGGAGGTCAGATTACGGTTCCAATTCGTGTGAAACCAACAGCGAAAGGGTATTGGAATGGCTCAATAACGTGCAAAACCAATCATCCCGATCTGGCCGAGATGGATGTGATTGTCTATGGCAATGCTTTGTAATTCTGGATTTTCCGTATTTTTGAATAATTTATTTTTCCGGTTTTTCACCGTTTAAAGACAGGTGCACACATGAAACGATATACCGCTATATGCTTGGCTCTGCTTGTTTGCGCAGGGACATTTGCATTTGCACAACCCAAAATCACCATCATTGGTGGAGATACACAAGATTGGGGCAAAGTAAAACCAAAAGATGATCCTTTGAAGGCTACAATCAAGATCAAGAATGAAGGCAATGAAATGCTGAAAATAACTGATGTTCGTCCCGGTTGTGGATGTACAACAGCTCCACTTGACAAAAAAGAACTCAATCCGGGTGAAATGGCATCGATGGATGTCACATTGAAACTTGGAGCAACTTCCGGCATGATGACAAAGAGCATCACAATCAGCAGCAATGACCCTCAAAATGCTACAAAGGTCTTATACCTTAAAGCTGATGTGGTCCGTCCGATTCAGATTCTTCCCACACAATATTTCTCATTTGGAGAAATGACTGTTGGGACAAAGTCCGAAGCGAAGCTCATCATAAAAAACACTTCAACTCAGGAAATAGTATTGTCCGACTTCGAGACTGTTGCAGGAATCAGCTTGAATTTAACGAAACCAACAACCATTCCGGGTGGCGGAGAAGTTGAACTCATCGCAAAAGTAACACCGAATGAAAAAGGATATTTCAATGGTGTGGTTAAAATGAAAACAAATCACCCTGACTATTCTTCTCTGGACATCATTGCTTATGGCAATGTGAAACCATCAGTGGTAGACCCAAAGTGATATGACGCATATACAATGAAAAAGGCGACCATTGGTCGCTTTTTTTTTAGAGTATGCGGATATGTCCAATGATGGGTAATGGGTTCATCTTTCCCTGAAGAACATTGATGATTCCAATGATCGAGAAGATGATGGCCGAGAAATATGCTATTCCACTGATTAGCCCATCAAATGGCAGAAATGGAATATAGCTCACCACTCCGGAAATCAGATAGAGCAAGAATACATTCAATCCTTGCTTTGCATGAAACTTTGCATAAGATGAATCTCCCCCCAACAACAGTGGGATGAGAATCAATATTCCAAGATATGAACATATAGCTTTCCATTTGTTTGCGGCTATATCCGCAGGGTCTGCATAGGAAAGTGATTCATTGTCAAAAGCATTCATGATGCAATAACTCCAAGATTGTGTATGCCAAGATACATGAAACATCGAGGATTAGCAAACCGCTCTTGTTGTATTGTTGATTTTTCGCGAAGTTTGTCATTATCACTTAATCATAGCGGTCTTTCCATGGAACGGTTTCAATCTTTTGGTCAACTTCTTTTACGATTGGTCATTGGCTCTTCTTTTGCCTTTGCAGGAATCGTCAAAATCGGCACTGCAAATCCAAAACCACCTTCATTTGCTTTGACTGCAAATCTCCCAATTGCTTTATTCGGCATTGCACTTCCATGGATTGAATTGATTTGCGGACTCGCATTGCTCATTGGCATGCAATTGTCCGATCCTAGATTACGCACTCTTGCAAAAATGTTGATTGGATCAATTTTCATCGCAGCGGCAATTGATAAAATTGCCAATCCGGACGCATTCGCAAAAAGCATCAACAATTTTCATCTTCTTCCCTATGCTGCACTTAATATTCCGGCTTTGATTTTGCCCTGGGTGGAATTGATTACGGGTGGCATGCTTATCTTTTCATACAAAGAAAAGGCAGCATCATTTCTCATATCGGGCATGTTGATAGTGTTCATCATCGCAATTCTGACTGCAATTGCGCGAGGCTATAATATTGATTGCGGATGTTTTGGTGAAAGCTCACCTGCCGCGGCAGCTGAAGTGACAAAAGTCGGATGGGCAAAAGTGCTCGAAGATACACGTTGGCTCATTGCCTCTTTGTTCATCTTCCTCACATCTACCGCTCCGGGAAGTTCAGAGGAATAAATGTCTCATTGGCTCATAGTTGGTCTGGGAAATCCGGGAGAACGCTATCATTTCACAAGACACAATATTGGAAGAATGATTGCGGAAGCTTTTGCAGAAACAAAACGATTGCAATTCAAAAAAGGTCGAGGCAATTGGTTGGAATCTGAATGTACTGTAAAAGGGGAAAAAGTATCACTCATGCTTCCGGAAACATATATGAACAATTCCGGACAAGCCGTTGGGGAATTCATTCGCTATTATAAAATTCCAACCGAACATGTGATCATGCTTGTGGATGAGTATAATTTTCCTGTTGGTAAAATGCAGTTGAAACAGGGTGGTTCCGATGGAGGTCATAATGGTACATCATCGATGATGGCTCATATAGGGCCGGCATTTTGGCGATTCAGATTCGGAATAGACAAACAGTTTGGACCCGGGGAAATGGCAGATTATGTACTCGCACCATTTCGGCAAGATGAAATCGAGCAAAGAAACAGGATGATTGAACGTGGAGTAAAAGCGCTGAATCTGTTTCTATCCGGAAATCCTTCCAGAGCACTTCAACAAATCAATGCGGATAAAGAGTTATAACACTTCAAGTAGGAATGAGATTTGCACCATGCCTTCCATCGTATTCGGATATTTGATTTCTTGAACTGCTTTTAATAAACATTCATCCACTTCAGGAATATTCAATTCAGAATCCGCAAGTGAAATCTCCGTGATAACCCCTTCCTCCCCGTAAATCACAAGTATTTGCACTGTGCCCTGCAAATGAAAATACTTTGGAAGAGCTTCTGCATAACATCCAAGCATAGTTGACAATTGCTGTTCCACAGAAAGTTTATATGCTTCAAGAATGGCATTATCGGTAACTTTTTCAGTCATTACAGATCCAACACTGATCAAGCCCTCCTCATCATGCGCTCCGGCATCTTGATAATTGCATGCCGCTTCCACCTCAACTTCATTTGTTCTGGCAAGTTGCATACCGGAAGAACTTGTTACCATTGTTCCACCGATGGACAAATTCAAGGGTTGATACATGATAGCGGGATTAAGTTTTTTTCCAATGACGCTTCCTACGATTCCAAATGCAGTATAAGGTGTTTGTACACCATAGCGTTTACCAAGTTTTGTGATTTCCGTAATGCGTTGATTGGTTCTTTCATATACATTGTAATCGATCAATAAAGCTATGCGCTGTTTGGCCCAAAGATATGGCAGAGCAGAATGTACACTTGACTGTTTTATTGAAGAAACATCAATTGTTTTTACAAAAGGAATGTCACCCATCATACCGGTGATCACTATGCGACCTTTGGGTTTACCCTTGAATTTTCCAAAAATCATGACAGGTCTTTCGGAATATAAATCCGGATAGCTTGCCGGTTCCAATTCAATTGCATTGAACCCGTCAAATCCCACTTTCAGTTTTGTCAATGAAGGATGTTGCAAGACCTTCACAATCTGTTCTGCCTGTGCATCCATCGCAGAATGAGATCCTCCGATGATCATGGGCTCAGACATCGTCAAACGAGAGATCGCATCAAAAAAACGTTCATTGTAATCTTTGCCTGTGGCAATGGCAAAGATATTTGCATCCTGCAATTGCTTTGAAACCTGCTCGAAAATATCTGTGCTTGCATCTACGAAACCATTTGAAAGAATGATGATCGTTCGCGCAGACATATTTTCCGAATGCGGCTGAGAGAGAATATTGGACAATCTGTCTATCAATGCTATTGATTCAAAGCCCTCGGTTTCCTGAACGCGATTGACATAGGCATTTGCTCGGGATATGACATTATCATTGCAATAAACAGAGGTATCGCTCAATTGTATATTCTCATTTCCATAGTGCTGAATATTGATGCGATCGCCTGCATATAATCCTTTGGAAAATGCCTTCCAGAAAGATGCCGCAGCACCCGTTTCCAACGATGAAGAATCACACAGAATGATATACTCATGCGCATGCATTGAATCACGCATTTTTTTAATTGTGGGCGGGTGAAGAGTGAGCAAAAAGAACTTGTCATTATTGTCTTCATAAAGCATCAAGTTCTCTCGTGGCTCTGCATTCGCAAATTGATATGATACCGATAGTTGTTCACCTACATATACTTTACTCAAAGTGCATGTGTATTCGCTTTCAGAATCTTTTACATCCATTCCCTTAGCTGTGCATGCATGCATCATGCCTCCCTTGCTAACTCTTACGATTGAAGAGAATCTTCCTGCAGGATAATCCGTCATTTCTGCAAAACTTGTATCACTGAATGTATCACGATAGAGGGGAACTACATCAAGAATCTTCAAGTAATAGGGCTTAAGTGGTTTTGGCAAGGAAAGAGTGTAAACACCTTCAACCGGCTTCATGATTTGTGTATAGCGTATCTCATAGTGTACAGTCATACCTGGTTGAATACCTGAGACATGCATTTGAAAAGCATTGGCCTCATTCCAATTCAAAAAGAAAGGATCAACTTTTTTCTTGGCTTGATCATATAATTCACGGACTTTTTCTTTATCCTGCATTTCTGCTTTATAAGATTGATTCCCCACTTTCACCAAGCCGCCATGAATCATGATGGAGGGATGCGCCGGCATGAGCAAGGATGCCTCAAGCGTCATTGTACCTTTGTATACGAAACTTTGTTTGATGATGCATTCCGTGATCACACCATTCACATGTGCTTGTATATGAGTAGAATCGGGAATGAGTGAATCAATGTCTGAAGCATCACTATTGACAATGAAACGCGGGAAAGGAATGTCTTGAGCCGATATTCGATTGGGCATCGAACACATGCACATGAACAAAAGCAGTATGTACAATCGGATCATAAAAATGCAAAAATGGGTTGAATTGCCGGACAAATATACCCATTCCGCATGGGAAGCCATTGATTTTGCCTGTTCTTCACACTCAAATTCTTATCTCCCAGTGGATATCTTGTGTTTTGGCATCAACTTCCATACGTATGATCGTTGATTCTTCCACTCTGCCATAAGCTCGAGAATAGACGGCAGGTAGGATTTCCCAAGCAAATCCTGAAAGTGAATTGAGAGTGATGGTATTTCCAAGCGGGCTTTTCAATTGAACCGTGCCGGCTTTTTCCTGACTTGCCTCTATGCCCGGAACGCAATGGAATTGAACGATTTTTCGAATCTCCACCGCACATGTATCATGCCCTTTGATTCCAAGTGGTGAACATATCATGCTGCGCATATGCGGTTCGCCATAAGCATGATGAATACCTCTCCAAACCGTATCATTGAACATGCCGTCTGCCTTAGCCTGATCCGGCTTCATCCAAAACAGCACATCTCCATGACCTTCAATCCAAGTGTTTTGTTCTTTACCGGGTATGATCAATGTAGAATGCATCGTGACTGATCTTCCTATATTTCTCATCAATGGAGAAGCCGTATACCAGAATGTTCCCGGATCACCAAGAAATTCTTCTCCTTGCACGCTGAGCACAAATGACAATTGATCATTATGTGCATGACCTCCCTTCCCTTTTTGTCCGGTTGAACCGGCCCGCATGATTGCAGTATATCGCTCTTGTTTGATACACCAAATACCAAAACCTGCATATGCATGCAACCGCGGATATGATTCAGAAAATGGAATCGGCAATAATGATGAATTCAATGGAGTATGTTCTTCGGGTTGAAAGATGGAAGACATTATCTGATATTCAATCGCTCCATTTCTCAAAAGAAATTCAGGCAATTGCATTTGCAGTGCTCCACAAATCAATCCCAGAGAAGTTCTATAATCCAATGTATCTATTATCCATTCATAGGGCTCATCTGCTTTTTTTGGTGGATACATGGAATCCACATCCGGTAATTCATATCGTGGATTGAGATTGATATATGTTTTTGGCGCATCGGATGCATCAACCCATGTTCCATGTGGCGTAATGCGTATGCAATAGCCACTATCATTATCTCCGATATTTGGTAGATGCATATCATCAATCAATACATGCACCATTCCTTCATAGGCCTTATGCACATGGTGTTTGATATCATGCAGGGCTTTTGTGAATTCAGATGGAGTAGCAGGTTGTATCGATGCAGACAATGATGCATGATGTACGGGGCTGGTACAAATTTTCTGTCTTTCATCCTCAGTAAACGAAGTGGATACAGCCAGAATGAAGGAAATCATTTCGGATGAAAATCCATGATATGGAAGCGATGCCTCGAAATTCAATCCATCAGGAAGAAATTGTTGTTGCACTTCTGCGGCGGCTTCCGCTATTGCAAATCGAATCATTGCGCAATGTTCATCACTAAGAGGAAGTCCGCGAAGTGCTATCAGCATGCCGGCCAGATTTGCCAAATAATGATTTCCACGATTTGTGGGCGACCATTCAAGATGCTGCATGATATGCAATGCATGCTCATGGAGCGATCTTCTGAAGATGAACGTGAATTCTTCATCCCAAACAATTCCGATGCTTCGGAATAAGTCAAAAGCAATAAGCAAATTCATGATGCGCAAGCCGCAATCCATCGAGCTTTTCCATTGAACTCCGAATCTTGGAGGATTGAATGCAATGAAATCCAATGCTTGGGTGCGAAAAACATGAGCATAAAATTCTTTGCTTCTCATCGGAGATTCCTCTTGCTCGGACAATACCGCAGCACATGCCAAACCGGGTGCATGAGTGAATCTTCCCAATTCCCAAGGCACCTTTATGTCCGAACCGTGTTTTGTACCATATCCGATTTCACTGTAATGACTCATGGCATCCCAGCGATAACCGGACTTGCAATCATATTGCCAATCAATTGGATGAAATTGCATGCGGTCCGAACCCTGCTTCATGGCAAAAGGTGAAGAAAGCAATACATCCAAAATTCTGGCAGATTCAGGATAATTTGATGAAGAAACAGCATCTTTCAGTCTTGCATGATGATCTTTGCCGAGAATAGACATCTTCACCCAACCACTGTCAAGAATTGTAAATATGGATTGACAATGATTATCTGCCAAGGCCTTGATTGACAATGCATGTGCAAATAAGGTCTCACCCTCGGGCATGCGCACAATCGGCGGAATATCCGGAAAAGGATAGGTCTCAGCATATGTACACACTCTTTTGTCTTTCATTGCCTCGAACCATGCTCCACCCTCTTTGGCTAGTCTCCTATACACTTTGGAGGCCAATTGGCTTATGGGTACCATGCGAAGTTGCTTCAAGAGTTGCTGCATATGTTCATTATCTATGCTGAATGGGAGGAATTCTTACCTATTTCATTATCCGTTTTCGTGCCATTTTTTTTGATTTCTGAAACTTAGAAAGACAAATAATGTGTTTTACATGATAACTGTTTTTTCGGATATGCAATTTGGTAATTCCTCATGGCTCACCCCCACATAGAAGAACTTCGCGAACAACTTATTCACCACCCATTATACACGGCACTTTCAAATGGCGATGATATC
>Ga0194132_10001441_pt1 | contig 48161 bp, 35 predicted proteins | sample TA2KigOf80mmetaG_FD_148612 | JGI IMG/M metagenome (GOLD analysis project Ga0194132, IMG submission 148612) | Freshwater microbial communities from Lake Tanganyika, Tanzania - TA2015054 Kigoma Offshore 80m | ecosystem: Environmental > Aquatic > Freshwater > Lake | place: Tanzania: Lake...
GGCGTGGCGGCGGCGTGGGCAGTCGCGCGATTTCAGTTTCCTGGGCGATCGATTCTGATCACGCTCATCGATCTGCCGTTCTCCGTTTCCCCGGTCGTCGCGGGGCTGATGATTGTCTTGCTCTTCGGATTGCAAGGCTACTTCGGCGTCTGGTTGTTAAACCACGACATCGAGATCGTTTTCGCCACGCCCGGGTTGATCCTGGCGACGACGTTCGTGACGTTCCCGTTTGTTGCCCGTGAGTTGATTCCGGTGCTCGAAGAGATCGGGGCCGAGGAGGACGTTGCCGCCTTGAGCCTCGGCGCGAGCCCTTGGCAGATGTTCTGGTACGTGACGCTTCCGAATATCAAGTGGGGTCTGCTCTACGGCATTATCCTGTGCAACGCGCGCGCCATGGGCGAGTTCGGCGCTGTCTATGTCGTGTCCGGCCGAATTGCCGGGCTGACCGACACGTTGCCCTTGCGCGTCGAGAAGTTGTTCCAGGAGTACAACTCGCCTGGCTCTTTCGCGGCGGCATCCGTGTTGACGTTCCTGGCTGTGATCACGCTCGTGATCAAGGTCTCGCTCGAAAGCCGAGTGCGCGCGGAACGCGCGGAGGCGGCGCCTGCGACCGGAGACGGCAAGCAATCATGAGCATCATCGTCAAGAATGTCAGCAAGCGCTTCGGCGCCTTCGCGGCGCTCGCCGATGTTAGCCTCGAAATCCCGACGGGCGCCCTGTGCGCGCTCCTGGGGCCATCTGGTTGCGGCAAGACCACGCTGTTGCGCATTCTGTCGGGCCTGGAGATTCCCGATGCCGGCGAGGTTTTTTCCCATGACGAGAACATGACGCACCGGGATGCTCGCGAACGTGACATCGGCTTCGTTTTTCAGCATTATGCGCTGTTTCGCCACATGACGGTCTTCGACAACATCGGCTTCGCGCTCCGCGTGCGTGGCTGGACGCACGAGCAAATGCAACCGCGCGTCGATGAGCTCCTACATCTGGTGCGGCTCGACGGTCTGGGCGATCGCTACCCCTCCGAACTCTCAGGCGGTCAGCGCCAGCGCGTCGCGCTTGCGCGAGCTCTGGCGTCGCAGCCACGTGTTTTGTTGCTCGACGAGCCGTTCGGCGCCCTCGATGCCAAAGTTCGCGTTGAGTTGAGGCAATGGCTGCGGCGATTCCACGAAGAGATCGGCGTCACCAGCATTCTCGTCACGCACGATCAAGAGGAAGCGTTCGAAGTCGCTAATCTCGTCGTCGTCATGAATCAGGGACGCATCGAGCAGATCGGCACGCCTCAGGAAATCTTTGATCATCCGGCCAGCGCGTTCGTCATGGACTTCTTGGGCAACGTCAATGTCTTCCATGGCCGAGTCGAGCAGGGCAGGGCATGGCTGGGCAATCTGGAGGTTCCCGGGATCGGAAGCGGCGCGCAAGCCGATTCGACGCGCCTCTATGTCCGCCCGCATGAACTGGAAATCGAGCGTATCGGCACTAGCGGCATGCAGGCCCGCGTCGTTCATGTCAACCCCGCGGGACCCGTGGTTCGCGTGGAGCTCGTGTCGGTCGAGTTCGGCATGCCGATCATCGTCGAGCTCAGTCGCGAGAAAGCGGATGAATTGAATCTAAGCATCGGCGAGACCGTCGTGGTGTCGCCGCGCAAGGTGCGCTTCTTCGTGCCGGAGTACTCGATCTGATGGTGCACGCCGCCGCGGCGACGCGGGGGATCACCGTTCCAACTCGCGGGCGGCGCCGGCGTAGTGAGCGCTTGCCTCGCGGTCGCTTTCCAGGTGTTTGGCTTCGGCTCGATAGCGGCCGGCGAGCCATTCCGCAAATGCTGCACGCGCTTGCGTGCGGCGCTCCGAGGCTCGCTTGGAGATCGCACCGGTTTCGATCGCCCACGGCGAGGCGATCCGATCGAGGATCTCCGCGCGCTCGGGCGTTTTTGCATCTCGCCATTGGGTAATGAGCTCGCGCGACCACGCCGATTGCAATGCCCGCTCGAACTCGGCAAGCTGGCGAGGCGTCGAGCGTTCGGCGGTTGCCGGGTGGACGACGTTCTTGTCTTTGGATTCGAAGCCGGCGAGTCTGAGCAACGCAATCGACATCTTCGCGCGTGCCAATGCGACGGTGAGCGAATTGGACTTCGTCTCAGTGGGTAGGCGTGACACGTTGCGTTGCCGATTGTCGTCCTGATCGCGTTCGTCGGTCTCGGTTTGCAGTTTTTGCGATAGGTCGCGTGCCTTCTTTACAAGGTTGGCGCGATCGTCGGCCGGCAGGAGCGGCGAATCGAGCAAGTAGCGTAGTTTTCGCAGGCCATGGCCGTCAGTTGCCTTGAGCGCGGCGTTGATTCGATCGCGAAGCAGAGCTTCCAGAGGCGCTAGCGCGTCTTTTGCGGCCGGCAGGTTGGCGCCGTGCGTCGCCTTGAGATCAGGCTCGCGGAAGAACAGATCCCGCGCTGCGTCGGCCTCGGCATGAGCTTCGTGCCATTTTTTCACTTCCAGAGGGACAACTTCGGCATCCGCGGTCCATAACGCCATGTACGCGGGGAGATCCGCCAGCGATCGGTTCAGGTTGCGGCGCATCTGACTGAGTGCTTTGCACGCCTCGTTCGCTTCTCTAAAGATCTCTCGGGCCGCTTGCATTTTCGGAATGGCGTTTGTCCATTCACTGGGCTTGAGCAGGAACAACTTGCTCTCGGCGTCGAAGCGCAGACGGTCGCCGTCCTCGAATTGCTTCTCGATCCAGGGCAAAAGCTCTGGCTCGCGGTCGAGTGCCGCCACTACCGCTTCGCGAGTGCGGATGGTCTCCAGCAAGAGTCGAATATTGTCTTGGCGCCAGAGGTCGGGGTCGATTCGCGAAAAGTCCGCCAGGCGTTTTACGAAGAACATCTCCGCCGGGCGATGATCGGGTGCGAGAGCGTCGAGAATGATGTAGGCGGTTCTGACGTGTTCTCGCGTTAAAGGTTGAATCTGACCGATGGCATCAAGCACGGCCGAGGCGCGGCGCGGGAAGTCGGCGTCCTTTTCGTCGAGCAGGCGTTTGGCGATGTCCTTTGCCACGGTTGGAATGGATTCCTTCGTGAGCAGGGCGCCAAGGCCGGTTGCAACCACGTTCACGAGTGAGGCATTGTGTTTGCCGCCGGTCTGAGTGCCGGCCAGTGCGAGCGAGCGCGGTGGAACGTGTGGTTCGGCTAGGGCGCCGTCGATGTCGCGAAAAAGGCGTTTCACCTCGTCGTCGGAGGGCCCGATGTTTTTCCCGCGGGTGGCGCCGCCTCGCCAAAGGGATTCATGCCGAAGCAGGTGCGCGTCCAGCTTGAGCATGCCGCGTGCGGCGAGACGCAGCGCGCCGGCGGCGCCTCGCCGATCGCGATCTTGCCACGCCTTGAGCAACTTGCTGGGATATGGCTCCGGCGCCGGCGCGTCGAGCGGGCTGCTTGACTCTGGCGTCGGCACGCCAACGACAAAGTCGGCCCCGGTCCCGTGCAGGCGCGGCTGCTGGCGGACGCCCAGGTTTTCCTTGGCCCAGCGATCCACGCGGGCTTCCACGAATGCGGCTAGCTCCTGGACGGTGACGCGCCCGTTGCGATCGGCGTCTGCGTGGCCTTGCAAGCCTTGATCGAGGTAGTACGCAAACGCGGAACGTTCGATCGCCTCCGACGTCCATGAGAACTGTCCGGCGGAGCAGGGCGTCAGCACCCAATACGCCTGCGGATTCTTGCTGAGGATTTGCTCCAACGTTTCCGCTACACGGTGCGACAACACGCCGACGCGATCATCCGTCCATGGGTGCGCCAAATCGAGAATGAGCAACTTGTTCTTGGCGCGGAACGTCGCGACGGCATCAAGGACTTCATTGACGTCGAGCCAGGATGATTCATCGTCGAGCCGTGCCTCGGTGGGCAGGAGAAAGACCTTTTCGTCGCGCGTGATCGCCAGTGCCGTGATGTGCACAACGATCGGCTCTGTTTTCTTGGCATGTGCGGCGAGCGCTTTTCGCAACAACTCGGCAGTCTTGGTCTCGGGGCGATCACCGGGGGAAAAGTGGCGGGCGATCGCCTTGCTGTCTTCGAGCGTGTAGGGCCGAATCGGAAAGCTGCGAACATTGGTTTCGCTGATGGTGATTTCCAAATAGTACGGGGGCGGAGGCGGCGGACGAAGAAACAGCAGCCAGACGACGGCAAGCGAAGTGAACGCCAAGAACAACGCAGCCAGTACGATCAGCCAGAAGTGGCGCCAGGCCCGGCGATCCGGCGCGAAGTCGCCTGCCCCTGCGTGATGCCAGCTACGCGGCGCGTTCGATGCTACCGACACGTCCGATTCGGGTTCATCAGCCATGCGAGGCGCTCTCCTACATGACAAATACGCTTCCACCCGTCCATCCTGCGACGGGCTACGGGCCCGTGACAACCGATTCGGGCACGAAAAGTTGCGAGGCCGGCCAAGTCGTGGAAGGGGTGAATTCCACCTTATACTCGCCAGCGGCTCTTTTGAACGCGTTGATATCAAAGAACAGAAACTCGATCTCACGGCTTGTGAGGTCCAGATCGTAGAAATAGGCCGTGCAGCTATTGTCTTTGACGAAATAATGATGTTCCGAGCCAACGAACGGGAAATCCGGATTTGGCATGGGGTAACGTGACTTGAGGTCCACCCAGATGGGAGTTCCTTCCGGATGTTGAACTCGCACGATCAGGCATTTCTTGGACATCTTCTTTCCGGACGTAACTAGGAACTCACGTTCATCGACGGCCAAATCGACGCGTACCTTCGCCTCCGACGACCGCAACGGGATTTCGATGACCTGCTTGCGGTTCTCCGGCAGTTTCCAAGGCGTTACGAACGGCTGGGCCAGCATGAGATTGCGTTCAGTCGGCCAATACCATGTGTTGAGCTTGGCGTAGGTGGATTGAGGCCACTGCGCCATTCTCAGGCGAAACGCCGGGGCGGGAACGTCCCACGCTGTCGCCCATTGCAGGGTCTCGCTGGGCCAGGGCACTTTCTTGTCCTCTCTGAAAGTTTCCAGATCAAGCCAGACGAATCCGGGATAGCGGTGCCGAACGCGCATCTTGCCATCGGTGTTCTTTTGTTCGATCGTCACGATCTGCCTTAATTCGCCGGACCGATGATCGTTTTCCAGGAGCGTGGCGATCCAGTCTTTTTGCTGGCGTGGCTTCAAGTTCGCCGCCTCGGGCTGCTCCGCGAGAATGCCGCGCCGAAGAATGAGCTCGTTCGCGTCACGTCGAAAGACCATGAGGAGGCGCTGTGGCGGAAAAAGCCCCACGTCAACTTTGTCGTTCGGCCACGAGTTGACAATGCCAGCTTTGTAATCGCCTGGCGGAACCTTCAGCGGCCAGCCGAGCGATCCGTCGTTGAAGAAGTTCACGGACTGCGCCGAGAACGTCGGCCCTTTGGCAAGCGACTCTAGCTGCAAGCGAGGCCGGATTCCCCATTCGATGCGATCGCCCAGCTTTTCGCCTTCCTTCTCGTCGAGAAATTGCCCCCGGGGCGTGAATTCTTCGACGCAGCTAAACTGTGCCTTGGCCCGAGCGAATTCGGCCTTGCTCCTTTCGCTATCCCTATCGATGAAGCAGACGATCACCATGGAGATGTCGTTGTGAGTTTTGTTGGCGTCAATGAGTTTGTTCACGACTGTCGTTTTGTGTTGTGCATACTGAGCTTCGGTCTTGAGACTCGGAGCGTTGAATGACGCATTGTCATCGCCGTCGGTTAAAACGATGATCATCTTGGGGCCTTTGAAACCGGGCGGGAATCCTCGATCCATCGCCTGAACGACTGCCTCGGCGATCGGCGATCCGATGCCGTACTCAGGATAAAACCGAGCATTGAGGTCTTTTTCCAGGGGATCAAGTTCGCTCTTTCTCCAGTCGCGTGGCTCCCGGTATCGCGTGACGGCCTGACGGCTCTCATTCGACGGCGGCTTCTTGGCCTCTTTCCCTAGCGTGAAAATGCTGACCGAGGTGTTCTCGGGGACCTTGTCCAGAACCTGCCGCATCGCCTTCAGAGCATAATCGAAGCGACGACGCTCTTGCTTGTCGGGATCGGCGGGTCTGTCTTCTCTTTCGTTCTCCTTGGGCGGGTGCACGAATGCCATGCTGCCGGAATTGTCCAGCACGACGCTGATCGCGCCGCCGAAGGTGATTGCCGGATCCATGCGCACGGCAAGCTCCGCTTTCTCCGGTGGCGCGAAATGCCGGACGATCACATCCGGTGGTCGAGTCACGGACTTGGCTGACCTGGTCACGTGCTGGCCTCGATAGAAGGCGTGCAGGTGCACGGTCGCATCGGCGACGCCTTCGAATTCGAGTCTGGACAAAGCGAATTCCATTTCTTTCGATTCGATCGGCTTCGGCCCAAACGCGATCGATCGCCGCGTCAGGGTAGCTCGGCTCCCCGCTCCGGCACGACGCTCGACCCAGAAAGCCCCTGTCCCGTGCGGCAACAATTCACCTCGGCGCAGGTTGCCGACGACCTCCAGCTTGGCCCGGGAGGTCCAATACACATCGCTTATCGGATCCAGCGCAAACTCGGCCTTGGTTTTGGCTGCCGATACAACCCGAGCGGCTTCCGGGTCAATCAGCCGTTGGGACGCTTCATCTTCATGCAGGCTCTTGCCGCTCTCGACGTAGGCCATCGCCGCGCGCTCGTAATAGCGCTCCTGCTTGTTCTCGGCGGGTTCGAACCAGTGATCGTCCACGCTCCGTTGCGCCAGCCCGAAGCACAACCGGCTGAGCTGCAGCCGGCGCAGGCGATCCACGGGGTTAACGGCCTTACGCGCCTGATCGCGAAGCTCGTCGGCGTAGGCCGACGGCACGTGCCGGCAGCGCTCGGCTGCGTCCTCCATGCTCGCAAGCTGCTTTAGCGACTCGATCTGGGTCTTTTTCACGACGTCGCTCGGCATGTTTATGAACAGGTCGTTTACGTCTGTCTCCGTGCGGGTTTTGGATTCAGGGTCGAACTTGCGCAGGGCCAGGAGACTCGCCCGCAAAAGGCCGCGTTGGCGACTCACGTGTTCCTCCAGCGGCGGGGCCGCCTCGGTTTGGCCTTCCGGCTTCGGGTTGTCGAACATCTTTCGCGCAATTTCGCGATGGTTCTGAAGCAGCTTGCTGCGTACCACGGCGTCCGGCCTTGACTCGTCTAGCTCATGGAATGGCGCCAGCAAGACCGCATCGATTGCATGCCAGTTTTGCTGCAACCCCGCCATGGGCTGGAGTCGAACGCATGTCGCTCGAAATGCGTCGCGCAGTGTCTGAAAGTCGCCGGACATCCTTTCGACGAATCGGGCCGCAATGTCCGAATCGTCATTTTTGTCAAGAACGTCCTTGAGTTTGACCAAGCCCGGCCCCAGTCGTCCGGTGATCAGCGTCCGGAGTTTTTCCAGGTCGTCGTTCGATTGATCCTGCACGGGATTCGCCGCCGCCAGCCAGCGTGCAAAGTACGGCAGTTCGCTCGATAGCTCGTCGCGCAATGCATATGCTCTTTGCAGCAGGCGCGCCCTCTTGCGGATCGCCTCGTAGGCGGATTGGGCCTCCAGCAGTTTCGCTTGTGCCGGTTGGGCTGCGGCGCTGGGGTTGCCGAAGAGCAAATCCTCGCCTTCTCGCCGTATCGTGTCGGCTTGCAACAAATCACTGCGGATGGCGGGCCAGATCGCCTCAGCATAGGAAACACGGGACATCTTTTCCGGAGCGCTGACGGCCACTTCGTCTGCCAAAGTGCGGACACGGACTGCCAGGTGGATCAACCCATCGCTGAGGCCCGAGTCGGCGGCGTAGAGCAGCATCTTCAAAAGGTGGGCCTCCGCAGGGCGAACGGCGGGAACCTTGACGGGAAACGTGTTCTCCAGGTCTGCCAAGCGTTGAAACTCCAGCGCCCGTTCAAGAGGAGCCGTGGCGCGCAGCTCCTGCAGAAGGACCTGGCTTAATCTCGTTCGAAGAAAAACGTGATGGGCTTTGTCATCGAAATTGGCGTAGGATGCTCGGGCGGCGTCGCGCACCTTCGGGTCGGTGCTTCGCAGTTTGATCATCAGGGACCTAAGGGCGTCGTCCTGGAATTTCTGGCCCGACGGCGCGTAACCCCAGACATGGCGCATGGCCAGGCTGTTGCCCAGACTAAACGCCCCGGCCTCCAGAGCGTGCGGAGCGGCGAGGTCCGCTTCGAGTTCTCTGAGTCGAGCCTTTAGCTCCGGGGCTTTGTCGGTCGGGTCGCCGCAGCGCAAGAGGCTTTCGTAGCGAAGCAACGTGTCTTGATATGCTCGCCAGAGGTGAGGAGCGACCACATGCGGCGCCGTGGTATCCCGAAGCCGACGCCAGGCGTTCCACGCTTCATCCAGCCCCGCCACGTCCAGCTTTGGGGCCGCTATTTTCTCAGGTTCGGAATTGTACGCTTTGGCAATATGAACGATTCGAATGGCGTTCGCCCGGTCTTCGCCGCCCAGGAGGAGCGGCGTTTGCTTGCGAGCCCGATTCGCCTGCGCCCAGGTGTCGACCTTTTTCTCGACGTACTTGAACAGGCTGAGGGCTGTTACTTTGCTGTTCGCCTCGTGCCCGTCGCCCTTGAGCGCTTCCGCCACAAAATACGCGAATGCCGAACGTTGCAGCTCATCCGATGTCCACGAGCGCTGATCGGGCGATGCGTTGCAGATGACGACAAGGTTTTTATTGGCGTTGATCTGGTCGGTGTACTTTTCTTGCAGACGCTGGACGAAGTCGTTGTGAAGCACGCCGGTCGACCAGTTGGTATCGGCGGCACTGACATCGAGCAAGAGGACGACCCGTTTCTTGCCCAGGTTGGCCAGGCCGGCAAGAACGTCGCGGAACGAGATTCGGGATTTCTCCGGCGCTTTGAGATGCTCCTTCGCGGAAACGTCGGGAATGAGATACGCGTCGGAAGCGTCGGCGAACCCGTGCAGGGAAACGAACACTACCACCGTCTCCTCGCGGAAGGAGGAAAGCCCGAGCTTGTCCCACATCGCCTGCCAATGGTTGTCGATCGGCCGTGCGATCCCGCCGACGCGTCGCAGCTTGGTCGGTTGATCCCAGGGGAACTGCAGGATGTCGGCAAAAAATCCGCTATCCGCCGTAACTTCTTTCTCCAAAACGATGAGGCCGTTTTGGCCGTGAACGTTCTGTGGAAAGAGAAGATTGGCTTCGTAGCCTGAACCGATCAGCACAAGGCAGGAGGGCCGCAGCGGACTGAGCCATTGGTAAACAACGGCAACGCCGACGCTGAGAAGGACCAAGAGCACAGCGGCGGCAACACGCTTCACCGTCAGCCACGAAGCGGGGGGCTCGGTCGGCGCGGGAGGATTCCCGGAGTGCCAAGGCTTCGTGGGACCGCTTTCGGCTCCCTCAGCGCCGCTCGTTCGCCAGTCGTGAGGCATAGGGGTCTCCCCTGGTGGTTGCGTATGACGTGACTACGTGAGACGTTTACTTCTCGATGTCGTCGGGGTCTTTCGGGCCCTTCATGCCTTTTTTCTCTTCTTTTTGCACCGCAGCATCACGAACCTCCGGCGAAATCACGAGAGAGATCAGGATGTATGTGGGAAACCGCGCCTGGCCCGTGCCTACGAGTTCATTGCCGCGCTGAGTGATTTTCACGCCCGCTTCTTTCATGTCGCGGGCCATGCGGCCGTCCGGGGCCGCCTCAATGTCGCTTTTGGCCTTGGCGGCCGCATCACTGTTCTGAAAGGTCGCGACGATCTCGAAGTCAAGCTTTGCATCGACGTTGCCGGACAGGACGACGCCCGTGACGTCATTCAGGCTTGCGGGATTCGCTTCCTGTGCAAGACTCTCGCGGACGAGGGAATTCCTGAACGCGGCAACGAACATGTGCCGCCCGGATGAGACGAGACCGATTCCGCGTTTCATAGCGGGGTCCGTGGCCCCCTTGTCGGCGCCAGAGAGAAAGTCCTTCATCCCGGCCGCGGTATGCGTGATCAACATAACCTTGTCGCTTACGAAATGCACGACCATGACCACGTGGCCATCGCGTTTCATGACGTAATACTTGGCGCCGTTGTGCGTCTCTTCCTCTTGGCCTTTGGAGAACGTGGAGAGGATCTTGTTCTTGATAGTTTTTTTGAAGGTCTTATTAGTCAAAAGAACGACGGCGTGGTCCTCAACGTTCTTGGGCGGAATGATGAAGGTGGCCCGTTCGAGGTCGGCGAGGCTCATGCCGAGCTTGCCCTCGATGTCAGCAAGTTTTTTCTCGAACTCCTTCTTATCGATCGCCTCGTGGCGGAACTCGTTGATTCCGTCCTTGACGGCGCGGGTTTTCATGACGTCGGCAACGCGAAAGGAGTAGAAACCGATGACGCCGTCATGGACGAAAGCCAGATCGGCTTCGGGGCCCTTGAAGAAGAAGTACCAGACGCCGAAGCCGATGCCCCCGCAGCACGACAAAAGCGCGACGAAGCCGGTGCAGCCGCTGACGATCCATAACGTCCAACTGCGCGAGTGCGGACGCGGCGAGCCTGGCGCTGAGTCGCCTGACGGAATACCGAAGGGATCGTCCGGGTCGTCCTTCGGCGAAGCCGGCTCTTCCTTCTGTTTCTTCTTGGCCGATTTCGGCTCGGGCGGCGGCGTGACTGGTTTGGCCGGCGCCTTCGAAGGGACCGGTTTCGGCGGGGCAGGTTCCGGTTCGATCTCGACCGGTATAGCAGGCTCGTCGCTCGGCCCGTCCACCAAGATCGGCGCCTTGCATCCCGGGCACGCTGCCTGTTTGCCGCGATAGCGCTCGTCAATCTTGAGCGTACGTCCGCACGTGCATTTGATGACGATGGCCATACGAAAATCCCGATCTTCGGGAGACGAGCTCCGCGCCCACAGAAAGGGAAAATGGGAGTAGGGGAGAGGGGGAGAATAAGCCGACTTCGGCCTCCCCGACTCCCATTCTCCTTTTCTCCCCCTGTCCTCCGCTCCCCTTCGCTTATGCTTCAGGCTCTCAGGTCGGCGGTTCGATCATGCGAAACTCGCTGCCGACTCCGCCTTTGAGCGGATAATGCCGCTTGCGTTCCGGCACTGGCTCGTCGATGATATCCGCTTCGCCCTCGGCTTCTTCTTCCTGCTTGACGAGTTCCGCAGGCAGCGCCTCGCGCAGCGACAAGGAGATTCTCCGCTGTTCCGCATCCACGCTCAGAATCTTGACCTCGACTTCCTGCCCTGGCTTCACGATATCCGCCACGCGCATCACGCGGTTGCGAGCCAATTCGGAGATATGAACCAATCCCTCGACGCCCGGTTCCAATTCGACGAAGGCGCCGAAGTCCATTGTGCGCGTCACCGTTCCCTTGACGACGCGGCCGACGGCGTACTTGTCGTGGATGTTGTCCCATGGATTCGTTTCGAGTTGCTTCAGCCCCAAACTCAGCTTCATCTTCTCGCGGTCGACCTTGAGCACAACGACCTTGATCATTTGGCCTGCCTGCAACACCTCCGTAGCATTGCCGACGCGCTTCCAACTAATCTCGCTGACATGCAATAGCCCATCGATGCCGCCGATATCGACGAAAGCGCCGAAATCGCGGACATTGCCGACGACGCCGGTGCGGACTTGGCCTTCTTGTAGTTCTTCCCAGAGCTTGGCGCGTTGCTCTTCGCGCTCTTTTTCGAGATGGGCGCGCCGACTGACGATCAGGTTGCGTTGCTCCTTATCGACGTCAGTGACGATGCAGAGCAACTTCTGATTGACAAACTGGGCCGTGTTCTCGACGCGTGCCCGATCGATCTGGCTGATCGGCATGAAGCCGCGGATGCCGTTGACGTCGACGGCGAGGCCGCCCTTGTTCGCTTCGAGGACCCGGGCTTCGACGATCATCCCCTCGGCGACGCTGGACCAGTCGGCATGCACGGCGGCGCCGCGCCGGGATAGGAGGAGCAGCCCGTTCTGTCCGTCGTAGCCCTCGATCGAGATTTCGATCTCCTCGCCGATCTTGGGCGGTCCGTCGGGAAAATGCTCCATCGTGAGCACACCCTGCCCGCGACCGCCGGGGACGTCGATGAAGATGTCCGGCCCATGAATGGAGATGACTTTCCCCTTTTTGCGTCCGGTGTCCCCTTGGGCGGCGGCTTTCTCGCGGGCGCGCTTCGAATCGTCAGCGGCGTAAAAGCTCTTGTCGTCCATGCCCTGCAAGGCGGCTTCCAACTCGTCGGCGATTTCCGCGTCCAGATCGCGCACATTGGGAGCGTTTTTCTGATGATACAACTCCGCGTCAAGCGACGGCACGGATTCGCGCATGCGCTTGCGCGGCCCACGATCGTCGCCGCCGCGATTGAACGGACGCTTCTCGGCGGGTTTGTCCGGCTTCGGCGCCGGCTTGTCGGTGGACGCCGGCTTGGACGCGTCGGCGGGCGCCGGAGGCGTTGCGGGAATAGACGGTTTATCCGTGTTCTCAGCCATGATCGTGAATCCGTGCTCCAAGGGTGGCGGGCGCAGTCTCTTCGTCATTCTACGGAGCGCCGCCGCTTCGTGGCGCAGTTTTCAACGCGCCCTGGGCAACGGAGCACGAGGAAGACGTGTCCCACGAATCTTAATGGGTCATGCCGGCGGCACGTTGGGCTACTAACGCTGACTGGATGCCTGCCGCGAGTTCCGTTGGCCGGCCTTTGGCCCAGAAGTGGGTGAAGTAGTAGGCCGGTTGCTCGCCGACCATGTGGTTGTGCAAGGCGACGATATGAATGTTCGCTTTGCGCGAGGCTTTGAGCACCGGCTGCACCTCGTTGGCGGTCATGATGAAGTCGCCATCGACCGCGGCCAGGTCGTCGCTGCCCGAAAACGCCGCCCAGGTCGTCAATCCCATCGACCCGCCGACTTTGACGCCGTGCATTGAGCCTTCGCGTCCGATGGTGAACTTGACCACGCCGTCTTGGACCAGCGCCTTGTGGCCCAGAATCTTCTCAAGCGGCGCGGCGGCAATCGTCCCCGCCCTGGGAACTTTGCCGGAAAATCGCGTCGCCGGCTGCGGCTGATCCTTGCGCAACTTCTTGATCGCGTCCCACGTTGCCTTGACTCCCAATGCAAGCTTCTCCGGGTCCCCCTCGCCGCCGATGTGCATGAAGTAGACTTTAGGCTCGTCGTAGAAGAAATGGTTGTGCAGTCCGGTGACCTCCAGGCCGCCGGCAAACGCGGCATCCATCGCCGGCGTCACCTCGTCCTGAAACACGACGGTGTCCCCCATGACCATCGCGCCGTGCTTCGTCGGCGTAAGAGCGGCCCACGAGCCGAGCCCGGCCGCCGGCTTGAACGCCATGCCGTCGACCGTGACGGGAACATCGTTCCGCGCCCAGCCGAGACGCACGACCCCATCCGGCGTCGTCGTTGCCTTCGACTCGGCAACCTGACCGATGCGCTCGGCGTTCAGCTTCCCGATGGGCTTGGAGGCGTCAACGGGGCGGTCGGCAAACAACAGCGCCGCCGTCATGATCATCGCGCCGACGACCACAATTATCAAATCGTTCTTCATGATAGGCTCCCGGGAATTGAGTTGGAGGAATTGATCCACGAAGGACACCAAGGACACGAAGGCGGAATGGAACAGAAACGAGGTCAATAAGACCGAGAACAAGAATGGGGCATTAATCGTCTACCACCATCCTTCGGTTGCCTTGACGCTATCCCCGATGGTTGTCCCTTCGTGTACTTCGTGTCCTTCGTGGACAAATCACTGATTTCAGTTGTGCAGAAACGCAACGCGCTTCGGCGCCTTGCCCACCACGGCTTTGCCCGCCGACTTCATGTGACCTTCGGGGCCGACATCCACGAATTGCAGCGTGTTGTCGCCGAGGTTGCTGAGCATCACGCACACGGAATCATTTTTCGGTCCGGGAATCGGCTCGATGCAGCATGGCTTGGACACATCCATCAGGCGGCCGAGCAGCTTGCCCGACTTCATGTCCACGGCATCGAGAAACGACCGGCCTTCATTGGCCGCCAGCACGATGTTGCCGTGCACCATCTGCACGCCGTGATAGGTCACTTCTTGCGGCGCGGCATTGCCCTTTGGCGGCGCCAGTTCGATCATGCGGCTCACCTTGCCGGTTTTCAGGTCGGCCTCGAAAAACCCGTTGACCCAATGCGATCCGCAAAAAATCTTCGATTCGTCCGGCGAAAAGGTCAGGCTGCGCGGATTGACGGTGAGCGGATAGAACTTGACCAGCTTGCGCTCCGCGAGATCGACGACCGCGACGCCAGTGGCCTTCTTGCAGGTGACGTAGACGTACTTGCCGAGCGGGCCATAACGAACGACGTGCGGGGCGCTCAGGTCCTTGATGCGGAACGACTCTTTCATGGTGTCGATGTCGATGCCGACGATGTCGTCGCTGTAGTAGTTGGCGACGACAATGTGCTTGCCGTCGTTGGTGAGCACGATGTGGTCGTTGAACATTTTGCCGATGGGCGTCTTGCCCTTGAGTTTGAAATCGGGCAGGGAGTAAAACTTGACGCATTCCTCGTCCTCGACGCCGACGGCAACGGTTTTGTCATCGCGGCTGACGGCAATGCCGTAGGGGCGTGGCCCGACCTTCCAGCGATTGACTTCCTTCATGGCGGCGAGATTGACGAGCGAGACGGAGCCGTCGCCGGTGTTGACGACGAATACTTGTTTCGGGGCGTTGCCGGCTTTGTCGCCGGCGAACGCAACGGACGCCAAGCCGATCAGCAGACCGGCGAGAACGGACGCATGCACCATCAGTTTCCGGTTCACGGTTAACTCCTTTGCGAGTGGAGGGATTTAGACGCTCCAGGAAAGAACCACAGATGGACACGGATAAACACCGATTGATAGCGAATCCGTTGAACACAGCGTCCGTGGAACGAATCAGTTTCAGACATGGGAAGGGCGAATCCCGGCAAATGGGACAAAATCCCGACGCCACTATCCGTGTTCATCCGTGTTCATCTGTGGTTTTTTCGCTTACTCTTTTTTGGCGATGATCTGCACATTGGCGAAATAGGTCTGGGCGTCGGCCTTGCTCCAAAGGCCGACGAAACCGGCTTCGGTGAATGTGTCATCGGTAATGTCGATGAGCATCTTGCCGTTGAAGAAGCACTGAATGCGGTTGCCCTTGTGGACGACGCGGATGGTCTGCCAGGCGCCGGGGGTCTGCTTGACTTCCACCTTTTTGAGCGACATGCGCACGCCGTTGACGGTTTTGTAGAGCCAGAAGTTGTCTTCGAGCGGATTGAAGCGCACGACGTAAAAGTTGTCTTTGTCCTTGGCACGCCAAACGATGCCGCCGCCCTGGTCTTTCTCGCCGGCGATGGCTTTGACGGAGACGGAGACATCGACGTCCTTGAACCTGCCCGCGCCCTCGTCAATGCAAACGTTGAACGCCGTACCCACGTTCTTGGTGGTTTGGAAGAGAGCGAGCTTTCCGCCCGGCGCCGACTTGTCCTCGACAAGCCTCCAGACGCTCTCTTTGGCCCCTTTGCCCGTCACGCTTGCCTTCCAGCCGGGCGGCATGCCGCCGATTTCGCCCTTGTCGAAGCCGAGTCGCATCGGCGCCGGATCGCCGGGTGTAAACGCTACCAGCGAAGCGAGGAATGTGCATGCCATCGGAAAAGCAAAGCTCACCATGGTTACCTCCGAGTTCAGATTCGTGTTGAGTGCATATTGAAATGGTTTGGCATTATTGTCGTGAATGCACTGCCAAAAGGAACTCCAGTCGCATTAATAATAGGTGAGGAATGCAGGATCATCTGCGAGTCAGCGCACAGGATTTTGCGTCGTGATTCTTGTCAATCGCGAGGATTGGCACTGTAATGACACTCAGAACCAATTCGTACTCGAGTAGGGAACACGATCGATGGACCTTCTTTGTCCGCATTGTGCGCGGCGTGTGACGGTGCCGGATGATTTGGCAGGGCAGGCTGCGAGTTGCCCGTTGTGCGACAAGAAATTCATGGCGCCGGTGTTGCCTCAGGGGGCGAGTCCGCCGAAGCCAGTTGCACCGGCGCCGCCCCCCGTTCCGCCGGCGCCGAGCGAAACGCCAGCCGACGCATACGCCGTCAGCGAGCTTCCTCCACCGCCTCCGCCCTCGCTACCGCCTCCGCCTGTTCCCGCGGCGTCGAGCACGCCGGTATTGCCCCCGGTTCCGCCCGTGGGCCTGCCGGCTTCATCGACGACGACCGGCCCGTCGCCGCCGGGAGAATACACGCGGTCATTTGCATTCCAACTGACGGGTGAATGGCTCGCGTTCGTGCCACCGATTTGCGTTCTCGGCATCTTTTTTTTGTCGCCGTTCAGTTGGCATTACCTCGACGCCGACCGCGCTTACTCGCTCTGGGGCCTGTCGTTTTCCTCGGTACATGGACAAGCGCCGTTCCTGGGCTACACGATTCTAATGTTCCTCTGCCTGCCGTTGACCGTTGTTGCCACATTGCTCGACAAGAACTGGATTCCGTCGCCTCCACAGCTCGCGCCGGCGCTTTTATGGAAGAACCTGGCGATCGGCGTGATTCTAGGCCTGGCGTACATGTCGATGTGCTTCGACTATCTGCACAGCCACGTGCTGATCGGCAATCATGCCAATCCGATTGCATTGGCCATGAAGCTAGCCTTTCGGCTGCACTTCATCGCGCTGGTCGCATCATTCGTGATGTTTTGGCTGACGTGGCGCAAGTCGTTCAACTTGCCGCATCCAAAAGCGGAAGTGAACTGGTAGGGTGCTTGATACGCACCTCCGTTATTGGTGCGTTTTGCGCACCCTACATGTCGCCCCAATCGGCCGCGTCCTCGCCGTCGAGGCGCAACGTCAAGCACTTGGCGCTTCCTCCGGCCTTGATGAATTCGTCGAGCTCAACGAATTGGCACGCGTAGCCTGCACGGCGCAGATCTTCCGCCAATTGGTCGCTACCGGCGTTGACGATCACGGTCTTGCCGACCACGACGGCATTGCACGCAAACCGCTCCGCTTCAGTTTCCACGACCGGGATCAACTTGGGAATGTGCTGCTGCAAGACGGTGCGGCCATAGGCGTCGAACGCGTCGGGAAAGTAAATCGCCTCGCCGGGCGCCAACGGACAGAAGCACGTGTCGAGATGGTAGAACCGCTCGTCGACGAGTTCCATCGGCAACACCATGCGCTCTAGCACGTTGCCCAGGTGCAGATGCCCGGCTGCATGACTGCGAATGCGGTAGCCCGCGAACAACGTTGGACCACAAAACAGTGCATCGCCGGCGCCTTCGAAGTACACACCCTCCGGCAGATGTTCGACGCTGAAACCGTGGCCCACGAACCACTCGTCGAAGTACGGCGTCTCGCGCTGCCGTTCCGGATGGGCGAAGCGCGAACTGAAGAAGCGATTGCCGAAGATGAGCCCCGCGTTGGCGGTGAAGACCAGATCGGGGAGCCCGGGTCGCGGCGTCATCAATTCGACCTGCACGCCCAGGGCGACGAGCGCGTCGTACAGGTTGCGCCACTGCTGGCGGGCGCGATCGGGGGCGGCGCCACGTGCTCGGCTCATCCACGGGTTGATCTCGTACTCGATCCCGTAGAAATCCGGCGGGCACATCAAAATGCGCGGCGTTCTCATCGATCGCTCCTCCCCGTTTTGCGCTCGCTGTGAATCGTCAGAATCTCACGCGTCTGGCGATTTCCTGCCAACGCTAAACGAAGACCTATGCCTTCAGCTCCGCGACCAGCGCTCGCAAGAACGGCTCCGCGTCGGTGACGACGCCGACAGTCTGGTGGCTGCCTCGATCGGCGAGCTTGGTCACGGTGGCCGGATTGATGTCAACGCACGCCACTTTTACGGCGGCGGGCAGCAGATTGCCGACGGCGATCGAGTGCAGCATGGTGGCAATCATCAAACAGAAGCCGACACCACGAATTTTCTCGCGCATGACATCTTGGGCCGCAAGCGTATCGGTAATGACTTCGGGCAGCGGGCCGTCGTCGCGGATGCTTCCGGCCAGCACGAATGGAATCCTGTGCTGAATGCATTCGAACATGATGCCGCTCTTGAGCTTTCCCTTGTCCACGGCAGCCTGGATGCCCCCGAGCCGGCGTATCGTGTTGATCGCGCGCAAGTGGTGCTCGTGCCCTTCCTCGGCCGGCAGGCCGCGGTCAAGCCAAACGCCGAGGCTGGTGCCGAAGAGCGCTTGTTCAATATCGTGCGTGGCCAGTGCATTTCCCGCGAACAAGACATCGAGATAGCCGAGTTGTATCAATGCGCAAATATGTTCGACGCTGCCGGTATGCACGACAGCCGGGCCGAGCACGGCCAGGATTTTCTCGCCGGCCGCCTCGGCGCGTTTCATCGTGGCAGCGATTTCGCGCACCGTAACGCCTTTGGGTTTCTCGCTCGACACGGCACTCGACATGAACTCGAACAGACTTTGCCGCGCCGTCGTCTCCGCCGGCATGACGCGCACGCCTTGATGTCCGACGACAATCGGATCGCCTTTCTTGACGTGAACCATCGCCAGGCAACGCGCGGAGTTGTTCTTCAAATCGAGCACGATGCCGCAGTCCATCTCCTGATCGTCGACGTCAATCCAGTCGTGCTTGAGGCGCACCTGCGTACGATAGTTCGTCGTGCTGTAGAATCGTTCGGGGAATGCGCCCTCCATGTCGGCCAACTCGTATTCGCAGTCTTTTTGTGCGGTCGGAGCCGCGCCGTGTTCGTGGACGGCGCGCAGGATTTCGTCGAGTTGCTGCTGAGCGTCGGCTTTCACTTCGATGCGGGCATAGCTTGGATCGACCTGGCGTTTGCCGAGCTTGATGTCCTTGATGACATACGTGCCGCCGCGCGTGAGGATTTCGTCGAGCACCTTGGGTAGAAGCAAGGAGTCGATGATGTGCCCCTGCAACTCGATCTCCTCGACGAACGATTTGCCCTTGGGCATGACGATTCCTCCCGAACGTGTCCTCGTTTAGCGCCCGCGTCGCGCCGGGCGGACCTTCATCTGAACGCGCCAAGGTCATCCTGTCACGGCCTCGGTCTGGGCCGGCTCGGCCGTCGCCGATTTCTCGTCATTCACCGGCGTCGCCGTCGGCAGATTCCCCGCCAGCGCCATCGCGCCGGCCACGCAAAGGATCGCTGCGAGGTTGACAAACACGCTGGCCAAATGCCATTGGCCGAACGTCGCTCGTGCTGAGGCGGCTTCGCCGTGGGCTTTGTCGGTACGTTCCAGAAGATACACTTCGGTCGCGCGATTGCGCGGCTCACGCAGCTCGTGCACCTTGCGTTCCAGCGGCCAACCCACCAACACGAGCGCGACGGCGGCCAACAAGAGATTGACCCGCCAGCGATGAACGCCGCCCGGCTCGCTGAGAAACGCCAGAGCCGTGGCTAACGCGATGAACCCGCATACACCCTGAAGGGCAAAGTACCAAGTGAACATCGGACCAATTGCGAATCCCGCGGCGCGCGTTCCTTGCTCCTTCGGCCCGTCCACCAGTTCGTCGGCGGCGAGATAATCGCCCACCCGCGGGAACCACGTCTCCCGTTTCTCCGCCTTGCCCATTGCCTCAAACGACCCGAACAGCGAGAATGCGACGACGAACGTGAAGAAGATGGCCATGCCGAACCACAGGCCCAGGGCGAGCACGTGTAGGCTTCGATTGAGTTGTTGCATCATGGTGGTATCCTCTAGCTGATTCTCGGTTCCCTGAAACAAGCGGCCGATATTGGCGTGATGCTTTGCGATCACCAAAGTCCCGGCGACAATGCAGAACCAGGTGCGAGGCTCAAGCCAGTCCCACGCGGCCGGTTGCCGAAGCTGAGCCGCACACAGCGCAAATACCGCGGCAATCGACGCCAGCGACATCAAGCGCGTCGTGACGAGTAGGACCGACCAGGCCGCCAGAGCCATAAGCGTGGGGACCGGCAGAAGAACCGCGACGGCGCCACACCCCGATGCAACGCCTTTGCCCCCTTGAAAGCGCAGGTAGACCGGAAACAGATGCCCCAGAAAGGCAATCAGCCCGGCCGTGACTTCGACGAACCCGCGCGACCAAACCGGTTCCTCGAAATTCGGCTTCAGCACCAGCGCCAGCGCGACGGGTATCGCGCCTTTGGCGAAATCGAGCACGAACACAAGCGCACCGTATTGCCAGCCCAGGATGCGGCCGACGTTGGTAGCGCCGATATTGCCGCTTCCCTGCTCGAAGATATTGACGCCGCGCATCCACGCCACGACATAGCCGAATGGGATCGCGCCGATGAAGTAGGAAACGACAACAGTTACGGAAGCGGCGAGCCAGTGCATGAAGGACCAACGAGGCCCAAGGATGAGCGCAGCGAATCCCTGGGATCGGCGGGTTCGGTATCCCAGGGATTCGCTGCGCTCATCCCTGGGCGTCGTTCATGGTTCTTCGTTTGCCTCTTCGATCACGCCGTCGGCGACGTAGATCGGAACCTTCGCGGTCACAGCGACGGCGATGGCGTCGCTGGGTCGGCAGTCGACCTCGACGATCTCGCCGTCGCGCCGCACCCGCAGTTTGGCGAAATACGTATGTTCGCGCAGGTCGTTGATGTAGATGTCTTGAAGGTCGCCGCCAAGCAACTCGATCGTGTTGCAGATCAGGTCATGCGTCATGGGACGCGGCCAAATGACTCCCTTGATGCGCCGGTCGATGCTCAGGGCCTCGAACAAGCCGATGACGATTGCAAACGCCCGCTCGCCGTCCACTTCGTGCAACAGGATTATCTGTTGATCGTGGATTTCGTTGATGATAATCCGTTTGAGTTCCATGAGAACTTGCACGGCAACCTCACTTTCCCGGTCGTGCCGATCTCGTGGCACATGGCAGCGCATCCGCCGGCGGGAATAGTGGACGAGGTTCAAGCAATGACAACAGCCTTCCGACGATGAAGGACAGGCGTCTCCCTTTTTGCATTGTAGCGATGCTGCCTTGCAAGAAGAAGCCGACCGTGTTGGTTGGGCACATGCCGTTGGTTGCGTACCTGGCGGATGCGATCTATACTTGAGTTGCATGCTCTGGACATTGCGACACGGGGATTCCCTGCTATGATAAATCAAAGCCTGTCAACGGCGGCGACCCGCACAACCGGCAGCGTTTCTTCCATTCCGGAGGCCGGCGGCGACATCGCAACGCAATTTCGAGGTGGCCCTATGGCCTTAGCACTGAATATCGGCAAATGCACGCTCTTGGGAAACTATCGCGAAAATAACGAAGATTCCATCGAAGTTAAGGTGTTCCCGGACATGACGATTTGCATCGTCGCCGATGGCATGGGGGGACAGGCCGCCGGCGAAATCGCCAGCAAACGGGCCATCGACGTTGTTCCGCGCGAGTTACGCAAGAACCTTCCCAATGCAAATTCCGAGGATAACGTTAAGCAGGTTATTCGGAAGGCTGTCGTGCAGGCCAACGAAGAAATCATCACTATGGGGACGCTCGACCGCGACCTCAAGAATATGGGCACCACCATCGTGCTGGCCCTGTGGCGGAAGGGTCGTGAGCTCTACCTCGCCAACCTGGGCGACTCGCGCGCCTACCTCATCCGCGGCGGAACGATCACGCAGCTAACCACCGATCATTCCCTTGCCCAGGCGCTCGTTGAAAACAAAACCATCAGCTTGGAGGAAGCCAAGGAACATCGTTTCAAGAACGTATTGTGGAAATATCTCGGCAGCAAGGACGTCGGAGAAGGTCCCGACGTCAAGCCGATCATTCTTGAAAATGGCGACCGCTTCTTGCTTTGCAGCGATGGGTTGACGGGCCCCGTTCCGGATGCAAAGCTGCTCAAGTTCATTCAGGACCATCCCAATGCGCAATCCTGCGCCGACGGCCTGGGCCAACTCGCTCTCGATGACGGTTCGCGCGACAACGTGTCGTGCATCGTCATCGAGGTTGTGGAGGGCGCGGGCGGAGGAGCGGGGTCGACGCAATTCCGCTCCAGCGATAGCGTCGAACGCCCGGCGCCGCCTGCGACGCCGAGCCCGTCAACGCCACGCGGAGACTTGCGCGGCTCATGACAACAGCCGCTCGCACCGTAGCAGGCGCCTTCTACACATACATCTGTGACACCGGCTTGATGATCAATTCGGGAATCGACACGTGCTTTGGCTGAAGGGCCACGAAACGCACGGCCTCAGCCACATCCTCCGGACGCAGGATCTTCGCGCGATGCTCCTCCGAGATCTGTTGCGGGCGGAAAACGAGGATCGGCGTATCGACCTCGCCCGGATAGATGTTACATACGCGGATGCCGGAGTCCTTTTCCTCGGCGCCAAGGGCGAGTCCCAGCGCCGCCTGACCGAACTTGGAGGCGGCATAGGCGACGCCGCCCAGCGGATGGGCGCGGAGGCCGGACGTCGAAACGATGTTGATGATGACGCCGTCCCTTCGTTCGAACATCGCCGGTGCGACCGCGTGGATGCAGTAGTAAGCGCCATTGAGATTCGTCTGAATAAGTCGATCCCACGCGTCCGGCGTCAACTCGCGAAACGTGCGTTCCTTAAGATTGGTGCCAGCGTTATTCACGAGAATGTCAATCGGTCCGCCCAGTTTCTGCGTGACCGTGGCGACGAGCGCGGTCACTTGCTTCTGTTGCGCGACATCGCAGGCAACCGTGAGAACATTCCCGATCTCCTTGGCGACGGCGTCGAGCTTCCTCAAATCGCGACCCGCGATGGCGACCTTGGCCCCTTCGTCGGCAAGCGCCTTGGCCGATGCCATCCCTATGCCCGACCCGCCGCCGGTGACGAGCGCGATTTTCCCCGTGAGTTTTCCCATGCGATTTCCTTGTGATACAATGAACTCGATCTTGTTTCGCCGTGTCAGTTTAGGGATTATCGCCGTTTGCGTTTAGCGCTCGCGTGACGCCATGCAAACGCCAAACGTAAGCCAAGAAGGGATTTCGCCATGAACATCGACCTGCGTCGCCGGACGGATGAGGTGTTGGCCCGTTTGACTCAGCTCCGGGACTCTCTTTGACGTCGCCAACAAACGCCAATTGCGAGACAAGCTCACCGACCAGATGGGCGGGCCCAACTTCTGGGATAACCAGGAGAAGGCCCAGCAAGTCATCGGCCAACTGAAGCCGCTCAACGGGCTCATCAATCCCTTCGACGCTCTCGTCAAGCAGTCCGAGGACTTGCAGGTTCTCTGCGAACTCTGTGCCGAGGACGATAGCCTCGAAGGCGAGTTACAGCGAGAACTCTACGCCGTCGAGAAGAAGCTCGGCGAGTTCGACTTGCGTGCCATGTTCACCGGGCCGCAGGACGGGTCGAACGCGTTTCTCAAGATCAGCGCCGGCACCGGAGGCACCGAAGCCTGCGACTGGGCGCAAATCCTCCTGCGCATGTACACGCGCTGGGCCGAGCGCAACGGCTACCAGCTCGAAATGATCGACGAGTTGAAGAACGATGAAGCCGGCATCCGCAGCGCCACCATCCTCGTCAAGGGGGACTACGCCTACGGCTACTTGCAAAGCGAAACCGGCGTGCATCGGCTGGTGCGCATCAGTCCGTTCGACGCCAACGCGCGGCGGCATACCTCGTTCGCCGCCGTCGATGTCGCTCCCGATATCGAAGGCACGATCAACATCGAGATCAAGCCCGACGACCTGAAGCGCGACACGTTTCGCTCGGGCGGCCCCGGCGGACAACACCAGAACAAGACCGAGTCAGGAGTCCGCTACACGCATATCCCGACCGGCATCGCCGCCGAAAGCCGCACCGAGCGCAGCCAGCACAAGAACGACGCCAACGCCCTGGCCCTCTTGAAGGCCAAGCTCTATCGCGTCGAGGAAATGAAGCGCAAGGCCGAGGTCGAGAAGCAATACGACGAGAAAGGCGAAGTGTCGTGGGGCAGCCAGATTCGCAACTACGTTATGCAACCCTACACGCTCGTCAAGGATGTCCGCACCAACACGGAAACCGGCCAGGTGCAGAAGGTCCTCGACGGCGAGATCGACGAGTTCATCCAGGCGTTCCTGCGCGACAAGGCGGCGAAGGAGCACAAGAAGTGATTGCAGATTGGAATACTAAGCCCCGGGGTGAGCGCGGCGAACCCCTGGGATGGAGCGCTGCCATGTATCGACTTCACTACGCAGTCATAGCACTAATCCTAGGCGCAAATGCCGTTGCTGCGCAAACGCCTTCGCGCTACGAGTACAAAAAAGACCACGACCCCTATGGCACCGGCAAATTCTACCTGGGCCGCGAGATCGCGCACGTCATGGGCTTTCAAGGCGCGAGTTGGCTCGAACGCAAAGAACGTGAACAAGAGGAGGCCGTCTCGAAGCTGATGAAGGCGCTCGAAGTCAAGGAAGGCCAGACAATCGCCGATTTCGGGGCCGGCAGTGGGCATCATACCGTGAAGCTCGCGAAGCTCGTCGGTGCCAAAGGCAAGGTTTACGCAGTCGATATTCAGCCGGAAATGCTCGACATGATCGGCAAGCGCCTCCGCAAGGACAACATCAAGAACGTCCAACTCGTTCACAACAACGAAAAAGAAGCCAAGCTCCCGGAAGCCAAGATCGACATGATCTTGATGGTCGATGTGTATCATGAACTGTCGTACCCGTACGAAGTTACGCTTGATCTGGTAAAAGCCTTGAAGCCGGGCGGTCGGCTGATTTTTGTCGAGTTTCGTCTAGAAGACAAACGCGTGCCGATCCTTGACGTGCATCGCATGTCTATTTTTCAGGTCAAGAAGGAAATGGAGCCGTTCAAGGATATGAAGCATCAGAAGACGCTCAATCACCTCCCCTGGCAGCATGTTATCATTTTTGAGAAACAGGCGGCTGTGAAGCCGCAGCCGTCTCCTTAGGTCAGGCACTCCAGCCTGATTTTTCGCGGGCCCCGCCAGGCTAGAAAGCCTGACCTACGAATCCAAGCATTTGACCGTTGCGGAAACGTGACCTACGCTTGAGTGCATCGCGCTCCTGTCTGGAGGTTCACGTGTCGAAACAAAGCGTACGCCATGAGGGGGTAAGACCTGTCGCCCGACGCAATCGCCGCGCGACCATTCGATATCGCTGTGCGCCCGCGACCATCGGCAAGGTATTCTCCGCGGACGATCATGAGTTCCAGCGTGCCTGGATCATCGATCTTTCGCTCAAAGGCATCGGCATGGAGTTGGCGCGGCCCGTCGATGTTGGAAAGCTCATGCTCGTCAGTGTTCGCTTGAGCGACGGCGCCGTTCTGGAGATTTCCGCCCGCGTCATCCATTGCGACCCAATACCACATTCCGGTTGGCATATCGGTTGCGAGCTGACAGTCCCCCTGACGCCAGATCAGCTGGAAACGCTGCTGTAAGAGCGTCACTTCAGTCGCGACTGATGTCTGCACATCTGATCACAACGCTGGACACACCGTCAGGCCGCACAGTCAGGACATTGCGTACAGATTGCCGACATTGAACCACGAATAAGCCCGTCATGGCCCCGCGTTCTTCGTTTTTGGCGCGTCATCGTCGATACATCCAGCATCTACAGCAATGGAGGCATAACCATGACCAAGCGATTGACCGTATCCCTCGGCATTCTTCTCACCTTCGCAACCGTGTCGTTCGCGCAAGGGGCTGAGGAGTGGGCTCGCGCCGACACGCGATTCTGGTTCAACGGAGAGTTCCTTCTCTGGCGGCTCAAGAGCGCGCCGGCGCCGGTCCCGCTGATCACGGTCAACGACAACCCCGCCACCATCGCGGCGCTCAACGAAGCCGGCACGCGCATCCTCTTCGGGCATGGTTCTCCCGAAAGCACCAACCTCAATTGGTTCGCCGGCATGCGTTTCACGCTCGGCAGTTGGGTCGACGACGATCGTCTGTTCGGCTGGGAGGGGAGCGCATTCCTTTTGGAGCGCCGAAGCCTGATCTACGGCACTGGGTCGGCCGGTGCCGCCAATCCGGTTGTGGCTATTCCTGTCAACTCCATTGTCCCCTTCACCGTCGGGGCCGGTTTCAATCCCGCGGGAGAAACCTCCCAGAACTCCGTCGGCCGACCGAACCGTATCTCCGCTCACCTCAATGCGAAACTTTGGGGCGGTGAAGCCAACGCCGTCGCAAGCCTGTGGGAGTCTGATCGCCTTCGGCTCGTCGGCGTCGTCGGCTTCCGATACCTCGACCTTCTCGAAAACCTGACGCTCTCGGACACGATCAACTCCGGCGGCGCGGGCGACCTCTTCTACATCAAGGACAGCATCGGCACTCGCAACCAGTTCTACGGCGGCCAGATTGGCGTCCATTCGCTCTGGATGCGAGGACGCTGGAACCTCGACGCGACGGCCAAGATCGCCTTCGGCCCAACCCATCAAGTCATGAGCCTCGTCGGCGAATCCAACGTCATCGCCGCCGGCAAACCGACGCTGACCACACCACAGGGCGTTTTCGTCGAGTCGACCAACCGTGGCCGATACACGCGCAACGTCTTTGCCGTTGTGCCGGAAGTCCAACTGAACATCGGCTATCAGCTGACGCAGGGCATTCGTCCGTTCTTCGGCTACAACTGGATGTACCTGAGCAACGCCGTTCGGCCCGGCAATCAAATCGACCGCGACATCAATCCAACGCAGAACCCGGTGTTGGTCCCGCCCGGCACCCTGACTGGCCCTGCTGCGCCCTTGGCCAACTTCCGTTCCAGCGACTTTTGGGCCCAGGGCTTCAACCTCGGCATCGAGATTCGGTATTAACCGGACCGCGACCTATAGCCAGGATGAGCAACTTCCGTTCGCTTTGATGTCGCAATGTCAATTTAATGGCGGGCCAAGAACTGCAGAAGCCGAGACGCCTATTCTTGCAACGCCTTTTCAGAAATGAAGTTACGAATCTGGGGTACTAGGATTCGAACCTAGACAAACTGATCCAGAGTCAGTTGTGCTACCGTTACACTATACCCCAAGGGTTGGCACGTCTGCTGGCGTAACTTCGTCATAATATCGGATGATTTGCTGGACGCCAACATCAGATGCTGGCACGAAAAAACGGTGGAATTGCGCCCGCCTCCGGCAGTCGGGCCGTGATTCCGCCGTGACGGTGTGCCATTTTTTTTGGAACTTTTTGGTTTTCCGCCCGTCCAAAGGTGGATAATTAAGGTAAAAAGAGGTATGCAGGCTTGACAAGGTCGGCATAATCGACAAAACTACAACCGGCATCCAGATCCGTCTCTGGGTGAATCCTCCACAGAAAGCGGGTGCATGACCATGGCTGAAATGAATCGTCGGCATTTTCTGAAGCACGCGGCGGCCTACTCGGCTTTGGCGATTCCAGGTCTGGAGTTCGTCCGGACCATCTATGCCAACGCGCAAGGACTGCGACGCAACAACAAGAGCGTCATCATCATGTGGATGGGCGGTGGCCCGGCCTCCATTGATATCTGGGACTTGAAGCCCGGCGCTGCGACAGGCGGTCCTTTCCGAGAGATTGAGACCACGGCCCCTGGTGTTCGCATCTCCCAGTATATGCCCAAAGTGGCTCAGCAGATGCGTCACTTGGCCATCATTCGTTCGCTGCAAACGTCCGAAGGCGATCATAATCGCGGCCGGCAGCTGATGCATACCTCGTACACGCCGAATCCCGCCATCGCGTTTCCATCGCTCGGCTCCATCGCTGCCCATGAGATTCCGAAGCTGTCGGGCTACGCCGACATCACCCTTCCGAATTACATCGCGGTTGGCGGGGCGGCGGATGGCCCAGGCTTCCTTGGCATGAACTACGCTCCGTTTACCGTACAGAATCCAGGCACGCCTCCCGAGAACATTCGCGCTCCGGGATCACTCGGACAGGGGGCCGACCTCGAAGACCGCGTTCGACGTCGTCAACGCCTCTTCTACGAGGTCGAAGACGGCTTCATGTTCGGCCGCGTTCCGCACATGACGAATCCGAATGCTCCGCTGGCCGAGCGATTGGCGCAGCGAGCCCGGTTCGCCGACGCGTCGAAGGCGCATCGCGACATCTATTACAAAGGCTTTAGCCTCGTTGCTTCCAAGGAAGGCAAAGTCTTCGATCTGAAGGACGAAAAGCCGAAGACGCTTGAAAACTACGGAAACAACAATTTCGGCCGCTCGGCCGTGATGGCACGGCGGCTCGTCGAAGCGGGTGTTTCCGCGGTCGAGATCAACCTCGGCGGCTGGGATACTCACAACCAGACGTTCGACGCCCACAGCACACGCCTGCAACCGACGCTGGACAATGCTATGGGCAGCCTGGTCGCGGACCTCGTTGACCGCGGCATGTGGCAGAACACCGTCCTCGTTTGGATGGGTGAGTTCGGCCGAACGCCACGCATCAATCAGAACAACGGCCGCGACCACTGGGCTCGCAGCTGGTCGATCGTGGTCGGCGGCGGCGCCATTCGCGGCGGCCAGGCCTACGGCGCCACGACGGCAGACGGTATGGATGTAGCACGTGATCGCGTTAACGTGGGCGACGTGTTTGCGAGCATCTATCGTGGGCTCGGAATCGATCCGGCGAATCAGGTTCGCGACGCCATCGGTCGTCCGTTCGCCATCGCCGGTCTGGGCGGTCGTCCGATCAACGCTCTGTTCGGCGCGGCGTAATCGCTGCTATCGAATTCGCATACCCAGGCAGACCATCGGTCTGCCTGGGCTTTTTTGCTCTTGTAAAACTTTCCGCTGTATCGTATCTCCCAGTTCACACTCCAAGCTCGACGGCATCTCGATGACACGGAACAGGAAGGCCGAGGCCAAGGACAGGCTTCCGGCAAGCCAGGCAAAGGAGGAAGGACTTGGCGTCCCACCAATCGCTGCGGGTTTTGTTTGCCGACGACGAACGATCCCTCCAGGAAGTCATGCGATCTGAACTGCCTCGGCTTGGACATCAGGTCGTGGTGTGTCCCGACGGCAAGTCGGCCATCCAGACGCTGGAAACGAGCGTCTTCGATGCCGCCATCCTCGATTTGCGCATGCCCGGTTTCAACGGCATCGAGGTGCTCGAGAAAATCAAGCATGTGTCACCGGACACCGAGGTTATCATCATGACCGGGCACGCCAGCGTCGAGACGGCCATCGACGCCGTTCGCCTGGGAGCTTTTGATTACATCACCAAGCCGACCAAGATGGCGCAGATCGAGGCGATCTTGCGCAAGGTTGCTGAGAAACGGGAACTCAAGCATCAGAATCTCGCGCTACAATCGCGTGTGCAGGCAGCCGAAGGGCCGACGGCCATGGTCGGCAAATCCACGGTCATGTCCAGCGTGCAAAGGCTCATCAGCACCATTGCCCCGACCGATTCCACGGTGATGATCCTCGGCGAAACCGGCACCGGCAAGGAACTCGCGGCGCGTAACATCTTCGAACGCAGCAAACGCACCGATCACCCTTTCGTGCCCGTGAATTGCGGCGCCCTGTCGGAACACTTGGTTGAAAGCGAACTCTTCGGGCATCGCAAAGGCGCGTTCACCAGCGCCGACCGGGATCACAAGGGCTTGTTCGAAGTGGCCAATGGTGGCACGCTCTTCCTCGACGAAGTCGGCGAGCTGAACAAGAACATTCAGGTCAAGCTGCTGCGTTTTCTCGAATCGGGCGAGATTCGGCGCGTCGGGGACACGGAGCCGTTTCGCGTGAATGTGCGCGTCATCTGCGCCACGAACCGCGATCTGCGCGAGATGATCAAGGCCGACGAGTTTCGCGAAGATCTTTACTTCCGCGTTAACACGTTTGAGATACGCCTTCCTCCGTTGCGCGAGCGGAGGCAAGATTTGCCCGACTTGGCCCGGCATCTGTTGTCGCGAGCGGCACGGCGGCCGATCGAACAGGTCGCGACCTTGTTGACGCCTGAGGCGATCGACGCGCTGTTGGAGTATGCCTGGCCCGGGAATGTCCGCGAATTGGCCAATGTCATGGAGCGGGCGTATATTCTGGCCGGCGGAGCGCCGATCGCTCCGGAGCATCTGCCTTATCACATGTTGCATCAGGAGCCGGTGACGATTGCGTTCCCCGTCACGCCAACGGCCTCGCCTCAACCGGTGCAACCCAAGACATTGAAGGAAGTCGAAAAGGAGCACATCCTGCGCGTGCTCGAGAAGCATCAGGGGAACAAGGTCGCTGCCGCGGCCGAACTCGGCATCGTGCTCAAGACGCTGTACAACAAGCTCAATCAATGGCAAGAAGAAGAGCAGCAACAGCAGCAACGCCACGCGGGGTAGGTGTCGTGCCTCTGGCGGCGTAGTAGATTCATCCTTCAAACGGCAGCACGTCGGCGATCTGGCGCAGCTTTTCGTGTCGTTGCTCATCTTCTTTGGACAATCGCACCCGCGTTGCCGCGAGAATTAAGAGGTTTACACCGCCGATGCGCACCATGTCGCCGGCGAAGAGATTTGTTTTCGCTGCCAAGACGTTGTTGACGTATGTTCCGTTCAGACTTTGCAGATCTTCGACGCGCCAAACACCATTCTCGAACACCAGCCGACAATGCCGACGGCTGATATCCGGATAAGCGAATCGCAAATCGGCGTCGGTATGTCGACCGATGATCGCAATCGGACTAACGACTTCGATCTGCCAGCTCTGGCCGTCCAGGCACAGGCGCAGCGGCACAAAATCGGCCGGCATGGCGATATGCGGTCCGGAAGCTTGATGGCGCCCGTGGCCAATGATCAGTCGCGTTTCGGTCATCGCCGGTCCCTCCGACGACTCAGTTTTGGCGAATTTCGCGAGAGCTATACCATCGCCCGCAGATTCCGCAAGGGCAAATTCCCTCACGTGGAACGGGAGTCGTTGACCACGGATCATATGGACGGGAGGGATGCGGAGCCGACACCGATTTCGCTCCCGTCGCTCGATGAAATGACGCGTCAGAATCAGTCGGACGTCATCGCGAATTCGAAACCCTATTCGTCCGTGCCATGCGTGTAGTCCGTGATAAGAAATTGTTTTCGCAAAAGATGCTGGTAAGCCCAGGTTCTTGGGCTCGAAGGACATGGAGGTACGAGAGCGGACATCTCGAAACGTCATAAAATCACAGTGTCGCCGCAAACAGAGGAACAGGCTTATGCACGAACATTGGATCGCGGACCGGATGAAACTCATCGAAGTCTCCGGCATCCGCAAAGTCTTCGATCTCGCCTCCCATTTGAAGGACCCCGTCAATCTCAGCATCGGCATGCCGCATTTTCCGGTGCCGACGCCGATCAAGGAAGCGGCCAAGGCGGCGATCGATCACGACAAAAACGGGTACACGGTCACGCAAGGGATTCCAGAACTCCGTGCCAAGCTGGTGGCGCAGATTCGCAAGAGCCCGGCGCCATCGTCGGCGGACCGTGAGTTGATCGTCACCAGCGGCACGAGCGGCGGTCTGGTATTGACGCTTGGCTGCATTCTCAATCCGGGCGATGAAGTGATCATCTTCGATCCGTACTTCGTCATGTATCCGCATTTCATCACGATGGCGGGGGGCAAGAGCGTCGTCATCGACACTTATCCCGACTTTCGCATCGACGTTGCCAAAGTCGCGGCTGCCATTACGCCACGAACCAAGGCGATCATCATCAACAGCCCTGCCAATCCGACGGGTGTGGTTCATTCACGCGAGACGATGCGCGAGCTCTCCGATCTGGCTCGCGAGCGGAAGATCCTGTTGATGAGCGATGAAGTGTACCGGGCATTCTGCTATGACGAGCCGTTCGCAAGCCCGCTCGAGTTCAATGCCGATGCGCTGGTGCTCGATGGATTCAGCAAGACGTACGGCATTACGGGTTGGCGCTTGGGGTATGCCCACGGTCCGCGGCGGCTGATCGAGGAAATGATCAAGCTGCAACAATTCACCTTTGTTTGCGCTCCGAGTGTCGTGCAGTATGCGGGCGTCGCCGCTCTCGATTGCGACGTTTCCACTTTCGTCGCGGACTATAAGCGAAAACGCGATCGGCTCGTGGCGGCGCTCAAGGACAGTTACGAATTTGTCGTTCCGCGCGGGGCTTTTTATCTCTTTGCCAGGACCCCTTGGGGAAGCGGGAGCGATTTCGTGGCCGAGGCGATTCGCAACAACCTCCTAATTATTCCAGGCGGGGCGTTCAGCAAGCGCGACACGCACTTCCGCATCAGCTATGCCGTCACCGATCAGACGTTGGATCGAGGCATCGAGATCTTGCGACGATTGGCGAAAAGATAGTCCCGTTGAGGTCGGCGTCAGAGCGGCGCCACACGAACGCCAGGCGAGAGCCGGCGGCATTTGACTCGCACCGTGCCGTGACCTACGCTTCATTACGGAATAGGCAGTAACCGGAACTGAAGAGAGGTCATCCCATGAGTATCCTGTCCGCGGCTGCGCTGGTGCAGCCGGTCCGCAACCCGTATTTCCGCGACTCGGAGCGGTGCGGCGACGAGCGCCACGCTTGCGAGCTTGAGGCCACTTCCCATCCGATCGAAGTTGGCGAATCGTTGACTTGGGGAGCCATAGTGCACGACATTTCAGCCAGTGGTCTTTCCGTGACGCTGTGTTATCCGTTCAAGCCAGGAACGTACCTAGTGCTTTGGCTTCCATGGATTGATGGATGCAGGGTGCGTGAAACGCACCGGTCCGCTCATCGGTGCGTTGCACGCACCCTACGTCTATCCATCAACGGATCGTAGACGGTGCACTAGCCATCGACTTGCAATGCACCGGCGGCTCTGTTCGCAGCCTGATGGTTCGGGTCGTCCACGTTCATAATCGCAATGACGGTCAATGGCGTTTGGGTTGTGAGTTCATCAAGCCGCTCACGCAAAGCAATATGGACATGATTGTTTAGCCTTTTCATGGCCGCTTGCGGCGTAGCCTGCGTTGCTAAGCCGCATGCGGCTTTTTCTTTTGCATCGGTGCTTCATCTGATATAACGAGTAAAGCGGCGCGCGGGTGAGCGTGGCCGCTCGTGTCGTTCGCGAGGCCCGCCATGCAGTTTCAATTCGATATTTCTTCAGCTACAACGAAGCCTCCCGCTCCGCCGCAGCCGGTGACGCCGGAAACCGTGCCCGATCTGCTTCGGCAAATACTTGAATTGCAGCGAGATCAGCTAACGCAGTTGGTGGAAATACAGAAGGAACAACTCGCGCTCGCTCGAACCATGTCGCCGGACAACCTGGCCCGCTGGCGGCAGCTGCTGTCGCGCTGGGCCAAGGATCAGCCCGAGTTTGCTGCCTTGTGCAAGAAAGCCTATCCGCTCATGGAAAGGGCGTACGTCTATTTGCTCGTTCAGATGGTCGATGAAATCGCCCAGCAAGGAGACGAGGCGCTCGACGGGGACTTCGCGATTCAGGAGTTTCTCGACCGCTTCGGCATGAAGGTCGGCCAACTCAGTCATCTCGTCAGCATCGTCGGCCCTCTTGCGGACGCCGCCAATCAACTCGAAGAGATGGAAAAACAGCAGAAGCAACAACAGCAGCAGGGCTAGTACCAGAGGTCAGAAGTCAGAGATCAGAAGTCAGATAGGTGAATCCTGTTAGTGACCGAAAAGCGACCTCCGACGCTGAACTCTGACATCTGACCTCTGGTGTTAGCGTCCACGATCAATCCAACTTCACCGCGCCGCTCTTTTGCGGGTCGTAGGGCTCCAGCCATTGAATGACCTCGATACGATTGCCGTCCGGGTCGTAGACGAAAAAGCGATCGCAGCCGGGGATGAGCGTCGTTTCTTCCAGGGGGATTCCGCGGTCGCGCAAGGTTGCTCGTGCCGCTTGCACGTCCGCGACACGCAGCGCGAAATGTCGAGGGCTACGTGAGTCGGGCTGGCTCTTCAAGAGCAAGTGAAGCTGCTGATTGCCGAGTTCGAACCACAGCGCGACAAACGTGAACGTGCGCGGCTTGGCGATCTCCTTAAGCCCGAGCACGTCGCGATAGAATTGACGGCTTCGTTCGACATCGGTGATGAGCACCGAGACGTGGTCAAGTTGTGTTGCTTGAATTCCGCTCATGACTTCTCCGTATCGCGCCGCGGCTCCGGTCTCAGGACGCCCGATTCATCTGCATACGGGACCGGCTGCCCGCAGAGCCAGGCTTCAATCATCGCATTCACAGTCTCGGGGGCTTCTTGTTGCACCCAGTGCGAGACGTTCGGCAGGTAGCGAAGCGTAAAATCGCGTACCAGCTTCTCGGTTCCAAACGTCAACTCCTTGCCGAGCGCTGCGTCGTGTTCGCCCCAGATCAGGAGCGTTGGGACATCCAACATTGTTCGCTCGAATAGTGATGCGTCGCGGGCCGACGGCAGATGACGCATCAACGCCCGATACCAGTTCAGCATGGCCGTCAGCGCGCCGGGCTGCAGTGCTTGTTGGCGATAAACCTCCAACACGTCGTCGGGAAATTGGGATTTGTCGATAGCCATGCTCCGGAATGCGTCCGCGATTGCTTGCGCGCGATTCAAACCGAAGAGCCATTCTGGCAGAAACGGGATCTGGAAGAAGAAAATGTACCATGAACGCATGATCTGCGGGTAGCGAAATAGATTCTTGAAGAACAGGGCAGGGTGCGGCAGATTGAGGATGATCAATCGTGCGAGAGGTCGAATGCGCCGCAAGGCCAGGTTCCAGGCCAGGGCAGCGCCCCAGTCGTGAGCGATCAACACCGTCGACGATTTGCCGGCGGCGTCGATCAAGCCCGCGACATCGGCGACGAGGTGATGGAGGGCATAGTCGTTGATGCGCGCCGGCCGGCTGCTGCGCCCGTAGCCGCGCAAGTTCGGCGCCCACGCCGTGAAGCCGAGTCGCGCCAGGAGTGGGAGCTGATAGCGCCACGAAAAAGAACACTCGGGAAAGCCGTGCAAGCATAGGGCGAGCTGATCGCCGCTGCCACACTGGTCGACCTCGAAGCGCAAGCCATTGGCGGAAACGAATGTCGTCGAAATCTCGGCCAAGACTCACCCCTGGGAGCCACTCGCCATCGTGTGCCATCAAGTAACGTATGTCTCTTACCACAGAGGCACAGAGACCACAGAGAAAATGCATGAAGGAACTGAAAATTTCTGCCTGCCTCCTCACTTCAGTCAATTATCTCTGTGCTCTCTATGACGCTGTTGCAAATACCTCGATTCTCGCCTGGCCCGAGAGATTTCGCGAAACGGACCGACTTTCGTATTATTTCCGTAGAGTCGCGCCCGTTCCTATCAAGGAGACATCACCGTGGCATCTGAAACTCAACCCGAAAGCAGTACCGGCTGGACGTACTGGCTCGGCTGGTTCGTCACGCTCTTGGTCTCCGCCGCATTGGCCATGAGCGGCGTTTTCAAGATCGTCGGCCCTCCCGCCGGATCGCCTGATTTCGGCTGGCATTCCAGTTCACTGATCGGCTTGGCCATTGTCGAACTCGGCTGCATGGCGCTCTATTTGTGTCCGAGCACTGCAATCTTGGGCGCAATCTTGCTCACCGGTTACCTCGGCGGCGCGGTCGCGACGCATGCGCGCTTGGGCGACGCTTTTCTGGCGCCGATTATCATGGGAGTTCTGGCGTGGCTTGGCTTGCTTCTTCGAGAGGAGCGGGTGTAGTCGCTATTGCCCTGGCGGACCGACCCCTCAGCATCCGGCGCCGCGCTGGCGAAGACCGGCGCAATCATCGTCGTCATCCTCGGACTTATTGGGGCGCTCACTGTTGCCATGCCGTCGGCGTATCGGGTGTCGCGCAGCGTCGCGATAACGGCAGCGCCGTCCGACGTTTTTCCGCACGTCAACGATTTTCACAAATGGAAAGCCTGGACCCCCTGGCTCGATGACGATCCCAATGCCAAGGTGACCATCGACGGCGCGCCGGGAAAGGGCGCCACCTACCAATGGGTCGGCAACGGCAGCGTCGGCGAGGGCAAGATCACTATCCTCGAAAGCGACGCCAACGAACGCATAAAACTCAAGCTCGATTTCGTGCGCCCCATGGTCAGGACGGCGGAAGCAGTGTTCACGTGCAAGAAGGAAGACGACAAAACCCTCGTCACCTGGACCTTCGTCGGCGAACGCGACCTCGTCGGCAAAGCGCTCGGCGCCGTCATGAGCATGGAAGCCATGATCGGTGGCCGTTTCGACGAAGGACTCAAAAGGATGAAGGCGGTCGGGGAAGGAAAGGAACCACGTAACAAGTAGCCAGCCTGCTATCGATGAGTTTATCACAGGTGAACGCGGCTCGACGGCGCTACGCAATCCGTGACTCGGTGTGCCCTGGACTTCCGTCGGTCTATGCAACGATGCCGAAGACTCAGTTTGTGTGGCCGCACGCCAAGACAAAGGCGACGACGCGCTTCGTTGCTGAGATTGTTCTTGCATTCCACAGCCGATGGGTGTTTCATATAGTTCCAGAAGGCCCTTTGCTCACGGGAAGACCCGATGATGAACACTCCGAGCTTCCGATCGTTTCTCGTTCTCCTCATGGTGTGCCATGGAGCCGCGAGCGCTACCGGCCAATCGCCCGAACTTGAGAAAAACGCTCGGGCCATTCTGGAGATGCACTGCTTCAAGTGCCACAGCCATCACGCGGGCAAGGCCAAGGGCGACTTGATGCTGGACACACGCGCTCTGATGCTCCAGGGGGGCGACAGCGGGCCCGCATTGGTCGCGGGGCATCCAGAGAAAAGCTTGCTCATCAAGTCAATCACGCACGAAGACCCTGACCTGAAAATGCCTCGCAGTGCTCCCAAGTTGTCCGCGGCAGACATCGCCGTGTTAACGGCATGGGTGAAAGTCGGCGCCCCCTGGACAGATGCTCCCGCGAAAATGGGGCTGCGAAAGCCGGGCAATATCACCGACCAGGATCGCCGTTACTGGGCGTTTCAGCCGATCAAAGCCGTAGCGATTCCAGCTGGCAACGGCACGTATCCGCTCGATCGATTCATTCGCGCCCGCCTTGAGAAGGAAGGCCTGGCGTCTTCGACCCTTGCCGACCCTCGAACTCTCATTCGCCGCATTTACTTCGACGTGATCGGCCTACCCCCGAGCGCCGAGGAAATCGAAGACTTCACGGCCGCATGGACGGCGCCCAATGCGAACCGCGAGGCGATCTGGGCCGGCGTCGTCGATCGCTTGCTCGCCAGCCCACACTACGGCGAACGCATGGGCCGCATGTGGCTCGACCTCGTTCGCTTTGCTGAGTCCGACGGGTATCGCCTCGATTCGTTCCGCCCCTACGCCTACCGCTATCGCGACTACGTCATCAAGTCGTTCAACGACGATAAGCCTTATGATCGATTCGTGCGTGAGCAGATCGCCGGCGACGAGTTGTATCCCGATCACCCGGATGCATTGGTAGCGATCGGCTTCCTTACGCATGGCATCTATGAGTTCAATCAGCGCCACGTTCGCAATCAGTGGAACGAGATGATAAGCGAGGTCGTTGACGTCACCGGTGAAGCGTTCCTGGGGCTCAGCGTCGGGTGCGCCCGATGCCACGATCACAAGTTTGATCCGATTCTGCAAAAGGACTACTTTGCTCTGAAGGCGTTTTTCGACGGCGTGATGCCCAGCGAGGAGTTGCCTTACGCCACGGCGGCGCAGCAGGCGGAGAACGCGAAAAAGCTCGCGGCATGGGAGATCAAGACGGCGGCGATTCGCAAGCAGATCGCGGCCATCGAAGACCCCGTGCGAAACAAGGACCGAGCCTATGCTACGTCGAAGTTCCCACCCGACATTCAGGCGATGCTCAAGAAGCCTCAACCTGACCGCAACCCGCTGGAACATCAACTGGCAACCTTGGCATTCCGCCAGGTGATTTTCGAATACGAGAAGCTTGACACCAAGATCAAAGGCGCGGAGAAGGATCGGCTTTTGGCATTGCGTAAAGAGCTGGTGAAATTCGATGCCGACAAACCTGCGCCGCTGCCGATGTGCCAATCGGTTCGCGAAGTCGGCGTCCAGGCGCCGCCGACGCTGATGCCGAAGAAGACATCACCGATCGCGCCGGCGTTTTTGACGGTGCTGGGAGCGGAGGCGCCGTCCGTCACATCGCCAAGTCATCAGGCTTCCAGCGGTCGGCGAGCCGCGCTGGCCCGATGGATAACGCGGCCCGATCATCCGCTCACCAGTCGCGTGCTTGTCAATCGCATCTGGCAGCAGCATTTCGGCGCAGGCCTTGTCTCCACTGCCAGCGACTTTGGCAATCTCGGCGAGAAACCGAGTCATCCAGAACTGCTCGATTGGCTATCGGCACGCTTCGTCGCGGACGGCTGGAGCATCAAGAAACTGCACCGACAGATCTTGACGTCGCAGACTTACCAGCAATCGTCGCGCGGAGACAACGCGGTCGCTCGGCAAAAAGACCCTGACAACCGCTTGCTCTGGCGCATGGCGCCGCGCCGCCTCGACGCCGAGCAGATTCGCGACGCCATGCTCGTGGTGACGGGCAAGCTCGATCGCAAGGTCGGCGGTCCGAGTGTCGAATTTAAGGACCCGCGGCGAAGCGTATATCTGAAATGGTTGCGCAATACGAAGGAACCGTTGCTCGAAGTGTTTGACATCCCCGATGGCTTCACCAGTTCCGCGCGTCGCAATGTGACGACGACATCGCCGCAAGCGCTGTTCATGATAAACTCGCCGCTGATGATCCAGCACGGCGAACGTTTCGCCGACCGCTTACAGAAAGGCAACGAGACGACCGAAGACCAGAAAGTGGATCGCGCCTTTCGCCTGACGTTCGGGCGCTCACCCTCCAGCAAGGAGTTGCAGATCGCGAAGGCGTTTTTGACGGAACAACCGAAGCGGGTCGTCGCGCCGAAAGAAAAGACAGCGACGTACGAGACGGCTAAGATCCCGTTCCATGACGGAAAGGCAGCGGTGATCACGCCCGGCAGCGCACAGGCTCGTTTTCAGGTTGCCGCCGGCGCCAAGCTTCCAACGGACCAGTTTACCCTTGAAGCGTTCGTGCTCCTCAAGAGCGTTTTCGACGACGGCCAGGTTCGTACCATCGCTGCCCACTGGAACGGCGACACCAAGGGCAATGGCTGGAGCCTCGGGGTCACCGGCAAGAAGTCGGCCTACAAGCCGCAAACCCTCGTCCTGCAGCTGTGGGGCAAGGACGCCGCTGATAAGGCCGCCTACGACGCAATTTTCTCCGGCTTGCAACTGCAACTCAATCGGCCCTACTACGTCGCTGTAAGCGTCAATCTCAAGGACGCTGGCGAGAAAGGCGTAACGTTCTATCTCAAGGACCTGTCCAACGACGAAGAACCGCTCGGCGTCTACTCGACGACTCACAAGGTCGTCAAGTTCGCCGCACCACGCGGAGCGTTCACGATCGGCGGGACGGTAGGCAAACTCGAACGCTCCTGGGACGGCATGATCGACGACGTTCGCCTCTCCAACATCGCGTTGCCTCTGAAACGCTTGCTACTGCACGAGAACGCCGTCACCAAGGACACCGTCGGTTTCTGGCAATTCGAAACGACTCCGGGCATGCTGAGCGATTCGTCGCCCAACCGATTGACACTCGATCGATTCGGTACGGCGGGCTCGTCGGCGTCGGCAGCGATAGACCCGCGCCGAGCCGCCTGGATCGACTTCTGCCAGGTGCTGCTGAACGCCAATGAGTTTCTGTATGTCGATTGAAAGTGCCGCGCACGCAGTAAGCGCCGCCACGCCGACCGCTTAGTTCGTGCGCGGCTCTTTGACGGCGCTTGACTGTGACAAGGAAACCCATGGACTTTGCACGCCTGATCAGCGAGTGCCGCCAGCGCTATGCGTGCGAGCCGTTTTGGCTCTGGCGATTGTTCGGTGCAAAGGGCCGGCCGACGTACGATCCACGCGACACGCCTCATCCCACTCTTGCCGACCATTACGACATTCTTCTAGATCACGGCCAGGTTGTGTGGGGCGCGGTGGCACAAGCGAACGCAGGCCTGTTCTCGCCGGGAGACACAGATCTGCCCGCCGTCACGATTTACAGCCCCGAGCCGCATTACGATTCCCATCCGCGCGATCTTAGCAGCATTGGCTACGCGGCGTATGAACTGAAAGGCTTCGTTCCCGACGAGGACGATCTCAAGCCACTCGCCGCGCGCATGACCGATGAATACGACGCGACGCCGCGCGGCGTCATCTCGCGGCGGCTCGCGGGTGGACACGAAGTCTACTCCGGCGCCACGCTGTTTCATCGCAGCCGATTGCCGAACCGCGTCTTGAGCGGACGCATCTTTCCGATGGTGATCGCGCCGGCGCATACCGACATGAACATGGTCCTACCCCTGGCGTACTGGGCAGGCGAACTGTTTGCCAGTTGGCGACGGCTCGAAGATCTTCTGGAGCAGTCGCCGTTGACACATGACGCTGAGAAAATCGCACACGATGCCCCCAAGCAACGCTTCGTTCCCGGGCAGCGCAAGTTCGACGACGGAATTCCAATCAAGGTCTCCGATACGGCCGCCCTGGCATTCCGCCGGGCGATCGCCAGCAACAATTCGAGCAAGACTTCCTATGCGGCGGTCGGCTACCACAAATCCGGCCCAAAGACCGGCGATCTCTATGTCGACATCGCCGACAACTAAGATCCGAGCCAAGAGCATTGTTACGAGAGCAACGGCATTCGCGTGCTGATCCCCATCGACCAAGAGCATCGCTTCCAGGGAGCACTTCTTGACTATTCCGAGATGCTCGGCGGCTTCACCGTACGGTTTCCGGAATAGAATCATCTTCAGAGCCTGAAGCGTTAGCGAAGGAATGCGGCGGCCTTCGCTAACGCTTCAGGCTCTGTCGCGCAGCGCCTGTCCTACTCATTAACGAAGGAGCAACCATGACCTTTGCCGACTTGATCGAATCGCTCGATTTCAACCGTGTCAAGACCCTGGCGTTCATCGACACGCTCGCCAAACAGTCGGATGTGCAGAAAGTGCTCGCCTGGCGTCCAGGGCCGGGGCGAGCGCATATCGCCTGGCAGCTCATGCACATCGCGGCGACAGATGATCGCCACGTCCACGTGCGCATGACCGGAGGCCAACCACAAGAGCCGAAGCTGGTGGAGCGCTTCGCCGGCGGCAGCACACCGGATGACGAGGTGCCGACGCTCGAGGCGATCAAGAAGTATCTCGAATCGCAGCGCAACGAGTTGTTGGCCCACCTGAAGAAGCTGCCGGATAGCGCCCTGACGACCAAGCCCAACGAGCAAGCCCCGTGGACGTACAAAGAATGGCTCAAGGTCCTCGCCTGGCATGAGGCCCATCATCAGGGCCAGGCGCATTCGACGTTCAATCTGTACAAGGTGGCGCACGGGATCAAGTAGCTGTTTACGTTTAGCGCTCGCTCGGCCCTGGGCGAGCGCTAGACGATAAACAGGAATTATCACTTCCGCACGCGGGCTACCTCGCGATGCACCGCCGCCACGATCAACTCCTCGATGCGCGGGCCCCACGCGCACGGCATCCCGTAATAAATCATCGACGTATCGCCTTCGTAGCGGCCTTCCTTGAGCACTTTAAGCGACGGGATGTACGCCATCACGTCGTTGGCATATCCGGCTACCCAGACCGCCTCACCCCTGGCCCCTCTCCCTGAGGGAGACGGGAACGCGGCCAGTTCCTTTTTGAGCCGCAGCGAGTACTCGACGGTGACTTCGCCTCCCAGCGCGATCCAGGTGAGGTCGTCGCCGAGTCGCCAGGCCTGTACCGGATACGGGTACATTCTCTTGAGCGAACCGGTTTTCTCCAGCTCGGCCAGGAGCGACTTCGCGCGGGCGACGATGAAGCGGTCCTTGCTCATCGTGTCTTGAACGACCTTCTCGCGCGTCGGCAACTCGCCGAACGGAATGTCCACCGTCGCGTACGCCGCCTTGAGTGAGGGGCGAGCCGGCGCCATCGGAGCGCGAAGGACTTGATCGACTGCCTCGGCCAACTGCTTTCCGTAGGCTTCCGCCAGTTCGTTCTTGCGGCGCGGCAATGGGTTCTGGTCGGCTCCGCATCCCGCGAAGAACAACGCCGTCGCATTGGGATAACGTTTTTCAAGCTCAAGCTGTGCAAAGCCCGGATAGTCACCGGACCAAAGGTAGAAATCCATCACTGTCGCGTGACAAGCGTAGCCGAAGACGATCGCACGCACGTTGGACGATCCGGAAGCGTCAGCGACGGGGCTTCGCACGCACAGGACTGGCACATCATGATCGACCGGCCCCTTGAGTTTGCCGAGCGCTCGCAGTTCCGGCACGTTCTTCTCGACGTTCTCTCGGCGATTCGTTGCGAACGTCGCGAATCCTGTCGCCCAAGAAACGTTCGCCGGTTGCAGGTTCTTGGCTGCGGCGCCGACGACATCGACCAGCTTCATGTGCAGGTCTTGCGTGTAATCCCGGACGAGCTTGGTCTGCTTATCGTCGAGGTTGTACATCGAGAATAGATTGCGCCCCACGACCGGCCCGCAGTGGGTGTGCGACACCGACAACATGATCTCGTTGCGATCGAAGCCATGATGTTTCTTGATGTCGGCGCAGACTTCGTCGGAAAGCGTGCGATCAATGCCGACGAGGTCCATCGTTACGATGACGCAGCGTTTGCCGGCCGTATCCTGCAGAACGAGCGCCTTGGCCCACAGGTCGTGGACTCTGCCCTCGGCAGGCTTGTTGCGGCCGCCGTAGCCGGACATCCACATGTACTCGCGCGGTGTAATGACAGTCTTGGCGACGCCGGCCTGCCAGGTCTTATCCTGACCATGGACCAACGCGGGAATCAACAAGAACAGTAATCCGACTAACACACGACGAACCATGAATCGCCTCCCCGTTTAGCGCCCGCGCGGCGCCACGCGTTCGCAGGATCCACACGGTTCATGCAGGCGCGCTGCGAACGCTAAACGAAATCAAAACGAAATCAACGCACCGACATCAGAAACGCGATCAGATCCGCCATCTCCTGGTGGTTGATCGACTTCTCCAGGCCCTCCGGCATGAACGACATGCCAGTCGAACGCAGCTCCTCGATATTGATGCGCAGGATCGTCTCGTTCGTCCCGTCCGGTTTTCGCAGCGTGATGCTCGTTGCCGTCTCGGCGAGAATCATACCGGTGAGCGTGCGGCCGCTGTCGGTCTGCACATAATACGTGATGAACTTGGGCAACACTTCGCGGTTCGGATCGAGGACATTGAGTAGAATGAAATCGGGCCCGCGATCGCGAATGGCGCCCAGTTCGGCGCCGATCTGCTCGCCGACGCCGTCGATGCGATGGCACGCGGCACAGTTCTTTTTGAAGATTTCCTTCCCGGTCTTGATGTCGCCTTTGAGGGTGAGCGATTTCTGGTAGCCATCAACCACGTCCTTGCGTTTAGAAAGCTGCGTTCCCTTGAAGAGCTTGTCCGCACGCACGCGGATTGTGCCATCGGCGAAGACCTGCAGCAGCTTGATGCGGGCCGGATCGACTTCGCCTGTCTTGATCTTGCCCCTTTCGACGGCGTCGAGAAACGCGTTGATCCACGCCGGCCTCGCAAACAGCGTTTCGGCCGCGGTCGCTCGCACCTGTGGGCTGAGTCCCGGCCAGGCGTCGACAATAATCGCGGGAACGCCCAATTGTTCGAATCGGCCGAGCGTTTCGAGCGCCGCCTTCTGCACGGCTTCGGGTTGTTTGAACTTCAGAAACTCCACAAAGTTCCGGGTGACCGTGTCGAACTCAGCAAGTCCGAGCGTGCGCACTGCCGCTACGCGATCGCCCACGGCTTGCTTCTCGTTTCCCGACGTTTTGATGGCATCGGCGACGAGTTCTTTGAATAGCTGTCCGGGCTTGCCCGATTTCGTGATGCGATCCCGGGATTTCGCAGGCAACTTCGTCATCAGGCTGGCCATGTAGGCGCGCCCGTCATCCGCCGAGAGCCGATCGATGGTCGCCAGGAAATCAGCCAGCTCGTTCGCCTGATTGGCGGCGCCGATCTGAACGGCCAGCGCGGTCAAGAGAGCCTTGCCTTCCGTGCTTTGGCGGAGGCGCTCATCGTTCGCGAAGGCGCGGAACAGTTCGCCTCGCCGCGAGTGTGCGGAAGTCAGTATCGCCAGACGCATCCATGGATCTTTGCCGTCCTTGATCGCGAGGTTATGCAGTGCGCGCGCTGCCAGCTCTCCTTCGACCGCGCCAAGAGAAAAGGCGAGTTGATAACGCACGCGCAAATCCGGTTCTTGTTCGCTCAGAAGCAACAGATGGCGGCGCACATTCACCTCGGACGAGTATCGCTCCAGAAGCCTGACGGCATGCTCGCGCACGCGCGGCTCACTGTCGCTGATCGCGCCGAGCACATCGCCGACCTCCAAGGCGTTCAAACCGTCCAACGCGTAAAGTGCATGAACGACAGCGAGCGGCGATTTTGTGTCCCGCGCCAGCTTTTGCAATAGCGGCGCCGCACGTCCGTCCTGCCTCTGATAAATCAGCCGCGACGCCGTGTCGCGGTGCCAGCCGTTTGGATGCTCCAATAGCTTGACGAGGTCGGCCGTCGTCGCCTTGCTCAGCCGTGGAATCGCGGGCTTGTTGAAGCCGGTCGGCGCGACGCGCCAAATGCGGCCATGGTTGACGCCCGATTCGATGTGCAGGTGCTTCAGAATCACCGGCGGAATCGACTCGATCGTCTCGATGATCTCCCGGTAGTGATCGATGACATATAGAGTACCGTCCGGAGCGTTGGCGAACTGCGCGGGGCGGAACCAGTTGTCCGTCGACGCAAGAAACTCGAAGCCATCCTCGACTCGCTTGGCGTTCGCCGTGATCCCCGATTCGATGACGCGGCCATGCCAGACGAGATTATTCGATACTTCGCCGACGAAGAGTGTGCCCCGCTGCGCCTTCGGAAAGGCGTCGCCGCGATAAACGGTGACGCCGGTCGTGCCGGTAAAGTGGCCGGAGACTTCACCGGTCTCCGTCGGGCCCGGCACTTCGCCCTTGAGCCGAAGCCGAGTGCGAACGATGCGCCACGGCTCATTCGGACTGATGCGCTTTAGATAGTTTTTGCGAGCGTCCGTGTGGATGTTCACGAGCGGGGACGGTGCCTGCACGTACGGGTTTTTGAGCAAGTAACGGCCATCGTACATAATGAGATGCACCGGGTTCGAGTTGTCGCATGTGTACTTGCGACCCCAGTCGTCCATCGACATGCCGTGTTGAGCGCTGCCCGCGACGAGCTCGAATTGCAGCGTGCGCGGATCGAACAGGAACCCGTGGCCTTTGACGTTGAACACCTTGGCGTCCTTCGCTTCGGCGAGCTTGACGTTGCCGCCGGCTGCACTGGTCGAGACGTGAAAGCGATTGTCGAGGCCCCAGCGGAACGAGTTGAGCATCGCCTCGCCCGCCTTGTCGCGGCCGAAGCCGGTGTAGACGATCTTCTTCAAATCCGCCTTGCCGGTGCCCTTGGTGTCTTTGAGATAGTAGATGTTCGGAACCGAGCCGACGAAAAGCCCGCCATCCCAACATGCCAGCGCCACGGGCGAGTCGATCTCCGCAAACGTCGTCGCCTTGTCGTACACGCCGGTGCCTTTGGTGTCTTCAAGCAGCTTGATGGCGCCCCGTTCCTTGAACGTCGGGTTGCCATGCTGGTTGTACTCCGGAAACTCGGCGACATACATGCGGCCATCTTCGTCGAAATCGACCGCGACCGGCGAGCGAATCGCCGGCTCCGACGCGACCAACTCAATCTTGAAGTCGGCCGGCATCCGAAATGTGTTCACCGCATCCGCCGGCGCCTTCGGCGCGACCCGCGGCAACTCAGCGGAGAAGTCGCGGTCCTTCACGTCTTTCTTCGTGCTGCCCGAACTGGTGACGTGCCAGGCGAGAATAGAGACAAAACATGCAGCGAGAAGCAAGAACGCGCGCATCGGATTCTCGAAGAATAGGCGAGTGCCATGGATTGATGTTACGATAAGGCCCAAGCAGCGACGTGTCATCCAAAAAAAGAACTTTGCGTCGCTATGTTCGTCAAGCAATCTGACGTAACGTACTGTGTACGTGCAAGGTGCGCTCATGAACTTGGTACAGTAATTCACTCGTTTGTTGGGAGAGTTCACGGGAAAGGAAGCGCAAGGGGGGTGTGAGCGTTTCCCCTAATATTGCCCATGATCGAAACCGTTCGCCAATCCATGAACTGCTCCCATGACGGCGTGACTCGCGATCTCTTCTTTCAGGTCGACGATGAAGGGAACTCCAAGATCATGACCCCCAAATTCCCCGAGGTCCTGGGTGAAAACGTGGGCGGCACAACGCTGGATCGACCCTATGCGAGCGGTTCATATTCCGTGTCGGACAATGGCACGATCGCATTCACACTCACCGCGCCGTCACATCCAGCCGAGGTGGCCGTGCGAACCGTTAGGGACAAAAGGCCGAGCCGATTGACCAACCTGTCCGCAAGCCTGCTCGATCAGAGGAAACTGGCGACCGTCGAGGAAATTCGCTACAAGTCGAGCCACCTCGGCCGCATGATCCACGGCCCGATCGTGAAACCGGCAAAGGTTCGATGCGAAGAAGAAGTATCCGTTGATCCTGGAGATACACGGCGGTCCGTTTGCCAACTACGGCCCGCGTTTCGCTGCGCAAATGCAGCTCTACGCCGCGGCCGGCTATGTTGTCTTCTATGCCAACCCACGCGGCAGCACCAGCTACGGCCCGGAGTTCGGCAATCTCATCCACCACGCCTATCCGGGCCACGACTACGACGACCTGATGTCGGGCGTCGATGCAGTCATCGCGAAGGGTTACATCGACGCCGACAGTCTCTTCGTCACCGGCGGATCAGGCGGCGGCGTTCTGACGTCCTGGATCATCGGCAAGACAGGACGGTTCCGCGCCGCCGTCGTCAGCAAGCCGGTCATCAACTGGTTCAGCTTCGTCCTCACCGCCGACATCTATGCGTTCTTCAATCGCTACTGGTTCCCCGGCCCACCGTGGGAACACGCCGAGCATTACCTCAAGCGTTCGCCTATCTCGCTGGCCGGCAAAATCACCACGCCGACCATGATCATCACAGGAGAGGTTGACCATCGCACGCCGATTTCCGAATCGGAGCAGCTCTACCAGGCGCTGAAACTGCGCAAGATCGACACGGCACTGGTGCGTATTCCCGGCGCCTCGCATGACATCGCCGCTCGGCCGAGCCACCTGATCGCTCACACGGCCTACGTTTTGGCATGGTTCGAAGCGTATCGTCGGAAGTAGTTTGAGGTCGCGAATCTTGGCGGTCAGCTCGACATCGGATACACGCACGCAGAACTCGCGCGGCTTCTGTCTTCGAATGCGGCGAAGGGGAGTATCAGAAGTGTGCGGATGTGCGGCCTGATGTGCGGATTCGAAACACTGAAAAGCCCAGGGGTTTGAAGTGCCTCACCCCTGGGCTTCTGCGAGGCTATTCCTTGGGGCGGCGAACGAGGATCGGGATCGTCGCACCGCGGATGACTTTGTCGGCGACGCTGCCCATGAGGAGCCGGGCGAGCCCACCCCGCCCATGGGTGGCAATGGCGACCATGTCGATGGACGATTTCGCGACATCGAGAATCGCCACGCCCGGTTGATCTTCGACCACGACGCGCGTGTCCACCTTCAATCCCTCACTCCGCAACTTCTGAGCAACCTTGTGCAGGTATTCAGTCGCTTCAAGACGCATCTGGGTATGCGCCTTCTCGACGCGTTTCATGATGTCGGTGGCCACGCTGCCGAAGATCGCGGGCTCGGCGGGAATCGTCATCGGATAGACCGGCGACACGACCCTTAGCAACGTGTACTCAGCTTCCATGGCTCGGCCGAACATCAGAGCTGACTCGAGAATCTGCTCGGCGGCCGGCGATCCGTCCAGCGGAACGAGAATGTGCTTGATCGGCGTCTCCGTCGCCAGGTTCGGCGGCTCGTCACGGGGATGCACGGCAATCAGCGGAACCGTCGAGGTCCGCATCACTTCATCCGTGACGCTGCCCAGCCAAAATCGGCCCATCGGTCCGCGGCCATGCGTCGTCATCACGATAAAGTTCGCTCGCAGGCTGTCGGCTTGTTCGCAGATCACCGTGGCGATGTCGCCGTCGACGTTGCGGATCGTGACCGGACTGGAGGTGCGATCCTGGAGTTTTTTCTGCACCGCCCGCAGGTAATCGCGCTCCTTGTTGCGCAATTCCTGATCGAGCGTGTTGTCGAATACTTGCAGCTCCGCGTAGGTGGCGTCCAAGAGCGAATGGACGTGAATGAAGTTCAATGACGCGTGCAGCCGGCGGGCCATGCTCATCGCCAACGGCAACGCGTGTTCGCCAAACGCCGAGCCGTCCAGCGGAACCAGAACGGAACGGATCATGGGAGTCTGCCTTTCATCGGGAAGGTGGTGCGGCGGAGGATGAGGGAGCAAATTGGATGCCAAAATCGGAGGGGCG
>Ga0194132_10001442_pt1 | contig 48154 bp, 37 predicted proteins | sample TA2KigOf80mmetaG_FD_148612 | JGI IMG/M metagenome (GOLD analysis project Ga0194132, IMG submission 148612) | Freshwater microbial communities from Lake Tanganyika, Tanzania - TA2015054 Kigoma Offshore 80m | ecosystem: Environmental > Aquatic > Freshwater > Lake | place: Tanzania: Lake...
GCATTTTGTATGATGCCGAGTTCGCCGTCACCTCGAAAAAGTACGACCTTAAGCCTACCACGAAGAAAGTGACCTGCCTCTCCAGTGTCTGGTACGTACCCGCCGATATCGTCGCCGTGTGTGCCCCGCCTATGCTGAACCCGGCCGAGTTGGACGGGTTCAAGAAGTTGCATCCCGCCTCCGGCTCCGACATCTCTGAGCAGACGAGAGCCGCGCACGAGCGTAGCCTGGCTCGCATCGACGCGCTCACCAACGGCCAGGTCGAGTGGTTGGGACAAGGTATCGGTGGCACCTCTCGCACGAAAGCGAAGGAGAACGTCGCCACGCTGGAGTCGTGGCGCAAGGAGATCAAGCAGCTGCTCGGCAAGGCGAACGCCAAGCTTGAGGCGGATGCGGATAAAGCCGACGCCGCCGTGGCCGACCAAAAAGAGAAGGATCGTGACTGGCAGTATAAGCAGTCGATCGGACAGGCGAATGTCCGTAATTTCTCGAAGAATACGAAGTCTGATGAAGGGTACGCTGCATGGCAAGACGCGTTGAGGAAACTTTATGACCTCGAGCAGCGCGCCATCGCTGACGGCGCCAATATCGTCCCTTCCGTCTCGGTCAAGATCAAAGGTGGTAAGATCGAGGGGTACGTACCTCTCAACAAGGATCTAGGTTGCGGAGAGAACTGTGGCACCGCCCCGACCTCTGGTAATGCCGCTGGCCTTACCATCTCGGCCTCCGCGTCGACCCGCACCGATCCCGGTACTGGCGCCTTCTGCACCCGCTACAAGCAACAGCTCGCCGCCGCCGCCAAGGCCGGCGACCGCACCGGTGATCCAAACGTATGTAAAGGTCCCACTCCCGCACCCATGATCTCGGTGAAGGTTGCCGTCTCCGGCGCCGCCATCTACGCGGTGGAGAAGGGCGCGGTGTGGTTCCAAGTGCTCTCCCCGGATCGCCGTACGACTGCATGGATGAAACTCACTTCCGATGGGAAGGGCGGGTTTTCTGGCGCCGTGCCCGAAAGTTTCGCCCTCGACTACGCGGTTCAGTACACGATCCGTGTCGCTGCCACACCGCAGCCGTCGATCACGGCCGAGATGCAGCGCACTTCGTACCCAGATCCGTCCAACCCGTCGGGTGAGAGTTGGTGGGCCGGGTCCGCACCGAACCCAACATGCACGTCAAGTACCCCTTCGGCGAACTGCGTGCTCGCAGCATCGAGTGCCACAGTGTCTACCACTACCCGCGCCTCCACCCCGGTTGCAACCACGACTACCACCACGACGACTCCCCCAAGCACCACCGCAACCAACGGCACCGGCGCAGGTAACGGCACTGGGGCAGGCGCAAGCACCGGCGCAGGTAACGGCACTGGGACAGGTGCTGTAACAAGCCCACGTAACGGCATCGGAGCAGGCGCAGGCAACGAGGGTGGTTCCGCTTCGGACGAGTCGATTCCAAAGGGTAACTGGGACGGACCTGATCGCGTCGGGTCCGACAACGCTTCTGCCGGCGGCGAGACGTTTGATATCGTGCAAGATAAGTATGGAACCGCGACGAACGACGCCACAAAGACGATTTTCGGTCGGTTCTTCTCCGGTGATGCCAGCGAGATGGGGAAGGTGCAAACCGGTGCGACCTCGCCCCCGATGGCGTGCCTCGGCGCCGACGCTACTGCCGGAAACGTGAACAAGGATGCTTGTTTCATCAAGTACGTTGCCTCTCCCGAGCAGTTGCTGCCCGCCTGGCGTTGGCGCGACGATGTTGCGCTGTACTCGAACGTTCCCGGTCTTGACGGTATCGCTGCCACGTTGTACTCATTCCTTGCCTCCACGACGTTCACGCTCTCCCAACTTGTCTGGTGGATACTCCTCGAAGTCACCCAGTGGGCACTTACGGACAACCTGGTGGAGCGCGCCGGTTTCGCGATGAACCGCGGCTACTTGCTCTTCGTGGACGTGCTCAACGCTTCGGGTATATTTTTCCTCCTCGCCGGCATCGGTTTGTTGGTCCTCGCCCGCCTATTTTTGCGCGGCCGCCTGGTTAAGGTGTTCTCTCTGGTGCTCGCCTTCATCGTACCGATCGCGGTGATGCAAGGTCTCGCCATCCGCGCTGCGCAAGTGAACGACGCGCCAAGCCCATCATGGGGCCCCGAGGCGCTTCCTACGGCTTCACCGGCGTGGTTCGCGGTTCGCGGCGTGAACGTCGTGGACGGTTTCTCCACCTGGATCTCCTCCGGCCTCGGACGGCTTTCCACGGTCTCTGGTTCGCTCCAGATCCAGGAAGCGTCCCTCGTCGATCCGTCCTGTGCCTCGTACGTCGCCGCAATGTACGACCAGTACTACGCCTACTCCTCCGCCCCGGTGCGCAGCATCAAGGAGGATGCCACGCGCACGTACCAAGAAGGCTACACCGCCCTGCAGAAGAGTTACATCGAGCAAGGTGGCGGTTCTGCCGCCAACTGGTCGCTCATCGGCTCCAAGATCGCCGCCCCGCTCGAGTACAACGCGGTGCAAGCGAGTAAGCCTGCCTCGCTCGAGAACTGGTCCGCGGCGCTCGCTTCGCGCACCACCGCCGAGAAGCTTGCCGACGCCCGTTTTTACAAGGTCGCTACCGTCTCGCAATTGTGGCACCGGGCCTTCCTCGGGTCATGGCAGTCCGCCCAGTTCGGCAACCAGGCCTACGGCGCGCGGATGTACTGCCATATGCTCGAGGCCAACGCCGAGATCAACCCAATTGAGCAAGGTGCGATCGCCTCGATCGCCGGTCGCTACTCCTACGTGCGCCTCCCGGATGGGACGCTCATCCAATCTCCCGGCTACGAGGGGGTTTCGCTCGGGGTTTTCGATGCGGGGACGAACAACCTCGACAAAGAGCAGCGTATCCTCGCCTGGGCGGCATGTAACCGCGTCCTGGTCGACCCGTCCGCAAACACCTGGGAGTGGCGCGCCGCCCCAGGCTGGGATTCGTTCGGCGAAGGCAAGAAGGTGTCCGACCAGGACTGTCGCGAGTATTTCTCGAATAACCTCTCCAACTCCACGAAGGTGAAGAACTTCCTCTCCAACAGGGGCGCCGATATCACCGAGTTCCTCACCGATTACGGATGCGGTTTCACCTCGATCGGTAACATCGCCAAGACGACCCTAACGGGCGGTCATAACTGTATGCTGCAGTTCGGCGACTCAGTCGTCTCGAGTATACCGCTCGTCGGCTCATGGGTGGCTCCCAGCGCGATCGCGGACCGTATTGTCGATAAGATGCGCCCCGATATATTCGCGCCACTGAAGTTCAAGGACAACGAGGAGGTGGATAGGGCCGTCGCCGCGGCCGCCTCCGAAGCTGCCCAGGACGAGGCGAACCCCCGAGATCCGGTGGTCGCGTACGGCACCGCCAAGGATGCGGGTAAGACGGTGCTCTCCTTCAAAGGTCACAACGGTCCCCAACGCCTGACCCTCGCCATCTTGGCGCTGATCACCTCCGTGCTTTACGCCTACGCGATCGGTTTTCTCGCCCTCGGCACGTTCTTCGCCAAAATCGGCCTCGTGATCATGATTATGCTGCTCCCTGGCACGTTGTTGATGCTCGCGGTGCCTACCTCCCACCCAGAGGCAAGGAGCGACGGGGCGCAGAAAATGGGGCAGAAGATGTTGCGCATGACCGCCGGCTTCGTCCTCTCTCACGGGATGCTCTCCTTCGTACTTGGCATGCTGCTCTCGGTGATGCTGGTGCTCGAGTCATTCGTCGGCGGTACCGGCCAAGGCATCGGTGGTGGCTTCGTGCACGGGCTCATCCCGATCACTGCACTCTTCGTGGTGCGCGCCGTCTTGAAGGCTGCCGGCCTCGGAGATATCGCCTCCGCCCAAGGGGCGCTCGGAATGCCGCTCTCCGCCGCGTTGCGCGCCGGCGGCAAGGACATGCAAGCGCTCGGTATGCGCAAATTCGCCTCGGCCGCCGAGAAAGCCGGGTTGAACAAGTTCGATGCCGCCGCGAAGAAGATGGGTAAGCGCGCCGCCCTCGCCGCTCCAAAGGCTGCCGGGCGTTTAGCCAAGTCATGGGGCCGCAAGGCCGGCGACATGATGGGCCTGCCCGAGGCGAAGAATTACCTTCTCGGTAAGCGCGACCCGGTCACCGGTAAACTCACTCGTGCGGGCCTCGTGCACCGGTTCACGACGTTCACCGGTTTGATGGGTCTCGCCAACGGCGCCCGCCGTATTGACCAGTCGCTTCTCGGACGTCTTGGTGCCAAGACCGCCGCCGGCCGCGCGCTTGGTCGTCGCGTTTCTCGTCTCGGTGTACGTTTCAATGTCCGCTTCCCCCTCCCGGGGAAGGCGTGGAACGCCTTCATGGGGCACCCGGCCGTCGCCAAACGCATCCAAGGCTCCAAGCGCCAGCTCGCCGAGGCCCGTCAATCCCGTCAGGAGTGGCAGAAAGTGGCATTCCGTTTCAAGGACGGCCGCTCGGCCGCCCGCGAGAAGTTTGCCGCCGCCGAGGCCGCGGAGATACTCGCCCGCGATTTCGCCGACAGGTACGGAAAAGGCATGGTCGACGCCGCCGGCAAACCCGTCGCCGAGGGTACGATCATCCGCACATCCGACGGTAGCTCGGTGTACGCATACAAATCGTCACGAAAACTGCGCGCTGCCGATGGTACGGTGCTCACGGACGACACAGGTCGAGATCTTTACGCCGTTGAGGTGAACCATAGTTCTGGCAACCCAGTCAGGATCTCTGCGAAGGATCTTGCTGCCCGTAAGGGCCTCGAGCCGCAACTGGATGCCTCGGGCAACCCGGTGCTTGATGCCGCCGGCAACCCGGTGTACGGTTACCGTTTCGATGACGGCAAGGGCGTGCGCATCGTATCGCACGGGGAGTATGAGCGTCTCCGTGCCGGCGTCGACGGTAGTCCACCGGTGCCCGAATCGGAGTTTACCACGCTCAAGGAAGGGGACAAGGATTCGTACAAGGCCGGCGTGCGTTACGTGCATGACAAGGATGCCGGCGCTTCCCTGCTCCGCCACGCCGACGTCCTGGCGCTCGCCGACGACGCCGAGCGCGCCGCCGCACTCGCCGCCCCGGTCACTGAGTTCGACGATTTCCGCACGTACTTCACCGAAGAGGAGATCTGGGCCGCCGCCGAGCAGTTCCGTGAGGATTACGGTTTGCGTAAGGGACAGTTCGTGGTCTCGCCCATGGGTCTCCCCGTCTTGCGCCCCACGCTTCAGTCTGCCGACGGAAGGAACCGCTTCGTGATCGGCAAATACCTCGAGGAGTCGCGCGAACTCGCCGCGTTCGAGCGCACCCAGTACCTCCCGAACCACCAAAAAATGATGCTTCCCGGAGAGACTGCCGCGATGTACTCGATGCGACTTAAGATGATGGAGAAGTACCTCGGAGGCTTCGGCCCTGACGGGGAGAAGGTCGACATTGTGTACGAACTCACCGGTCATCGGTTCGACTCCGCTCGCGGCCAACACGAGTTGCAACTCGCATTGGAGGGCAAGGAGGGTGCGCTCATGTCATGGCAGCCTGAAATCCCGCCCGAAGTGTTCAATGCGATGGTAATGACCTCTTCGGCGCGTTCCTACCACACGTACGACGCTGACATCAAGGATGACTATAACGCCATCGCCGCCGAGCGAAACCAGATGATGGCCGAGACCCACGTGTCAGTAGTCGAATCGGACCGCGCGATCGTGCAAGCCTACACCGAGTTCGACGAACTCGGCAAGGATCTGCGCGCTCTTCCAGGCAAGCTCAGCGCCACCCGGTCGGGAATGCGGAAACTCGAGGCCGACAACGGCCCGCTCCTCGCCGCAGTCGCCTCGGCGACTGCCGCACTGAGAGCGAAGATGGACGAGTACGAGTCAAGCCCGTACTACTCCACCGCCACGAATAGTTGGGATACGTCCGCCGACCCGTCGCTCGTGGTCATGGAGAAAGAGTTGCTCGACGCGATAAAAGCGCTCGGCGATATCAAGATCACCGCCGAGGCGTCCGCCGGCGAAGCTGGCCGTGTATACGCCGAGAAGCAGGGGGAGGAAGCCGCGCTGTTGGATGAACTCACGCAGACGGTGAAACGCGCCAAGGAACTCTCCGCGGACATCCACGACCGCGGGCAGATAGCCGAGGCCGCCGGTAAGGAGTTGTACTTCGGGCACATGGCGCTGCTTCGCGACAAGGGCAAAGTCGACTGGTCTGAGATCGACAGCGAGATCGACGATTTCACGAAGGAGTTCGCGAACCGCTGGGGTGCCATCGGCCAGAACATGGAATCCGTGGTCGCCGCCTTGGAAAAGGCTGCGGTCTCCGGGGAGGCCACCCGTACGCGCATGGCGTACGAAGAGCTCGATGCGGTGGTGAAAGAGACGCGTCGCGCCGCCTCCAAGGCCGCCGCCTCGGGGTCGGGATACCATCTCAAGATCCAGCACGAGTTGGCGATGCTCGAGGGCGATTCGCACAGCTACGGGGTAACCACAGAGGCCCCCTCGATCCGCAGCGTGCTCCGCAGGGGCCGCCGATGAGACCCGCCTCGCCATCTCGTACGTGTCGGGGACGGTTCTTGGCATGAAGTCCCGCGTCCGTCTCCGTAAATCCTCGACCAAGGTGTATCGACGTTTGCAGGATGGCCCGGTGCTTCCGCCGTGGGTGCGGGTCGTACCGTACGTGCTCGGTGTGCTCATCTTCGTTTTCGTCTCGCTGCAACTCTTCCGCGAGGACCCACCTCCGGCGTTCCCAGAGGCACAGGAGAATTTTGACGTCGCGGTGGATCAAGCCGGCGGTCTTCTCAGCGACCCTGCGGCCCGTGAAGTGCTCGACGATTTGGCGTCCGGTTCGACGGTTCTCGCCCCACCCCCTGATGCCGGCGGGGAGTTCACCGGTCTCGATGAGGCGGGTCCGGTGCTACTCCAACTCGAGTCCGGTGGTACGGTCGAGATTCCCGCCTCCGCCCTCGCCGTCGCCCGCGCTGCGACCTTGGCGCTGTTCACGGGAAGGTTTGAGGGTGTTCCGGCGGCCGATGGTGTCGCGTTTCCCGACATCGCCCGTACCTGGGCCGATCCGTACGTTGGGGATCCGGTGGTGGTCTCCGTTGGTGACGGGACGATCAGTTTCGCGTTCCGTGTCGACCCCGATCGTAAGGGCGCCGAGCCGACGTACAAGACCGCTTCGATGGTGCTTTTCGTACCTGGCCGAGGTTGGGTCTGGGCCGGGGTGTAGCCCCCGCGCACTCCGCTGGTCCGACCATGCCGCGCGCGCACTGTGTGAATCGCCGCTTTGACGGCGCAGCAACGAGGTAGTTATGGTCGAATCGAACACCACCCCCGGGGGGGAATCCTCCCCCAAGGGGCAACCAGGGCAGGGAGATGGAGCGAACACGCCTGCCCGCGACCCGTTGACGCCTCCGTCGCTTCCTCGTCCTCCTGCTGATGGTGCTGAGAAATCTGGTGGGTTTACGCCGCCACCGTTCGCGCCAACCAAAGGCAACACGCCGACCTCACCTCCGGGCAAGGGCAACCAGCCTATCGATGGTGTGGGTGGTGGAAACGAGAACGCGAACAGTGGTGATCGTGGTGTAAATGGCGGTCGCGATCAGAAGAAGAGTGGCGACTCTGCGACGAAGCAACCGAAGGATCGTTGGGGTGGTCGCGGCAAGGATGGTGCTCGAGCTTCCGCAGATCCGGTTCGTGACGCGAAGGCGAACCGGCAACGCAACCGCGCTGGTCAAGCAGGCCGGGCCGCAGCGAAAGCCTCCGGGGGTACTAAGGACGATCAGCGCCTCGCAGAGGGTTTGGGCAACGACCTCTCTGACGTGAAAAACGCCGAAGGTCTGGGAAACAAGGCCAAAGCCGCCCGTGATGCTGGCGAGAAGGCCGGGCGTATGGTGTTGAACAAAAAGACCGGCGGCGCATCAGAGAAGGTGCTGAACACTGCTGCGGGGAAGGCAACGGTCAAGGTGCTGCGCAAGGTGGCCGCCGTACAGGCGATGCTGCCGGTGATCATGGTGGCTATCCTGGTCGCAACGGTGGTCACCATCGTCACTGCCGTCGTCGGCGGTACGGCATCTGAAGACGGCGTGCCGTACGCTCTAGATGGGGACAATCCGCTCGCGTTAAGCGAGGAGTACCTCGAAGCATATCAGGCGGCTGGCCGGCAGTACGGTGTACCGTGGACAGTACTCGCTGGTATCGCGCAGGTGGCGACCGAGCAGGGCCGCTATGCCCCCTCCGACGTCCTCGATTACGGTCTCTTGGTCGATCGCGCCCCCGACCGCGCGCCAATCGGCGCAACGGGGCAAAATGCCGGAACTTCCGGTAAGTACTCCCCGCCGCCCGGCACCGCTATTGCGGTGCTCGGCGACTCGTTCGTCGCCGGTGGCGCGATACCTCCCTCGTTGGTGAAAGAGTTGCAAGGATACAAAGTCGCCTCCTCCGGCGAGGACGGCGCCATGATCGATGACGTTGACCCGGATGTGCGCGCCGCACTCACAACCGGGACGCCTGTGGTAGTGGTGCAAGCAGGGGTGAACGACATTAACCGCGATGTCGCTCCCGAGGTGTACCGCACCCAAGTCCAAGGGCTGATGGACGCAGCTTCGACGAGCACGTGCTTTGTCTGGGTGAATCTGCAGGAGTTTTACGGCGGCGACTATGGGTACGTCGGTCCGCGTGCCAAACGTTTCAATCAGGTACTCTACGAGGAGGCCGCGTCGCGGCCTTGGGTTTCAATCGCCGACGTGGCCACGCCGCTTGCGGTCGCCGGAATGCAAGGACCTGACGGTCTGCACCTCTCCGCCCTCGGCGCGCGCACCTGGTCCGCCGCGGTGGCCCGCACGGTGCGCGGTTGTGTTCGCGGTCAAGGTGAACTGCTCGCCGCTCCGCCAGATGGTGGGTCGCTAACCGACCCAGCGCTGCAACGCAAGACCGCTTCGGGTCAGCCTGTGAAAGTGGATCCGTCCTACGGCACGTACGTCTGTTTCGGGGGTGTCTGTGGTCCCAATCCGCAAATTGGTCGACACGAGGGAGCTCCTCGTGGTGTGTTTCTCCTCACCCCGGAATTCGTCGGCAAGGAGGGTGGGGGAAGGTCGCCTGACGACGTCGATGATGCCGCCGATATGCTCGCCGAGGAACTCGCTGATATCCGCGACGTGGTGCTTGACAATGACCTGAACAACCAGTTCGACGGTTGGGAGTCTGATCCGCTCGCCGCCCGCGCGCTCTGGGCGCAAGTAGTCGCCCTGGCTCCCGTGGTGCTCCCGCAACAAGGGTTTGTCGCCACCGAGTGCGAATCAGGTCCCCTCGCCGGTCCGCAAGGATCGCCGTATGTATGGCCTATCGCCAACCCCGAGGCGCTCGGTGAGTTCGGCGCCGCCAGCGGCGATGAGGGCCGGGTGCAGGTTGCCGGGATGCTGCTCGGTTTCGCTGATGGCGACGAACAGGATCGCACCGTTCGCACCGCCGGTCCCGGTGTGGTGGATGAGATTGGTTCCGATGTGGATGGTTTCACCGTCGTCGTCGCCCACGAGGGCAGGTTCTCCACCAGGTACGCGCATCTCACCTCCCTCGTCGACGGTCTCGTCGTCGGTCTTGAAATTCCCGCCGGTACCGCCCTCGGCGAGATACAAAGCAGCCTGCTGTTTGAGGCCCGCGTCGGTGGTTCCCCGCGTAATCCCCGCCTCTATGTCGCCGACGCGTCTGAACTGCCGCTCGCCGAATCGGTGACCAAGAGCGTACGCGGCGAGCCCGAGACCGATCCGTTGCTTGGCGTCCCGGTCGATCCGTGTACGAACCTGCGCCTCGCCTCCGCGTCGACCCAGTCCTCCGCCGTCACCCTCCCATCCGGTGCCGGGCTGAGTCTGCCCGGTTCGTTGGTGATGCCGGCCGCCGGTGTGCGTCCGGACAAGTTGGTGGACACGTTCTCTGATTGCCGCGACGGATGTCAGCGTCGTCACCAGGGGATCGACATCATCATTCCCGTCGGCACGCCGCTCGTTGCCGTCGTGGATGCGACCGTGTTCAGTGATTCGGCCGGGGGCGTCCCCTGTCCCACGACGGGTCTCACTGGCAAGGGCGTAACCTTGGAAGATTCCTCTGGTAACCACTATTACTACGGGCACATGGACCAGGTGCGCGTCTCGCGCGGACAGAAAGTCGCCGCCGGGAGCATCATCGGTACCTCTGGTGCGACGGGCAACGCGTGCGTCTCGGTGCCGCACCTGCACTTCTCGATCAACGAGAACACGTCAAAGGTGGTGAACCCGTACCCGGTCCTCTCGTCTGCGCGCCCGTTGAACATCAACGACTTCGCCTCCGCCCTCGCCGCCGGTGAGGCGTCTCGTCTTCTCGGGTTGAACGCGCTCAACGGTGGTCCTGAGTACGTCGTCGCCTTCGCCACGTTCTTCGGGGGTCTCGTCGAGGACGATCCAGACGCCGGGACCTTCCCAGGCGCCGCCACCGGGTTTGCTCCCGACACGTTCTCCGGCGTCTCCGGCCAGGATCTCGCCGCCCGCTCTCCGGTGATCTGGGGGGTCATTCAACAAACGTTCCCCGCCGAGCAATGGGATAACGCAATGCGCGTCGCCGAATGCGAGTCGGGTCTTGACCCGTCCGCCGTCTCCGACCCGAATTCGAACGGTTCGGTGGATCGGGGCCTGTTCCAGTTCAACGACGGCGACGGTAAACTGAGCGGTACGTTGCAAGGGTGGCTCACCCGCACCGGCGAGGATCCGAAGAATTTCGCCAAGGCGCTCGATCCGTACTGGTCCGCCCGCGCCGCCGCCGCAAAAGTGAAGGCCGACGGCGGTTGGGGTGCATGGTCCTGTGCGCATACACCGTACGGCGAGCGCACCTACGGCCTTTCGATCGTTTCGCTCTCCCCCAAGGAGATCGCATCCAACGGGAAGATCATCGACTACTCCTGGCAGCAACCCGGCGACGGCGACACCTCGCGTCGCCTCCTCTCGGTGAACTTCTCCGCGCAGCCTTCCCGCGACGACCTGGGGTCAACACCCAGCCCGCAATTGTACCAAGGGGCCCTCTCTAAGTCGATGGTCCTGGTAACCAGTTCGCTCAACGGCCAGTCATACGCGTGCTCTGGCGCCGTGGTGGAAGGTTCCCGCGCAGTGGTTACTGCCGCGCACTGTGTGGTCCCTGACAAGTCGCGGCGGCTGGCCCACTCGATCGCCGTCGGTCAAGTCTCCGTTCCGGATGCTAAAACGGGCCGTATCGCCAAGACGTTCAAGCCGTCTTCGGTCTCCGTACGGCTCGACTGGGAGGACCCGAAGGCATGGTGCGGTGACCTCGCCGCCACCGCGAAAGTGTCGCTCCCTTCGTGCACCGCGCGCAACGCCGATGTCGCGATCTTGTGGTTCTCTGAGACCTTGCCCATGCCCGGCCTCAAACTTGACCGTTGTAATGACCCGTGCAGCCTCACCAAGGCCCCATCCGGGGACCTCTCGCTACTCGGGTTCCAGTTGACCGGTTCGAACGGGGTGATCGTCAAGACGCTGCCCTCGGTGGACAAAAAGGTGAAATCTCCCACCTTGGTGCTACCAGATCCTGACTATCCAATCGCGACCGCCCCGCTGGCGCGCAAACTCACCGCCTGCACGGTTCCTGCCAATTTCGTGGTTTCGTACTCCAATTACTCAGTCGGTGTGCGCTGTGGCATGATTAATGGCGCCTCCGGTGGGGTCCTGGTCGACGAGAGCTCCGGTACGCCAAGAATCGTCGGGGTGAACTCTGCGATCTACTCGGAGAATTTGTGGAACTTGGTGGTACCGTTCGATACGCTGAGCGACGCGTTCTGGCGCGCCTCGACGTTCATCCCTGAGCATAAACGCTGAGTACCTGCTCGGTTCTCGGTTCGGTCGGTACCCGGTTCAGTCGAGGAGTCGCACCCCGCCGCTCTCGGTCAGCATGCGCGCCCACGCCTCGATTTTTTTCAGTTCTTCCGCGTTCAACGGTCGAACGACGAGCGTCGCCATTTCTCGTAGGAGTATTTTCTGCGCCTCACTCGCGCTTTTCGTGTCGCCCGCGCCTTCGGCGAGTCTTGCGGTGATCGCCAGCACCGGGTCGGTGTCTTGGCCTCCGACGCCACGGATGCGGGTGCCGAGGTTCGTTTCGACGCACTCCAGCTCGAGTCCGGAGAGAAGTTCCCCAGCCCGCTTCGCCTCGATGGCGTCAAGTTTGCGTTCTTCGACGAGCTTTATCAGATCGACGCCCGCATGGTCGAGTAAGTGGACGAGGTTCTCCCAGTCGCTCTCCACGATGACGGTCTCATCACCGGTCTCAGATCGTACTCGCATGTCCATACTCAACATACCTCTACGGTGACCTTCGTCCAATCCGCGCCATACCGTCCCGGTGAATGCATGTTCGCACCGCCAACCCTCACCGCACCTCGATGATGCGCACCTGATACGACCCGCCCGGCGCGTCGATGGTGGCTAAATCCCCGGGCCGCAGGCCCGCGATGGCACGACCGATGGGTGAGGTGGTGCCGATACAACCGCCACTTGCGTGCTGCTCGTACCGGTATGTCTCAGGGCCGTCCCCCATGTCGATGACCACGGTCGTTCCCACCCGCACAACGCCGCCCCCGCCTTCGACGATCGTCGCGCCGGCAAGTTCCCGTTCCACACGGGCGAGTCGGGATCCTATCTCCTCGGCTTCGAAAACCGCCTCGACGCCGCTGAGACCCTCCCCGTCCCCGCCATCGTTCTGAAAGTCCTCCACCCGTTTACGGGCCGCATGGTGTGCCTCGATCAGCGCTTTCCGTTCTTCGACGAGGATGTCGTACGCGTACTGCGACATTTCGTTTGTCATCATAGGTACCGTCCCGTACGCCCGCTCTTCGCGCCGCCAGTCACGTCCTGTCGTCGAGTCTGATGATCACTGGTGTGCGACTCGCCTCGTGCAGGGCGATCCAGCCGGGTTCGAACCGCGCCGGCTCAAGTACCGTGTATCCTTCAATGTCGCGCCATGTCTCGTCCTCGCGCCGTGCACGGTACCAGTCTTGCATGTGCGGCACCGCCACCCCGCTCGGCGCACCAATGCTGACTGATTCTCCGATGGTGCAGGGCACTACCACTTGGTAGGTTCCAGCCCCGGTCTGGATTTTCCCGACGTAGTCCACGTCGACGGTACCCGCACATCTCGAGCCGATGCTCGCCGCCTCGAGCTCGGTAAACCCGAGCCGCTCTTGGATCACCGCCCCGACCGTGTCAATATCGAACGTGGTTCGGTTCGACAAGTCGCCCGAACTGCCGTCGACCCGGTGGATGAACACTGCCCGTATGTCGCCGTGGGTCAAGTACTGCACGCCGTTCACTTCCAAGACGCCGCTCTGGGTCGGGTTTTGCAACTCGAGCCACTGCGCCGCAACCTCGATTGCCGTGTCGGCCTCGACGTTGCACAAGATCTCAGGCCCGCCGTACAGGAAGCTGCCACCGATGAGCATGTACGCCCCGCTGCGCACCGCTTTGAGGCAGTTGCCCTCAAAATCCAGTGCCCTGTCCCCCATCTGCCATCCTGCGAGCGTCAAGGTACTCGCCTTGGCGCAGGTTCGCATAAGATCCGCACCCCCCTTCCGCGTAACTCTCCTCCCCCGCCACTGGTACGAGTCGTCCTCGATTCGCACGTGCACCCCCACGACGCATCCGACGGGGGTGGCGAGGTGCAGTGCGGCTGCTTCGTGCTGCTCGGGTTCGACGCCGAGCGCCGCTATCTTCGCCGCGATTGTTTCAGGGGTGGGGACGATGGTGGACATACCTATATCCATCGTCGCGGCGACCGACTCGCGCATCCGCTCTGTCCGGGGCTGGGGCGCCCCCGCACCGGTCTACACCGTAAACAGCCCAGTAACCGGCATTTACATCTACGCTGAACTACATATAATACACTGAACTACGTACACGCTGCTTCAGGCGTGTGCACCGAGTACCGACCGCACCGCTCACCCAGCGTGGGTTCAGCGCGGATTCAGCGTGGGTATGGTTCGCCTTCACGGTTCAAGATCGGGATGTTCCCCATCTCCTCCGCCCACGCCGGGCACTCAGGTTTGAAGTGGCACCAACTGCACAACGGCCCGCGCTTCGTGTCAAACGCACCCCGGTTCGCGTCTTGGACGATTTTTTTCCATATACTTTTGACGGTCTGTTCGGTGTGCTTCAGTCGGGCCTCGTCGACGGGCTGGTATATGACGTCTTCTCGGCTCCCGTTCTGGACGTATATGAGGCGGATCTTCTCCACGTCGATGTTGAGCATTTTCTTCACCAGCATTGCATATACGTTCAAGCCGAAGAAGGCCTTGGCGACGTACGGACCCGATATCATGCGGTCCTTCCCCGGTTCGCTACCTTGCGCGTAGAAAGGACCGTCCCCGTTCTCGCTGCGTCCGGGGAGGTGCATGGGTGGTTTACCGGTCTTGTAGTCAGATACGACCCATGTGTACGTACCGTCCGGTCGGGTGATTTTGTCTAATCGGTCGATATAACCGTGTACCTCTACCCCAGCCGCCTGCGCGCGTACGTACAGCTCGCGCTCGGCCGGGTCGAAATTCCAGGGCCGTTCCACGTCGAACCAGCGCCGAACGAGTGCCTCGGCATCTTCGAGCATGCGTTCGACTACCGTCTCTCCTTCGGCTATGATGGGTGCATACTCGGCCACCGCCGAGAGTTCCGCCCAGTGGGTGCGCACGTACGGCACGGCGTTCGCCGCCGTCCGCTCTTCGCGCGGATGGTCGAATATTTTCTCGAAAGCATAGTGTGCCAACGTACCCTTGCACGTGGCGACGGTTGCGGGGGTGGAGAGACCAAGGATGGTCTTGTAGTAGAAAAGTTTTGGGCACTGCTGGTAATCGCTCGCGCGACTCGGTGAGAGTCGATCGGGGAGCATATGAGTAAAACTCGCCCCGGCCTTGTTTGTCGGTCGCTTCCCTCCGGAAGGTTTCGACTTTTTTCTGGCTTTGGTTCCGCCGGCGTTGGACATGGGTACGATGGTGACGTGCTCGCACCTGAGGGCAATCAAGACCGCTCGTTCGCCACCAGTCTCGTCGCCGAACGCTGGTGCCGTCGTGCCGCCCCGCCGCTGCGGCTCCTCGAGACGCCGCTTCTGGCTTGGTGACCGTATCGGGTAGACTGGCTGTTACTCTTCGCCGCGCACGAACGTGAGGCGGACCACCCGGTTCTTGTCGTCCCATGCCAGAGGCAGCAAGACGTCAACGTCGTCGCGCTCGATTTCTTCGGCTCGCCGCAAGAAGCGCTGTGCTCGTCGGTGCGCCGCGGCGAATCCGTCTCGCAAGACGGTGACCACTGCACCGCTGCGCCGTGCCCACTCGTCGATGGCATCGAAAGCCGCGTCCGGATCCGGGTAGGTCTGGATGAAATGTATCGCCGCCTCAAGGCTTGCTTCTGGGAGTTTTGCCCCGGCTTTTGCCGGTATCGAGCGCAGGAAGGAGGTCGGTTTCGCCTCCGGGCGGCTCGCCCTGCCCACCGAGACGCGACTCCCACCCAGGTGCCTGTCGATGAGTCGTTTCAGGAGCAATCCGCGCACCAAGAGGGCCCCGGCTGCTTCACGGCGGATGTCGAACAAGTCGTCGCTGAACAAGGAGTTCGCGGTGAGTCTCGGGGTGAGGACACCGAAGGAGAATCGGTCCCCGTTCGGTGCCACACCGGATATTTGCCACACCCCCACGCGTCGGCTCGCCCATGATCCGTTTTTCTCTCGAAGTTTCACGTCGTATTGGACGCTCAGGTGCAGTATTTTACCGCCTGGGAAGAACTGTGCAACCTCCTCGGCGTTGAAATCGCCGGTGGCGTCTCCACTGAGCCCGTCCGGACTGGATACGAGCAGGCTTTGGAATTGCTCCCAACCAGGCGCCGCGACTTGGTTTAAACTTGCCACTGCTGCCCGAATCGAGTCATGGTGTTCGTTGAGCGCCTTGAACGCGCTTCCGGTCTCCCCGCTGGCGACGTTGAACAACGCTCGCCGCGTGGCGGTAACTTCGCTCATCACCCACCACGGGAACAGTAAGCCGTTCCCCATTTGTGCCAGACGGTGGGGGAAATCCGGGTGCGCTTGTGTGAGCACGCGTCCCGGGATCTCGAGATGTGGGCGCACCTGTGGTCCGGTGCCTTTGGGATCGTAGAACTTACCTGGCAGTAAGAGCGCCGCGTAGGAGCGGTCCGAGAACCCGATCACTTCCGTCGTCTGCTCCACCGCCCATGTGGCCCAAGCGCCGGCTCGTTTTGCCGGGTCTGGATCGTGCAAGTCTCCCACCCGTGCCTGTCCGATGAACGAGGTGTAAAACGGGGTCGGGAGGAGTTTCGCTTTCGCGTCGCGCGGTTCCATTCCCTATATGGTCTGCCCCGACCGTCCCTAGTCCACAATCCCTGCTTGCTGCCTTCTCACCCGTCATCACCGTCTCAGTGGTGGACCGTCCCGCCCGCCCCAAGGCCTTCACGATTACTGAGTCAGTGGTCGTACTTGTGGTCTTGGCCATCATGGCCTTGGTGGGGAAGGTGGCGTACGATTCGGTGGTCGCTGCCGGTCGCGACAAGTTGGCGCAGGAGTCGTTGACGAATTTTGTCGCTGCCCAGGAGCTCCGCCACGACACGCTCGGGTCGTTCAAGTCCGACCCGAGCACCACCCAGGAGATCTTGGGTTCGTACTCGTTTGTCGACGCCTCCACGCCGTCTACCTCCCACGAGGTCATATCCTTCGCTACTGGCTCCGTCGACGGCGAGGATTATGTCCTTGCCGTAACCCTCTCCCCGTCGGGTCGCTGTTTCCTGATCAAGAGTTTCGAATCCGCCTCCGCTGTGGCTGATGAGAAGCGGTTCTTCGAGGAAGGGGTGGTTGCGTGTAATGCCAGCACCGCCTTCGTCTCCCCCGGTGGTGCGCCATGGTGAGGTACAGGGCGTTCACGTTGGTGGAGGTGGCACTCATGCTCATCGTCGTCGGTATGATCGGGCTCATCTCGTACTCGGCCGTATCCTCGGGTTCGGTTCAGTCGCGTTCCCGCCCGGCCCACCTCGCCGCCGCCCGGGTGCTTGCCGCCCAGCAAAGTTTCGCCGCCGCCCACGGTCGTTTCACTCCAGATCCGGACCAGTTGTTCGGCGTCGGTAGGGATGTGACGGTGACCGCCGCCGCCTCCACCGGGGTCGATATCGTCTCGCTCGCCGTCTCCGCCGAGGATACACTCGTCGTCGCCGTCACCGGTGCGGAGGGTACATGTTTCGTGTCAGTCGTATCCTCGATGGCTGCCGGAGCCGAGATCACTGAGTCAACCTCAACTGACACTTGTCTCGCCGCCAATTTTCTTCCCGGTCTCGAGACCCCGCTTCCCGCCGAACCGGTCTGACCGATCGTCGGATCTATAGTTGCGTCGATTCTCTGGTCGTTCTGCTCTCTTTCGGGGGCCCATTGCAGGGTTTGCCCACTCCACACCCCCGCCCATGGTGTACTCCAGTAGACAGGTGCGCCGCTCGTGGGGTTCCCCTCGCCCGGCCGCATCTGCCATGCAACAATCAATCATACACACGACAACCCTCGAAAGGAGGCACGCATGGCCGTTTTGGCCCCCAACGTGCTCGTTGCCCTCGCCGCCGCCAAAGTGCGCCGGCTTCGTCTCTTCATGATGATCCTCGCGGCGCTCGCCGTGATGCTCGTCGCTTCTGCGTTGTTGCCATGGTACCGCTTCGAGTACGTCTCGGAGTGGTTCGGTGGTGCCTCACTGCAAGTAAAACCCGACATCAATGTCGGGCTCGGGACGATGATGGAGGCCGCACGCACCGTACCCTCGGTGCAAGGCGGTATCCAAAATCCGCAAGTCTCCGAAGTGATGCGCCTACCGGTCGTACTGCTCGCCCCTCTCGCGGGTGCGGCAGTTTCGATGTTCGGTCTCTGGGTTCGGTCCGCTGCGCTCACTGCGCTCGGACTACTCGGACACCTTTTCGGTTGGGTGCAGCTCTCCAGGTTGCGCTGGTGGTTTGAGCAAGCTCCGGGTCGTGAGAATTGGGAAGTGTCCCGCTCTCTCGGCCATGGTTTGTTCTGGTTTGCGATGACCGCCACGGTGTTAATCACCGTGGTCGGCGCTGTGCAAGCGCTGGTTGTGTACAAAGCGGACCGCAAGGTCCGTCTCGCAAAAGGCGAAGCAGTGGAGGAATCCGCTACCGAGCTCTTTGTGCGCATCATCTCGCGCGCCGCCTCGCAAAGGACGGTCTCAGGTTCCCCATATAAGTGAGGAACGGACAACGAACGCGTTCAACGAATTAGCACGAGGCAGTTGGTCCAAGTCGGACCTGCTGCCTCGTGCTGTCGTTACTGTGCCCTGTCGTGCCCTACTGTATATCCTACCTGAGGACCGCGACTTCGCCGTGTATTGCTGCTTGCAGGTTCAGCGTACGACCGGCATGACGACGCATACGACGTCGCACCCACCCCGTCGCCCGCTCACATGCAGGGCTTTTCGGGGGTCTTGGTACTGCAAAATGGCTTCGTCTCCTCCAACCGCCTCGAGCGCGTCGATGAAGAGCTGTGCGTTCGCTCCGAATGCTCCCCCCGCTTCTCCGCCCACCACGACGTACTCCACACCCGCACCTTCGCCACTACTCGCTTGGATGCAAAGTTCCTCCTCGGCGATCTCACAGCGCAGTGCCTCCCCACCAGCCACCGCGGCGAGCCGTTTCAACGCCCGCAGCGTCTCGGTCGTGTGCAGTTTCCACGTGGTCTCGCCCCGTTGTGCAAGTACGCTCTCGATGGAGGGAAATTCCGCCGCGGCGAGCCGGACCGACACCAGGAATGATTCTCCGTAGAATGCCGCGATCCGGCCGCGCGGGTCGATGTGCATGCTATGTGGTCCCAGTCGCAACGCCGCGTGTAATCCGCCAGATGGGAAGAGCACCGCCCACGACCCTTCCCCGTCGACGTTGACGCTCGCCGATGCCCCGCGGTACATGTCAGTGCTGTACATACAAAGCACACCCTCGTTCGCCGAGCATTTGACGAGTGAGTTGCGCGGATCGATGGCGTGCCGCACCGCGGCCAGTGCCTCGACAAGACCGCCCGCCGACACGATGTGCGCACCTTCCCCGGGTTCTTCGACCGGTAGGTAGTTTTGCTCTATGACGGAGAACTTGTATACTCGACCGCCTCCGGTGACTCGCAGCATGGCGCCCTCTTTCACTACGTCCAGGACCGTGTCTTCCGCGACCGCGCCGGCGTACGAGATCAGCGCCTTCGCATGGCACACGACGCTGCCTTCCACCTCCACGCTCCCGGCAAGCTTGCGCCGGATCCCGATCTCCCCATCGCCCCCGGTGACGTGTATGCCTTCGTCGCTGGCCGCGATCTCGATGTTTCCCGCCGGCCTCGCCGCTGTTTCCGCGCTCGCGCATGCCTCGCGTAATGCCGCCGCCGTGGTCCTAAGTCGCATGTGTCAGTGTCGCCTCCCCGCCGCCCCGCTTGCCCCGTTCCCCGAATGCGAGACGGTGTATGCTCGTGGTTGCATCTCTACATAACGGTCCTCCCCAGGAGCCTGTAGCCTCCCCTCCACGCGTCATATACGCCGATCGGGTGGGGCTGCTCGATATAGATGCGTTCTTCGCCGCTGCCGAGGTGCTGCGCCGTCCTGATCTTGCGCACCGACCGCTGGTGGTGGCGTATGATCATCCCCGCGCGGTGGTGTCCACCGCCTCGTACGAGGCCCGGGTTTTTGGGGTACGTTCGGGCGAGCCGCTCGCCCGCGCTCGCGCCGCGATCCGCGATCTCGTGGTGGTTGAACCGGATTTTGCATGGTACCAAGAACTCTCCCTTGAGGTCTTCGCCGAGCTCGCCTCTCATGTCGACATCATCAATCCGTCTTCGCTCGATGAGGCGTTCTTTCCGGTGCCCGCCGCCGTCTCTGATGTCCCCCACTGGCTTGTCGCTTTGCGCGTCGCTGTTATCTCGCGCACCGGTCTCTCCGTCTCGATCGGCGCCGGGCCTTCGCGGACGGTCGCCAAACTCGCCGCGTCTGCGGCCAAGCCGGGGAAGACTCGTTGGGTATCACATGCCGAGGCGCCTGAGTTTCTCGCCGCCCACCGCCTTGATGCACTCCCCGGTGTCGGCGCCGCCGCTGTCGCGACCCTCGACGCGCTCGGTTGCGCCTCCGTTGCCGATCTCGCCGCACTTCCCCCCGGTCGTCTGCCGCCCCCGCTCGCTGCAACGCTGGGACAGTTGCTTGACCTGGAAGAGCCGCAGCGTTTCACTTTCCCGTCCGCCCCTAAATCGGTTTCGGTGGTTTCTACGTTCCCCGAGGATGTCTCCTCGTTCCCGGCCCTGCTCGGTGAGTTTGAGCGTATGCTCGTCGAACTCGACGCCCGGCTATCGCTCGTCGCCGACGCCGCCTCCACGGGTACCGTGCGGCTTAGATCCCCTGATTTCTCTGACGTGTCCAAATCTAAGACACTATCGGTGCCGGTCTGTGGACTTGACGATCTACGAGGTCTGTTGTATCCGTCGCTCGAAGCGCTTGCCGCTTCGAATGGGTCTTCTTGGCGGTTGCTCGCGCTCTCCGTGTCGAATTTTTCGCTGGTGTACCCGTCCTCCCTCTTCGAGGAGACATCCGCCCCTCGCCCGCATCGCTGGGTGGCTGGTGCGTCGTGCCATCACTCGATCCTCGGCCCCGGTGCGGTGGTGCTTGTCGCCCCACCATGGCTGCTCGTACGTACGCTCGACCGGCGGGTCCGTTTACTTGATCCCGCCTCCGTCTCTGCGACACCACCCGTCGCTGCCGATCGGCTTCATCAAGGGACGAACCCCGGCAAAGCCTCCCGGTAACTGACGAACACCCGCCGATCGGCGGGTGTTCGTTCATGAAGTCTGTCGTCTGCCGTGCTCAGGTGAGCGTGGAGTCGAGCCAGGGATCGATGTTGGTTCCGAGTCGTTCGGCGAGGGTTAAAGTGGCGGCAACGTCGGAGATGTTGTACGCCACGAGTTCGGCCCTGCTGAGCGACTCGATCTTGGTCCGGTCGACCTCGATCACTTCGATCGCGTTGGCTTTTGCCACCGCTTTGAGTGAGTTCGAGATGCCGCGCTCCTGCGACCATGGAAACCATGGTCGCATGATGTCGGCATGGTCGTAGCCGGCGAACCCGACGGCGTATCCGCCATCGTGTCCGTCGATTGGCTTGTACACCGGTGTGCGTTCGGCACTGGGTTTGATGACGAGTGCGTCGAGGAACTCGGTGGCACCGAGCGCCTTTGCCCTAGTCAGCATGTACGGCCAGTCAAAACCAGATCCGTTCCAAGTGACGATGACGCCACGGGTGCGTTTCGGGTTGGTGAACCAGGCGGTCAGGTCGGTGAACAAGCTCTGCTCATTCTCCGATACAAAGACCATCGATTCCCCTGCGGCGGCGACGGCGACGGAGACCATTTTTGATTCGAGAGGGCTGAGCCCGGTCGTTTCGATGTCCAATGCGTAGAGCATGGTTTGTCCTTTCGTTGGGTGGTTGGTACAGTGGTGGCACTGGTCCGCTGGACAATCGCTGGTCTTCTACGCTCGTGCCGTTCCGACCGGTGTTTGTAGTGGGAGTTCCCAAAATGTTCAGGTGGTCGTTCTCGGCTCTGTTGGCTGTAGGTTCTCTGTGCTCGACTTCTCTGTATTCTCTACCCACCGGGGATGGTGTGCTCACCCCAAGACCCGCTTTGTACGCTGCCAAGATGGCACTTACCGGTGGCATCTACCGAAGAGTCCCATCCCGCGCCACCGCAACGCTACTTGATTCACGGTCCCAGTGCGCGCACCGCATTCGAATCAAGGGTCTCCCGGCGGGGGTATCGTGATAAAATGGGCATTGTCGTGTACGGTGTTCTCTGTGCGTAAATTCCTGTTCCCTGCGCTAATACTGCCCATGTTGGCTGTCGCGCTGTATGTCGGGTTTGCGCCGGATCCAACCTCCCCCACCCCCAAAGGGCCTGCCGCCGCCGATCTTCCCGCCACGTTTGCCCAGGTGTGGGCCGACTGCGACGATGAACACGATGTCAGCTCGCCGCGCTCACCAAAGATCCCGTGTTTTTTGAAGAAGATTCCCGATTTGGGGTCCTACGAGTACTCCGAGATAGCCGTCGCGACCCGCCAGCTCGCGCAGCAGAACAGCGATTTTAGCCGCGCCTGTCACCAGGCGAATCACACGTTCGCCGAGCGCTTGTATGAGTTGGACCGCATCTATGAGATGATCTCCTCCGACGACGGGCTCTGCTTCTGGTCGTTCACCCACGGTACGATCACGCAGTTCGCCCTGACCGCCACCGAGGAGGAGTTTTTCGAGCACATCGCCGATATTTGCGCAAATCTCCCATCGCAGGGACACACCGAGGCATGTGCACACGGTCTCGGGCACGGAATCGTGATCCGGGCGAACGACTCGGTGTTTGAGGCCGAGCAGTACTGCGCTCGCGCCGCCGAATACGCCCGCCGGGGCTGTGTGCAGGCGGTCATCATGTCCTACGCCGATGGTGAGGCAAGCCAAAATGAGGGGGTGAACGTGAAACTCCCCCCGGTCGATCCAGGCGTAGTCGACACGTTGTGCACGAAGTTCTCCTCCGCCGCTTTGGAGGAGTGTTGGCGCGTGTTCTGGTTGCTCTACCCCAAACAGATGTCTATCGCCGAGGCTTCCGCGCGCTCGGTCGCTGCGTGCGCTCTCGCCGCATCTGAGTTTCAATCCAATTGCTACCGAGGTGTAGGGGAGTCGGTGATTTGGCGCTCCCGCAACGGGATCCCCGGGGAGGAGGAACTCGTCACCGGCTTTCCGCCCCCGCTGTTTATGGAAGGTTTGACGACCTGTGAGCAGGTGAACGAGGGGTATCGCTCGGTCTGTGTCTCCGGTGTAGGCCACGCATATCCTAACGTCTGGGTGGAGGATACCGGCACGCTCGACGACTTCCCTGACGTTTGCGCGCTGGTCGAAGCGGCGTATCGCGAGGGTTGCAAGGTCGGGGTGCAGGAATTCGTGAACAACTTCAACCTTGGTAATACCCGGCATTCAGTTTCCCAGACCAAGGAAGATTGACGACAAAGGGACCATGGGCCCCGTGGTCCGCGCGTGCGCCCTCGCCGCTACTTTGATCTTTGGGTGGACACCTCGCGGGCTTTGTCGCCCCGACCCGGTGGGGTACTGTTGATGTGTATGGATCTCTCCGGCGGCCCCACCCTTGCCAGAAGGTTGCACCGGCCGAAGGTGGATGCTCCTGTCGTCGAGGTGCTCTGCGACGAGGCCGGCTTCGTCGGTTCGCTCTCGTACAAGGTACCTGCGAACATGGAGCTTCGCATCGGTGATGCCGTCCGAGTCCCGTTCGGGAAGCAAGAGCGGTACGGGATGGTGGTCGGTCCCGGCGACGCCAAACTTGCCACCCGCGAGGTGCTTGAATGTTTTGGTCCTCGAACCGGGGAGGTGGAGATAGCACTCGCCGCTTCCCTCGCCATCGAGCAGTTCTGTATGTTCGAGTCGATCGCCCCGCGCCTCGCCCCGCGCACCAAGCGCGGTAATCCCGCCCTCGTCGCCCCCGCACCGGTGCTACGCAAAGGTGCCACCCGCGCCGACTACGCACTCGCTGACGTGCACCCGAAACGTACGATTCTCGCCCACGCACCAGGTATCGACCCGGTTCGCCTCGCCGCGCTTGAGGCGTTGCGGCTCTCAGCCAACGGTCAGGTGTTGGTTTTGGCCCCCACGAAGCGCGACGTGTCGCGCTTGCTTGCCGAGTTCGAGTGCGGTGCCGCCCGCATGGATGAGGTACCCAAGAAGGACGAACGCTCCCCTTGGCGAGGTTTCTTGGAAGGCTCGCTCCCTGTCGCGATCTCGACCCGCGCCGCCGCCCTCTGGCCAGCGCACGATCTTGCCGGGATCATCGTCTTTGACGAGGATCATCCCGGGTTCAAAGAGTCCGCCCAGCCGTATACGAACGCCCGCGACGTCGCGATTCGCCGCACGGCCGCCTCCGACGTCGATCTCGTTCTTGTCGGCTCGAATCCTTCCCTCGCCGCGCTCGCCTCACGTTCCAAACTCGTCCAGGTAGGTCTCCCTTCGCACTGGCCAGAAGTTCGTCTTGTCGCCAAGAACGAACTTGACCCGGTGGTTCGCAACTCGCCCCCGCTCGCCGCTTCGGCGGTCGCGTCCGCGTTGCGCGCCCGCACTGGTGCGTACGTGCTTGCACCTAGTGCCTCCACTCGTCACCGCTGCCGCGCGTGTTCCATGGCGTACGAGTCCGATGTGGGTTCATGCCTTCGCTGCGGAGGTGAGGTGGTCCGCGCCGGGCTCGGGCCCGATCGCGTGGCGCAACTCTTCCCGAAGGCGACAGTGCTCACGTTCCCCGAGTTGCTCGCCGCGAACCCCCGCCCGGGTTCGACGGTGGTGCTCCTCGACGTGGATTCGCTCGCCTCCGCACCTGACCTGGAGCCGGGCTCCACTGCCGCCGCCGCTCTACTCGCCGCTGCCCGTCTCGCCGGTCCCGGTGGGACGGTGGTGGCGTGCGCGAACGACAACCCGCCAGAGGTCGTGATCGACCTCTTGGTGAAGCGCGATATCCGCCGCCACGCCAAGCGTGTGTGGGGTCTGGCCAAAGAGATGCAGTTGCCTCCGTTCGTGCGGATGGTGGAATGCCGGTTCAACCGGCGTACCGCCCCGGTCGTTCCTTCACTCGGTTGCAAGGTGCTCGGTCCGAAGAAAGTCGCCGAGGATGAGTGGGAGTTGCGGCTCTTGCTCCCCCCTGACCGGCTTGTCTCACTCAAGCCTTGGGTGGAGTCGCTCCGTCGTCGCGGCAAATGCCGTATCAGCGTGGTGTGAGTTCCTCGTACTGGCGACTCTATGGCTCGTATCAACTCTTGCCTGCGTTTAGCAGGCAAGAGGGTGGGCTAACTTATCCCAGCCCTCTCTGAACGGCGCTCTGCCACTCGCTGACCAGCAACATAATCATTTCCGGGCACGCATTGTCGGTTGATTCTTGATCGTCAATGTCTTTCACGTTAAGTAATCCGTCAAGCCCACCGTGTTTATCTGCATCGCGATGCTCACGACTCCACCACGTCGCTTTCGTTATCCCACGCTGCTTGAGACACTTCTTCCAGTGCGCTAAAGATGTCTATTCCGTCAGAATAAACTAGATTTTCGCAATCCAGTTCTGCCTGCTTCTGGTGATAGTTGCCGCTGAGTATGTCTGCTCTTATGCCGTTGAGTATGTGGACTAAGTGGTGGATAGAATCCAGCAGGTCACTCAACGACACTTGTGTATCGCTGTCGTACTTGTCGTATGCGCTTGGTAGTTCTGCCATTGTGGTCATTGGTCTACTTCTCCTTGATGGGTTGATTTTGATTCTATGCTTATGGTACCGGCTTGGACCCCGGCCCTTCAGTTGTGTAAGTCTACCACGACGATCCACTGGTGCTCTGGTTTCGCCGAGACCCGCTCATAGAGCGCGTTGGTTGTGTTGGTGCGCGCGACGGTGTCGTAAAAGTACGAGTTGCTGCCGTATTCGCCGCCCAGCGTTTCGGCAAACTGCCGTAGGTAGTACCCGATGAGCGAGTACCCGTGTGCGTCAGGTACGCTGGTGCTACTCGCCAACCTGCGCAGTTCCTCAGAGGTATCACGGAACGATTCCCACACACGCTCGAGGTACGCCTCTTGCTCGCCGGTGGTTTCGCTGTGTTCCGTTGACCTGGGTGCGACTCGTGCATCGGGACCGAAGAGGTGCTGTCGCACGTAATTGAAATGCTGGTCGCGAGCCTCGACTGCTCGCACCACGACATCGTCAAACGCGCTGCGACCGTCCCCGGCGCAGATGAAGTCGTCCCCGTTGCACGCACCCTTCCAACGTCCACCCACGACGTACCAGTCGTACGCGTGGCCTTCGTGCTCGGTGAGGAATGATTCGGCTGCTTGGAGGGCGGCTTGTGGATGTTCGGCCTCGACGGCCAGGAATGAGACGTAATGCATGGTATCAATATCATGACCTGAACCGTCCCTGTGGCACTCCCCGCCTCACGTTTTCCGCCTGTGAAGCGCGCCTCCGGCATCGCCGCCTCGGTGCGCTCTTCTATGTTTCCCGTGCTGCTACGCACCAGTTCGAGCCTTGAGTGCGGTCTGGTGCGCCTCCCACACTGTAGTTTTGGTGCTCCCGTTCTTCGCCCTCGCTGACGTCAACCGCAGCTGGGTGATCGCCGCGTCTGTGATCCTCTTGTTGCTCTGGTTGGGTCGCCGCAACGATCGCCGTACCCGTGCTGCGCTCGTCTCCGATGCAGGTGCTGCTGGTTTCGCCACCGTGGCCGGCGCCGACGAGGCGGTGGAGGACCTCTCCGAGATCGTCGAGTTCTTGAAGAACCCCACCAAATTCGAACGTCTCGGTGCAAGCGTCCCCAAGGGGGCAGTGCTGGTCGGTCCTCCCGGTACCGGTAAGACGCTGCTCGCCCGCGCCGTCGCCGCCGAGGCGCATGTGCCGTTCTTCGCCGCCTCCGCCACGGATTTCGTGGAAATGTACGTCGGTGTGGGCGCCAAGCGTGTCCGCGAACTCTACGAGCGCGCTCGCGGTGAGTCCGCCGCAATCGTCTTCATTGACGAGATCGACGCGATTGCCCGCACCCGCTCGATGAATGATCGGGAGAACGGGACCCCCGGCGGCCCAATCGAGCACGAGAACACGCTCATCGCGCTGCTCACCGAACTCGACGGGTTCTCTCGTTCGAACGTCATCACGATTGCCGCAACGAACCGACCTGACGTGCTCGACCCCGCCCTCACCCGTCCTGGGCGTCTGGAGCGCCGCATTGAGGTGCCGCTCCCCTCTGTCGACGGCCGCACCAAGATTCTGGCCGTGCACGCCGCCGGTAAACCGCTCGCCGCTGGTGTCGACCTCGCCGCGGTCGCCCGCCGTACGTCTGGCTTCTCCGGCGCCGATCTATCCCGTGTATGTAATGAAGCCGCGCTCGAGTCGGTGCGCCGCGGCCGCAACGATCTCGATCAAGATGCGTTCGACGCCGCAGTAGAGCTCGTCGCGCTCGGGCGCCCACGCCACTCTGTGGTGCTCTCCGCCAAGGACAAGAAGATCACCGCCTGGCACGAGGCAGGGCACGCGCTCTGCGGTCTCGTGCAACCATCGGCCGCCAACCCAGTCGCCGTGTCGATCACGCCCCGCGGCCCGGCCGCGGGGGTGACGTGGTTCGAGTCCGATGACCGACTCTTCGTCTCGAAGGAGTCCGCCTTCGCCCAGCTCGTCGTCGCCCTCGGCGGCCGTTGCGCTGAGGAGATGCTGATGGGTGGATCATGTACACAAGGAGCCCAAGGCGATCTTCAGTCTGCGACCGACCTCGCGATGAAGATGGTGACCCGCTATGGGTTTGGTTCTTCGCTCATTGCCCGCACCCCCAACCAATTCGCCGGCCCCGATGAGTACACGCGTGGCGAAGCCGAGCGGTTGCTCGCCGACGCGCACGCAGCCGCGACTGCGATCTTGGACGCGTACGCCGCCGAGCTCGAGCTGATCGCTTCCCGGCTCGAGTCGGCCGGCCGCGTCTCTGCCGAGGAACTTGCCGAACTTGTACCCCTTCGTCATGGCACGTCCACCCCCGTATCTACCAACGCATCACCTCGTCGCCCCGAGCCGGTCGCGGCATCACCTGTCTCCTCGCGGTCGAAGTCGACTGCACGATCAAGGCGAGCGTCTCGCGCCAAGTTGGGCGGGTTGGTTCCCGCCGCTTCGCGTGTGTTTACGCCGCTACGCGGATTGCTGCGTCGCCGCCGCGCCTGACCGGCTCGTGCCCGTCCGTAGGCGGCATTCTTGTGTTGTTTCCAATTATTTGGTGAGCACCGACGAAAGATTTTGAAAGAAATCCGCTGTCGCGGGGGTTTATGTGTGCATTGTACGCGTCCACCGTCACAATCTATCTCGCTTGCTTCCTACTCCCCATCCGTAACGGTATGGCTGCGCGGGTGGTCCTAGGGTCGCAAGCCCAAGGCTCACCCCGTCTTACTGTATAGGAGCAGAAAAACTATGACCAACAGCACCACAACCTCCACGCCCACCCTCTTCGGGGTCGATGAGTCTGCGGCTTCGGGTCGCACCGTCCGCTTCTCGTTCAGGATCCCAGTCGGGTTCGTCGAGACGTTCAAGAACCGTTCGGTGGATTTCGGTTTCAAGGACGCCGGCGGTAATGCCCTCGGCGAGATCACCTTCATCCGCACCTACTCCCGTCTGAAGGAGGATGGTAGCAAGGAGACGTGGGCTGAGGTGTGCGAGCGAGTCATCAACGGGATGTACTCGTTGCAGAAGGATCACGCGCTCTCCAACCGTTTGCCGTGGAACGAGGACCAGGCCCTCGCATCGGCGAAGGAGGCCTTCGAGCGCATGTTCACGTTCAAATGGCTTCCGCCGGGCCGCGGATTGTGGATGATGGGCACCTCTTACGTGATGAACAACCGGAACTCTGCGGCACTGAACAACTGTTCGTTCGTCTCCACCGGAGATTTCGATATCTCCCCCTCCGAGCCGTTCACGTTCCTCATGGAGGCCTCGATGCTCGGTATCGGCGTCGGGTTTGATACGTTGATGTCGACGCGCAAAGTTCGCATCCACAAGCCGCAAGATCAGCTCGGTCTGCCTCACGTGATCGAAGATTCGCGCGAAGGTTGGGTCGAGTCCGTGGAGCGCCTCCTGGATTCCTACTTCCTGGCCAAGCAGCCAATTTGGGAGTTTGATTACTCTCAGATCCGTCCCCTCGGCACCCCGATCAAGGGTTTTGGTGGCACTGCCTCAGGGCCGGCGCCGTTGATTCGCCTGCACCGCATGCTGCGTGCCATTTTGGACAAGAAGGCGGGTCGTACCGTGGATACCGAGACGATCGTCGACATCGCTAACCTCATCGGGGTCTGTGTCGTCGCGGGCAACGTGCGTCGGTCCGCGCTCATCGCGCTCGGCAACTCCGACGACGAGGCGTTCGTCCACTTGAAGGATGCCACCTGGTTCCCGGAGCGGAATTCGTACGACGCCGACAACCCGGGTTGGGGTTGGATGTCGAACAACTCGATCATCGCTAAAGTTGGCATGGGGTATGACCATGTCGTCCCAAACATCGCGCTCAACGGCGAGCCGGGTCTCATCTGGCTCGACGTCGCCCGGCAGTACGGTCGCCTCGGCGACGCTCCGGACAATCGCGACTACCGTCTGGTTGGTTTCAACCCGTGCGCCGAGCAGGGGCTCGAATCGTACGAGCTCTGCACGCTCGTGGAGTGTTTCTTGAACCGTCACGAGTCTCGCGAGGATTTCCTGCGCACCTTGAAGTTTGCCTACCTCTACGCCAAGACGGTCACTTTGGTGCCGACCCACTGGGCGAAGACGAACTCGATCATGCAGCGGAACCGCCGCATCGGTACCTCCATCTCCGGTATCGCCGAGTTCGCCGACAACCGGGGCATCACCGAACTTCGCTCATGGATGGACGATGGGTACCACACGGTGCGTCGTTGGGACAAGGTGTACTCCGAGTGGCTCTGCATCCGCGAATCTATCAAGACGACGACGGTGAAGCCGTCCGGTTCGGTCTCGATTCTCGCAGGCTCCACCCCCGGTGTCCACTGGGCGCCGGGTGGCAGCACGTACCTGCGTGCGATCCGTTTCTCGACCAAAGATCCGATGGTGTCAGCTTTCGTCGAGGCTGGATACCTCGTCGAGGACGACGTCGTGTCGGCGAACACGAAGGTCGTGTACTTCCCGGTGAAGACCACGCAGAAGCGCTCCGAGAAGGATGTGACGATTTTCGAGAAAGTGCATCTCGCCGCCCTGGCCCAGCGCCACTGGTCGGATAACGCCGTCTCGGTGACGGTGAGTTTCGACCAAGCCGTCGAGGGTCGCCACGTGGGTACGGTGTTGCACATGTACGAAGGCCAGCTCAAAACCGTCTCGTTCCTCCCGTCCTCCAACACCGTCTATCCGCAGATGCCGTACACCTCGATCACGAAGGAGGGGTACGACTCCTACGTCGGTCGTCTCAAGCGCGTGGATTTCGCCCCGATCTATGACGGGGTCTCCGCGTCGCTCGACGCGGCCGGTGAGCGTTACTGCACCACCGACGCTTGCGAACTGAAGGTAACTCCGGCGGCTGCCGAGTTCGAGGACGAACCCTCCTCCGCCCAGTTGCCTTCCTGACCGCCATATCACTGCCCTCGGTCTCGAGGCTGAGTTCGTTCCCGTCGGCCATGGAGCGCGCCGATTTTCAAGGTGTCGTGACCCGTTTTGTTTTCGTGCGCCTCGAGTTCCAGGTCCGCCCAACCCCGCGCGCCGCGAGGCTCTTCCCGACCCACGGCTGACGCATGCGCCTTACTGGCGCATATACTCCCACCCTTCCCCAGTTCGCTCTGGTATCTTCGCGCCGATGGTGAGCAGCGTCCATGGGCGCATCCCGCGCCCCAAAACCGCCCCACAAAGGAGGCATCGATGCCCAAGGCATTCGCTGCGTTCGCTCCGCTCCCGCTTCAAGGGCAGCTGGCGTTCGCACGTTCCAAGGATCCCCATCACGTGGAGACACTATCAGTCTCTCCGCATCTCGATCCGTCTGTCGCGAGCCGTTGTCTCGACGACATTCGTTCCGACAAATTGGCTGCGTCCCCCAGCACGTGTTGGCGCCTGATCAGCAAGATCGACGACGTCGACCTGGTCGACTTCTTCATCTCGTCAGGCTCTACCGCCCGCGCAACCGCCGCGGCCCGCAATCCGGTCGCCACCGTTGAGTCGCTCCACAAGGCGCTCAACGTTGACGCCATGCCGGTGCGGTTCGCCGCCCTGCTGAACGAGTCCACGCCGCCAGATTTGCGTCTCGAGTACGGCACGACTGCCTTGCTTGAGTCGATGGTAAACGTCGGCCCGTCCCTCGGGCATACCGTGGTACGCGCCGCCGAGACCGTTTTGGCGAATCACTGGATCGCGAAAGATCCGGCCCGGTTCACCGGAGCGTTTCATCGCGCGATCATCTGCTCCCCGGCCTCCTCTCTTGAGGAGATCACCGCGGCTCGTGCCTGTTCGCGTGGCGGCTTCAAGTTCGCCAAAAGCCACCCGCTGCGCAAGCATCCCGGTCTCTCGTGGGCCGATTGCACCGTAGCGGAGTTGCTCGCGTTCGCCCACCCAGCCGCCGATCTGGTCGCCCTCGCGCGCCCGGAGATGACGATACTGGACGCGACCTGCATCCTTGCGCGTAGTGCACCGGTCGAACCAGAGCCGCACGTGATCGCTCGCTTGCTCGGCCGTTTCGGCTTCGCACCGCTCGCCGGACTCACCAAGCCGCTGTTCTATGCGCAGACGCGTACGTCTTCTGCTGCCTGGACCAATCCGGCAGCCGATCTACTCGAGGACTGGTCGATTGACGATTCGTCATCGGTCCCCGACGCCACGCAAGCGTGCGAACTGCTCGCCGATGACGCTCAAGCGTGGTCGACGTTCGTCTCGCTGCTGCCCAGCTGGAACCTCGGTTTTGTGCAACTCGCAACCACCGCGCTCCGTCTGTACAGCTGAGCACATCTCATCACATATGACTCCCCCGTCTCGGTTCGTATCGAGACGGGGGAGTCGTCTTTTCGCCCCGCATCCCAGTGCACGGACCAGCATTCTCTGTCGGGTGCGTGTCAACCGTCCGCGGGCCGAACCTCTAGTATGTCCACGCTACCGCACCCCGACCCGGAGTTTGACGGGTTTCCGGCCCCTCCCCTGTCCCCACCGAACCCCAGAGCGAATCCGGTTGTTGATCCGAATGTTGAGCCCCACACCGCCCAACGATTGCTCTCGTTGGCGTTTGCTCATACCGGCACCCACCCGGTGCGCGCCGCCCGGGTCGGTTTCAGCGATCTGCGCTCCGCCACCAACTACTCAGTGACCGCCCTCCTCGTCGCGCCCCCGGTCGTTGTGGTAGTAGAGCATCGTTACGGCAGGAACGATGAGGGTATTGACGTGGTGCAGGCGTTCCGTTTGGACAAGATTGTACAGTTCGCTTCAGCGAACGGGCAGTGTTTTCTGGTGATCGACGCCGCCGCGATTGATCCGGCTCGCACCGGGTTTCACCTGGAAGGCCCCCTGTTGTCGTTGCCGTTCGGTACGACGGCTCTGGATGTGCTCGGTTACTGAGCGATCCGCATGCCTCCAGCGCTCGCGAGACGTTTTGCGGCGTTGACGGCGCGTTCGAGATGGTTCTTTTCACCGTCCCACAGGCCGCGTACATAGTCGCACTCCGGTTCGGTGAGGATGTAGCTGTTCGAACAATCGCCCGCCCCCGCCGGGTCGCACCACCGGGCGTACTGCGCGATCCATTCGGGGGTGCGCACCAAGAGGTCAGCCCGGACGAAGGTGGGTGGGACGTACGAGTGGTGCATCGCGTGGTGATCATGGCAGGTGCCCAGTTGTCGTGCGGTGAGGTACGTTGCAAGTTCCACTGCGTGGCTTCCCCGCCGGTGGCATCCGTCAAGGTGCCACAGTACCGCTTCTCGCCTCGTAGTGTCGATACCGCCCGCCCGCGCCGTATGTTCAAGAACGGTCTCGATTTCCTCGATGTATGCCTCCGTGCGAAACGCTGCGACGAGTCGTTCGCGCGCTCGATGGTACGCTCGGTATGCGTCGTTCAGTTCGTCCGTGCCGTGCAGCGCCACCATGCCGCCCGCCGCCATGCCGCCCAGGTCCGAGTTGAGTCGATCGAGATGTTCCCCAAGAACCCCCATCACCCGGTACGTCTCCGCGACGCGCCCCCCTCCCAGGGAGAGTGGGTCGAGACGCTCAATGTGTGCCCTGATCCACTCGACGCGCCGGCTCCTACCGTACGGTACCTCACCAAGTTCGACCCTCAACTCGTCATCTGTAGAGGACCCGGCCATGCGACAGATGGTGCCGGTTTTACGGGGTTTGTAAGCAAGCACCCGTGTGCCGGACTTCCCGCCCTAGCCTGCCGCAGACCCAATGCCATGTACAGTTTCAAGGCATGACCTACTCTTTCATGCTATTCCTTATCACTCTCGGCCTGTTATTCGGCATCATACTGCTCTCTGGTTTCTTCGTCGTCCGTCAAGGCACCGTGGCCGTCATCACGACGTTCGGTCGCTACACCCGCGTCTCGCGTCCCGGTCTTTCGTACCGCATCCCGTTCGTCCAGAGAATTCAGTCGCGTATCTCGGTGCAGAACCGCTCGATGGAACTCGCCTTCCAAGCCATCACCCAGGACCAGGCGAACGTGTACTTCAAGGCGATGCTGCTTTTCGCGGTGCAAAACGATCGTGAGGAGACGATCAAGAGCGTGGCGTTCAAGTTCATCGACGTCGACTCGCTGATGGTGGCCCTCGTGCGCACCGTGGAGGCGATCACCCGTGGTTTTGTCGCCACCAAGAAACAAGCCGAGATCCTCGGTCTTCGCGCCGAGATCGTGTCCGAAGCGAAAAACCACCTCGACGAGACGCTCGCCGAGTGGGGGTACCATCTCATCGACCTGCAGCTCAACGACATCACGTTTGACGAGATGATCACCACCTCGATGGCGCAGGTGGTCGCCAGTCAGAACTTGCAGCGCGCCGCCGAGTTCGAGGGTCAGGCGCTGTACATCAAGCGCACCAAGGAGGCCGAAGCCGAAGGTGCCGCCATCAAGATCGCCGCTGAGGCCGAAGCACTCGCCGCGCAGCGTCGCGGTGAAGGTGTGCGCATGTTCCGCTCCGAGGTTGCTCAAGGTCTCGCTGACGCCACCAAGACGGTCGCCGCCGCCGGGTCGAATGAGGCGCTGGTGCTCTTCGCGATGTGGACCGAGGCGTTGCGTGACACGGTGCGCGATGGCAAGGGGAACGTGGTGTTCCTCGACGGTTCGATTGACGGGATGGAGACGACGCTGCGTCGTCTCGCCGGCCTGCAGCAGTTGAACAATATTGACGGTTCGAGCGGTCGCTGATCGCCCCCGCCAGGTTGCATACATGGTGCATGGACATGCACTCCTATCAAAGTCGGTTGAGGCACTGATAATCCGAAGATTTCCTAAGCCAACGGTGGTGTGCCTTCCCTGGGTCGCAGCACTCAACTGCGCATCTTCCACCACCCTTGGTTGGTTTCACTGCCGCCCATCGCCTACCCATTCTCGCCGTTCTGCCCGATATATCGTCGCGTACCCGCGCTTCTAGTACGTATCGGTTAGTACGTATCGGTTAGTACGTATCGGTTAGTACGTATCGGTTAGTACGTATCGGTGTAGATGCCGTACAAGCGGCCCATCAGCCACCGCGCCACCTCGATGGGCCCGGGTTCGACTCGACGTGTCGTGTCGGGGTGTATAGTGGGGGTCTGTACGGGCACCTGTAGGGCTCCAGACGCGTCCAGATGCCCCCTGACGGCCGTAAACCCTGTAGGGGCATCAGAGAGCGGCACCCCTGCCTTTACGGGCTATAATAACGAATAATGACCCGTAATGATCCTTACTGGTCGACGGGCGTTGCCCCCCCCCCCCCACTTTCCACTTACCCCAGCCGCCTTCGCAACTGCCGTTCTGGTCAATGACGCTTGATGCTATGCATTCCCCTTTCCGGCATTCACTGTGCTCTGTATGTGTATCGCCGCGTCCGTTGTGTCCGCGTCTTCTCTGATAGTGGGGCGTGCGTCATGAAAGTTTCTGTTGTTGATCTCGCTTCCCCCTCCGCTCCGGACGAGTTTGCCGACTCGTTGCATGAGACCGGGTTCGCGGTGTTGGTGAATCATCCGATCCCGTTCTCGCTGGTGCAGGACGTGTGGGCTCAGTGGCTTGCGTTCTTCGCCACCGATCGTAAGTGGGAGTTTCGCCACGCACCAGGCGAGCAAGATGGGTACCGCCCGCTCGACGGATCGGAACTCGCCGTCGGTGCGAAGGTGAAGGACATCAAAGAGTATTTCCACGTATACCCGTGGGGACGGGCACCGCAGCCCGAGTCAAAGGTGGCGCTCGAACTGTTTGACCGGGGACGTCAACTTGCCGAGACGTTGCTCGGTTGGGTGCAGCAAGCCGCCCCGGCACCTGTCGCCGAGCGTTTCACGGTCCCGTTGCCTAAAATGTTGGAAGGTTCGCATCGAACCATGCTCCGCGTACTGCACTATCCGCCGCTCACCGGCGGCGAGCCTGAGGGCTCTCTTCGCGCTGCTGCGCACGAGGACATCAACCTGCTCACGGTGCTACCTGCGGCGAACGAGCCGGGGTTGCAGGTGCGGGGCCTCGATGGTTCATGGTTCGACGTGCCTTGTGACCCGGGTAGCGTAGTGATCAACGCTGGTGACATGCTCGATCTTGCTTCTGGTGGATTTTTCCCGTCGACGACGCACCGGGTGTTGAATCCCTCCCTCGCGGATAACCGGTCGCGTTGCTCTACCCCGCTCTTCTTGCATCCTGCCGATTCGGTGGTGCTCGACGTGGTTGACGGTGCTCCGTACACCGCTTTTGATTTCTTGAATGAGCGCATCACCGCCATAACGGGTGAACCTCTGCGCCCGCTGCCCGTGGACGTCGTCTAAGGTTGAACCCCCCGCTCGTGCGGGTCTTTACCGGTGTGCAGGGTGATGGCTCCGCCGTCCACGTCGATGAGCGCGTCTGCCTGTAAACCGGCCACGACCCGTTCAGGCCACGACGATGTCTCCGTCTTGCCCGTCTCGCGGAGCGTTTGAAGCAAGTCGCCTCGGATTTTGCGATCCGAATCACGGTATGGGGCCTGGCGTCGAGTCCCATGTTCACTCTCCAAGACTCCCCTGGTGGCGCATCGGTTCGCTATCGGGCACCGGTTGCACGACGGTTCGCGCTTGGTGCAAATGAGCGCCCCAACGTCGATCGCGGCGAGTAGTTGGTGCTTGCCGTCAAGTTCGCTAAAGGCATCGCGGATTCGCGCCAGTTCCGTGTCGCTGCCTCGCCGCCCCAGCCACCGTTCCGCGACCCGGCGTATGTTCACGTCCAACGCAAACGCCGGGGTATGGTTGCTCTGCGCTTCGACAGCCGCCGCGATCCACGGCCCTACACCGGGAAGGTCGTCAAGGTGCTCCGGCCAGCCGTCTCTGGTGATTATTATGGCGCTTCGGTGCAAGTCTCTGCCGCGCCGCGGGTATCCCAAGCGTCCCCATGCGGCGAGAATCTCGTCTTGGCCTGCTGCGGCGCACGCTTCAGGTGTGGGGTACAGGGCGGTGAACTGGGTCCAGTGCGTAACGGCTCTTCCAATCTGGGTTTGGATCGCCATTACCTCACCTACGAGTGCCTGCCACCTGGTCGCGCCCTCCCTCCACGGAATGTGGTGTCGGCCGTTTCTCCGATACCAGGTGGCGAGGTCGCCTGATTCTGCATCCTCGTGTAGGTCGCGTGCGTTCTCGGCTATCAAGCGTCTGGTTTGCCTGCTTTGACGACCGCCCCGGCGTCGGTGGTCTCGACGTAGGCGTTGACGACGATGGTCCGCTTATTGTTGATGCGGATCTGGATGTTGCACGCCCCATCGGCGATACCGATGACTCGCCGCCCGCCTTTCACGGTTTTGAGATCACACACACCTGGGGTGAGGTTTTTGAGCGAGATCTTGGCTTTCGCGGGGATGTTTTTGCCGTCGTCTTTTGCAAGTGTACGGACAGCGACGCCGTCAGCTGGGTTCCCCGTACCAACGCTGTTGTTGTTCCCACCTGTGTCGCCGTTGCTGCCGCCGGCACTACTGCCGTCTCCAGCATTGACGGTGAATTGGTAGATGCGGCTCACGCCTGGGTACGGATCTTTCGCCAGTACTTCGGCGATGAGGGTGCACGTACCCGCCTCGAGGATCACGACTTTACCAGATTCGACGCCGCACACTTCCGGTGTGTTGCTGCGGAAGGAGACCGGTGTGTTGGACAGTGCGCGGGCTTTGATCGACCACGGTGCAACACCGACGGTCGTGGTGGATGGTTGGGTATCAAAGATGATGCGGTTGACACGACTGTAGGTGCGCTCCTGATACGAGTTTGAGGCGTTACTGGTGCCCACCTCGTTGATTGCGCGGATCTTGATGTCGTACGTGGTGTCGGCGGTGAGCGGAAGACCGGAGGTGCTGTCCACGGTGATGGATAACTGACCGGTGGCTTGGCGGCTGCTGCGCCAGGTGGCACCGTTGTCGGTGCTGTACTCAATGTCGGAAACGGCCGCGCCGTTGTTGTTGCCAAGGGTGGCGCTGACTTCAAGACCGGCGTTTTTGGAGAGGACGCTGGTGATGATCGGTGCACTCGGCGCCCCCGCCGCGATACTGCGCCGTGCCGGGGAGGCCGCGCCGGTGCCGACGACGGTGACCGCGCGTACTTTCACCAAGTACGCCGTAGCTGGGTTGATGACGCTCGACCCGTCGCTGCTGAGGGCGGTGATGGTGAAACTGAACGTCGCTCCGGTGGCGGTCCCAGTACTGGTGGTGCTTGTCGAGGTGCTTGTCGAGGTGCTTGTCGAGGTGCTTGCGGCGATGCTCGCGCTCGGTGCGTTGAACCATGTGCTGCCGTTGTCGGTGCTGTACTCGAGGCGCAAGACGGCGGTACCGTTGTCTGCGCCGAGGGTGCCGAAGACGGCTAGGCTGGCGCCGGTGGTGGTGATGCCGGTGATGGTCGGGGGCGCTGGGACGCGTCCGACGACGACTTTCATCATGTTGGACTTGCCGCTGGTGCCCGCGTTGGATACCGCACGTACCGCAATCGTGTACTCGGCGCCGACGGTGAGTGTGTTGCTCGGTGTGCTCGACGGGGAGGTGACGGTGAATGTACCGGCAGTTTGGCCGGTGGTGGTCCATGTGGTGCCACCGTCGGTGCTGTACTCGACGCGCAGGATGGTACCACCGAGAGCGAGACCCAAGGTGGACCGGATCAAGATTGCTGCGCCACTGGAACTCACCGATTCAAGCGACGGTGGCATCGGTGCGCCGGTCGGTGTCGCGCTTTTCGCACTCGATGCGGCTGAAAAGCCGTTGGCGTTGCGCGACCGGATGCGGACTTGGTACGTGGTGCCCGCGACCAGGTCGGCCCCGGTGGTGCTCGTTTCGGTGATGGTGAAACTTCCCGTGGCCTGGCCACTGCTCGCCCAGGTGGTACCGTTGTCGGTGCTGTACTCGACGAGGGTTATGACGCTGCCGTTGGTCGCCCCGAGCGTACCAGTGACGGTGATGCTCTCACTAGCACCGACGACGGCCGCCAGGACCGGGGTGCTGGGGACGGCACCGGGTTTGACGGCGATGATGTTGGAAGCAGCGCTAGTGCCGACCGTGGTGACGGTGCGGATCGCGACGTTGTAGGTGCTGCCCGCAGTGAGGATGGCACCGAGGTTGTTGGACGGGGAGGTGACGGTGAAGTTGGCAGTCGCCTGCCCGGTGCTTGCCCAGCTTGTTCCGCCGTTGGTGCTGTACTCGACGCGGATGACGGTACCGCCGTTGGCGAGCCCTAAGGTGCCTTCGACACGGATACCGACCCCCGATCCGATGGCGTTGTCAAGCGACGGGGGCATCGGGGCACCGAGGGTGTGACCAAGTGCCGAGGTGGAGGCCTCTGAGGTGCCGACCCGGTTTTTTGCTCGGATCTGGATTTCGTAGCTGGTGCCTTTCGCGAGTGTCGCGCCGGCCGAAGTGTTGGTGATTGCGAACGTTCCCGTCGCCGCGGAGCAGCTGCCGCAGTTGGCGTTGCGCCATGTGGTCCCTCCGTCGGTGCTGTACTGGATGCTGTTCACCAGCGCGCCGTCGTCCTGTCCGAGGGCGTACGCAATGGTGATGGCGCCGTTGCCTGGCGTGGTGGTGGTGATGGTCGGCGCCCCAGGTCCTGTGATGAACATGAATGGGTACGAGGCGCTTTGTACCGCGGCACGAAAGTCTGGTGTATAGCGGACTCGAATGTCGTACGACTCCCCGTATGCGAACTCGCTCCCGTCGGAAGTCTGGGTCACCGTGTATACGCACTCTTGAAGGTTGTCGCAAGTGCTCCGGCTCATCTCCGGGTCAACAACCGCGTAGGTTGCGCCGTTGTTGGTGGAGTACTCAAGAAGGCCAGAGCTTGGGTCTGTGACATGGGTGTTGAGCCCGAACAGGATTCGGATAGAGATCGCCAACGACTGCGCCGTGCTGGCCAGGTTGCTGTTGCCGTACGCCACCGCGCTCAAGATGATCGGCAGCGCTGCCGCTGGACCGGTGGTGTAGGTGAATGATAACGGTTCGTTCGTCGCGCTACCATCCGGGTTTGTCACTCGGATCCGCACCTGGTAGGTCGTTCCGTTGACGAGCACCGCACCCGCAGATGTGCCGGGGATGGTAACGAGGCACTCCTCATTGTCCGAACAGAAAGCGTCGTCATCGTATGCGGAGGAGTACTCAAGGGCGCCGATGTTGCCCCAGGTGGTCCCATTGTCGGTGGAGTACTCATACGTCGGGTATGTGGGCGTCGTGGCCGGCGCGACGGCTGGGATGACTGAGTTGAAGCCTAGGTAGAAACGCACCCCGAACGTGCCGTTGTAGTTGGCCACAATGTTCAAATTGTATGGCGCGTTTGGTGCCGCAGCATGGGCGGGGGCAGCTGCGGCGAAGGCGCCGAGAAGAAGGGTGGTTGCGATGATTTTACCGAAAACGGCCTTGAGGCCGCCGATCCGCTGCTGATGTGTGTGCATACTCCGAGACGGTGAGGTTTTGTGGAGGTTGGGCAACTATTCCCTACGGACTAAAGTTTCCCCGCTTCTGGTGTTCGCCTCGGTGGGGTACTATAAATTTTGGGGCCGCCACGGTCAAGTTGCTCTTGGTGTGTACAGATCCGCAACCAAGAGCCAGTGATCTGAAGGGTAGGGCTCCCCACCGATGCCGTCGCGGTGCACGAAACTGCGCAGTGCGGTCCCGGCCCGCCCGTGGGCGTATCCGCGGGTGAATATGTAGTCGATGCGCCGCTCCGGAAGCATCCGCGGGTCCACGAATCCATGCTCCATCCCCACGATCCGCGCGTACGGGTTCTCGGGACTCGAGGTGTACCCGTCGCCTTCCCCGGCATACGCCCAGGCGTCCGTCCATTGCGCGACCCGCCCCCGATCTGGTGTCGCGCCGGTGAGGTACCGGATGCTTGCCGAGCCTGGTTCGGCGTTGAAGTCTCCTGCGATGTGCTCCACATCGCAACCTGCCCGGTCCCTGAATGCTGCTTCGATCTTTTCGGCTGCATGGAGTCGAAGTACTTCGTGCAACCCACCCCATGGTTGGTGCACCGAGCAGCTGCGGATCGTGTTCCCGTGCTTCTCCCAGCGCGCCACGGCGTACGCCATGGTGAAGAGGTCCCCGCTTGTGGTTCTGCACTGCACGGTGATCGGTGTTTCCGCGTTTCCGCCCCCACGTAGCAAGATGGCCGTAACAGTCACCGATCCAGCCGCGTACGCCGCGACTTGCAGGCCGCCCCCACCCGTGAGTCGCTCCAGGTGCGCATCGCTCGCCTCGAGTGGTATTTCCTGTACGCACACCGCATCGATGTGCAGGTCTTCAAAGATCGTTGCCAGCGCCTCGAATCGCGCGTCCCGTTGGCGTGCATCCCACCAAGCGTTGCACGCCGCGATTCGTACGTACTGGTGTGCCTCGATCGCCTCCTGTGCCGCCGCCCGTTTCATTTCGTGCATGCAGAGACCCTCCGTTTCGCTGCCACGATTATCGGGGATGGTCCAAGCACCCAGCGCAGGCCCGCCGCCACCACCACACCACCGCGTAAAGCCTTTCCTCGGATCCGCTCGCGCACTACGCCGAGCAGTACGGCTTCGGGTTCGTCCAGAAGTGCGCACCCGGCGTCAAAGATGCCTTGGTACGCAATCCGCTCGACGGGTGCAAGACCCGGGTTGCGTAAGAATTGGAGCGCTTCGGCTGCTTGGTGTCCAAATGTCAAGTCGTGCTTGTATGAGTCGATGCTCGCCGCGAGCGATGTTCGGTCTTTTGGTACTTCGGTCGCGCCTAGTGCGGTCGCGATGCGTCCCATCTCGGATATGTACGCATCAGCTTCCCGTCCCGAGAGCGGCCGCGCGCCGTAGGCTTGGTAGGAGCGGAGGAATGCGCGCACCTCGGTGATGTGAATGTACCGTAGCAACTCTGGGTCGTCCGCTCGGTATGCTCGCCCGTCTGGTGCAGTTCCCACGATCTGAGTATGGATGCGCCGCACCCGTTCGACGTTGCTCTCCGCCGTTGCCGTGTCTCCATATATCGTCTCGGTCAAGAACGCCGATGTCCTCCGCAGCCTTCCCCATGGGTCTTGGGCGTACGAGCTGTGTTCCGCCACCCCGGCCATGGCCAAAGGGTGTAGCGTCTGGTGTAAAAGCGCCGTCACTCCCCCGACGAGTAAACAGGCGTCTTCATGGATTTTCCACGCGCTGCTTCCTGGTCCGAACCATCCGTTGTCGACGCCTTGCGCGACCGTGTTCGGATCGATCTCCCCGCCGAGTCGTTCTACGACGATGCTGCGCAGTTGGTTGCGCATCGTCTCTATCGGCTCCATGCGCCTACCCCGCCGCCAAATCCGCTCTCGTCGATCTGGTCGTCGATGCGTTGCACGCTTTGTATGCAGCGGTTGAGACGGTCTTTGTTTGAAATGTACGTGTTGCACAGCGTCAACCCGGCTTCGACCCGGTCAAGTTCCATCGGCTGAGATCCCGCTACTTGGATGATGCAAGTGTCGCCCGCGAAGGAATCCCCGATCTCTTGGCACCATTCGCCCATCTGCTCCGGGTCGTACCCGGCATACGGCGCGATGTTGCGGCCCAGTCCTTCATAGCAGGCCTCCAAGAATGATTGGTTCGTCGTCTGGTTCCGGCATGCGTCCCCGGCGGCCCGCCATTCGCGCCCCGAGTGGATGTACACCATGCCGCCCGATTCGCTCCAGCAGCCACGCGCTAGGGCCGGGTCGACGGCTCGGCAGAGGGAGTGGACGTCCTCGATCCGGTCCGCTTTGGCGTACCCCTCACCCGCGGTTCGGCCCATGACGAGGTAATGCTCCATATAGAAACCTGCCTCACATCCGAGGCGTTGGTCTTCGCCTTCGGCAAACACCCCGCATTTGGCCGCCCCAGCGGGTAAGTCTGCTTGGGATGCGTTGTAGATGGCGTGTCCGAGCATGTGGTTGCAGTTCCATGACAACCACCCGGTTGAATCGCTGTCGGTCCCGATCCGCTTGCTCACCGAGTCGATCAGTGTGGTACAAAGCGTCTCGTACTCGCGCATCGTGGATTCTTCGCCCCGTTGGTCGTAGTACTCGGTGAGTGCCCCGTGCACGAACCCCCCAGTGCAGGTGACTTTCGAGTTTGTGAACACTTCGACGCGGTCGTCCTCATCGTCGGCTTCGCGCATGGCGCCCACGCCGAGACCATGCAGTACTTCATGGCAGTGTGAGGCGAACGCCACCCCCGCCGGGTCATTGTGCCATGCGACCACTTCGTCAAGGGCGGTTTCCAGCCCCTCGATCTCCGCGACGCGCTGGAAATGCTCCTCGTAGCAGCGCAGTTGTGCGGTGCTCTCGAAGATCGCGCCACACCTGCGAAGTGTGAGGGCTTTGGCGGCCGGATTGGTGGGCTTCGGATCCCCCTCACCGCACCCGGCGAGAAGTAGCAAGCTCCCCACGATGAATCCTGCGGCGGCTCGTCGTGTGGTTTCTCGCATGGTCTTGACTGTGCCGACCGCTCCATAATGCTCCACTTGCCACCCTTGCGTGCGTCCAGGGCACTCAGGTGAACGGTAGGTTGTTATGGACCCGTCGATGAAACCCCGCAAACCGCTGTTCGACCATCCGATGATCACCTTGGCGGTCACGACGCTCACGCTCTCGATCGCCTCGGCGTTTATTACGTTCAAGGTGGTCGCCTCCCGCGATTCCGATCCATGCGCCACCGCCCTCGGTCGTGCTCGCATAGAGATCAACCAAACGCAGGTGCCATCGGTGTTTGATACGCAAAAATGGGACAAACTGACCGCGCAGTACAACGAGATCTTCGCTGAGTGCGACGCAGAAACGGCAAACAAATTTGCCAACGAGGAGTTCAACCCATGGGCCGCCCCGGCGCTTGAGCTGCTCCGTCCGGACGCGGCCGCGGCCACTCCATCTTCGAGCACTCCAGGTGCCACGGTTGCTCCGGGTTCCCAAAATCCGGTCGCACCACCGGCCGCGACCACTGTGACGACCGTCAAATAGATAACACTGGATAACGTCTCCTCGCGGCTCTGCCGGATACTACTACAGCCAGCCCTAACCCGACCTCGCGGCACGTGCTCGACCCTGGGTCAGTTGCGCAGTTTCGCTCTTTCGGCGCGCTACTGATTGTTGGTGCGTCGCGTATCGTCGCATCGTTTTGGCCCGTCGTCCCAATAACGGAAGCACCCGCCGGGGGTGGCCCGGCGGGTGCTCCCTTGACGTCAATGACGTCAAGTGTGTATTACTTCTGGATCGTGGTCTCGGTAGGGATGTTTGGCATACTCTCGGTCGCGTCAGTGGTCGTAGGCGCCACGGTGGTGGATGCCTGGTCCTCTGCGCGCTCAAGAGCTTCCTGTGCTGCTGCGTCGATAGCTTCCTGCGACGGCACCGCGTTCATCCAACCGGTGAGTTCCAGTTTCTGGAAGCGATCCCACTCTTCTGGGGTGCACTCTTTGAAACCCTTGGTCAAAGCATCGTTGAATGCCGGGCGGTCGGCATCGGTGAGTTCAAGCCCAGACTGGTACTTCTTCTCCAGGTCGCGGATCGGTTGGAGCACCTGAGCGCACTTCTCCGACACTTCCTGGATCTCGCTCGATACTGAGCCGAGTTCAATCTGTGTACCAGCCGCGATCGTCGGCGGGGTGACACGTGTATCCACGGTCGCCTCGCTGCCGTCGGTCTCGTTGTTATTGCCGCACGCGCCGAGGACGAGCATCGATGCAAGTGCGATTCCGGTGATGAAGGTGTGTTTATGTGTCATGCGTATGCATCGTGCTACCTATACTGCCTGCGTCAAGCAGGGTGGCCGCATATTCAGGTGGGTTCTTGGTAAAAAAACGCCCACCATACTCTCACCACATCTATGCGCAGGATTGTGCACAGGGTCGTGTATGCCAAACATCCAGGTACTATCCACCATACGGTGGACATTTCGCCTCGTGCAACGATGTGCGCATCGATGCCTGGATCGTCCCATGTTACCGTCTCGTGTTGCCTGCCCGTACTGTCCTGCGCGGCGCAGCCGGTAATCAGCCAGTAATCAGCCGGTATCAGCCGATGGAGGTGACGCTCAGCACTGCCGCGGCGGTGAGGGTGAGTATCAATAAGCCTGCTTCGACGATGAGGGTGATGTTCGTCGCCCCCTCCCCGCGTTTGCTGCGCTTGTAGTGGTACAAGCCAATGAGACCGGCTCCTCCGGCGAGTGCGATCTTGGCAGCGAGTGTGATACCCCATCTCCCGCTTGGTACCCCGTCGTTGTAGACGTACGCGGTGCGGATACCGGTGATTGCGAGCGCGACGGCGGCGGCGATGAACGCACTGCTGGCATTCGCTACTGCCTCGCGCAGTTGGTCCCATCTGCCCGCGATTTTCTGGAATGTTCCGTCGGTGGCAGCATACCCAAGGACTACCACACCGCCCACCCAAATGCTCGCCGCCACGATGTGGATCGCCATCAGCACGGTGTTCACCCCGGGTGCTGGCTCACTGGCGCTATGGCCGAGCCCGGCGCTGAGTGAGGCGGCAACGATGCTTCCAGCGAAAACGACGGCGTTGTTTCGGCCCCGCCCCGCGAACCCAGCAAGGATGATCGCCGCCAGCAGATAGCCACCCACTTGACCGCTCCAGATCTGTCCGATGGTTTCACCGCTGCTGTACCCGGCGTCGACGAATCGCCATGCGCTGATGCCCGCCCGCGCGGTGAGCATACCGACGCTGAGCCAGACGCCGAGGTTGTACGCCCCGTTCACGATTTCGGAGAGTTTCGTTTTTGCGTCGAGTACTCCAGCCGTCTCCAGTGCTGTCCCTCGCACCATAGCAGGTACCCCCGTCGGCGGCGGGGGCGGCATAGCAGGTGCCGTCTCTGGTGCTGGTACCGGTCGTCTCCGACCGATCGCCCATCGCCACAGGAACGCGCCAAAGAGGGCCGCAAATCCAATGTAATTCAAGAAGCGTGCCTGGATTTCAGCGATGTCGATGATGCGGTTTGTCGTCCCACTGATGCTGACCACTGGTGCTGCACTATCCCCGGCCGTTTCGTTCTCCCCCGTCGTGCCCGGCGCGTTGTTTGCACCGTTGGGGTCGACCGTGTAAGGGATCGTACCGCTCACGATGTGTCCGTCGAATGCGAACGACACCCACGTGATGAGATAGCTGCCCTCTCCGTGCGCGGGGAGGGTGAATTCGACTTCGTTTCTCGGTGTGCGTTCGCCAATGAGCGTACCTTTCCCGACTTCGACGTCATTTCCGTCTTTGAGACGGACTTTGACCAACCCTGGCTCGACGAGGTTGTCGAACAATAACTCGACGGTTTCGGGGGCCTCAGCGAGTGTGGCACCGTACGCCGGGACCGACCCGATCAAGCTGGCGTGCGCCTTGGCCGGTGTGGGTCCGAGGCCGCCGACGGCGGCGTAGATGGCGAACGTGCTGACGAGGATGCGCAGGATGCTGCGGCGGGGTGTGGTCCACATATGCTAAGAAGGTGTCTCTTCGTGGGGACATGGCAACCTGCCCGCCTGGATCGTTGGTGAGGTCGTCGCTTAGTTCGCTGCCGGCCCGAATCCGTCTTTTGCGCGTGCAACTTCCTCCTGGAGTTCGCTAAACCAGGTCTGTTTTGCGCTCCGCGCGAGGAACGCTTCAAATTCCGCCTCAGTGAGAACGGCGGTGTTCACACCCAAAGCGGCCGCCACCGAGGCCCCGATGTAGCACCCGCGCAGGTACGTGCCATCGAGTGCGTCGCAGATGGTCCCCATGGCCGCCAGGTCGAACCCTTGTTGGACGGTGAACAAGTTCCCCGCTCCCCATGCGCAGTGGTAGATCAAATCGTCCTCGGTTGCTTCGCCGCATTGGCGTAGGACGCCGAGGTGGTCTCCGTTGTTCTGGTGGTACCAGGTGAGTGGAATGTTCCGATAACACGTCTCTTTGGCGTCTCTTTGTATTCGGGCGCAGATGTCCGCGTGTGCCCCGGCTTTCGCCGCGTCAGAGTTTCCAAATTCCATGATCACGCCGTCGATGCAACTCAATACCGATTCCGGGTCGCTGAATGCTTCGCGACATCCGGTCTCTGCCGCGATCGGGTCTTCGTTCGCGTGGAATAGGGCATGCCCGGTCCCATGTGTACAGTTTCCCGCCACCGATGACACGTACGGGTCCTTGGTGGAGATATCGTTTCGCGGCGTGCAAAGCGCTCCAGCCCGTGCGATGACGCTCGCTGCATCACCTTCCAAGTACCCCTCGACGACCCCGTGTACGTACCCCCAGTTGCATTCGCCGGTGCCGAGCATGAACACGTCCCACGGGTCGCTTCCGCTCTTTGCCGCCCCCCTGCCAATGGCGTGGAACAGTCTGTGGCATACTTCGCGTACTCGCGTGTCGGTTTCCGCTTTCACCTGGTACGTCTCAAGGGCAGCCTTCGGGTCTCGCGTCGCGAGGGCCTTGAGTTCTTGGGCGAGACATTGGGCGTACCAGCCGTTCAAGCAGGCTTCGGCCTGTACCGCCGCATCTTCATTTTTTCCGCCAGGCTCGCCGAGGCCGCGCACCAGCACCGCAGCGACGACACCGGCGGCGGCGATCGAGACAAAGGCACCCGCCAACAGCGCAGCCTTGCCTTTGCTCACTGGTCGTCTGGAGCTGTGGTCGTGGGTGGGTCTCCAGCCTCGTCCGTCCCCGCCGAAGCTTCGCCAGGGACGGTCGTCTCGGTTGTTCCTTCAGCCGGCGCGGTAGCAGGCCCAGTGTAGAGGAATTCGGACAGGCCGGAGATGAGCAGGTTGCGGTACTCTTCATAACTGCACACGTCTTTTGCAAGGACGTTCAACAGTTCAAATTCGTATCGATGCTCGGGGTTGAGGACCGCGGCGATGTTCCCCTTGGTCATGAGCACGCGTATCGCGACGGAGGTCTCCTTGCAGTTCACGGGGATGCGCTCGAGGAATATTCTACCTTCACCAAGGGTGACGCCATTGGGTTCGAAACCTTTGCCGTTGATCAAGATCTCACCTTCGGCGTCTTCTTCGACGGTGATTGTGTTGCGTACTTCGTTCTCCTCGCCGACCGCGGTTTCCGCCGCCACATCTCCACTCTTGGAGCCATACGAGTAGCCCCCCGCCGCCCCGGCCCCGGCGACGGCGACGATCAGGGCTATCTTCCCCAGGGGTTTGAGCATACGGCTGGGTTTGGGCATGCGGCGCTTGGTGCGTTCGGTCTGTTTCGCTTCTTCACTCATCTCGTACCCTCCGTGGACGCATCGAGGTCTCCGCTCTCCTGCGCAGCGGTGAACATGTCTTGTCCGGCGCTCCAAGGAATCAAGGTATTTCGTTCGAATTCTACAAACTCATTGTACGTGCAGGTGCGAACGGCCTCGGCGTATGCTTCAAATGCGCTGTTGCTCTGCGCCGAGTTCACGCTGGAGAAGCGCCCGGTTTGTTCTACGAGTCGTTGTAGGCGTCCTTTCACGGCCTCGCAGCGTAATTCACGCCCGGTTTTGGCTTTGCGCACTTCAGCCTCCAAGGCGGTTTCGACTGTATCAACGGACGCGACCGGGTCGAGCGCTTCGTCGGCTTTGTTGATGTAAACGTTGTACCCCACAAGACCCAAGCCAGCCACGAACGCAATCACGACTGCCAGCACGAGCATCTTTCCGACGATGGAGTATCGTAATTCTCTGAGCCACCACATGTTTGCTACGGTGCTGTTCGTTTTTGAACTAGCACGGACCCCCCCTGACACGACCCGTCCCACCCGCACGGTGTAGTTGCGTATGGCTGCACGTACTTCGTATCTCTGGGCTGGAGCTGCATCGTTCGCTGTGGTCGCTGCCTCGGTATTTGCCGCCGTGCTGTTCTCGACCGGCACCAAGGAGGCTTCACCCGCGCCAGTCTCCCCGGCGGTTTCTAATGCTCCCGCCCCCGCGGTTGTTACATTGTCCCAAGACCTGGTGCTTCTTTCGCATACCGCCAAGGAGGCGACCACCGAGTTCAGTGTCGGCGTGCTCGTCGTATCGCTACCGGTTGAT
>Ga0194132_10001443_pt1 | contig 48116 bp, 48 predicted proteins | sample TA2KigOf80mmetaG_FD_148612 | JGI IMG/M metagenome (GOLD analysis project Ga0194132, IMG submission 148612) | Freshwater microbial communities from Lake Tanganyika, Tanzania - TA2015054 Kigoma Offshore 80m | ecosystem: Environmental > Aquatic > Freshwater > Lake | place: Tanzania: Lake...
TTACCCGCTGTCATCGCTGTCAGAGTATAGAGGAATTAGTCAATTTAGTCTTTGCTTGGCTGCAAAAACGCCGGTCCTTCCCGGTGGAACGTCAGGTGTATGCGCTTCCCCTCGCCGCCTAGCACTTTCCATCGAGTGAGTTTCTATTTAGGAATAGCTTGAGATAGTGCGTCCAAATGGACTCGTAAATGAGGCCTGAGAAACCGGAAAAAGCGAAGATCACGAAAATCAGGTTGCGAACGCCATGACTGGACTCGTGGATCACCTCGGAGTCAGGACAAGGGGGGGCAACATGGGGGGACGGAACCGCAACTTGAAGAGGAGGTGGTCCACCAGGTGCTGCAGCAGCTTCTGTTTCTACCGTGGGAATTTGAGTGACTTGCATAATACCCCCCGAAGGTGATCAATCGAGTTCCACCCTGCGATGATCTCTACGGAAGACACATCGGAAAGCGGGATGAAATCTTAAAGAAGAAAGTGAGTGTGGCAGCGAACGCAATGTTCGATGGAAAAAGGAGACGACCTCTTCGTTAGGACAGGTGATACTTGTGTAAACGATGACGAAGGGAACGATAGTTTATGCCGAGTACTTCTGCTGCCTTCTTTTGTACTCCCCCAGCCTTTTCGAGAGCAGCTCGAAGAATGGTTTGCTCGTACGCTTCTAGCTCCGCATCTAAACTGACTCCTTTACTGAAGAAGTCGGTAGATGTTTCCTGACTGCTTGCCTTCTGTGCTGTGCTGTTCGATGAGCTCTCTATATGAATACGGCTCAGTGTATGGAGATGTGCGGTAAGGTCTTTACTACGAATGATGTCCTCTTCTGCCATAGTTACAGCGTGTTGGATAATATTCTCCAACTCGCGGATATTCCCGGGATAGTGATAATCGAGCAAAATGCGCATGGCTTGCGGAGAGATCTGGGGAAGACTCTTCCCGCTTGCACTAGCGAACCGAACAAGAAAATGGTGGATCAATAGTGGTAAATCCCCAGGACGTTCTCGTAAGGGAGGTAAGGAAAGGGAAATGACATTGAGTCTATAAAAAAGATCTTGCCGAAACCGTCCTGCTGTAACTTCTGCTTCAAGGTCACGATTTGTTGCTGCAATGACACGAACATCGACGTGTACCCCTTTGTTGCTACCGATCGGAGTCACTTCTCGTTCTTGAAGGACACGCAAAAGTTTCACTTGCATTGACAAGGGAAGCTCACCGATTTCATCAAGAAAAAGGGTGCCGCCATGCGCTTCACGAAAAAGACCTAGTCGATTAGTCGTTGCTCCGGTAAACGATCCTTTGAGATGACCAAAGAGTTCACTCTCTATGAGTGACTCTGGAATGGCACCACAATTTACGGGGATAAAGACGTGCTTGGCACGTTGCCCCTCGTTATGAACTGCTTGTGCAACCAACTCTTTCCCTGTACCGCTCTCGCCAACAATAAGCACTGTGCTGGTGCTGTCCGCGACTTTTGTGATGAGTTGATAAACTTTATTCATCACTTCGCTGCGTCCAATTAAGCCAGCAAATGCTTCTACGCGTTCTCCCTCACTCCAGACGACAGTGTATTCTGCTTCCTGCGCGGCGTGCAGGCTGCGTTCGAGCGCCTTGATGCTTGTGATATCCTGAATGCTGTATAACATTCCGATCCCATTACCATAGGTGTCGTTCAGTGCTGAGCATGTCAGGCGGAGAACTCGTTCGCTATTGTCGTCGTGCCCTTGAAAAGTAAACTCAAACGGCTTTTCTGTGATTTTTGTTTCCGGTAGTGTTGGAAAGTGCTCGACAATTGCTTTCCCGAGCAAAGTATCGACTGGAGTTCCAGTAATCTCCCCAACTGCGCTGTTGGCATACTCGATAATGCCCTTGCTGTTAGTAATTAGCAGTCCACTTTCGAGATGTTGAACCACTCCTTGGTAGAGAGAGGAAAGATGACCGAATTCGAGATCCCGTTCGGCCAAAAGCTTTTCGACTTGAAACACCCGAAGGGTGAGGTAGCTACCGAGAAACGCGATGACGTAAAAGGAGACTAGAATGCCAGTAAGGCGCACGGTTAAGGCAAGACCTGGAGTGGGGCTCGCGAGTAAAAAGGCTGATGAGCTAAATTATGAGTAAGGAAGAATCCCATAGTACAGCAGATCAATTATCCCGCCATAGCAAAGTGTTGCTACTGTTGCGGCAACCACTGCTCCACGGCGAAAGAGAAGAAATGCGGCATTAAGGATGGCAAGGTGGTAAAGGAAAACGAAAGGACTCACAATCCCACCTGTGACTACAATAATACCCGTAATAAAAAGCGGGTCAAAAAACACTTGCGTATAGGCCAAAACCGCAAGGTCACGTACCTTTGTAACAAGGAGTCCTGAGGCGAGAGAGACGAGATTAGTGAAAACGAGAACACTCAGGAGCATACGCTCGGCAGGCGAGGCAAAGCTCCTGTGTTGATAGGAAAGAAAGACCGCTCCGAGTAGGCACGTGGTGATAACGACTCGGAGAAAGAGAAACCACGAGAAGCGCTGGCGCAGAGCGGTCTGCGAGTCCGACATAGTCTGAGCCGTTGATAATCGAACCCATTTTAAAGATCGGCATGTACATCGCGACTACGAGCCCACCAATCACGATACCAAGGAAGGCAATGACCATTGGTTCCATCATCGCAGTCAAGTTGTTGACAGCATTATCGACTTCGTCATCATAGAAGTCGGCAATTTTATTGAGCATGGAATCAAGCGCGCCAGTTGTCTCTCCGACATTGACCATTTGGCAGACCATTGGGGGAAGCACTTGGCTGGCGAGCAGCGGCTCGGTAAGTGTTTTCCCTTCGCTAATACTCTGCCGCGCGTTGAGAATTGCTTTCTCTACAACTTTATTGCCTGCGGTTTTTCCCGTGATGAGGAGCGAATCAAGAACTGGGACGCCGGAGGAGAGCAACGTTGCCAGGGTGCGAGTGAATCGTGCAACTGCAGCTTTGCGGATAAGTGTTCCGAAAATTGGCAGCTTCAGCAAGAACCCGTCTATAGCAAAGCGCCCCTTCTCGGTTTTGTACCACATTCGTATAGCTATAACGATCGCAATCCAGAAGGCAATGATATACTTGAGATAGGCGATGGTAACGTAACTGAGGTTGATGGCGATTTGCGTTGGGAGAGGGAGAGCCTTTCCAAAACTAGAAAACATGTCTGAGAAAGTTGGTATAACAAAGATGAGCAGAATTGCAGTGACGATGACCGCGACAGAAACGATACTGATCGGGTAGATCATCGCCCCTTTGATTTTGGCTTTCAGTTTGATCGCCTTTTCCATATAGCCAGACAGGCGCTGAAGAATAGTATCGAGAATACCGCCGATCTCCCCAGCATGGACCATGTTGGTGTACAGATTGTCGAATTGCTTGGGGTGTTTGGCGAGTGAATCGGCGAAAGTGGTTCCCCCTTCGACATCAAGCTTAATCTGCCTGATGACTTTACTAAAAGTCTTATTTTCACTTTGCTGGGCAAGGATGTCGAGCGACTGCACAATGGGCAGGCCGGCGTCGATCATGGTCGCGAGCTGGCGGGTAAAGATAACGATATCTTTCGGGGCGACTTTTTCGCCAAACCCTGGGATCTTGATCTCCTGATCGAATTTCCCTTTTGCCCGGATTTTATTGGTTTTGGGGCGAATGCGCTGAGCACGAAGACGAGAGACTACTGCGTCTTTCGAGGCAGCTTCCATCTCACCCTGTACTGACTCGCCGTTGGGGCCGACACCTTGCCAAATAAAAATTGCCATAGATACCTCGGGTTCTGGAAGTAGTAGGTGATGTTTCGTGTATCGGAAGAGGTGAGGTTTCTCTTTAGCATGGCAGAGAGAACTCCTTTTCCCTGCTCTTTACAATGGGAGAGGGTGGATAGGCAAGAGTCCTGAGGAAAATTATAAGAAATGAGAAACTGCCTCTTTCCTACAGAGGCTATCGGCAAGTCAGCCCAGAAATTGAGTATCAAAGACGTAGTATGGGTGCTACTGAAGAGCATGCTGTAACGCCCGCTTCATTATCTGCAACGGCGCTGGCACCCCCGTCCACAACGCGAAGGCCAATGCGCCTTGATGGAGTAGCATTGTTCGCCCGTCGAGTGTGGGACGCCGCCCTCTTCTCGCGGGTTGCAGGAATGAGGTGGGTTTTGGTCGATACAGCAGATCGTAGAATAAGCACATGCGTGGAGTTTCAGCATAGGCAAGTGGAAAAAAGTCTTCATCATGGAGACCGACTGAGGTGCTGTTAATGATCAGGGATGCACGTTCTAGTAACTGCGAGTTTTGTAGCGCGGCTAAGGGGAGTGCCGTTACTTCAGTTTGACTCACATGACGATAACTCCGCACAAGTGCTCGTGCATTCGCGAGGGTTCGGTTGACAATCGTGATCGGTCCGTATCCAGCACGGAGTAACGAGACCAATACTGCGCGAGCCGATCCTCCAGCACCAATCAATATGACTTCTCCTTGCTTTGGCGAGAGTCCATATTCTTTCAATGATTGCAGAAAACCACGACCATCGGTGTTATCACCGAAGAGATGACCGTCACGGTTCACGACGGTATTCACGGCGCCGCAGAGTTTCGCTTCTTCGCTGAGCGAGTCGAGATAGCGAACAATCTGTTCTTTGTGCGGAACCGTGACATTCACCCCAGCAAGATTGAGCGCTCGGATGCTGTGGACTGCGCGAGCAAGATCGGACGGATGGACGAGGAGAGGCACGTAGACGTACGGCAGTTTACACGCTTGGAACGCGGCATTTTGCATTGCTGGCGAACGCGTATGGCTAATCGGGTCGCCGAAGATACCGACGATGCGAGTCTGTCCTGTGATGCTTGTTGTTGCCATACAGCCAATTGTGGATAGGCGATCTAGGTGTTGGGGATTATGTGCTGGGTGCTAGGTAAAGAGTGGGTTTTCCCAGCATCTAGCACCTAACCCCTAGCCCCTTCTAAGCAGAAGCAGAGAACGCCATCTCTCCTGCTCTTTGCTTTCGCGCTCCGCGGGATTTCTTCTCAGTTTGAGCTTCCCGCAACGCTGCATGGGCCGCCGCCAGGCGCGCAATCGGTACACGATACGGCGAACAGGAGACGTAGTCTAACCCTGTACGATGGCAGAAGTCGACCGATGCTGGGTCGCCACCATGTTCACCGCAAATACCAATCTTGAGGTCGACGCGTGTCGCTCGTCCTTTCTGGACCGCAAGATCAATCAATTGGCCAACCCCGCTTTGGTCAAGCGAGACAAAAGGGTCTTGCGGAACAATCCCTTGGAGGATGTATTCAGGCAGGAATTTAGCGGAGTCGTCACGACTCACTCCCAGTGTCATCTGCGTAAGATCGTTGGTGCCAAAGGAGAAAAACTCCGCACTCTGGGCGATGGTGTCTGCGGCAATCGCTGCGCGTGGCACTTCGATCATCGTGCCGACGGTGAATGAAACGGTTACGCCTTTTCGGCGGGTCACGTCCTGACAGACCTGGACAATACGCTCACGCAAGATCTCAAGTTCGCGTTTGAAACCGACGAGCGGCACCATAATCTCAGGGATGACGTGAACGCCTTCACTCACGAGTTCGCACGCAGCTTCCATAATAGCGCGAGATTGCACTTCGTAAATCTCTGGGAACGTCACTCCCAAACGACAGCCACGATGGCCTAACATGGGGTTGGCTTCATGCAGGGCGTTGCGTTTGGTGCGCAAGCGATCGGCGGAAACCCCAAGCTTGGTGGCGAGATCGTGGATTTCTTCTTCAGTATGGGGAAGAAATTCATGTAGCGGTGGATCAAGCAAACGGATAGTGACAGGCAGTCCAGCCATAGCGCGCAAAATACCGAGAAAATCCGCCTTCTGCATGGGCAGGATTTTCTCTAATGCACGTACGCGACCAGCAGTATCTTCAGCCAGAATCATTTCACGTACAGCATCGATGCGGTCACCTTCAAAGAACATATGTTCAGTGCGACACAGACCAATGCCTTCCGCCCCGAATGCGCGAGCGACGCGTGCATCATGAGGCGTGTCAGCGTTAGCTCGCACTTTTAGGCGCCGGAAGCGATCTGCCCAGCTCATGAACTCTTTGAATTCTGGCGTATCGGGGTTAGGGTCGCGAGTCGGCACTTTCCCGCGGAAGACTTCGCCGGTGGACCCTTCGAGCGTGATCCACTCGCCCGCGCGGATAACCGTGCTAGAGCCACGAATGGCAAATTGCTGTTGTTCGTAATCGACTTCTAAGGCTTCACAACCGACCACTGCGCATTTGCCCATGCCGCGACTGACCAGCGCAGCGTGAGAACTGGCGCCACCACGCGCAGTAAGAATCCCTTGAGCGGCGTGCATACCGTTAATATCATCTGGTGAGGTTTCAATGCGCACGAGAATGACTTTTTCACCTTTATGCGCTTCGGCTTCGGCATCTTCGGCAGAAAAGACCACTTTGCCACTTACCGCACCGGGCGAAGCAGGTAAGCCACGGGCAATACGCTCTTTAGTAGCATTGGGATCAAGGGTAGGGTGCAGGAGCTGATCAAGTTGTGCAGGAGAGACACGTAACACCGCAGTCTTTTCGTCAATAACACCAGCGTGCACCATATCGACGGCAATTTTCATGGCAGCGGCGGTCGTGCGTTTGCCTGCTCGAGTTTGCAGCATCCACAAGTGGCCACCCTGAACGGTGAACTCAATGTCTTGCGCGTCTTTGTAATGCGACTCCAGCGTGTTGGCGATATTTTGGAGGGTCGCGAAACTTTCTGGCATCCGTTCTTCAAGAGAAGGATACACCTGCGCCCGCTCTTCATCTGAACGCCCTTCGCGGTGTGCGCGCTCGCGCGATGCTTGTAGGGTAATTTGTTGGGGGGTGCGAATACCCGCAACAACATCTTCCCCTTGCGCATTGACTAAGAAATCGCCGTTCAACGCATTCTCACCATTTGAGAGATCGCGTGTGAAAGCAACGCCAGTGGCGCAATCATCGCCGAGGTTGCCAAACACCATAGTCTGCACAGTGACCGCAGTGCCCCATTCGTCTGGGATATTCTCGATCTTGCGATATGTAATCGCGCGCGGGTTTTGCCACGAACCAAACACCGCGCCAATCGCACCCCACAATTGTTCTTGGGGATTGTCGGGAAATTGAATGTGCAAACGGTCATAAATGGTCGCTTTGAATTCAGCGACGAGTTCCTTCAAGTCGTCAACACTGAGGTCGGTATCGAGTTCGATACCTCTTGCTGCTTTCTTTTCTTCGAGAATTTTTTCAAACGGGTCACGTTCAGTTTTTGATTCAGGCTTGAGCCCTAACACTACATCGCCATACATCTGCACGAAACGGCGATAGCAGTCGTAGGCAAAACGCGGATTGCCTGACTGTTGAATCAATCCTTGCACGGTGTCGTCGTTTAAGCCGAGATTTAACACCGTATCCATCATGCCGGGCATGGAAACGCGTGCACCGGAACGAACCGATAACAGCAAGGGATTGGCTGCGTCACCGAAGCGGCGCTTCATGATCTTTTCGATACGCGCTAAGCCTTTTTGCACTTGTTGTGCTAATTCTTCAGGGTATTTCCGCCCATTGGCATAGTAATACGTGCAGACTTCCGTGCTGATCGTCATGCCTGGAGGAACCGGTAGTCCCAGGCCTGCCATTTCGGCTAAGTTTGCGCCTTTGCCACCGAGCAGCCAGTTCATGCTGGCGTTGCCATCGGCTTTGCCACCACCAAAAGAATAGACGTAGCGAACCTTGCGAGCTTTCTGTGCTTGCCCGTTCCATGTGTATTCTGCCATACCTTCACCTTACTTCAGAGATTTGCTTGCAAATGTGCTATTGCTTGATTTGGATCCCCACTGCATGGCCCTTGTTCAGCCTAGCAAAACTAGCGAAAGCAATGCTAGCACTTCGTTCGGGAGATTTTGGGTTGTCTCTGTTGCGTCGCTTCACTGGCAATGACAACCCTTCATAGTTTTGTCGGATCGTGGGGACGATGTGGGGTTAGGCTTCGATCCTCGTCACCAGCTCTGGGATCAACCGATCAATCGGCAGGCGAATCTGTTCGAGGGTGTCACGATCACGCAGTGTGACAGTATTGTCCTGCATAGTTTGATGATCGACGGTTAAGCAAAACGGGGTGCCGACTTCATCCTGACGACGATAGCGACGACCAATCGCTCCAGCTTGATCGTAGAATACGGCAAACCGTTGCTTGAGCAGATCGCGCAGCTCTAGCGCTTTTTCCGGTTGCCCATCTTTGCGTAACAAGGGAAAGATACCAACTTTGATGGGGGCAAGACGTGGCTTCAGACGCAGTACCACGCGTGGCTCGTCGTTTTGCACATCTTCATCATACGCATCAAGCAGTGTCACCAGCAAAATGCGATCAACCCCAGCCGCAGGCTCTATCACATACGGTTTGTAGCGTTCTCGGGTTTCATCATCAAAGAAGGAGAGGTCTTTGCCACTGTACTGCGTGTGTTGTCCGAGATCGAAGTCCGTACGACTGGCGACTCCTTCGAGTTCTCCCCAACCAAAGGGATAGAGGTATTCGATGTCGGTTGTGCCCTTTGAATAGTGCGCCAGATCTTCCTTGGGATGATCATAGAAGCGCAGGTTGGCGGCTTTGACTCCAAGCCAGTCGGTATACCACTGCATGCGGGCATTGCGCCAATAATCGAACCACTCTTGCTCGGTGCCGGGTTTGACGAAGAACTCCATTTCCATCTGTTCAAACTCACGGGTGCGGAAGATGAAATTCCCTGGCGTGATTTCATTACGAAACGATTTGCCAATCTGGGCGATACCGAACGGCGGCTTCAAGCGGCTGGCCTGTTGGACATTCTGGAAATTGACGAAAATGCCTTGTGCGGTCTCTGGTCGTAGAAACGCGACTGCGGCGTCTTCTTCGACTGGGCCGACAAAGGTCTTGAACATGAGATTGAATTGCCGGGCTTCCGTCAGATCGCATTCCATGCCTTTGGGGCACTGACGATCGGCTTTTTCGGGAATGTGGTCAGCGCGAAAGCGTCGCTTACAATTGCGGCAATCAACTAATGGATCTGAGAAACCGGCGATGTGGCCTGAGGCTTCCCACACACGAGGATGCATCAGGATCGCACTGTCGAGACCAACGACATTTTCACGCGAAGTGACCATGAAACGCCACCAGGCTTCACGGATGTTACGTTTCAATTCAACCCCAAGTGGCCCATAGTCCCAGGTACTGGCGAAGCCGCCATAAATCTCACTGGAAGGAAAAACAAACCCGCGTCGTTTACACAGGTTCACAATCTTGTCCATTGTCGCTACTGTCATAGGTGTCGAGCCGTATCATTCCCCTCTCGCATCGTCAACGAGCGAGTCGGTCAAGAGCCCGGTTTGTTCAAGGAAGGCACGCGACTTAAGCGGTCGAGTGATGTGGCGGGTAAGAAGCCCGGTAACAATTGCCCGCAATTCGCGACAAGTTTGTGGCGATGCCTGCGTGAGTAAAAGTGTCGTGGGTTGTGTGGATTGTGGGTTTTCGAGAATCTGCAAGGTGTCATGCGAAAGACGGACTGTCGCTCCACCGGTATCCCGACACCGTACACACAATAATCCGCCAAGACTTGGCGAGAACGAGACGAGTGAGTTATCAGATTCAGTAAGGGGTAGCCCGCAGCGTTGGCATCCTTCGATATTGGGAGCGTAGCCAGTGTGCACGAGTAACAATAACTCGAAAGCTGAGAGAAATAATGATGGGAGTTCTGCTTCTTCAAGCACGGTCAAACCTTGCAGTAACAATTCAAAGAGTTCCGGGCCAGCCTCACGTCCAGCGACCATCACATCAATGAGTTCGGTCAGATAACTAGCGAATCCGTAACGCTGGAGGTCTCGACTCGGAGCCCGGAAGCTACGCAGCAAATCACAACCAAAGATAAAAGCGAGTTCGTCAGCACGGATCGGGCGAAACCGTAACTGTACATACGTAAATGGTTCGAGCACGTTGACAAATCTTCGTTGCGAGCGTTTTGCTCCTTTCGCGATACCGGTCACTTTCCCCCAATCGCGGGTGAGAAAGGTAACAATCTTATCGGACTCTCCATGAGCCCGTCCTCGCAGCACAATCGCGGGTGTCCGTTCTTCGACCATAAATGCACTCTTTGCCTTGACACTCAGGAGGGTGGTTCTTAGATTTTGAGGACAGCGTCTCTATAGATAGAATACGAGAGGCCGATCTTTTCACAAGGGCAGGGGGTCATTAATGAGTACATCAGAACATGGGAACGGACAGGCTCCTGTGCAGGAGCAGTCTGACTCGTCTGTGTCGCAAGAAACAACAGCAGAGCACCAACAAGCCGAATCTGCGGTTGATGAACTGACCGCGCTCCGTCTACAAGTTGAAGAGAAAACGAAAGAAGCGAAGGCGAATTACGACCTTTTTCTTCGTGAGCGAGCGGAAAACGAGAATTTTAAGCGACGGCTGCAACGAGAAAAATCCGAGGCAATCCGCTTTGCTAACGAACCTCTTGTACGCGAGATCCTTCCAGTGCTGGATAATTTGGAACGAGCCATCGCTCACACGCAGAGTGGTGGTGGCGGTCAATCGCTGGTTGATGGTGTGACCCTGGTGGCACGAAGCTTTTTGGAAACACTTGAAAAGCATGGCGTAAGCCGAGTCAGTGCCAAAGGTCAATCCTTTGATCCAACCAAGCATGAGGCGATGGCGCAAGTTGAAAGTGCGGAAGTTGCACCCAATACTGTCGTAGATGAATACACGCCAGCCTACATGTTGCATGATCGCTTATTGCGCCCGGCATTAGTGACCGTTTCTAAAGCGCCATCCGAATAGAAAAATCTGTTGCTCAGCGGTTGCGTAACGATAAAGGGATGATTACAGGTCCTGTGTAAGGGCCGATAAGGTCGACGGTTTTTTAAGGAGCACGAATATGGCAAAAGTTATCGGGATTGACCTGGGGACGACGAATTCGGTGGTGGCAATTATGGAAGGGGGCGACCCTAAAGTCATCACCAACTCTGAGGGCAGCCGTATTACCCCTTCGGTAGTGGCATTTACCGATAGTGGCGAGCGACTCGTCGGACAAATTGCCCGTCGCCAAGCCGTGACCAATCCAGAAAATACCATTTTCTCAATTAAGCGATTGATCGGTCGTCGCTTTGACGATGCGCAAGTCGCAAAAGCCGCCAAGATTCTCCCCTATAAAGTGGTGAAAGCCGACAATGGTGATGCCTGGGTCGAGAGCCGCGGCAAAAAGTATAGTGCACCAGAAGTCTCTGCTTTTGTTTTGCAAAAAATGAAACAAACGGCAGAAGACTATCTTGGTGAAACGGTGACCGACGCTGTTATTACCGTACCTGCGTATTTTAATGACTCACAGCGCCAAGCGACTAAAGATGCTGGACGCATCGCTGGACTTAACGTGTTGCGTATTATCAACGAACCGACCGCTGCCTCACTGGCATACGGGCTTGATAAGAAGAAAGACGAAAAGATTGCGGTCTTTGACCTTGGTGGTGGTACGTTCGATGTCTCTATTCTCGAAGTCGGAGACGGTGTGTTTGAAGTGAAATCCACCAACGGCGATACGTTCCTTGGTGGTGACGACTTCGATCAACGCATTATCGATTATCTCGCTGACGAATTTAAGAAAGATCAAGGCGTCGATCTGCGTAAGGATCGTATGGCCCTACAACGTCTCAAAGAGGCAGCAGAAAAAGCCAAAATTGAGTTGTCGTCCTCAATGGAAACTGAGGTCAACTTGCCATTTATCACGGCTGACCAAAGTGGACCAAAACATCTGACGATGAAGCTCACGCGTGCGAAGCTTGAGGCCCTCTGCTCAGACTTACTTGATCGGCTCGAAGCGCCGTGCGTGGCCGCTTTAAAAGATTCTGGTTTATCGGCGAAGCAAATTGATGAAGTCGTTCTTGTTGGCGGCATGATCCGCATGCCAGCCGTACAAGAACGTGTACGCAAGATCTTCGGCAAAGAGCCGCACAAAGGTGTCAACCCTGATGAAGTCGTGGCAGTTGGTGCTGCGATTCAAGGTGCGGTCCTCAAAGGTGAAGTGAAAGATGTGCTCTTGTTAGACGTCACGCCACTGTCTCTTGGAATCGAGACCTTAGGTGGTGTGTTCACCCGCTTAATCGATCGCAACACGACGATCCCGACCAAGAAGAGCCAGGTGTTCTCGACTGCTGCGGATAGTCAGACTGCCGTGACGATTCGCGTCTTCCAAGGTGAGCGCGACATGGCTGCTGATAATAAACTGCTGGGGCAGTTCGATCTTGTCGGTATTCCACCCGCAGCACGCGGCGTTCCGCAAATCGAGGTAACGTTCGATATCGATGCCAATGGTATCGTGCATGTGAATGCGAAAGACCTTGGCACTGGCAAAGAGCAGTCGATCCGTATCACCGCGTCGAGCGGTCTCTCTGAGACTGAGATCAAACGGATGGTCAAAGATGCGGAAGCACACGCAGAAGAGGACAAGAAAAAGAAAGAACGTATCGAGGCACGCAATCATCTTGATACGCTTATCTACTCAACCGAGAAGTCGCTGAAAGACCATCGCAGTGACGTCGATGAAGCTGCGGCAAAGAACATCGAAGAGGCGCTAGAAAAAGCTAAGAAAGCGATGGAAGGTGACGATGTCGACGCGATCAAGTCGGCACAAGAGGAGCTGACCCAAGCCTCACATAAACTGGCCGAGGCCATGTATGCTCGTGTCGCCAAAGAACAACAAGCCGCAGGAGCGAATGGTGATGGGCAAGCAGGGGCAGCTGGGAGCGATAGCAAACCGCAAGACAAAGAGAATGTGGTCGATGCCGACTTTGAAGAAGTAAAATAGCCGGAAGGCCGCAGCAATACGACTGTCTTTCACCCCCACTTTTCTTCCATTGGAAGAGTGGGGGTTTTTTTGTTACAGGGGAAATGAGCGCGGGGTATGGCAAACAAAGCCGATTACTACGAACTACTGGGTGTCAAACGAGACGCGAGTGAGGATGAGCTGAAAAAGGCGTATCGCAAGGCCGCGATGCAGTATCATCCAGACCGTAATCCTGGGGACAAAAAAGCCGAAGAGAAATTCAAAGAACTGTCTGAGGCCTATCAAGTGCTTTCAGATCAGGAGAAGCGTGCACGCTACGATCGCTTCGGCCATGCTGCTTTCGAACAAGGTGGTGGTGGGCCAAGTGGATTCTCTGGTGGCTTCGATTTCTCCGGTAACTTTGAAGATATTTTTGGTGATATCTTCGGCGATATTTTTGGCGGTGGTGGTGGTGGTCGCGGTGGCCGCCGCCGCGCCCGACGAGGTGAGGATCTCAGTTACAGTATGGAGATCTCCTTTGAAGAAGCCGCGTTTGGTGCAGAGAAAACTATCTCCGTGCCACGCGCAACGACCTGTGAGACTTGCCAAGGCAAAGGGGCAAAACCTGGAACGACACCGAAAACCTGTGGTCAGTGTCGTGGCAGTGGCCAGGTTCGCTTTCAACAAGGGTTCTTCACTGTCGCTCGTACTTGTAACCAATGTGGTGGACAAGGGTCGGTGGTCACCGATCCCTGTGAGACGTGTCGTGGGACAGGAGCCACTCGTAAAACATCCACACTACAAGTGAAGATTCCTCCAGGGGTGGACAACGGCGCACGGCTGAAGTTGCGTGGAGAAGGAGAAGCTGCGGTGGGTGGTGGTCCTCCAGGAGATTTGTATATCCTCCTGCACGTGCGTGAACATCCTCTCTTCAAGCGCCAAGATACGACCGTCATCTGCGAAATCCCGATCAGTTTTCCTCACGCTGCACTTGGTACTGAGATCGAAGTGCCAACACTGGAGGGAAAAATTAAGCTTAAGATCCCAGCGGGAACACAATCTGGCAATGTCTTTCGTCTGCGTGGCAAAGGGATTCAAGACCTCCAAGGTGGTGGACGTGGTGACCAATTGGTACGTGTTCTCGTCGAAACACCGAAAAAACTCAGTGCCCGACAACGTGAGCTATTAGAAGAATTCGCACGCTTGGATGGCGCTGATGTGCATCCGATGAGCAAAGGGTTCTTCGAGAAAGTGAAAGAACTCTTCGGCTAACTGCCCATGAAGCTACGTGACCTTGGTGAGTTTCCCTTTCTCCGCCGGTTGCAACAACGCGTGCCGCGTGATGCACGTGTGCAGCTTGGTATCGGGGATGATTGTGCAGCGTTGTCTCTTCCTGGCACGACCTTACTGACAACAGACACGTTGATCGAGAATGTCCACTTTCGCCGTGAGTGGACGACCTTTTCACTCCTTGGTGAGAAAGCTTTTGCAGTGAATGCCAGCGATATATCCGCGATGGGGGGAGAACCAACCTTTGCTCTCCTGAGCTTGAGTGTCCCGCAAGATACCGAGGTTGCAGATCTCGACGCGTTCTTTGACGGTTTCCTCCGTGCTACAGAGTCTAGTCACACTTCGTTAATTGGTGGCAACATGAGTGCGGCACCGTGTTGGATGATCGCTGTTACGCTCCTAGGCCATGCTCCACACGGTATACTTACACGGGCTGGAGCTCACATTGGCGATGATGTGTATGTGACAGGAACGTTGGGCGATGCTGCGGTGGGTTTACGCGCCCTACAACAGGGACAGGTCGGCGTACACGCTGAAGAAGTGAAAGCGCGTTTTCGTTGTCCGCCGAGTCGACTTGCTATTAGTCGATCCTTAGCGGAGCAACATCTCGCCACCGCGATGATCGATGTGAGCGATGGATTGCTGCAAGACCTCGGGCACATCTGCGAGGCAAGTAAAGTCGGAGCAGAGATTGAGGGGGAGCGACTCCCCTTATCTTCCAGTTATCGTGCGTTGTGTGGCGAACGCGATTGGAACCTGGCTCTCACTGGTGGTGAAGATTACGAGCTGTTGTTTACTGTCCCGGTAGAGCGCCGTGACGCGATTTCCGAGATTGCTCAGGCGGTGTCAGTGCCTGTGACGCGTATTGGCCGTATCACGGTACACGCGCAGGGTATTGGAGTGCGCATGGCTGATGGTAGTATGTATACGCTGTCACAAGCGGGATACGACCATTTCCATAAGGAATAAAGTATGGATCGCACGCGGCTCCATGAACTACTCACTCAGGTTCGAGATGGCACGGTTGATGTCGAACGTGCCCTTGATACCCTCAAGACCTTACCCTTTGAAGATCTCGGCTTTGCTCGGGTCGACCACCATCGTGCTCTCCGTAAGGGCTTCCCGGAGGTGATTTTTGGCCAGGGAAAGACGGCACGTCAGATTAGCGAGATCGCACAGCGTATCGCAGCCAATGGGCAACACGCTCTCATTACACGATTAGATGAACAAAAAGCACAAGAGGTGTGTACGGCAATTCCCACTCTGCGTTATTACACCGATGCTCGTATTGGCGCCCTTGGCGAACCACCGACTCCTCCTGCGGGACAAGGGACGATACTCGTAGTTGCTGCAGGAACCGCTGATCTTCCGGTGGCAGAAGAGGCGGTGGTGACAGCAGAGCTGATGGCAAACAAGGTTGAGCGCTTATATGATGTAGGCGTGGCGGGTTTGCATCGGTTACTGAGTAGCGTTGAAAAGCTCTTCTCGGCTTCGGTTGTGATCGTGGTTGCTGGCATGGAGGGTGCGCTCCCCAGTGTCATTGGTGGATTAGTCGACCGCCCGGTCATTGCCGTTCCAACCAGTATTGGTTATGGCGCGAATTTTCATGGATTGGCCGCGCTGCTCGCTATGCTGAATTCCTGTGCTACTGGGGTAACGGTTGTCAACATAGATAATGGCTTTGGCGCGGCAGCTTCGGCTACGTTGATGAACCGCAAACATGCCTGAAAAAACCAAATCGCCACGCATCACCAAAGGCCGTGCGAAACGGGCATTGCAAGTGGGTTCGCTCACGACCTCGGTTGGCAGTAGCTATGTGTGGCATGCGCTCAAGCGTCCCTTTCAATCGCCTGCGACCAAAGACCAAGAGCTGTTTGACCTTCATCTGAAAAATGCCATGCGCATCGTGGAAAGCTCGCGTGAATTACGCGGTGCTTTCATGAAGCTCGTGCAGATGCTCAGTATGCGCGATGATATTTTTCCGACCGAGGCTCTCAACATCCTCTCGGTTGTTCAATCGTCTGTCCCACCGATGGAATACTCCCTCATTCGTGAACAAATCAAAACCGAATTAGGAAAGTATCCCGAGCAATTATTCAAGACGTTTGACCACGATGCCTTTGCCGCGGCGTCCCTTGGGCAGGTCCACAAAGCAACACTCAAAAATGGCAAGACGGTCGTTGTCAAAGTGCAATATCCTGGGGTTGACGAGACCGTCGAGCAAGACCTCAAAAACCTGAAAGCGCTTCTGCAAGTCTTTACCACGATGACCCGCGATGTCCTGCGCCAGAAGTTCGATGCCAGCGAGATTTATCAGGAGATGGAAGAGCGGCTGCGTGAAGAATTGGATTATGTGAACGAGGCTAACAATCTTGCGCTCTTTCAACGGTTATTTGCGGATGATACGGAAGTGATCATTCCGCGTGTTTATCCTGATTTTTCTGCGCGTCGCGTTCTGACCATGGCGCATGTGGAAGGCTACAAACTGCAAGACATGTTTTCGGCAGGGGTGGATCAATCGCTCAAAGACTGGTTGTCGGTCAAATACTTTCAGATCACTTGGCGACAGATCATTGAATTCGGTGTGTTACATACCGATCCGCATCCAGGGAATTACCTTGTTACCTATCATCCAAAGATCGCCATGCTCGACTTTGGCAGTGTGCGCATCTTTCCCGAGGAAATTCGCAAAGGGTACCTTGCGCTTGCCAGCGCGATTCTTGATCGTGACGAGCGCACGATGGAAGCATGTTTCATCACTCTCGGTTATCTCAATGCCGGTGAAGATCCCAAACCACTGGTGAAAATCATGCATTTGATTTTCGAACCCGTGCTGGAAGATCGCGTCTACGACCCGCACGAGTTCGACTCGGTGAGCAAGACGGTGGAGATTACCAACATCGGCATTGAGAACCGTGTGTTCAACGCACCTGGTCACCGCTTGTTTCTTGTCCGTGCCTTGTGGGGGCTCGACTCCTACATCCATCAGTGGCGTACGATTACCAACTGGCATCGTGTGTTTCGCGAGTGTGTAGCGCGGGTGAAACGTTAACTTCGCTAACAGATGGGGATTTTGAGCGATCCTTACCGAATCTCAAGAAATCGGACGCGATACGAACGGAACTCTGGCGCGTCTGACTTAAAGAAGAAGAAGCGGAATCCCTCCTTTGCTCCGGCTGGTAGTTGTTCAATTTTCATATCCGCGAGCGTTTTCTTGCCGTTTTCGTATTCTTCTTCACGCAGAGCTTCGGCTTTGCGATTATAGCCAAAGTCGCGAAGCACTACGGTGCCATCCTTGTTCAATAATTCAAATTGCATCTTTACATAGGTGAGCGGCTTGCCTGACGTATTTTCGAACTCCCCGGCGATGAGAAAGAAGGACTCTCCACCCCCCCCGCTCCCGAAAAATGCCCCCCATTCTCCACGGTGGGTAATGACCTGAATGCCAGCTTCTGGAAGAACAACGAGTGAACCTGAAACTGGTGCCACCGCGTCAGGAAGTTGGGGAACATCAAGCGCATTGGCGAGAGGCAGCGGAAACGACAGCCAGGTCAGCGACCAGACCACGGCAACGACGGATGCTTTCATGAACCCTCCTTGGTAGGTAAACTGAAGATGTCATTTGGCAAGCTCGCGAGTTTGTCCAATTTCGCTCGCTTCTAACCCGGGCACGACAGATGGCGACTCGCCCATCTCAGCGATGAACCGTTGAATGTCAGCCGGTCGACCGACCAACACGAGCTGGTCGCCGACTTTGAGAGGTTGGTTGGGATCAGGAAATTCATCAGCTTCTCCTGTACTGCTATGCTGGATCGCCACCACGGTGAGGTGGAATGTAGAGCGCAGCGCAATTTCTCGCAGTGTCTTCCCCGCGTAACGGCGCGACACTGGTACAACTTCGACAACATAAGAATGTGGCAGACGCACTTGTTTATGAACACTGCTTTGCTGTTGTTCGCTTCGCAGACTCAACCCGAGATATTCGTGGCGAAGAATCTCACGATGGTACAGATCAAGAACATCACGCTGGGAGATGATACCACACAGCTCACCCGTTGGGGTAAGCACTGGAAGATGCTCCTGCTCGGTCTGCGTGAACTTCTCCAGGCATCGCGCTAATGCTTCTTCTTCACTTGTAGTGACGGAACAGCGATGTGCCAGGTCCTTGGCGATAATGAGCGCACGTAGCGTTTCTTCCTGAAAAAGGTCTTTGACGTCGTGAATAGAGACTTGGCCGAGAAGATGACGACGTTCGTCAACAACGAAGCAGGTTGGGAAATTGGTTGCGAGGAAATGACGGACGACTTCAGCAAATGGGGTTGTGTCTGAAAGAGTAGGGACTTCACGGTGCATGACTTGGCTCACTGTGAATGCTTGCATGAGGTTCTCTTCACGCCGATGAATATCAATTCCTCGACGGAGCAGTTGAATCGTATAGATTGACTCCATACGGAGGAGCTTCGCGACCAAGGTGCTGACCGAGCAACTCAGCATCAGTGGTAGAATGATGTGGTAGTCGCCGGTCAACTCGAACAGCAACAGAAATGCGGTAATAGGCGAGTGGGTGGCGCCTGCGAGAAATGCGGCCATACCAACTAGGGCGTAGCCGCCGCTTGGCGCGGTAATCGTGGGAAAGATTGCTCCAGCGCCAATGCCAATGAGCCCGCCTGTAATGGCGCCGAGATATAGTGAGGGGAGGAAAATCCCACCTGAGCCACCTGAGGCGAGTGTTAAGCTCGTCGCCAGCATTTTTATCGGCAATAGTAGTAAAAGCCACGTCCACGACAGACCGCCGCGCAAGATCTCGTCCATCGTGGCGTGCCCAACACCATAGATATGCGGCACGAAAATAATGGCGACACCGAGAATCAAACCGCCGAGGGCGGGTTTGAGAAGCGTAGGAAGCGAAAGTCGGCTCCAGGCTTTTTCCATGAGATCGAGGACAGCAATAAAAGCGACGCCGCCAAGTCCACATGCAATACCAAGCAACAGGTAAATGATCAGTTCCCATTCGCTGAGTAAAGTATACGCGGGAACCATAAACACCGGTTGGTCGCCGAAGTATGCTCGACTAATGACTGTCGCAAGAACTGACGAGAGGACAACCGGACCAAAGGAAGGCATGGCGAAATTACCCATGATCACTTCGAGTGAAAAAAAGGCTCCGGCAATAGGCGCGTTGAAAGCGGCGGCAATACCTCCGGCGGCGCCGCAACCGACGAGAATCGGAAGTCGGTGCGCGGGAACCTGCAGGAGTTGTCCTACTGCCGATCCCAATGCGGCACCGATCTGGACGATCGGACCTTCACGACCAACAGAACCGCCGGTGCCAATAGTAAGAGCCGAAGCAACCGACTTTACCGCTGCGACCCGTGGGCGAATCTTACCGCCGCGCAGCGTTACGCTCTCAATGACTTGTGGAACCCCATGTCCCTGAGATTCGCGAGAAACGAGATAGACCAACGGAGCAACAAGCAGGCCGCCCAACACTGGAATCCAGAAGACACGATACCAGGGGAGCGTAGGCAACACGTGGAGAGGAAAATCGGTTGACCCAAGAGCCAGCCATTGGACGAGAGTAATCAGCTCAGTAAAGAGGATTGCCCCACACCCGGTGACCACGCCAACGAGTGATGCCAGCCCCATCAACGAGAATGGTTGGTGTCGATCAAATTGCTCACGAAAACGATCAAATGGCGATGGTGTCAAGGAAGACGTAAGAGGCTCTCTTCTCGCTAATGGCTGAGTCAAGTCCTTACCCAGGGGGGGTACGTGCTGTCAAGTCGCCGATTTTTCATGCCTTGACTTTCACTGGGAAACCTCTAAGTTGACCAATGGCCACCTAAAGGTCAATGCCTGCCTGAGAGGGGGTGAACGCTGCATGGCAGGAGTCCGCGTCAAAGACAGTGAACCGATCGAAAGTGCGATTCGTCGCTTCAAAAAGCAATGTGAAAAGGCTGGGATTCTGCAAGAGCTGAAAAAGCGCGAGCACTACGAGAAACCGAGTGTCCGCCGCAAACGCAAAGCCATTGCCGCTCGTAAACGCGCATTGCGCCGCGCCAGCCGCTCATTTTATTAACCGACCATAATGACGAGGTGCCTGTTGGAGGCACCTCTGTTCTATTTCTCCCTCCCTTCGTAATTCTGGGATAGACGCTTTCGTAGATTCGCGGCATAGATAATGTCTGCGGACCGCAGATTGTTTTGTTGCTATGGCCGAACGAATTCCAGAAGCGACGCTGGCCGAGATTCGTGCTCGGGTCAGTATTGTCGAAGTTATTTCTGCCCACGTTGCTTTGCGCAAAGCTGGGAGGAACTACACCGGACTTTGCCCATTTCATGGTGAGAAGACTCCTTCCTTCAGCGTGAATGAAGAAGGTGGGTTTTTCCACTGTTTTGGGTGTGGTGTAGGTGGCAATGCCTTTACGTTTCTCTCACGAGTCGAAGGCATTACGTTTCCTGAAGCCGTACGACGCCTTGCTGCCAAAGCGGGTGTCGCCCTGCCGCAAGCGGAGCGTGACCCACAGGCCCAAGAGCGAGCACGTCTCTATCGTATCAATGACATTGCTGCCACATACTTCCAACGTTGCCTGTGGGGGAATATCGGTGAGAGCGCCCGTCGCTACGTGGAAGAGCGCGGCATCAACAAAGACATTGCCGAGCGGTTTCGGTTGGGTTTCGCGCCGCCTGGACGAGATGGGCTCGTCCGCTTCCTTACCATGCAGAAGGCGCCATTAGACAAAGCAGCAAGCCTTGGACTGATTGGCAAGCTAGATGATGGAAGATTCTACGATAAATTCCGTTACCGCCTGATGTTTCCTATTACCGACATTGTTGGGCGGATTGTCGGTTTCGGTGGGCGCTTGATGCCGATGGCACAAGCGCAGACGACCAACAATGGACAAACGCGGACGTTGCCCAAATATCTCAACTCTCCGGAGTCAGCAATCTATAAGAAGAGCACTTTGTTGTATGGTCTGTTCCAGGCCAAAGACGCGATGAAGAAAAATGGTCGCGCAATTTTGGTTGAGGGATATATCGACCTGCTCGCGCTGGTGCAAAATGGGCACGAAGAAACCGTTGCGGTGTCAGGAACAGCCCTCGGTGCGGCGCAACTCAAAGCGTTGCACAACTTCATTCCTGAAGTCTACATCCTCTTTGATGGTGATGAAGCTGGGAGGAAAGCGGCAACTCGTGCATTCCCTTTGTGTGTGGAAGCCGAGTTGCGAGGGCGAGGTGTCTTCCTGCCACAAGGAGAGGATCCGGATACCTTTGCCCGTAAGCATGGCGAAGACAAATTGCGTGAGTTGATCGATCACGCTGAACCCTTGGAAGATTTCTATTTTGCTCGTCATGCACCACAGCCCGGTGCGACGGCGTTCCAGAGAGCGCAAGCTGCACGTGAGGCAATGGGGGTATTGAAGACGATGACCGATGTTGTTGCCCGTGGAGCATTATTGACTCAAATTGCCCAGCGGTTTGGCGTCAGTGAAGAAGAGTTGCGACGAACCGCAACGATGCAAGACTCCAACCGCTCTGCAGGACCGAAGAGCCCGGTCGTGCCAGTACGGCAAGAACCGCAAAATGCGATCGCTACCGCAGAGACAGAATTGCTGCAGTTGATGTTGGTCGATCGCCATGCTGCACTGCATGTTGCGCAAGAAGGAATTATTCCTGCATTTCAACATTGGGCACACCTTGCTACCGAGGTTGTCTCTGCCTGGCAAAATAGTGACATGCTCGACCTTGGCGATTTTCTTGGTCGGTTACCAAAAAGTGTAGCTGATCGGGTGACACGGATGTATGCTGGTGCGAGCAATGATCGTGAAATCGAAGCACGTCAACAGATGCTCCTCGATTGTATTGCCAAGATTCGTAATGTTCAGAAACGTGCGGAACGTGACCGGTTACGACAGGAACTTCGAGAAGCCGAACAGCGTGGCAATGAAGAAGAATTACGTACCCGGTTACAGCACTTACAACGGCGCGATAAGCAGGAATAGGAAAAACTAAACGGCTATGATATGAACACCGGCTTGGTAATAGTAATTGGGCCCATAGCTCAGATGGTTAGAGCTGCCGGCTCATAACCGGCTGGTCCCAGGTTCGAGTCCTGGTGGGCCCATTTGTGAGAGGGGTGCCTCGTCGCCCGTGATGTGAATCCAAAGGACGAAAGGAGGCTTCGTTGCCCACACCGATCGAGCTGTTAGCAGCTCTACAAGAAATCGACCAACGTTTACGCCAGAAAGAAACCACGCTTCAAGAGCTCCGACAGCAGATTACTTCCATTGCCGGTGCAGTCGAAACGAAAGAACAAGAGGCTGCCACTCAACAGCTCCGCCTCAATGAACTCGAATCCCGTCATCGGGAAGCTGAGTCCCAACTCAAAGAAGAAGAGGGGAAAATCAAAGAGAAACGCGTACGACAAAATCGCATTCGTAATGAGCGCGAACTGATGGCAGTGCGACGCGAAATCGAATTGATGAAAGAGGCGAATGAAAAAATCGAGGAGCAGGGAATTCAATTACTGGAACAGATTGAACAAGAGAAAGCTCGCTTGACGCAGACGCAGAGTCAGATTGAAGAACTCAAACAAAAGATGGTGGAAGAGTCTAGCCGAGTTGAGACCCACATTGCCAGTCTCGAACAGGAGGCACAACAGGAACGAAACGAGCGAGAGAAGTTCACCCGAGAAATTGATGCTGATCTGTGCGCGCGCTACGAGCGGATTTTTGCCAAGCGTGGTGGAGTTGTCGTCGTCGAGATTCGCTCCGACACGTGCCAAGGTTGCTACATGCGAATTCCTCCCCATATGAGCAATCAGATTCGCAGTAGTGTGCAAGTCAACGCGAATACGATTTTTCACTGTCCGCATTGCGGGCGTATCCTTCACTGGCGCCCAACCCCAGAAGGAGAGCCAAACGTCTAAACTGAAGGAGTGAGAGAAGATTAAACGGTCGCGTACCTATACATACGAGGAAAGTCCGGACTCCACGGGGCAGGATGGCTGTTAATGGCAGCGCGTCGCGAGGCGGGGAAAGTGCCACAGAAAAGAGACCGCTTGAGCGCCAGGTTCACTTGGCATTCAAGTAAGGGTGAAAAGGTGAGGTAAGTGCTCACCAGATTCTTTGGAGACAAAGAATGCTCGGTAAACCCCATCTGGAGCAAGACCAAACAGGAGGGAACCTGTCCACAGGTAAAAGCCGCCCCGCTTTCCCCTCCGGGTTCGGTCGCTTGAGCCCATCGGCAACGACGGGCCTAGAGGAATGACCGTTATCTCTTCTTGTTACGAAGGGAAACAGAATCCGGCTTACCGATCTTCTCTCACTTCTCTCGTCTTGTTCTTTAGCCTGAGTCATTCTTGAGGAGGGCATGTATGCCTGAGATGTGTCCCCCGTTGGGACAATTGCTATGGAAGTGTGAGTCTCGCTGGCTGTCATCTATCGTTCGCATGCGTATTCTACCGCCTCTGCGGGTAGCCACAGTCGTTCTCCTGCTACAGTCGGGAATCGGTGAACCTCCTTCCGCTCTCGCAGCTGACCCCGGTGTGAACCCCCCCGCTCAAGGAAGTGAGTCAGCTTTGGCTGAGAGCGAGGAAAGTGGCGATCAGGTTTTGAGCCTAGAGGAAGCCTATCGCCTCGCCCTTGGCAACGAAGAGCAAGTAAAAATTGCCGAGCATGAACTGACGAAAGCGCAACTGCTTCCCTGGCGAGCTATGACGCTCCTCTCTCCACGAGCGGCGATTGATGGGGTGTTCACTCGCAATAAAGAGGAAATCGCCTTTGTACGACAAGGAGACAACACTGGTGGGGGCGGATCAACGCCGAGTCCGTTTGGTGGTACGACGTCCGTCATTCGTCCGCTGGAAAGCTGGCAAGGCAACTTTGTGGTGACGCAGCCGATCTTTCAGCCGTCATTTTTGCCAACCCTGCGACTGGGAAAAGAGGCGGTCAAACAATCGGTCCAACGCTATGGACTCACTATTCGTGAAGTGCTCTTCGGCGTGGCACGGGCATATTACGATGTCCTGCGCTCGCGAGAACAGGTGCGGGTCGCTGGAGATACGTTACGGTTGACGAAAGAAGAACTGAAGCAAGCGCAAGCTCGCTTTCGTGTCGGGGAAGTGACAAAAACCGATGTCTTACGTGCGGAGGTCGAAGTGGCTCGCGCTGAACGTACGGTCATTGCGAACCAGAATACGTTGCAGTTGACACGCGCGACTCTCGTACGTGTTGTTGGGGTACCTGGATTTGTTCGCGTGGTTGAACCTACCCCGCCGACTTCTCGTGGAGAGCGCTATGATCAGTTACTCGAAGATGCGTTCTCTCGGCGCCAAGACATTCGTGCTCAGGAATCTGCCGTGGAAATCGCCCGAGAGCGTAAAAACCAAGTGCTTGCACGTTATTTCCCCAGCATTAATACACAGTGGAACTATCCACGCCTTGATACACCGACATTTGCCAATCGGGACAAATTTTGGGTGCTGACGCTCAACTTTCAGGTGCCGTTGTATGATGGCGGGGTCAGGGAGTTAGATCTTCAAGAACAGCAAGAAAATGTTGCGCAAGCCGAACTGCAACTGGCGCAACTCAAAAAGAATGTTGGCATTGACGTTCGGCAGGCGCTCCTCAATGTCGAGACGCTTGAAGCGACGCTGGAAACCTTGAAAAAAGAAGTCTCGCTTGCGCAGGAAAACCACCGTATTACATCGAAGCAATACGGTGTCGGGTTGGCGACCAGCCTTGATGTCAACACTGCGCTGAACACATTGACACAAGTGCGCACGCAATTGATTGATCAAACCTATGCCTATCAAGTGGCGCTGTTGGCGCTTGATCACGCGACTGGGCTGTTTGCCCAAGCGTACATTCCTCAGCGGTGAGCGCCGTTGACCAACGTAATGAATTCTTCCCGTGTCGCTTGATTGCTACGAAACACGCCAAGCATCGCACTCGTGGTGACGACCGAATTCTGTTTCTCGACTCCACGCATGCGCATGCATAAATGCTCTGCTCGAACGATGACACCCACGCCGCGGGGGTCGAGTTCTTCCATGACGGTGGTGGCGAGTTGGGTGGTTAAGCGTTCTTGGACTTGCAAGCGACGCGAATAGACTTCTACCAGGCGTGCAACCTTACTGAGGCCGACAATGCGACGCTTGGGAATATACGCAACGTGCGCACGACCATAGAACGGCAATAAATGGTGTTCGCACAGCGAGAAGAAGTCGATATCCTTCACTAAGACCATCTCCTGATAATCTTCGGTAAACATTGCCTGGTTAATGACAGCTTTCGGATCTTCGTCATAACCCTTGGTGAGATAGGCATAGGCGCGTGCGACTCGGTCTGGCGTCTTGACGAGCCCTTCGCGGTCTGGGTCTTCGCCAATATATTCAAGAATGCGTCGAACGCTTTCCACGAGACCGCCGTGCGCCTCAGCGGCGTTCCTGAGCGCGACGCCTTTGTTATTACGGACACTTCCTTGTTCCCCACGTTTGTTCCTCATGGACGCTATTTCTCCTCACACGCAAGTATTTTTTTCTTATGGCTGACTCTATGAGCGAACCCTAGAGCACTACATGCGGAATACACCCACCTTGTGATCAGGAATTGGTGCATTGAGCGACATGGCAATGCTCAGGCCCAGTACATTGCGCGTCTCACGTGGGTCGAGAATTCCATCGTCCCAGAGTCGTGATGTTGAATAATACGGGCTGCCTTCTTCTTCGTACTTCGCCAGTGTCGGAGCCATGAACGCTTTCTGTTCCTCAGCGCTCATCGTTTGGCCTCGATCCTTTAACTGTTGCAGTTTCACCGTGAGTAAGACACCAGCCGCCTGTTCTCCGCCCATGACTGAGATGCGCGAATTGGGCCACATAAATAACAACCGTGGCGAATAGGCGCGACCACACATGCCGTAATTGCCCGCACCGTTTGACGAACCGACGATAACGGTGAACTTTGGCACCTGGGCATTGGCGACGGCATGGACCATCTTCGCGCCATCTTTGGCGATGCCTCCTTGCTCGTACTTTTTTCCGACCATAAACCCGGTGATGTTCTGCAAGAAGATGAGTGGGATCTTACGTTGACTACAGAGTTCGATGAAGTGCGTCCCCTTCAGCGCAGACTCAGAAAATAACACTCCGTTATTCGCGACAATGCCGACAAGATAACCATGAATTCTCGCGAAACCAGTGACGAGCGTCGGGCCGTAGCGAGCTTTGAACTCATGAAACCGACTGCCATCAACGATTCTGGCAATGACTTCGTGGACATCATATGGGACCCGAGTGTCACGCGGTATGACTCCATATAATTCTGCCGGATCGTACGCTGGATCTTCTGGTTCTTCACGGTCAAGGGGAAATTTACGCGCGAGCGGTAGGTTGGCGAAGATCGACCGTGCGATATCAAGTGCATGCTCATCGCTATCGGCGAGGTAGTCTGAAACGCCGGACAGCCGTGTATGGACATCACCGCCCCCAAGTTCCTCGGCGGTCACTTCTTCCCCGGTTGCCGCTTTCACCAGCGGTGGACCAGCCAAAAAGATGGTGCCACGCTCACGGACAATAATACTCTCATCGGCCATCGCTGGGATGTATGCGCCACCTGCTGTGCACGATCCCAACACGACGGCGACTTGCGGGATGCCCATTGCCGACATGCGGGCTTCATTAAAGAAGATACGGCCGAAATGCTCGCGATCAGGAAAGATGTCAGCTTGATAGGGGAGGTTGGCACCACCAGAGTCGACGAGATACACACACGGTAAGTGATTCTCTTGCCCGACTTCCTGGGCTCGGAGATGTTTCTTTACAGTAAGAGGATAATAACTGCCACCTTTGACCGTGGCGTCGTTGGTCATGATCACGGCTTCGCGACCATGAATAACACCGATGCCAGTGACGATACCTGCCGATGGTGGATCATCATACATCCCGTACGCGGCAAGTGGCGAAAGTTCGAGAAACGGCGTATCAGGGTCGATCAATGCTTCGATTCGTTCATGCGCAAGCAGTTTCCCTCTCTCTTTGTGACGTTTGCGAAATTCTTCCGGCCCACCGAGGCGGGCTTTGGCAATTTCTTCTTTTAGTGTAGAGACCAGGCCCTTCATGTGGTCAACATTGGCCTGAAACTCTGGGGTATTGGTGCGAATTTTGCTCTCGATACGTTCCATAGAAACAGAGGCTCGGGGTTAGGAGCTAGGGGCTAGTTTTCAAATCCTAACCCCTAATCCTGAATTCCCAAATCCCAACTCCTTAAATTAGAATGATTCTCCGTATTTCTCGCGGAATGCGACTTTGCTCAATCGTTTTCTGACTTTCTTTTGCTGTTGTTCTGCATCGGTGGGATAGCCGAAAGGAATCACGGTGGTAAGTTCTGCCTCTTCGGGAATACCCAAGAGTTCTTTCACTTTTGGTCGGTCGATGCCGCCAACCCAACACGAGCCGATACCTTCAGCCCACGCTGCCAGCATTAAACATTCAACCGCACGGGTTGCATCGATGTATGGATTTTTTGCTCCTTCAATGGCAACGGCAATCGCCAGTGGTGCATTGGCAATGTAGGGGCCTGATGACGCGAGCGCGCCAATTTGTTTGATGATGTCACGGTTCTGAACAACCACGAACCGCCACGGTTGGCGATTTCGCTGCGAGTGTGCCTGCCGTCCGGCTTCGAGGATTTTCTTGATACTCGCCTCTGGGATCGGGTCAGGCCGAAAGTCGCGAATGGCTATGCGGGAACGAATTGCGTCTAAGACATTCATAATTAGTTATGCGTGATGAATGATGAGTTGCGGAAAGTCCAGAGTCAAAAATCTTGACGAGACATTGGTTGACGTAGTCTTATTTTTAGATCCTGGACTCTGGACGGCTCCTTTGCTTTTTGCTTTCTCCTAAGAGAATTGTGGGACTAGGTCGCGCCCATACGTCTCAATCTGTGAGACTAGATCCTCTGGCGGTACGATCGGCCACAGCACGAACTTGCTACACCCTGCATCGATATATGAGCGAATTTTGTCGATGCAATCTTGCGCGGAACCGATTGCACAACGCGCGGGCATTGATTCTGCCGGCAGCGCAAAGCCTTTGAAGAACTGCTGGGTGATCTCTTGGGCTCTGGCCTTGTTGTCGCTAATGTGAGTGAAGATCAGGACGCCAGCTTCACGCGGATTCATCTCGCGCCCGTATTGCCGCCCATACTCCATCAGTTTAGCCAAGCCTGACTGGAAATCCTGTGGCGTGACAAACGATGGAAACCAACCGTCACCATACCGCGCAGTTCGCTTGATCGCTAAGTCTGAATTACCACCGATCCACACATCTAGTGACCCTTTGGCTGGACGTGGTTCAATGGTCACGTCGCTGAACTTATAAAATCTTCCTTCATGTGTGACATTCGGACCAGCCCACAATTTCCGCATGACCTGCACGCCTTCTTCCATACGCTTGGCACGTTCGTCCGGGTTGATGCCACACGCGATACTATCGCGTGGATCACTGCCAAGACCGACCGCCATAATCACGCGATTACAGCTGCCGGTAATGTAGTCGAGGGTGGCATAGGTTTTCGCCACCTGTACAGGATCGCGAGCGGGAAGCGTCAAGACACTTGGCCCCATTTTGATTTTTTTCGTCCGTGCCGCAAACATCGCCATGACACAGTTGATATCGAGGTCAGGAATCCGCGAGACGATATGGTCAGAGAGCCAGATGGAATCGATACCGACAGCTTCTGCTCGTTCGGCGTAATCGCCAATAGTTGCCGGGCTCGGCATGCCTAACCGCCACAGACCGAAGCCAATACCGATCTTGATGCCACTCATGAGCGCTCCTCCCTTGGGTAAACTGGCGGCACTGTACCAGAAAATGCGCCAGAGAGGGAAGAGATGGTCATCCCAGACCAGCTTGGACGAATTCAAGCGACACCGATTCGAACGTCACGGAAGTGCGGATTGCGATTGTGTCACGCACCGCGAAGGTTCCCACATCTTGTGGTTGTACGTTGACGTCGAGTTTTGCGGTCAGGAGTCCTGCCGGTCCTTTCGAAAGGACGAGATAGCCATTGCCAGTGGTACTGAATATCCCTTCGCAACGATCGACGCCATGTATTCTCCCTGCGGAGTAACGAAGCTGGACGTTGAGCCCTCCGATCTGGATGGGAGAGTCAAATTCGGGATGGTCAATTGCGATACTGAGGGTCTCGTACGTATCATCGTCATCTCGCCACATGCTGAGCCGGTCCCATTTGCGAACGATAAGGACCAACTTTCCTCCTTTGGTCAGCTGGTGACTTTCGCGTAAGAGTTGCTGACATTCTTGCGGGTCCCACCCACCAGTCTTTTGCATTCTCAGGTGGGGAGGGAAAACAAACTGTGATCCCTTCACATAATACAATCGTTGCCCAGCCGTATGGGAGAATACCGCAGCAACACCAATAAGGACCAAAATGAAGCCAACCAGCAATCGATTCATGACACTCCTACGTATTCAGAGGAAGAAAAACGCAAGAGGCGGATTCTTCAGCTCTTACTAGTAGGGCGGACGAACTGTCAAGTGGTGACAGTCATTGAGTGATGATAACACCCACGACGAAAATAACCCAAACGGGGTGTAGGTGAGCACGCTGATAGAGGCAAGATCGATTTTCAGTCGATGGATATGCGCAAGGCCAAGGCCCAGCGCAGCGCAAATAATCGCCGCAATAGTCATGGTATGACTGACCACCGCAACAGCACCGCCGGGGTTGCTTTCTCGCAACTGCTCAATCACTGCCCAGGCGCGTGTTTGCAGCAGTTGTAGTGATTCTCCTCCAGGTGGTGCCACGTCTGCCGGGTCTTGTACCCACTGTTGAAAATACGATCGATGACTCCCGAGCAGCTCGGCGCGCGTCAGTCCCTCTAACTGGCCCTGATGCCACTCACGCAGGGCGTCGTGCGTTTCGACCGCAAGCCGATGCGGAGCGGCGATGGTTGTCGCCGTGTGGTAGCTTCGTTGTAAGGGACTGGTCAGAACAAGGCTCAATGGCTTTTCGGCCAATGCTGCCGCGATCGCGTGTGCTTGTTGCTGCCCTTTTTCCGTCAAAGGAATATCTGTGACGCCCTGACAGCGACCCTCTCGATTCCATTGGGTTTCGCCGTGACGAATCAAATAGACAGTGACACGCTGATCACGAGGCATGGCAAACTCGTAGCATGTGAGGCAGAACACGCAAGCGCCGATGCTGGACCTCGCTCCTGGGAATCTGCTACTCGTAAAGAAAGGGCAGAAACCCGGAGGTCACATGAGTCCGCAAACGGAGATGGAATCAGTACTCAAGCAACTTGAAGACGAATACCGCTTTTGGATGGTTGAAGCGCTGAAGATGGGACGTGGGATCGAGCTGATGGAAGAAGAGATTCAGGGCCACGACAGCGAGTTAGGCGCGGATCGCGTTGCCGATCTCAACCGCCGCCTGTCCTATGTACGAGAAAAACACCACGACCTCGAAGAGCGAATTTTTGCGATCCGGCAGAAGATTGAGGAGTTGCGCAAGCGGATCAAGGGGATGCAGTAAATTAAGGTTCTCAAGTTACGGCAGAATCGCAATGATGCGAGCCGGTCCGCCCGAACCTTTGGCAATCTTCATCGGCAGGGCAATCAACGTCGCCCCTTTCGCCGGGAGTTTCTCCAGGTTCGCGATATTTTCCAAGCCAGGTTTATTCGCCCCGTTGATAATCTGATGCACGATAAAGTCTTGAGATTGGCCGTAGTCGATGCTCGGGGTATCGATGCCGACGGCATCGATCTCTCGCTGTGAGACAAGAAAGTCAGCCGCCTCACGTGAAAAGCCTGGGAAATGGAGGTTCTCGGTATCGCCAGGCTTATCAGTGCCCAGGACACGTTTCTTGTCTGGCCAGCGCTCGCCCCAGCCACTGAACATCAACACGATCGCTCCTTTGGGCAAACGACCATATTTTTTCTCCCACGCTCTGATGTCATCAACTGTGAGGCGATAATCGGCGTCTTTGTTGACCTGCTCGTGGACGTCGATCACGGCTGCAGGGCCGATCAGCTGCTGAACCGGTACCTCATCTGCTGCACGTTTCCCTTCGGAGAAATGAATCGGTGCATCCATATGCGTGCCACCATGCTCAGCCAGACACACGTTGTTTGCGGCATACCAGAAGCCACCAGCAGTCTTGGCGGCTGAGACGATGTCTAAGTGAAACGGCTTCGCTGTCGGCCAGTAGATGGTGTGCTCGTCGAAAGAGTAGGTAAGGTCGATGACTTTCTTTTCGTCGATCATGTGTGCATTCACCACACCGACCCACAGGAAAAAGCCAAGCGCGCGAGTAATTTTCATGCGGTGCACCCCTAACCTAATACCGTGTCTCATAACTTCGTGAGCAGTTGTAGGGCGTGCGAAGCGCGCCAACTGACTGGCGCGTGGTACGTGCCCTACGATTTCACCGCTCATGAACTTGCGAGATACGGTACTAATGATAACGGAGAGACTATAGCCCTTCTTCCTCCCAAGTCCCAAGTCCCTAGCCTCAAGCCCCTGGGCTGCATGCGCATTGACAAACAGGCCGAGACAACCGGATAATCGCGCACGCTAAAAAGTCAACGACGAAAAGGCGAAAAGGACAGATGGCAACGAACAACGAAAACAGTCTGGAAAAAGCTCTCAACCGAACCGAAGCTGACGCCGAGGCCGCGTGTAAAGCGGCGACCGCTGCCCTACGCGCGATGAAAAAAATCCGCTCTGCGGCACAGGAGGGAAATCTACGGGAATTACGACGTACCCTTGAAACCGCGGGACAAACAATTTCCGAACTTGAACAGCAGTTCGCCACTGCCAAAACTGGCTGGAATTTTGATGAAGAAACCCACATGAGTGATGGTTCTTTTGTCGCTGAGGTGCTGGCGACGGCCGCCGATGCTGGTGTGCATATGTATGAACGTGATGAACGATTATACTGCTATCCGTCGTTGATTCGTGTGCTACCCAATGATCGTTCTGTGGTCATCGATAAGACGCGTGAGCGGCGCATCCGACCGTCGGTGCTCGTGCAACACCTGCACAAGCTGCAAAATAAACCTGTCCGCTTTAAGGCTGAGGCGTTTTTAGAGTCGCTCTATGATGCCTACACTACAGCTGTGAAGACGCGAGACAAAGAACGGCAAAGCTCGGACGCGATTGTTCCGCTGGTGGAAATTTACAATCTCCTCACGTTACTACCAGGACAAGCAAAGGAATATGCACGCCCAGAATTTGCTCGCGACTTATATCTGTTGGATGAGAGTGGCGTGAACGCAGCGCGTAGTGGTGCGGCGATGAGCCTCCATCCTGCGAGAGGGAACGAAGCGGCGAGTAAGGTCATCCATCTTGTGACGAAAGATGGCCGCGCCAAGACGTACTATGGGATTTCGTTTGCGAGTGATTAACGAGGAGACAAATTCATGTTCATCGTCCGTCGTCCCCATACATGTCCTCACGGCGGAAGGTACTCTCTTCAGGCCAGGCTTCCCACTTCCAGGAGGCGAGTCTTAACGGAGGTTTGGGGAGCCGTTTCGGAGAGGGACTCGTGCCATTGGTATCGATTACCACCACCACCCGATGTTCTCCTGGCGTGATGTCCGAGGGCAAAGTAATCGCCAGTTTGCCGTCTGACGTGACGACGGCGGTCGTTTCTATGGTTCGCATCGCTTCCTCTCATGACAAATGAGGATGCGTCAACCGTAACGACAAAACGTTTCCCTGTCTATATGTTTTCGTCAGCGCGGATGGTGTCACACTTTGTAATAGTTGCGATACCACTCAACAAAGCGCGCAATACCGACAGTGATTGGTGTGGCTGGTCGGAAGCCCACATCACGCATGAGATCGTCGACATCCGCAAAAGTTTCCGGGACGTCCCCTGGTTGCATCGGTAGCAAGCGTTTGTCTGCTTTGCGACCAATGCAGTTTTCTAACACGCTGATAAATTCCAGTAATTCAACTGGCTGGTTATTGCCGATGTTGTAAATACGATAGGGGGCCTTACTCGTACCTGGATCAGGCTTCATGCCAGACCACGCTGGATTGGGTTGGGGGATGGTATCGAGCACGCGAATGATTCCCTCAACGATGTCATCAATATAGGTAAAGTCGCGCCGCATTTTCCCTTCATTAAAGACCTCGATCGGTTTCCCCTCAAGAATTGCTTTGGTGAACATAAAGAGCGCCATATCGGGGCGTCCCCACGGACCATACACGGTAAAGAAGCGCAGACCAGTCGTTGGTAACTGGTAGAGATGGCTGTACGTATGCGCCATTAATTCGTTGGCTTTCTTTGAAGCCGCGTAGAGGGACACCGGATGGTCAACGTTGTCATGCACGGAAAACGGCATCTTGGTATTCGCGCCGTAGACGGAACTGCTTGAGGCATACACGAGGTGATGAACTTTGTGATGACGACACCCTTCGAGGATGTTCATAAACCCGACAAGATTGCTTTCGACATAGGCATGAGGGTTCGTCAGCGAATAACGCACTCCAGCTTGCGCAGCGAGATGCACGACACGCTCTGGGTGATGGTGAGCGAATAGCGCTTCCATGCCGGTGCGATCAGCTAAGTCGAGTTCTTGGAATTGGAACCGCGGATGCTCTTGGAGGTGGGCGAGGCGGTCCTGTTTCAAACGCACGTCGTAGTAGGTGTTAATGTTGTCTAGCCCTACGACGGAATCTCCGCGAGCAAGCAGGCGTTGGGCGACATGGAAGCCGATGAAACCTGCCGCTCCAGTAACAAGAACGTGCATGGGATGCTCCTTTGAGGGTAACAAACGCTGACTAGCTGCGTACCTCTGCCTGACCGGGAGGAGAAGTATCGGAGGGGGAGGAGAGGGAACGTTTGGCTCGTACCTGGCGGAAGACCTTGAGGTGGTAATCTATCCCAGACCAAAGGCTGAGCACTAATGCGATCCACAAAAAGTACATGCCAAAGACGTAGAAGTCGATGAAGCCATAGCGGTAATGCAGGAGTAAGCCATGTAATGCAAACATCTGGAAAATCATTTTGTATTTTCCTAATTCTTCCGCTGCCAGGACGATGCCTTCGTCAGACGCAATAGCACGGAGCCCTGTGACCGCGAACTCGCGTGCAATGAGAACAACAACCAACGCTGCAGGAACACGAGGCGTGCGATCAATGGCAGCCAACATAATCAGTGCCGCCGCAACAAGGAGTTTATCGGCAAGAGGGTCAAGAAACTTACCGAGATTGGTAATCACCCCTTGGCGGCGAGCGAGGTAGCCGTCGAAGTAGTCGGTGATGCTTGCGACAAAAAAGGTAATAGCAGCGAAAAGGCTGGACTGCTGACTTGGGTCGGTCAGAAAATAGACGAGCGGCGGGATCAACGCGATACGCAACAAACTCAGCAGGTTAGGCAGGGTCGCCACCAATGGAGCCCTGGAATAGCGATTCGCTCTCGGTTACGCCGGTGGGCGTACGAGGGTACTACGTTCTCGGTATGCTTCACGGAACCGCAATACTTTACGAACGTACTGTTGTGTTTCTTGATAAGGGGGAATGCCGTTGTACTTGCTCACCGCCCCGGCTCCCGCGTTATATGCTGCTAGTGCCAAGGTGACGTTCCCGTCATATCGCTCTAGGAGGAGGCGAAGGTGACGAACCCCACCCTCAATGTTCTGACGTGGAGAATGGATATCCGCTACTCCGTGGTCTGCAGCAGTCTCGGGCATTAACTGCATCAATCCACGCGCTCCGGCACGAGAAATTGCCCACGGGTTAAAGGCTGACTCTGCTTTGATGACTGCTTTTACCAACTCAAATTCTACACCATAACGCGCACAGGCTGCCCGAATCAGTCGGTCAAAGTCTGCGCTCTCTTTGCTCGTCATGCGACTCACATATGGCTGGAGGAACAAAAATGGGCGATAGCCAGGTTGATTCGGTACGTTGGTAAAGAGAAGGGTCCCTTGTTTATTCCGATACACATGAATCGGGGCAGTCGTCCGAGAATCATGGACGTAGCGTTTTGCCTCCCAGCGACCTGACAGGTCTTTGCGAACGTCGATGATACGTCCACCGAAGGGAGAAGCGCCGTCATTACTAGTCAGGCCATCTCGCTCTTTCCTTTGGCCTTTTGCTCGTACGTTGCGGAGGGAGTCTGCGTTTCGCTTGTAGCTCGATTTGTTCGTTGCAGAAATCCTCGCTGATCGAGAGGATTGGTTGGTGATATACAATACCCCGTTGCTCCCACGGTACACACGGATGTCCGCGGTAGCGACACCATCTCCTGTGAGAGGAGAGCCCATGACGAGTAGCATGCCACACAGGCCTGCGACCCCTTTCCCGATATGCTTACACATAAGAACTCTAAGATAAACGATTTTTTCCTACCTGGTCAAATCCCTCGACCGCCTTGACTCGCCCCCCTCGAACGTGCCAGCAATGAACACCCACATGAAGTGAAACTATGAGTCAAAGTGATTTTCTCATTATCGGAAGCGGAATTGCTGGCCTCAGTCTCGCCCTCAAAGCTGTCAAAAGCGGATCAGTCACGATCGTGACGAAAGATCGGTTACCAGAAAGTAATTCTGCCTATGCCCAAGGCGGAATCGCTTCGGTCTGGAGTGAAGAGGATTCGTTTGCTGATCACATCCAGGATACGCTAACTGCTGGAGCAGGATTGTGTCACCGTGATGTTGTTGAGGCAGTAGTAACCGAAGGGCCTGACCGTATTCGAGAATTAATTGCTCTTGGAACCAATTTCTCGCGCAAACCTGGGGGAGAAGAGGCGGAGTACGATCTAGGCCTGGAAGGTGGGCATTCCTATCGCCGTATCCTGCATGCGGCTGATGCGACCGGACAAGAAATTATCCGTGCACTCATTGCTGCCGTGCGTCAACACCCTGAGATTACCATCTGCGAGAAACATCTCAGCATCGATCTCCTTACGACTGAGGGGCCGAGCGGACAGGAGTGCTGGGGAGCGTACGTTCTCGACCTCAATACTAATGAGGTGAAAACGCTCACTGCCAAGGTCACAGTCCTGTGCAGTGGCGGTGCTGGGAAAGTCTATCTGTACACGAGCAATCCAGATGTTGCGACTGGTGATGGCTTGGCGATGGCATACCGTGCCGGTGTACCGGTTGGCAACTTAGAATTCTTCCAGTTTCATCCGACCTGCCTGTTTCATCCGAGAGCAAAGTCGTTTCTCATTTCTGAAGCGCTACGTGGTGAGGGAGCACTTCTGCGGCGACCTGATGGCGTTCCGTTTATGAAGAAGTATCATCCGAGCGCTGAACTGGCACCGCGGGACATCGTGGCACGGGCAATCGACCAGGAGATGAAAACCCACGGGTTCACGAATGTCCTGTTGGATATTAGCCATCGTGACGCTGACTTCTTACGCAAGCGGTTTCCTGCAATTTCACAACGTTGTCTGGAGTTTGGCATTGACCTGACCAAAGAGCCTATTCCCGTAGTTCCGGCGGCCCATTATCTTTGTGGAGGGGTAGTGACGGATCTGCATGGAGCAACCTCCATCCGTCGCCTCTACGCGGCCGGCGAAGTGGCAATGACGGGACTGCATGGGGCGAATCGGCTCGCGTCGAATTCACTCCTTGAAGCAGTTGTGTTCGCGCATCGCGTCTCTCTTCACGCGGATACACTGTTACGTGCCGATCGTCGCAACGCGCCAACATTTCCTGTGTGGAACCCCGGAGAAGCAGTCAACAGCGATGAGATGGTGGTGGTGACGCACACCTGGGAAGAGATCCGTCGTTTGATGTGGAACTACGTTGGCATCGTTCGTAGTGACCGTCGCCTTGCCCGTGCCCAACATCGTATTGCCCTCATTCAAGAAGAGATTCGCGAGTACTACTGGAACTTCATTGTGACTGGCGATCTCCTAGAACTGCGTAATCTCGCCACGGTGGCTGAATTGATTATCCGTTGCGCAAGCCTGCGGCAGGAGAGCCGTGGGCTACACTCAACCTTAGATTATGCTCAGGCTGATGATGTGCACTGGCAGCATGATACGATCGTGCAGCTTGAACAAGCGTAAAATCTTTCGCTACCGCTCCAATTCCTGAAACAGCGGCAGTTGCCTTCCGCGCGGTCGTTCGCCGAGTGGGACTGGATACCGGCCAGTGAAGCAGGCGTCACAAAAACTACTGCCATCTTCCTTCAAGGCAGCATACATGGCTGCTTCATCCAGATACGACAGGGAATCCGCCGTCACATAACGACAGATCTCTTCGATACTATGTGATGAGGCGATCAGCTCGCGGCGAGTTGGTGTATCGACACCGTAAAAACAGGGACCAATTGTTGGTGGAGAGCTAATACGTAGATGAACCTCTGTGGCACCAGCGTTACGGATCATCGAGACGATTTTGCGGCTAGTCGTGCCGCGCACAATCGAATCATCAACCACCACGACGCGTTTGCCGCGGAGTACTTCAGGCTGGGCATTCAGCTTCACTTTAACGCCGAAGTGGCGAATCGACTCTAACGGCTCAATGAACGTGCGGCCAACGTAATGATTACGGATGAGGCCCATATCAAAAGGGAGCTTTGCTTCCTCTGCATAGCCGAGTGCGGCTGGCACTCCAGAGTCAGGGACAGGAATGACAAGATCTGCGGGGATACCTGCGGACCGTGCAAGTTGACGCCCGAACTCTTTCCGCGTCTCGTAGACACTCCGCCCATACAGTAGACTGTCTGGGCGTGAAAAATAGATGTGTTCAAACACACAACGCGATAACGGTTCGTGCGGGAAAGGCGAGATCGAGGTCATACCATGTGAAGCGAACGACAGCACTTCTCCAGGAGCAACTTCTCGTTCATAGGTCGCACCGATGAGATCCAGTGCACACGTCTCCGAGGTGACGACGTACGTATCCCTGCCACCTTCATGGAGGCGACCAAGCACGAGTGGCCGAAAGCCGTACGGGTCACGAACAGCGACCATTTCGTCTTCAGAGAGAAAGACAAGCGAATAGGCTCCCCGCACTTGCCACAGCGCTTCAACAATGCGGTCGACCAACTGTTCTCTCCGTGAGGCGGCGATCAAGTGAAGGATCACTTCGGTATCGACTCCGGATTGAAAGATCGACCCGCGCGCCTCCAGTCGAGCGCGTAAATCTTCTGCATTGACCAAATTCCCGTTGTGCGCGATTGCGAGCGAACCGTGGGTGTACTTCACAACCAGGGGCTGACTATTTTTCAGCACCGTGGTGCCAGTGGTGGAATAGCGATTATGGCCAATCGCACTAGTACCTTCGAGACGGCGAATGATCTTTTCGTCAAAAATATCGGCGACAAGCCCCATGCCACGATGGACGAGTAGGGTCTGGCTGTTCGAGGAGGCAATACCGGCAGACTCTTGTCCACGGTGTTGCAACGCATACAACGCCAGATACGCGAGGTTCGCCGCTTCGGGATGGCCATACACGCCGACCACACCACATTCTTCATGAAAGCGATCGAATTGTTCGTCCTCTCCGTGTTCGTGTGGCACGCTACCTCCTGTTTTTGGCTTTCAGCGTTCAGCTCGCAGCTTTCAGCACTGCCTCTTTACTGATTGCTGACAGCTGACGGCTGACCGCTCTCCAGTTGTCGTGCTAATGCCGTTCGCCATTCTTGTTGCAAATTTTGCACTGGAAGCTGCAGGCAATTGGTAATGACCAGGTCCGTTCCGCCTACCTCGCCTAACACAGTGTACGGCACCCGCTGTGCCTTTGCCCGTTGTTCGACTCGGGAGAGTGTGTGTCGTGAGAGCGAGATAATCACCCGCGACTGGCTCTCCCCAAACAGAGCGACATCGGGGCGTAGGGTCTCTGACAAGGTGACGCGTGCTCCGAGAGGTCCTTCCGGGCGAGTGATGCACGCTTCAGCTAACGCAACTGCGAGCCCTCCTTCTGCGACATCATGGGCCGAAGCAACCAGCTGTTCTTGTGCGAACTGCAAACAAAGATGCTGGAGCCGTTTTTCTTGATCGAGGTCTAACTGTGGAGGTATCCCGGCGGTCATGCCATGAATAGTGGCGAGATATTCACTTGCACCTATCTCATTATGCGTCTCTCCGAGTAAGACGATAAGGTCGCCGGGTTGCTTGAACCATTGTGTGACATGGTGTGTGACATCCTGGAGAATTCCGACACTTGCAACGGTTGGGGTTGGTGGAATCGCTCTGCCTTCAGTCTCGTTGTAGAAACTGACGTTACCACTAACGACAGCGACACCCAACGCAAGACACGCGTCGCGCATACCAGCGATCGCTTGTTGAAACTGCCACATCACCTCGGGTTTTTCCGGGTTACCAAAATTTAAACAATCGGAAAGTGCGACCGGGCGAGCGCCACTCACAGCGAGATTACGAGCGCCTTCAGCAACGGCAATTTGCCCGCCTCGATACGGATCTAACAAACAGTAACGGCTGTTACAGTCGACACTGATACCGACCCCTTTTGCCGTACCTTTTAAGCGGATGATAGCTGCATCAGACCCTGGCTGCACAACGGTGTTGCCGCAGACAAACGAATCATATTGCCGATAGACCCACTCTTTACTGGCGAGATTGGGTGATGCCAGTAAGCGTAACAACACCTGACCACAATCTGATGGTAAGGGAAGAGCGGCGAGGTCGAGTCGCTGACGCGCGGCAAGGTTCGCTGGTGGTGCAGTTGGCCGTTCGTAGACGGGTGCGTCGTCAGTCAGGGCAGAAACTGGAATCCGTACGACTTCTTCTCCGTGCCAGTGAGTACGAAAAAATCCGTCCTCCGTCACTTGTCCCACGACTTCAGCTTCGAGATCCCAGCGAGTGAAAATCGCTTTTACGGCCTCTTCATGTCCAGCTTTGGCCACGATCAACATGCGCTCTTGCGACTCAGAGAGAAGGAGTTCGTATGGGATGATGTCGGCTTCGCGAGTAGGAATGCGATCTAAATTGAGAAGGATCCCCATCCCGCCACGACCTGCCATTTCTACTGAAGAACTGGTGAGTCCTGCAGCGCCCATGTCTTGAATCGCGACGATGAGATCTTTTTGCATCAATTCAAGACAGGCTTCGATCAAGAGCTTTTCGGTAAATGGGTCACCTACTTGTACTGCGGGGCGGAGCTCTTCTGACTTTGCGTCGAACTCCCGTGACGCGAGAAGGCTTGCGCCGTGGATACCATCACGACCTGTGCGTGAACCTACATAGATAACGGGATTGCCAACGCCAGCGGCGCGCGCACGAAAGATGCGATCCGTGCGAACTGTACCCAACGTAAACGCATTGACGAGAATGTTGCCGTTATAGCCAGCATCAAAGGAGACTTCGCCCCCAACGGTTGGCACGCCAACGCAATTCCCATATCCACCAATGCCAGCGACGACACCTTTAATGAGGAAAGGGGTGCGGGGATGATCGACTGCGCCAAAGCGTAGCGAGTTCAGCGACGCAATCGGGCGCGCACCCATCGTGAACACATCGCGCAGAATGCCGCCGACTCCAGTTGCTGCACCGTGATACGGCTCGATAAAGGACGGATGATTGTGACTCTCAATTTTGAAAACGACGGCGAGGCCATCGCCGACATCGACAATGCCAGCGTTCTCGCCAGGGCCTTGGAGGATCTCAGGGCCAGTGGTGGGAAGCTGGCGGAGAAACTTGCGCGAGCTTTTGTAACTGCAATGCTCTGACCACATGACCGAGAACACGCCAAGCTCTTCAAATGTCGGCGTACGACCAAGATGGCCCAAAATGCCTTGGTATTCGTCTGTCGAGAGCCCGTGGTCAAGTGCGAGCTGGAGCGTAACCGTTGGTGTCTTATGCATGAGAGTGTTTAGCGAGCGAGGACTGAAAGAAAAAGTTTGCGTCCGTCTTCACCGCCAAGCAACGCTTCTACTGCGTGCTCCGGATGAGGCATCAAGCCGACAACGTTGCCTTTCGCGTTTGTCACCCCAGCGATGTTATGGAGTGCGCCATTAGGGTTGGCACTATCGGTTGTTTCTCCTGCTGCATTGACGTAGCGGAAAACAACCTGCCCATTATCTTCCAATGTTTTGAGCGTTGTGTCGTCAGCCACGTAACAGCCTTCGCCGTGCTTAATCGGGATGCGAAGCGTTTCGCCGACTTTGCAGCCTGCGGTAAAGCGTGTGCGCGTCGTTTCCACACGAATCCGTGTCCACTCGCAGATATAGGAAAGCGAACGATTGCGAACCAGTGCTCCGGGCAAGAGGCCAGACTCGCACAGAATCTGAAACCCATTACACATGCCTAATACCGGACCGCCAGTGTGAGCAAAGTCGATCACGCTTTGCATGATTGGTGACATCCGCGCGATGGCGCCACAGCGAAGATAATCACCGTACGAGAACCCGCCGGGTAACACGATTGCCTCAACACCTTGCAGATCGCGATCCTTATGCCACAAACTCACTGCTTGTTGTCCAAGGACGGCCTCAAGACTGTACAGTGCATCGCGGTCATCAAGCGAGCCAGGAAAGGTGACGACACCCCATTTCACTACGTACTACTCCTCAATTAGTTCAAAGCGGAAATCTTCAATGACCAGATTCGCTAAGAGACGGCGACACATTTCCTCAACGCGCTCTGTTGCCTGTGCGCGTGAGAGTCCTTGCAAGCGCACTTCCAAGTATTTCCCCATGCGCACATCCGACACTTCACTATAGTTGAGCGCGTGCAGGGAATGGGCAATCGCTTTGCCTTGCGGATCGAGAATGGCCTTTTTCGGTGTAACGTGGACTCGTGCCAGCATGATAGTTGCGTTATCGTTCGGTAAGAACTCGGCGCATGATGACTTCCGTATGTCTGAGGGCATGGCGGGCATCAAACAACTGATCGATTTCAGCCGAGGTTAAGAGTTTTGTAATGTCAGGATCGCGACGAACTTCTGCAGCGAATGACGCGCTATTCTCCCAGACTTGCATGGCATTGCGCTGCACCCAGCGATAGGCTTCTTCGCGTGAGATGCCTTTGCGAATCAAGGCGAGCAGCAAGTGCTCCGAGTAAATCGCCTCGCCGAGTAACTCCATGTTCTTGCGCATACGCTCTGGGTGAATGACCAACTTGTCGAGAATGCCAGTCAAGCGTGCGAGCATGAAATCGAGCAGAATCGTCGCATCCGGGCCAATGACCCGTTCCACTGACGAGTGACTGATGTCGCGCTCATGCCACAACGGAACATTCTCTAGTGCTGAGAGTGCGTAGCCACGTAATAATCGTGCACAGCCACAGACGTTTTCTAATTGCCACGGGTTGCGTTTATGAGGCATTGCCGACGAGCCTTTTTGTCCAGGAGTGAACGGTTCTTCGACTTCTAAGACTTCCGTGCGCTGAAGGTGGCGGACCTCAGTGGCGATACGCTCTAACGAGCTACCAATAAGGGCAAGCGTTGAAAAATAGGCCGCATGGCGGTCGCGCGGCACAACTTGTGTGGCAACGGGTTCAGGTTGTAACCCCAGGCGCGAACAGACGTAGGCTTCGACTTCCGGGTCGATATTAGCGAACGTACCAACCGCGCCCGACGTTTTGCCGAACGCGATTTCTTTCTTCGCTAATTGCAATCGGTCCTGACTGCGGCAAATCTCGGCGTACCAATGTGCAGCTTTGAGGCCGAAAGTGATTGGTTCAGCATGGACACCATGTGTGCGACCGATCATCAGTGTGTTTTTGTGTTCTGATGCCAAGGCTTTAAGCACCTTGGCCAACGCTGCGAGATCGTTAAGCAGGACATCCGTTGCTTCGCAGAGTTGCACGGCAAAGCCGGTATCGATGACATCAGAAGAAGTCAGGCCAAGGTGCAGATAGCGTCCCTCTTCTCCGACTGTTTCTGCGACCGAGGAGACAAAGGCGATAATGTCGTGCTTTACCTCAGCTTCAATCTGTTGCATCCGGGCGACGTTCACACGCGCACCTTGGCGTAGTTTTTTGACTGCATCTTGAGGAATGTCGCCGCGTCTGGCTAAGGCTTCACAGGCCAAAAGTTCGACTTCCAGCCACTTCGCCAGTCGATTTTCTTCTGACCACAAACGGCCCATTACCGGTCGAGTGTAACGTTCAATCATAGTAGGTTACAGGGAACAGGTTACGGGTTACAGGAAAAGCGACTGTGAACCAACAAGTCGCTTGCGAGTCATTCTTATAACCTATCCCCTGTACCCTGTCACCTGTAACCTGAAGCCCGAGGGGTGTTGAAATTTTGTAGCTGAACACGCTAAGGTGCACGCTCATTCGGCGGCGTACCCAAGTGGTTAAGGGAGAGGTCTGCAAAACCTCCATTCACCGGTTCGAATCCGGTCGCCGCCTTCATCAATTCAGTGGGTTAGTGGGGAGAGAAGTGGGGTGGGTAGCTAAAGTGGTAGCTGTTGAGTTGGCTATCGTGTTTTCGAGCTTCCGAACCGCTTCTTTCAGGTCGCCGTCGCTCACGATGTTGTAGCGTTCAAAGACTGAGCGCGTCTTATGACCAGTGATGGTCATTGCTACTCGCTCTGGTACCCCAGCACGAACAAGGTTCCTCACCGCAGTCCTTCGGAAGTCATGGGGAATCTTTCCGACGAGGCCAGCATCCGTCACGGCCTTCTTCCAGTCCTTCGCATAGCTAATGATCGGCTTGCCAGAGCGGTGGAACACGTGGGGGCAGGTCGGGTAATGGCTCAGGTGTTGCTGCCATTGCTGGTCAAGGAGATCCACTAATAGCTGAGGGAGGTAGATCGGACGGGCATCGTCGTTTTTGGTGGTGTGGGCCTCTAACCGGACGGTTCCGGTTTCAAGATCGACCTGGCTCCAGGTAAGCTTGAGGATCTCGCTGGCGATCCGCCAGCCCGTATAGTAGGCAAAGCTCATGGGCGGGCGAAGCGCCTCAGGCAGATGAGCAAGGACAGCCTCGAACTCTCGAAGCTCGAAGAATCCATGCCGAACATTCCGTTCTTGAAGCAAGGGAATATAAGGTTTCTTCGTGATCAGGTCTGCTTGAAGGGCAAGGTTGTAGGAGCGCTTGAGGAGCGCCAGTTCCCGATTGATTTCGCCGTTGCTTGCTCCTGCCTCCTGCCGTTGCTTCGTGAATGCTTGGATGTCGGCAGTCGAGACCTCATGGGCTCGTTTGCCGGCAAAGTAGGGAAGTAGATGTTTGTTCACTTTGATCTTGACCCACTTCAGCGAACGTTTCCCGTTCGTGATGTAGTGGTTGAGCAGCCCAGCAATCAGGCCATCGACCGTCATGCGTTCCACTGCCGGGCCAAGGTAGCGCCCTTCAGCGACTTGGCCTAAGCGCTGCTGTCAGGTTCGCCGCGCCTCTGCTTTGTTCTTGGTTCCTGTGGCTTCAGTGACGGGTTGGCCATCGACGTAGTACTTGATATAACACCACCCTCGTTTCAGGTAGATGCTGCCTGACCCGCGTTTATACTTCGGCATTGTTGTTCCTCCTTTCTGTAGCTGGTTGTTCAGCTACAGGCTGTGATATTGATTGACATATGTGATGACATGCTTGTGTTTCTTTGCTGCAATCGCGGTCATGCCTCCTTTCTGACACTTGTCTTCTGTCCCTCCTTAGCAAGGTGTTGGTATTGATCGTGCCAAAAGAATCCAACCTTCATTGCCCGGTCAATCGAGCGTTCCGTTTCCTCACACAGCAGGCGTCCCAGATCAGTGAGAGCGCGGATACTCTCGGAGTCTACGTCGCCCGGACGTTCGCTCTCGCATTTCCACACACAAAACATTGCCTCGAACAGTGCCTTGATGTATGAGACCAAGGCTTCGGTATCCCCGTTGCGTTCCAGGATCTCGGTGAGATCCGGTGGTTCGTTGGGCGGATGACTGCGGTCGAAGCTGAAGTACCCAGGAAGCTTCAGATCTTTGGGCCGCGGTTGGTTGCACGTGATACATGGGCGAATAGTTGAGGAGTCGGGTGTTGCGTCGTGCTTTTTTTTCATGAGGGTGTTCCTTCTCGTAGTTGAGGATGGGAGGGTACGCTTACGCCGCCTTCTTCTTTTGCGCCCTGCGCTGGTACCGCGCCCGTGCTTGATCGTCCCGTTGGTTCCACCGCGCCTTGATAAAGTCTCCCCACGTGACACTACGGTTATGGAACAGTGCGAGCGTAGGATCTCCGTCTTTTTTAATTCCGAGTTCGATCCGTGGAACCCGATGCTCAAAGAGCAAAAGGGTGGGCTGGTGATCAACGTGCATCCCAAGACTGATTTGTATATGCCCTTGCTCGTCATAAAAGGTGAGATGTGGCCCATCCTCTTCAGCGCCAAGCGTGATCCTGACTCGGCCCTTGTTGTCGACGATTTCAAGCCGATGGGTCCGAAAAACCGTAGGAGACGTGTCTGCCGTGGTGTTCATGCTGTTGTTCCTCGTGATGAAGCGATTCGTTGCGCTGCATATCTGTGCGTGCTGGGGGAAGGATGTTTCCGACATGCTAACAACGGAACACCCTAAGGCTTATCAGGGTGACCGCTCTGATAAGCCCTTTCCGCCTACGCAGCTACGAGATGCCGCTCAATTGGTCCGATCCTGCCGTTGTTCCATGCAACACTGACCAGGTGTCCACTGAGGGCAATCACTTTGCCCTTCATTCCGTCACGTTCCACCTCATCACCAAGGTGATAGCGTTTCTCCTCAACGGCCTGGACCGCTCGGACGATCGTCAACGCCAGCATTGCCACGTGTTTGCAGTGCCGATGATGAAAGCGACTATCTGGGCATTCGCAATGCACTGAGGTAGCGGTCAACGTCACCTGGTACGCCGCTCCCTTTCCCCTCACACAACCCGAGACAGCGTGCTCGGTACAGCGTGAGACCGTGATGATGTAACTCCCTTCCATCAAGGCCGTTGCTGCCTTCGCCAACCGTGTCGCTTCGACATTCTTCAATGCGTGTAGTGCGATCATGAGTAGTTCCTCCTGTATCTTCTGTATGGTTTATTTATATATCGTTCCTTACGTTATGTCAAGTCCTATAGATATTGTTCTTGACATATAAAATTCCGACTTCTATTCTGACCATGAGGAGGACGTAATGAGGAAGAAGGAAACACAAGTGCAAGTCCAAACCTTTACAGTGACACGAAAAGTGACCTTAGAAGAGAAAGCATGCGTGCAGTGTGGCACCCGATTTATGGGACGAAGGAACAAAGAGTACTGTTCAAAAGCTTGCGCCAAGAAAGCTGCTTACCACCGTAACCCCGAAGCCTACCGGGAAAGCCGCATGAAGAGCTATCGCAAGCAGAAGGGCCAGGAACAAGCGAAGTCATAACACTCTCCTGAGTCTTCCCCTCACTGGCGCAGGCTCTGGTCTCTTGTTGAAGATTAATAACATTTTGTGATGGTCATGCGTTCTTCTCTGAGGAAGTGTCCCCGTGAGGGCAAATCCCGTGTCCTTCCCCTTACTGACGAGCGTGTGAGGGGGAGGAGGGATCACGCTGAACATCATTCAGTCAGGGCATTGCTGGTCCACTACGTCCCTCAGTGAGGGGCAACCACCGCCCCTTACTGGGCAGCATCCCCAGGGACGAACGGTAGGCACTGAACCGCGTTCAGTCAAGCTGACAAGCGAGGGAGCAAGGCCGTCATCGAGGGGAAGGCCGTGCCCTTACGGACGAGTCACCCCTCCACCTCACAGTAGTCAATCACATTTTGTGATCAATACGCTGGTCCGGGTACTGTGGATACGTTCTCACCTGATCGGCGAGGCCCTCGCCTGGTGTGGTGTCCACCAGGTTTGGGGACGTTCTTCCGTAGCCTGGTATAGCGTCCACCAGGCTATAGGGTAGATTTCTGAGCTTGGCGACTAATCACATTTTGTGATCAATCTTCCTCAAGCGCCCAGCCTCCTCCTCAGTGAGGGCATGGATTCCCCTTCCTGAAACGCTTTCCCCTCAATGGGCTGTTTTCCCCTCGGTAAGGGGAGGGCACTGAACACTGTTCAGTCATGATCGCCACCGATGCAGCCTCCTCCCTAATGAGGGGCAGCGGTTTCCCCTCACTAGCGAGGAGGCAAGGGGAGCAGAGATAAATGATAACTTTTTGTGATGGTGTTGTTTCCAGATGCTAAGAGCGTTGCCAGTAAGGGGAAGTCCCTTCCCGTTCCCTCAATGAGACGGTTGTTCGGAAGGCAGAGATCATGCAGAACAACGCCCCGTGATGACGTTCAGTTCATTTCTGAAATAGCGACTTTAGGTCCCTAATGGCCTCAAGCTGTCCCTTCTCCGCTTTTTTCAATAGCCTTTCTAGTACCTCCCCGTTTTTGGGATCAGCGTATATATTCCCTAGGATGTGCCGGAGCTCCTGCTCTCGTTCTTGAGATAAAGACTCAGGCTCGAATTTCTTTACACGGTCGAAGAAGGTTGATGATTTTAGAAAGAGTTCCTTATCGACATCGGATGTGGGGCGACCGTGCAGCAGGGATCTATCGTCACGCTGCTTTAAAAGGGCAATATCCCGCTGCATTTCGGTTAACATGTTGATGATGATCTTATCGGGGGTAACCTCGGTCTGGGTAAGAGCAGCAACCTGAAACTCACCAAAGTTCTTTAGAAATGGAGAATGATTGGGATTCTGCTGTGCTGCTTTGTAGGTTGCCAATACCTTGCTGGCAAGGATGCGCTGAAAGTCGACGATCTTGCTGAACCGCAGATCACGCGGGTATCCAACGTGCTCGATAATCCCCGTGTCAAACGAGTAATCGGTCTTGTCATCCTTGATGATGACTGTGGGTTTATCAAACGCCAGCCGTAGACCGAGCTCGAGCATCACGTTCGGATTCTTGGCGCTCACGTCACACACCACTATGTCTGAGTTGTAGACGTTCTGCACGATGCGCTTTTGAATGACTCCACCCTCGTCCGCCTCACTGACGAGACGAAGGCGGTGGCAGGAAACAACTTACCGCAATAGTGATTGACCGGAGTGGAGAGCCTCTGCACAAGAGCAGGGATGAGAGACGAGACCATTGTGTGCTGGCTTCGGTCTAAGTATCGAAGTCTGGTCGAAGAGCTGGATGAACGCGGGCGAC
>Ga0194132_10001445_pt1 | contig 48094 bp, 65 predicted proteins | sample TA2KigOf80mmetaG_FD_148612 | JGI IMG/M metagenome (GOLD analysis project Ga0194132, IMG submission 148612) | Freshwater microbial communities from Lake Tanganyika, Tanzania - TA2015054 Kigoma Offshore 80m | ecosystem: Environmental > Aquatic > Freshwater > Lake | place: Tanzania: Lake...
CAGGTGGTCAAGAGCATTTAGTGAAACTATTTCAATCAACAAATCAGGCGTTTTCCAAAACATATTCCAGAGCAATGCGTTCCAATCTGTTTACAGAGAGGCGTTAGTTCGACTAACACTCAGAAGATTACAAAATGAAACTGTCTCGGCAGAAGAAATTGTAAGAAAAGTTCTTAATTTAAACAGAGTGGTAAGTAACAGCATAAGCGTAGTCGATGCGTTTGTCAAAAAACAGGTTTTGCGAAGAATTGTTACCGAAGCCAGCAGTACCACTGAGTCATTCAATAAAAAGTGGTCTAAATCATTCAGTGAAATAATAAGTGTAGTAGAGTCCAAAACAAAACACTTAACACTAAAAAGAGTGATACTTGAATCTGTATCAGTCCAAACATTCAGATCAAAACTAGAACAGTTACGAAGAATTGTCAATGAAGGATTATCTCTAACAGAAGAAAAAATCAGAAGATTGTCCATATTCCGACTGGTAAACGAATCAATCTCAATACAGACATTTAGAAACAGGTTCGGTGTATTCGTCAGGGTAATCATAGAAGGAATACAAACAGTAGAATTAACTACAAAACTCATGGTGATAAAAAGAAACATAACAAAAACAGTACAAACACTGGAATCACCAATCAAGAGGTTATCATTAAAACGTGTCTATGCTGAAACTGTAAGCATAGTTGAAAGTTTGGAAAAGAGCCAAGTTCTCAAACGACTCGTCAACGAACCAATATCAATACAATCATTCAGAGACAGGGCTGGCAAATTAATAAGAATAATTGTAGAAGGAATAACATTAACAGAACCATACGTCAAGTATCAGACCATAAAAAGAAGGGTGGCAGAAATTGTAAACACCGCAGAATTGCCAATCAAGAGGTTATCAATAAAACGTGTCTATTCTGAATTAAATAATGTTGCCGAAAGCATCAGAAAACAATTCGTTTTGTTAAAGTTGATTAACGAAAGCGAGTCAATACAAACATTCAGAAACAGGTTTGGAGTATTTGTCAGGGTTATAAACGAATCATTAAACATAATACATTCACAAATTAACCGTAGTGTATTAAAGAGAATAATTACAGAAGCAGAAAACGTAATTGATTTGTTCAAATACTACTTCGTATTAGTCAAGGTTGTAATAGAAGCAGTATATCTGGCAGATAACAGAGTTCGTTCCATGAGGTTATTTAGAATGGTTACTGAGTCTGTTTCAGTTCAAACGTTCAAAAAGAAACTAGAAACTATACGAAGAATTATTAATGAGGGATTAAACATCAATGAATTATTTAGAAGCAGATGGTCAAGAGCGTTTAGCGAGTCGGTAGCAGTTCAGTCCTCAATTTCGCAAATAAAGAAAATATTCAGAATAGTTACTGAGTCATTGTCAGTCCAGTCATTTAGAACCAGTGCGCAGAAACTATTGAAGATAATAAGCGAAAGTGTTAATATAACAGACTCATTCCTCAAATTGTTACTTTCTGTCGTAGATGTGTTCGCTAAGAAGATTAAATTCAATACAAGGAAGCACTCGATTAAAACACACGCTACAAAGAAAAAAACTAAACTTTATAAAGACGATGAGAATATAAAGGGTGAAAGCGAATGAGCATGAATCTTACAGGCAGGGCGGTTGAATTTAGAGTCAAAGCTGGTGCTAGGTCTACCATCGAATTAGAGATTCAAAATGATGATGGAACTGCAAAAAACTTGACAAACACGACCAATTTTGCAACTGGCAAGTGGAAGGTTTGGAAACCAGATGGCACATTGCTTATAAATGGTGACATAGTGTTTTATAACAGGGCGAATGGGACAGTTACATATACTTTGAGTTCTGACGATACACTGCTGTCAAAAGCTGGAGTGTGGGAAGGTGAGGTAGAAATTAAAGATACCGCTGGAAACATGACAGAACAAACACAAACTTTTAATTTCATAATTGAGGAATCATACTAATGACAGAAATCATATTTGTAGCATCGGGCGTGTGTGCTATTTGCGGTCACTCGCAAGAGGCTCACGAAGGAAATCAGGGTTGCACTGCACCGTCACGGGAAGATCCAACTCAGCCTTGTTCATGCACTAACATAGGAAGCTACTAGTTATAGTCTCGTTCACTGGCAACGGTTATCCAGTTTTTCAGGCGTTGTAGCATACTTGGTTGTATTTCTCTGACACCAGCTTTTGCTCTCGCTCTTTCTATATCAGCTTCCGTAAGATGTTCTTTCATAACTCCATAGTTAGCCGACATGATGTTATTCTCATTTTTATCGTGGGGTAGCCCAAAAACACCATGACCAAACTCATGCCGTAAAACCTGATCCAAATCCCATGTTTTTCCTTTAACCTTTGTTTTAACATCGTATCTGATAGGATCAATTTTACTCATGTTAATTCCCTTGCCATGATTTGTCCAATAGAATCTCGTATTAACGATACACTTTCCGCTATTTGTACCGCCCACGGGGTAATACATATATGCGAGGGTGTTAGAATTTAAAATCGGGTCTTCGTATTCAGATTTAAATTCCACGCTTATTCTGCCGTCTTTTGGAACTTTTTTAAATTTAATCGGAACGAAAAAAGCCCATTCCCCCAATGCGAATTTCACAGCCCTATCGACTGCACGTTCAGATATTTCACCGTCTCTGTTTGTGATCGAAAAAGTTAAAATGCCTTCCTTTGATGGCTTTAAAAAGCCGAATTTTTTATCGGCTTCTATTTGATTTTGTCCGTCTACTGTTACAGAACTATACTCTACTTTGCCGTTATAAGAAGCTAATGCCCTACAAATCATTTCCATAACGTTTATATTAGAGGTGGCTTATTATACTTTATGTTAAAGTTAGAAGATATAGAAAACGAAGTTTATTTTGCTTTTCGTAAGTCGCAAGTAGAAGCAATGAAAACTCAAAGGCTTGGCGTAATCCATGTGTCGGATATTATTAAACCGTGCATGAGAAATGTAATTTATAAAAAAACTCTGCCCGATACAGGAATGTCTACAGAGGACTTTAAATCGCTTTATTTTGGACAAATAGTTCATTCTAATTCAATGCTTGCCAAGCCAGAATATCATGAGATGTTTTTGGCTTATAACTATGTAAAGGACGAACCTCTCACAAAAACAGAAGCACTCGCAATACCAATAGAAGATCCAGAACACTTGAACATAATATACGGAAGCATAGATGACTTGCTTGAAATTGACGGTAAATTTGTTATCTGCGATAAAAAAACTACTGGCTCTATTGACTATTTCCAAAGAGCAACGGCAAAACCAAGCGAATCACATGTGGATCAACTTAACAGATATAGAGTGTTGCTTAAAAAATGCTATGATATAGATGCAGAGTTTGGCTGTGTCATGTACATTAGTAACAGCGTAGACAAAGAAAAACGAGACCAACCAGTACCAATATCTTTTAAATTAAAACCCATCGAAGAAACATTAACAGACATGGTAGAAAAGGCAAGAATAATCAAGAAATCCATGACTGATTGTACTTTGCCAGAAAGAACCAAGTGTTTTTTATGTGATGGAATGTGTCCATACGCATCAATGTGTTTTGGCGACAACCGTAAAAAATGGAAAGAATAAATTATTTATCTCCAGAATGTTATCAACACGACCATGCAAAATGTCCCATAACCAGAAGTGGGATTAAATGTACTTGTTTATGTCATAAAATAATTGGTGCTGGTTAAAGTCCAAAAAAACCCAATCGTGACTGGCTATGAAAATATACTTTAACGCAAACAACAAAGCCCACATGGAATCATTAAAAGCATGTAAGGTTAAAAACGTAGTTCTTTCATTCAAATACTCATATGCGAATATAAGTAAGTTTAGAGACAGGTTTGATAAAATATTCGTTGTGGCTGGGACTGGCACAAACCCAGAAAGGTATCATGACCTTCTTAAAAAACACAGAAACATGTACGATCATGCAATACAATACGATGTGCTTTACAACATGAATGAAACATTAAAACACTATCAGAAAGAAAAAGAAATGGGAATAGATTGGACTATACCAGTTTTACAAGAAAACTATCTTAATCATATATCACAGCTAAGACCAGAACCAAACACATATGTCTGTTTGGGTGAAATTCATGGCAGGGAAGAAACCGAAGATCAGATTAGAAAGTTACCAGCCAACCTAAAATATCATGGCTTGGCCAAGGGCAGGTTTCTTACAAGAACCAAGGCGTTTGAATCACTAGACACATCGGGTTGGATCTCAGCAGCCATGACAAAGAAATGTGAAGTCTGGCACAATAATTCAACCAATTTTATGTTTTTTGGAGAAAAGGGAAAATCAATGATCCCCATGCTTAATCATGCGTGTGAAATTCACAAAGAATTCTTAGAGCTAATTAACTTGCGAAAACAGGACTTGTTAGACGCAAAATATGACGCCTTATTAAAAGCCCCATTTGCCCTGCTTTATATGCCCATGTGCCGCCAGCTAAACATTTTAGAACAAAATTTTAATATTTAAATACTATTGTTTTCTTTACTGTTATATATGACAGACGACCTCTTCAAAATAAAGCCATTAGACGAACATGCTTCAAAAGTTGTTGTTGATGGCAGAAAAACTGTTTCGCCCTTCAACTCTATCAAACACCTTAAAGCGGCCAACATACCAGCACTGTGTGATCAGTGTGTTTATCGTTCTGTAGATTCGGGTGGGAACGGCAAATGTCCCAAGTATGAAGCTGGCGCAATCTGTGCGATAAGAAAAGACTTCATAGCTTTAATTAATGAACTTGATACAAGGAATCCAGAACATGTTAAAACAATGCTTGATATGCTAGCAAAACTTTCGTTTGAAAACGTATTAATGGCTTTAACAGAATCCAAATTTGATGGCAATATTCCAGACAGAAACACCAAGTCGGAAATTAATACCTTGCTTAAAATCATCCAGACCATAGGCGAAATAAGCAACAAGATAGTGGTGAGCGAGGAACAAAGGTTCAACAAACAAGGCGACATAGAGTCTATTTTCAGACAAATAAAAGCACAAAAAACAAGTGATTAAATGCCTCAACCATCTAAACAAATAATAGAAGAACGTCAGAAATTCATGCAAAGCATAGTCGATTGCGTAAACACACCAAGTACCTTTAGTGAAATTTTTCTGGGTCATAAACTATTTGATTATAATAAAAAATATGTAAATTGTCGAGAAAGATTCATAGTCTATCGTAGTGGAAGGCAGGTAGGGAAAACAATGTCAACTGCCGTCAAAGCCATTCATTTTGCGTTTTTTGCACCGTTGCTTTCTGATACCGTTAAAAACGAATGTGTCATAGTAATAGCCGCACCAACTCAAAATCAGGCAAGCATCATGTTTGACAGGATTAGAACCTTGGTTCTTAAAAATGATTTTCTAGCTGGATTTGTCATTAGAAATACGCAGACGGAACTATGGTTAAATTTTTTAGATAATACTGGTATATCAAAAATAATTACTAGGGCGACAGGCGAAACGGGTACTGGGCTTAGGGGTTATTCTCCCCATGTAATTATTGCAGACGAGTGTTCGTTTATTAAAACCGATATTCTTCGAGCATTTTTACCGTCAGGTATGGCAACACAGGCTAAGGTATGGTTGACATCAACCCCATTTTCAAAAGCTGGTTATTTTTATGAAGCATGTCAAAACGCCAAACCAAAAAACCCAGAAGGAATGTGGATAGAATTCCACGTTAAATCAACTGAGAACCCACTGGTTCAACAAGATCCCACGTTTATCGAAGAAATAAAAAGATTAACAAAAGAAGAATATACTCAAGAAGTTGACGGTGAATTCTTGGATATAGGTGATGCGTTAATTCCAAACAGTTTAATTACAGAAGCAATATCAGACGGTAACCCAAGAGGTAATGTCAGACATTATTTGGGGGTTGATGTAGCCAGAACTGGAAGAGACGAAACTGTTTTCACCATAGTAAAAGTAGACGAAGATGACTGTGTATATGTTGAACATATAGAATCTGAAAGCCAATCAAACGTGGTGCAGGTGGCAGGCAGAATAGAGGACTTGGTTAGAGATTATAGAATAGAAACAGTTTACGTTGACGAAACTGGATTGGGCGGTGGACTTGTTGATCTTTGCAGAGAGAGGCGTGTTTCTGTCAGGGGCGTCATGTTTTCTTTACAGGAAAAGGCCGACATGTATAAAAATCTGAGACTGTTGTTTGAGAACCACAAGATCAAACTAAAACAAATAAACAAACTAGTATATCAGTTATCGTATTTGCGAAGAGAATATACAGAAACAGGCATAATGAAGATAAAATCTGATGAACACGATGACTATCCTGACTCTTTGGTTTTAGCGTGTAGATCCGTTTCAGCAGGCGGTGGCTGGTATGTGGTAGAAGTCGGCAAAGAGCTACGCAAAGCATTGTTTGGTTAAATATAAATAGTATGAGGTTGTCTTTTATATATGCCTGTGAAAACCGATAGTAAAAAACTTAGAATAACTGATATTAAAGAGGAAACAGACATAAAAGAGGAATTAAAAAAAGACGAAAAAACTTTCAGGGATAAAGACGGTACAGGATATGGTGATTTACAAAGTACCAACATTACACCTAATTTGGTTACAAACGACCCAGAGACTTTTGTCGGTAAACCAGCACCATCTGTAACGAAAAAAACTTATATACAACCACAATATATGAAGAGTATGGTTGTAGATCAAAATAAACTCACCCAAACGAGAGTTGGAGATTATATTGATTATTATGAAAATGGTATAGCAGACAAGGGAGTAGTAGCCAAAATGGGTGGATCCTTTATTACCATTTTTAAGGAAGACGGAACTTTTCATAACATACACATTAACGATACTTTCTTTATCAAGGATATTCTTATAAACAAAACTTGGAACGATATGTCTATGGAAGAAAAAACAGAACAACTAATAAAAATTAAAGCATACTCGCCTAGATACTTGTCTAAGACTTGGGAAGAATTACCACAGGAGCTTAGAGATGTTATGAAAGATGCACTTGATAATAAAGAGACCGATGGAAAAATTGTGACAGGCTCAAAGCTGAGCGACAGACTCGGAGATGCTGCTACTAACCCAATCGAAAATCCAAAGATTTCTTTAAACTATGGTGACAAAACACCACCATCAGGAAAAGTGAGAGATAAATTTCCATCCGATGTTCGTGATAGTGACCAAACTTTCCAAGATCAATCAACAGATGCAAGAATAAAGGAAATCCATCGAGATGTTTTGAGAGCCGCAATTAATAACGAACCGACTGGAAAAGTGAAATCAGATGTTTTGAAAGACGCACTTGATAACAAACCGACTGGAAAAATTTGGACAAGAGCAAACTGGAACGACTTTCTCCAGCGCACCATCCACGGAGGAGATGACGCTCCTGTTAACCCAATCGGTAATCCAAATTTTTCTTTAAACCGCCGAGACAAAAAACCACCAAAAGGAAAAGAGAGAGATAAATTTCCACCCAAGGTTCATAATACCCAAACTTTCCAAGAACAATCATCAGATGCAAGATCTAGTGCAAAAGATGCAAATGACCACTGGAGCCACGAGCTGAAATCAGATGTTTTGAAAGACGCACTTGATAACAAACCGACTGGAAAAATTATGGCAGGCAAAAAGTGGATCAATAGACTCATAAACGAGGATAACCCAATCGGTAATCCAAATTTTCATTTAAACATTGGAGACAAAAAAACTGGCGCAAAAAATTCACCAGTACGAGGCAAAAACAGAACTACAGGAATTATTGGTACATTTCCACCCAATGTTCATGATGACCAAACTTTCCAAGAACAATCAACAAATGCAAGATTTAGAGGAGCCTATCCAATACACGGATACAAGCCACCAAAAGGAAAAGTGGGAGATAGCACTCTAAAGTCAGATCAGGAAAAAGGTGTATATGGAACTGTGGGTGGAAACTCAAACGTAGGAGTTTCAACCGACACACCGTTTGATGCTGACAAAGATTATGAGGGTGCAAGCCACAGGGACTATAATGAACAATTTAAACACGAGGAAAAGAAACCAGAAACAAGTAAAACTGGTCATAAAAAAACAAAATCTGGTGAGTTTGTTTATACCGACAATCCAAACAAATACAAAATACCAGTCCACAAATCAAAAGGTTGGGGGATGAGGTATGGCGTAAAATATATAAACGAAGAGGATGATGATTAAGCGTGGCTAGACAGAAAAGCGGTGGCTATTTAACTGATGAGGAAATTAAAAGACGAAATGAAGCAAGTGCTGCAATTTTTAGGAAAGTACGCGAGATGGTCAGATATGGGGCAGACCTAAGTCGTGCAAGAATTAATGTTGCCGATCCCGAAAAAGGTACATCGATTACTACAAGGAGAACAAAAACTCCCACGGGCGAAAAAGAATCCCCATCAAAGAAACAATCTAAAAATATTAAAGAACTTAAACAACAGACTGGAATAGGCACAATACATACACCTGCTGTGCATCTTCCGCGTGAAAGACAAGCAGCAATAGAACGTGCAAAAAAACGAGCAGCGAAACTAAACGCTAAAGAAAGAGAGAAAAAGGAAGCAAAACTGCCTAACTACAAGGTGGTAGGAGGCCTAAGCGGAAATACCACTGGCTCTTCGGTTAAACAACCACAGGTAGGAAGATACCAAGATCCTAGTACAAGACCACCAAAGAAAGAGCTTACAAACGCAACCACATTTGGTGCAGAGCCACAAAAGAAGACACCGAAAAAGACCGAAGAACCTAAAGAGTTCGGAAGCAGATTTGATGCTAAAGGAAAAAGGATTAGTGCTAAGAAAACAAAAGCAATCCCCTCATTAGATAATCTTCAAGGTTACATTAATGGACTGCTCTTTGCTATCAAACAAGGATTTGGAGAAGAGGCAACACAGGCAAGAGCACGAAGTGGCACTAATACAAAAATCAGACAGACAGATCAAGAAGGAAGCATAAGAAAAAAGCCAAAAGAAGTTAAAACGGGTCAAAGATTTAATTATCAGAATAGAATAGGAGATGCGGCAATACTGCAAAGTGCAAATTTAAACACAACGTTTAATGGTTTGCTTGATGCTTTCCAGTTAAAATATAAGAAACAACAAGATCCTGTAAACACCCCAGCAAAGCAAGAAGAGTAACCTTTAAATATTAGGAATAAATACTTTTTGTGTGAGAAATCAAGAACAAAAGAAATGTATAAACTGTGGCATGTCTCTGCCTTGGCGTTATAAAGGAAGAGAAAAAATCTATTGTTCTGAATTATGCAGAAAAAGTTATAGGAAAGAAGAATAGTTTTAAATTGTGCGAATATACATAGATGGGGGAACGAGGCACTCTAACATCTGTATGGTTGACGGTGATTTTTTAATAATAAAACACAGAGGCGGCAAACCAACAAACAACGAACTTGAATACTTGGCCTTACTATACGCACTTGGTTATATTCGTGAAAAATACAGAGATGCCGATGTAGAAATTTATTCCGATTCCATGCTAGTTGTTAAACAAATGAACGGTAACTGGCGCGTCACAACAAATTCGCTTGAACCGCTTTACGAAAAATGCCAATCTCTGTTAACAAACAAAATAAAAATAAAGTGGATTTCCAGAAAATTTAATTTGGCTGGACATGTTCTTGAGAAACAATAGCGTTTGATTTTCTTGGATATGTGTTATGTGGCACTTTAGCTTCTTCTCGCATGTGTTCTTTATACGCAGCTAAAATTTTGTGGAACACGGCAGAGTCACTTTCATACATGTCACCGTGTTTGGTTTTTTTTACAAACTTGGCAAACTTTCTAAATTCTTCTTTATCGTCCCACGTTATGCAAATTGTAGTGTGCGAGTTTCCTATTTTTCTTTTTGCCATACCTCTATTCCTTTTACTAATATATAAATCTTTTTATATATCAGAAAGATTTATAAAAGGGTAAGTATATTATAAAACAATGGGTTCTAAAATCAAGGCAAAGTTTGACGGACGCTGTAAAATTTGTGGGGAAATCTGGGACATAGGCGATGATCTTTTTTATCAAAAAGATCCTAAAGCAATATGTTCAAACGAACAATGTTTTACTAAGCAGGGTGGGACGGTCAGGGAGTTTGTTGTAAGGAAAGACGATGTTATTATAACCAAATTACCTGAGATTGATGTAAGCGACTCTGTTAAACAGGTGGCCGAAACTCTGCAACAATACATAGTCGTTGCACATCATTTGACCAAATCAATGTATCCCGAACTAGATGTTAACACACATACATTTGGTCAGATACGTTCAAAGATAGTAGATCAGTTGCTTTATTGTACAGACATACAAAAGCAATAGTTTTCTTTTTTTTAATAACACTCTAAGTTATTTTATTAAAAAGTCTTCTGAAGATAAAAGACCTAATCATTGATACTGACGTATATACACAGGTTATTACAAACGATGCGAATAAAATTTGTTCATGAAGACTTGTAACAAAATAAGGAAGAATAGACGCATTTAGTATAAATGAGATAACCGCTCCACTCCCAACGTTTATGATTGTTTCAAGAGCAGAGTGTTTAGATTTCTGTGATAATTAAAACTCCCTCATGTTCTGTGCAATAAACGTACGAAGTGTGTTGTTTTTTTTCTACGTTTTGCCCACATATTATACAAAATTGATTTTTCATGTTAAAAAAATTAAAGGATGTCGAACTCATCATCCCAACCAGCTCCTCGCCAGTAGGTATCATAAGCCCGAATTTTCAGTTTTGCTTTGCCTTTGATTGATCTGTCTTTTCTTTTCAGAATAATATCCACGGTGTTATCACCTGCTTCTGTTTGAAAAGCTATTATGGGCGATCCGTTCTGATAAACCGCGCCACTTAAAAAGTGTGCGCCATCTACTCGGACACTCAAGATTGATCCCTCTTTGGCCGCATTTCCGTTTTTGCCTTTTAAAAAGGATGCTGAATACTTCATTAGCTATCAATAAATAAAACCTTATTTAAACCTTTTGTATGTTTCTAAAAAAAGCGTTAGTATTTATAACAGCCGCAATTTTGTTTTGGATATTGAACGATGTAATGACAAACAGCGAAGTAGACTTGCCGATCAACAACCAACTAACTTCCAAAGACTCCGAAACAAGACATGACTGGGGTTGGTCAAACAGCCACTGTTTAAAAAAATTTTATGTAAAAGAGACGAACGTTCTTATTCTAGTGCCCAGTTGTGAGTTTTAGCAAAGGTTTAAATTAGAGATTCTTTATTATGTAACCAATGAATGTAAGTGATGTGCTAGACATTGAATCTTCTTTTGGTAATTCAACACCACTAAAAGCTGGAGACCACATTGTCATACAAAGTTTTAAGGTAAAACATGTAGAGAATGTAGGAGCAGATGTCGCAGAAATAAAAACTACAGAGGGACTCAGACATAGTTTTGGTAAAACCATAATTGGTCAAGCCAAGTCTCAGTATTGGCTCGATGTAGTAAAAAAATGTGTTGCCAAAGACGCAAGTGACGGACTTGATTGTTGGGTTGTCGAAAAGGAAGCAGAGAAAACTGGCAGATTAATGCTGAGTCTTTCCATGTTTCCTCCAAAACAACACTAACTTTTTTTTCTTGTTCAACAAGCATGTTGAACATATGCTTTTTTTTATATACTAGTCAGTCACAATAAAACTTTTTATACTTATATATCGTAATACTATCATGGCACAAATACCTGCCTTAATTCCAAAAGAAGTGGAAATACAACGACTAAAGAAAATTTGGTTGATTGTAATTGCAATGGGATCTACCGCAGCTTCGGTTGAAGTAGACAACTTTGTAGACGGATCACTTCATCAAACATCTATCAGGGACTCCGCATTCACACCTGCACACTGGTGGCTCTACTCACACTTTGTGGCACTGCCACTAGGTTGGGGTTCAGTTGCGATCTATGATCGCAGAGTACCAATACTTAGAGGTGCTGGAAACTCTATGAACACTGGATTGAAAATGACCATACTGGGTTATCTTGCAACCATGTTCACAATCGGGGTCAATGAAATGTGGCACTTCTGGTTCGTAGAGGAAATCTTCGCAGTTCCAAACCACTGGATGTTTAACATGGGAGTAGTCGTAGCTTTCATAGGAGCTCTGGCATATGTCGTAAGAGTATATGCCAGACTGGTAGAACTTGGTGCAGAAACCCCAAGCGAAAACCCATACGTTGCAGAAATGTATAAGATGGCTCTAGAAGGAAAGCTGTATTCAAGGGCTATTCCATAACCTCTTTTTTTAAAATGAAAGACAACATACAAACATGTGACAAGTGTAATTTTAAAATGAAACGACTTACAGCATGTCATTTGATTTGCCCTAACTGTGGCTCTCATCTTGATTGTTCCGACAAAGGTACCGTATGGTAAGTTTATATTACCCCTAACCTATGATAATGTAATGAGTAGTTCAGAAGGCAAAACTTGTAACAGATGTAATAAGAAAGGATTGAGTTGGGATAAAGAGTTTTATAAAAAGACAGGCAAGTGGAAACTAGAAAACCACAAAAGAGCCGATGGCAAATGGTGTAATAAGCCACCAGAAATAATGATGATCAAAACCAGAAATGAGTGTCAGCTCTGCCCTTATTGTGAAGGTTCCTCGTTCGGCTTAATAAGAAGCGCAGATCCAGAGGACTTGAAAAGACACATTCAAACCAATCACAAAGACGGATTGATAAAGACCGATCTGGATTACAAGATGCAGGGTGGAATGCCACGATTTTATGTTAAATTCTGGTCAAATGATTTTCATTATCAACGCTATAAACATGGATAAAGTTTATTTAGGTGATTTTATTTACTAAAGTATGATAGATAATAAAAAAGTTGATACTGCATTTGAAAAAATAGACGATGTTATGGTAAATGTTTTTAATAGTGAGGATTTGACATTTGAAGAAATAGCTTTAGTCTTTTGGCGATTAAGACAAAAAATTAAACAACAAGAATTAATGGCATATACCATGTATTTATCTAATGAACAAGCTGATGAACAAAGATCAAAAGAACAAACCGAGAATCAGAAAACAAGCCGTGATGATATTTATAGATAGGGCATGCCACAAGCACAACCTTTAATAACAATCACACCAAAAGCAGCGGAGAAAATTGCCGAGTTTATAAAAGAAGAAACAGACAAGCCAGAATACTTGAGAGTGTATATTCATGGTGGTGGGTGTTCGGGTTTTTCCTATGGAATTGGTTTTGAAAAAAATCGAGAAGAGGACGACATTGTTATTGAAGAACGGGGAGTCAAGCTCCTAGTTGACACCTATTCACAAGAACACCTCAAGGGCGCAAACATTGACTATATAGAGTCTCTATCGGGATCAGGATTTAAAATTAACAATCCGAACGTTACAAAACTTTGTGCATGTGGACACTCTTTCAGTACAAAATAAATACTGATTTTAAAAATGAATAAAGGTTTATATTACCCACCACCTACTAACTAAACAATGTTCTGCATAAGAAAAACAATAGAGCTTACAAAGAAAGATCAAGTTATACATTTAAGGCCTATTGGTGACATTCATCTTGGAAATCTTGGATGTGATATAGAAAAATATCAGAAAAACATAGATTTCTTAGCCAAGAATGACGATTACATTGTTATTGGAATGGGAGACTATATAGATAATGTAATGGCATATGCAAATGGCAGCATAGATAAAAGATGGAACCCAGAAACAGTGGACAGGAAAATGTTAACTACTGAGGAACAGACTCATGCGTTTTTAGAATCTTGGAAACCGATAGCAAAAAAAACACTGGGGTTACACGCAGGTAATCATGAGTGGAAAACTATTAACCAAAGAAGATTCATTGTTGATTTTTGTAACCCGTTAGACCTGCCATATTTAGGTCGCTTGGCATACACAAGCTTAACATTTACTTACAAGAATCAAGAAATAAGAAACTATCTCATACTTTCAATGCACGGTGGGTATTCTGGCATACAGGCAGGGGGAGCTGTAAACAGAATGAAAGCAATCACTGGTGATTTTGATGGTGATGTAATCCTTATGGGACACAACCACGATACTTGGGTTAGGCCGATTTTACGAATAGGCTATGACAGAAAACACAATATGCCCGTAGAAAAAAAAGTTCTCATGGGTAATACTGGGACATTCCTACGAGGCTACGAAAAGGGAGTCGATTCATATGTCGAAATAAATCCAAAAGAGGCAAAGAGGGTTGGCACAATTACAATAACATTCGATCCGTACAAAGGAGACCTGTTCGGACATGACTAGATATATAGGAAAACCGCTTGAAGCAGAAAACGAAAAACAAATCATAAAATCTTTCCAAGAAAAACCTTCTCCAGAAAAAACCACTAGATACAAAATTTGGAAAACCATTAAAACTTTTAAGGACGGTCAGACAGCAAAGGAAATTGAGACCAAGATTGGCAAGACTGTTGCTTCTAGAACGTTTCTAAGATTGCTTGAAGAACTTACAATAGCAAAACAGGTCACCAGAAAAAAGTGCCGCTGTGGTTGTGCCTTTATTTACTATCCTTAATTTTTTATATTTCTTTTTATATTTCTTTTACAGTATAGTTTAAATAAAAGATTAAAGTAAAGGAAATTCCATGTTTATAGAATTACACATAGATGGTCTAGAAACACCACAAATAATTCCTATTGAGAAAGCTTCTTCTGTTGCTCAACAGTTAGAAAAACGAGGAAAGAATTTTCGATTGGGAAAAACCCACTATTAATTTTTTCATAACGTTTATATTATGCCCATGTTAACTAATTACAATGAATTTTAATGCTGGAATAAAATCAATATCTATCAGTTCTCATGCTAAAAAGGTTTTTCAAGAATTAGATGCAATAAGACCAAAACACATTTCTTTTAGTTTAATGCTAGCCATTGCAGCAGATGAATATATCAAGAATCATAACAGAGGTTTGGTTAAACTTGATGATTTTTCAACAGAGTGTGTGAATGCCAGAATACCTCACATAATGGCTGAAATTGGCGATTGGGTTAATTATGTTTCTTCAATAAGCTTGGATGATTTGAAATCTTTGGGAGAAAGAATACTCCAACTACAAAACGTAATGGATAAGAGGAATGAGTTTATACACTGACTCTGCCATTGTAGATAATTTCTACAATAACAATGGTACTGGTATATTTCAAAGTAGGAAATACGGCGAACTAATTTCTAAACTCACGCCTAATAGTTCGTTTACTTTAAACATAATGCGTGATGGCATTTATCAATTTTTTACCATGAAACGTGAGGCGTTTAAGGACGTGATAAAAGAGGCCTTGTTTAGGTTTTTAGAGGATCAATATGGGTCTAAAGCAAATGTCAGGTTTGAATTTAGGAATATAGGAGTCAATTTTGTTATAGACGATGTTGAAAAAATTCACAACCTTAATGCAAGAGACCATGAACGTGCGCTGGTTACATTCGATTGCGAAGTGATTGCAACAGAAAAACAGAAAACATATATAAAGAAATGTGATGCCATGTGTCCTCTTTGCTATCTAACCTATAAAGTAAAATGTGACTATGACAGGAATTTAGCAGATATGTATTGTACTAACATTAAATGCAAGAAAACCAAATTGGTAATAAACAAGAACTCTAATTTAGTAACAGATAATATCCAGTTTATTTATTTACAAGAGCTGCTTTCAGATGCAAAAAACAACACTCCCATAATACTTAGGGGGGTTGTTTTGGATCAACTGGCAGGGTCGGTTTATGTAGGCCAAAAAAAGAGAATAACTGGCATGTATAAGTCAATTATTAACTTAGAAAAATCTAACGTGAATGAGATTATTATTGAGGTAATGGCGGTAGAAGACTTGGAGAAAAAACAAGAAAACTGTTTGACCAAAGAAGAATTAACCATGTTACAAAACGAAGCAAAGAAAGAGGGGTTTACTGACAAAATTATTGATAGTTTTGCTCCACTCATAATAGGATATAATGATATTAAATTCTCTATACTCTTAATGCTTGCAGGTGGGTTTTCAAAAGTTAAACGCAGCGACATTAACGTACTGCTTGTAGGTGACCCCTCGCTAGCAAAATCAGAATTATTAAAAGAGGCCTCAAAAATATCTTACAAATCAATTTATACATCTGGTAAAGGTGCAAGTGCGGCTGGTCTAACAATAGGTTTAGTCAAAATGGATAACGGTACAACTGTTGCTCAAGCTGGAGTAATGGCTTTATGCAATGATGGTAATGCCTGTATAGATGAGTTTGACAAAATGAATCCTAATGACCGAAGCTCCATGCACGAAGCAATGGAACAACAGACGGTCTCTATTGCTAAGGCTGGATTTAAAATGACTCTGCCTGCCAAAACAAGCATACTTGCAGCGGCCAACCCGAAATATGGCAAGTATGATATGACTTCATCACTAACTGATAATATAGACATACCAGTTCCATTACTATCTAGGTTTGATTTAATCTGGTTGCTCAGAGATGTTGTTGATATTACCGAAGACAGTAAAAAGGCAGAACATGTTTTGAATACTTTTTCAGGTGACGAGTTGGCAGACAAAATATTTCTTAATAGACAACAGCTTTCATCATACTTGTCTCTTGTTAAAGAAATTAAACCCATAATTTCAGACGAGGCAAAAGCAAAACTAGCACAAATATATCAAAACATGCGTTCATTATCAACGACAAACGATGCGTTGGCGGTGGGTGTCAGGCAATTAGAAGCACTTGCGAGACTCTCTACAGCACATGCCAAGCTTTTATTTAAAAAACAAGTCGAAATAAGCGATGTAGAAGTTGTAGAAAGATTATTAAAGAAGATGTATGAATCATTAGGTATAAAAATGGACAAAGGATTTACACAGACCGTGCTCTTGATAGGAAGGAAACAGACCAAAGAACATATAGCTAATAGAATTTGGAAAGATTGTGAGGACTCTAACAAATCTGTCAAGTATGATACATTTATTAAAAAATTAGTCGAGGCAGGTTTTGAAGAGGGTTCAGCAAAAACTTTATTTGCTCAGTGGGAGCTAAGATGTCTTATAAAATTAATGGGTGATGGGAAATATCGGAAAACATAAAAACCACAGCTAGCCTTGATTTAGAGGTCGACCAGCTAGATGGCGTAGGTCAGGTTACTAAAAAGAAATTAGAGTCCTTTGGCATAAAGAATATTATTGATATTTGCATTAGGGGTGCAAAGGAAATTCAAGAGATAACGGGAGTGGAAAAATCAAAGGCTAGTTCTTGGGTTTTTAATTCGCAAAAACTCTTAGAGGAAAACAACATGATTAGGAAATCAGATATGAGTGTTACAGAACTCATGGTTTACCATAACAACCAAGACAGGCTACAAACCAAGTGTAAAGAGGTTGACGATTTGTTTGGCGGTGGACTCATACCCGAATGTGTTTACGAAGTATATGGTGAATTCGGATGCGGTAAAACACAGTTCTGTTTATCTCTGGCGGCAGAGGTTTTGGCTAAAAATCAAGCAGTTATTTGGATAGATTGTGAAGATACGTTTAGGCCTAACAGATTAACAGAGATTCTCTTCGCAAGAGAACTAATAACAGAGGACGCACTTAACGACAAGTTAAATCTTATAAAATATTTTTACACTCCTAACTCGGAACAGTTAATGGGCACGGTAGATTCGCTTTCAGACACAATGTTAAAAATAAAACCCAGACTTGTTATTCTGGACGGAGCCATAGGGCAATTTCGTGAAGAATATTTAGGCAGGGGTACTCTTGCAGAAAGACAAAATCAATTAGCAAGACTAATGACACATATTAAAAACATTTCATTTTACTTCCGCTGTACTGTAATTTTTACTAACCAAGTACAATCAGATCCAGCTATAATGTTTGGTGATCCAATAAAGCCCATAGGTGGAAACATAGTCGCCCATGCCAGCACATATAGAGTTTATTTTAAAAAATCGGGCAAAAAAAGAATAGCAAGAATGGTCGATAGTCCAGAGCATGAACAAAAGGATGCTTCGTATTCTTTAACAACAAAGGGAATAGAAGATGTCGAAGATCAATAAGTGTCCCCAGTGTAGTAAAAAAATAGAAAGGGGCAAAATATTTTGCTCACTTAGTTGTTATAATTTGTTCTTCATGAGTTCTACTCCGACATGAATCCAAGAGCTCGAATGCGAGCCTCAAATAGGAAAGCCGTACTCTGGTTATTAAAAAACGAATATGACGAAATATGGTTAAAACCCCACATAAGGCGAGCTGATTTAGTTTATACTCGTGGCGAGTGGTATAGAGCATTAGACCTTTGGAATCTTTTTGACGGCATATGCTTTGATGAAAAAAACAACATAGTTTTTCTTCAGATTAAAACTAATTCGTGGGCAAAGGCAAAACCTTTAGAGAACTTTGTCAAAACTCACCAGAATGTTAAAATAATCTCAATTAATGTTAAAGGCGAAAAAAATAAGTGGGTTGTTTATTTTCGCGAATATAAATAATGTTTAAATTTAAGAGCAGAGTAGTGAAATAATGTACAAGGACAAAAACAATAACCTGATTGGAAGGGGCGAAGATGTTGCGGTGGAACTATTAACAAAACTATTTCCAAATTTTGAAATAAAAAGACAGGTAAAGTTCAAATCTTTGCTCAATGGCGAATGGCTCGATACGGTAACCGACAGGCAAGAAAAAGAGACGCTTGACATAGTTATATATGCTGAGCCAATAATCGTGGTTAGGGTGCAAGACCCAAGACACACTGGAAGAATTCTAGCCCAAAGAGACTTGGTTCAGAAAAAAACTTTAGAATGGAATGGTGTCAAGGTAATTGATTTATATCACTATGACTGTGTTAATATTATGAAGGATTTAAACAATGACGAATCTCTAAAAGAGCTAAAAGACGCTTTTAAACAAGCAGGTTTGACTATTTAACAGAAACTTTATTATGGAACTTCTCTTTTTAATCACATGGAAATTGTTTTTAGAACCAACGGTCATGAAAGGGGCATTTATTATCCAGAAACATGTCGAGCAATTATTCATCTTAATCATCACGAGTCTTTGGAAGATTTATATAAAACCTTACAACACGAGGCAATACACCATTCGCTAAACACTCTGAGCGTGGAATTAGATGATGATCAAGAAGAACGGGCTATTTTCTGCCTTGCTTGGGCAGAAGAAGTGTTAATTTAAAAAAACCCACTCTAATTTTCCTTTAAAAAAAACAGTTTTTTTTGTTTTTTGTTGTGTACAACTTTTAGAATTGTTTTAAAATATTTAAAGTTGCAAGTAATTAAAAAACTGCCTAGTGGTGTGAGCTTGCATACTCGGTTGAGAGGACTGGTGTGGCGAACCAGCTAGGCAATTTTTGTCGAGCTAATAACCTCTACTTCGATTAGGTAAAGTCTGCTATGGTTCTTCCCACATCGCTTTAGAAAGAAATAGTTCGTTCCGCATTGCGGTTAAAATTTCTTCCACATCTGCATTGCTGAGAGTTCTACATCTGTGTTTTCTAATGTGGTTTATAGTGTGCCAAAACTGCTGGTAAGTGTTTAAGTCGTTGCTGAGAGAACTCATACTCACATGGAGTATGAATTTATCTTTGTCTGAAAGCTCCATCTTTCCACCAGCCCTCGCCCAGTTTGCAATCGAAGCAGATTATATCTGCTTTATTTTCTCTTGCTTTTTGGATTTCGAGTTTACCAACTTCCTTCGAGCATTGAGAACACTCAGTCGCTTCTTCAGGCTTCTGCGTAAATTTAAGCCAAAGTGGTTCGTGCATATGAACTACTTGTCTTACAAGTTCTTCATCTGCAAGAGCCTGTATCTCTTTGAAGTTTAACCTGCTGCTATGAGACCACATAGACTGCATTCTTAACAAATGTTTACGAATTTTCTTTCGCTGTCTTTCGTTAAGAGCAATCTTCTTTGGCTCATATGTCGCCAGTTTCTTGAGATAATTTCTGTCTCGTTTTGCCTGTGCCCTTAGCTTCTTTTTGTTTTCGTTGTTCATGTTATTTCCACCTCCTATTGCTTCATTACATGAATGATTTCTTTTCGTAATGTATTAATCATAAACTGACTCACATCTTCCATAGTCTTACATACTATATATTTCTTTGCGCCAAACAAACCACGCATACTAGAATCATGATATAGAGTTTCACCAACGCCTATTATGGATATGTTCGGTGTGTTTAGTAAAGCACGTTTGTATGCCTTGATTACTTCTTTTAAAACCGTGTCCATTTTTAATCTAACGCCACGCCTTATATAGTTTGGATAGCCATCAGTTATGACAATCAACAGCTTCCTTTGCCCAGACATTTCTTTGAGTATATGCGAACCCATTTCTATACCAAAATGAGTTGGCGTATAACCGCCTACCTGCTGATCTAAATATTTGAGTTCATCAATGTTCTGAAACTTTTGTATGTTCATGTTGCCACTTGCATCAGAAGACCATGTTATACATTTAAGTTCTATTGTGTTATGTCCTTCTATGGATTTCCATAATGTTGAGACAAGTTGCTTGACCATAGGATTATGCAGACGCATACTGCCAGAACCATCAATGCTGACAACTATGGATAACCCATTAGACTTTGCATCATCAATAAAACACTGACCAAACCCATTTGCTTTCATATTGATATACTCACCAACATCTAATTCATAGCCATCATCAACCATAATGTCTTTACTTTTTTCTTTAAACATTCTGAGAAGCCTTTTCATTTCTTTTACTACACCTGCGTTTATTTTTGGTTCTATCGGAGCAGAATTTTTCTTGATTGGTTTGACTCTCACTTCGACTTTGTTGATGGGTACATCACCACCCTCCATTGCGATTTTTATACTGTTAAGTTTTTCATCGGCACTTTGTTTTAATTCTTCTAGCTTCTTCTCGTAGTTCGCTAGTTCTTCTTTCTCATATGGTTCTGCCGATACTATGTCAATTTGGTGCAAGCTTTCAATACGGTTTTTATCATCTATTTTTCTTGCAACATTGGATTGACAAGTTGCTTTCTGGAAATCTGAATGAACCTTGTCTCGTTTTTCCTCGGCCTTTTTTATTTCTTCGTAAGTGGCACGATGGGTTTCACCCTTCATAGACCTTACATTAGAAGATTCAAAAAGAAATTCTTCTTTAAGTTTTAAGGCGTTTTTTATTGTTTCGTCAAGATATGGTTTGATTTTGTTAAGCACTAGTATTGAAGCCATTACATCCTTGCCCTCTACATCATGAATGAGCTTTCCTACAAATCCATATTTAGAATTGGGGAGAAGGTCTTCTCTAAAGAACCTTTCAGCTAAGAGTGAAAAGGTCGGACTTTCTACAAACTCCAAGTCTTTGCCCAGCTTTTTGCGAACCCTGATAAAGTCCTTGAAGTTTCCTAGATATATCTTACCCCATAATGATTCTATTCGCTGATCCTCGATTACATTCAAAGCCTCATAATAAATTTTCTTAGCCAAGTCAGATTCTTTTTGTTCTGAATTATTCCACTTTAAAGCCCACTCATTGACAGTTCTGATTGCTCGTGGATCAAATGACTCAAAGAGTATGTGTGCTAACTCATGATTCATGGCAGTATTGCCATCTATACCTTTAATCTTTGGAAGTGATTTGGTTATATGAAATGAACTGTCTTGTTTTAAGAACGCACAGTTAATCCCCTTTCGGTAATCAATGGTTATTGGTTTGTTTACTATTCTGCTGATAATACCAGCTTTCTTCTTGTCGTAATCTTGTTCTGTCAAGTAATCATCTATGTTTACATCAGTAAGTTTTGGTAACTCGCCTCTCATTTTGTTTCTCCTAACCTTTGATTTATTATATCTTTCATTTTTTCTAAACAATCGCCCATGATTACACTCATCTTAATGTCACTCCAAATATTTCTGTTATTTGTTTCTTAATTAGTTCTCTCTGTGTTGGATCACTGAACTTTGAGAGAACCGCATTCTTCAAACTTCTTTCCAAAGGCTTAGTCAGCTCTGAGGCTGTCCACATTCTGTAACACTCTGTAAACTGTACCAAATCCCTTGGTGATAGTGAGTAGTCAACATCAGCGTTCAATCTGAGATTATGTATGTTCTGTGTCAAAGTAAGCATGGGTTCGATTACGGTGTCAGGAGGAATCTGCTCCCAATTAATTATCTTTTGAAGGTCTGCGTTGCTCGGATATTCCCAAACAGCACCAACAAACCTACTCCTTGCGGCTTCAGCCATTGTATTGACACCAGCATAGGTACTTGGGTTCATGGTCGCTATGACAGATAGTATACAACCTTTTTTCAGTCTGTAAACCGCTCCGTTTGCTACTATGGACTTTCTTTCGTCTGTCACTGAGTTAGTCGCAATCTGCATCTCATGTGTGAGTGCATTAAACTCATCAAAGTACAGCACACCTTTACCGAAGTGATTAGCAACTTCAAGTGCAGTGGGCAACACGCCTAGTTGGAAATAACTCCCAAACTCATTTATCTGTGGTCTGCCTATAAGGTCACCTATTCTAGTGCCCTCTGAACAGTTCATGGGTATCAAAGGAATGTTATGTTTGACACACAAGTTATGAACAAGCTGTGTCTTGCCCAATCCTTTATCGCCCTCGATCAGATAATTTTTGCCAGTTAATATCATGGCTTCAAGTTCGTCAGCTTCATCTGTTAGTTGGACATATTCTACTCCCCATTTGACAGGAAGATAGTTATCGAACTCTATTTCTGCCGTTGGTACTTTAAAAATTCGTTCCACGTTTGCAGTTTTGGTCGACTTTAACGACTCTATGTATTCTTGTTTTTCTTTTATGTTGTTCATTATTATTTATTTCACTATATATTCGCAAGGTCACGTCTTATTGCGTTCAGTTGGTTTAAAGTAGACTCAAAATCAACTTTTTCAATAATGAAATTTCCGCATTTATCACAGCGTACGAAATGAGAGTCACAGGTCAATAAGTGTATGGGCTTAGGATTTTGACATTCACACCTTGCTAATTTAAATTCCATATTTATCCTCTCTCTCTAATTTCTTTTGCAGTTTTTGCAAGATCGTTTGATAGATTTAGCATCATTTCTTTCATTATGGAAAGGTTTTCTTGTCCAGTATTTTCTACTTTGCCCATAGCCCACAGTCTAATAAACTGATATTCATCGGAATTATAGATTTTTTCGACAATCCTAAACAATCTCAACTCATCCATATCCTTGGAGTAATGCGAATTGTCTGGTTTTATTTTAGTCGTTTTCATTTGGTTTCAATCCCCCCCTTAGAACCGACCACAAAAAAAGCACCCATTTTTAGTTCCCTCATTTTTGCAAATGGTACAGTAAGGGATGCACTTTGGATTTCGAGGCGGTAAGGATGTCCATTTGCTTTTCATTTGGCTTCAATCCCCTCCGTAATCATTTTGACGGCAATTATGTGATAACAATTCTGTGAGAATTGGAATCCTACACAGTCACATTCATATCCGTCAGACTTGACAACTGTGTGAAATTTTCCATCACTCGAAAGTGATGGCAACAACCATGTATCTGATTGCACACACACTATTTTGTCAAGAACCTTTCTTGCTTTCATTTCTTGTTGTTTAGACATGATTATAATTTCTTCTCATCTTCTATTACGTTAATCCAATATTTATATCTAACTGAAACCATAGTCCCTTAATTGCAAATCTATATCCTTAATTAGTCTTTTTAACAACGCTACGTTTTTTCTGTTAGATGAGGGTGCACTCATACCACGCCAGTGATATTCAAAGATTCTACTTGTTTCAGCACATAACCACAATTCATACTTTCTTTTATTCTGTATTAGTTTTTCTTTTCTGTTGTTCATGTCTTTGGACTCTCCCTAGTTAAATATCTCTCGATCTCCACTATTGTAAATTGATTTTTATAACCTTCGATTAAACCTTCAATATATTTTTCTGCATCCATACGGTTTTGATAACGCAGTATTATTTTATTAGTTGATTTATTTAGTATGCAAAAGTTTTTTGCAGTCATGGCTTATGATAACACCTTATATTGGGCTAGAATCCAAGCCAGCAAACTTTCTTTTTGTTTTTCTGTTAGTCGGGATATTAAGTCCGACTCTATCTTATTTTGTTGTTTCATAATCCACAATCACATTTTTGATCTGCATAATTCCCACAACCACAACATGTCCTTCCTTTGCCATTGAATCTGGCCAAGTAGGTCGAAATTATGCTTAATTACTCGAGCGAACTCCCTCCAGTCACATGGAGTCCATTCGTCCATTGGCACTTCATTGTGCCAGCCAAGATTTGGCCAAGCTTCTAGCTCTTTTCTTGTTGGCATTTCTCTGTTTTTTCTTGGTTTTTGATTTGTTTTTGTTTTGCGTTTTGTTTTTTTCATAAGACCGTTATCGGTTTCGGCTCTTAAAGCCTCGTCAGTTATGATTTAGACTCCTTCGGTTTTAAATTTCATATTCCCACGCACTTGTCTTTTTTATTTCGCCTGAACTGTATCGTGCAACTATTGTCTTATCCACGCCAACCGCAACGCAGTCAAGAATTTCCTGTTGTACTGCATCTTGTATCTTCATGTTTCTTTCAAAGTTCTTGATGTCGAATCTATCTTCTTTTTCTGTTTTTGCAACCAATTCCAAGTATTCGCAATCAATTATTTTTTTGTACAGAGCTAGGCCAGTAAAAATTCTGCCAGTTTGCAACCATCTGTTTTCTTGAACAATCTGGTAATGTTTGTTTCTGTTGTTTCTTTCATGGAGTATTGCCATTGTTATTTTTGTTTGATCAGTCATGATTTAAATAAGCCAATTTGTTTTTAGAAAAAAGTCATCTCTCTTGGTTTTTTCGTGTACAGATTTTTAGGTAAAATGATAGGCATCAATGAAACCTACCAACGATTGATTTGTATGGGTTTCATTATATGCCCATAGTCTAGCCTATCATTTTAATATTAGTCGTATGAACTGATCGTGGTAGCTATCTCTGCTAGAGTATAACCATCTTCGAGCATTTCATATATTGTTTGTGCCCAACGTTTTGGCAATCCAAATGTTAACAACATCTCACGGGTTGATAACCTGCTGAATTGCGAGGGCATTATCTTAATAACCTCTGGGGTTAAATACCCAAGCTTATCAGCTAATGCCAAGTATGGACATTGATAAGAGTATGTCTCTTTATCTGCATCTGTTAATGCTTTAATTAATAGCCTGTCGCTTTCTCTCACTTTGCTATCACCTCCGCTTTCCATGCAACTAATCCATGTACTAGATTCTTTATGCTGTACTCTCTGTGGAACTGTTCATGTCTTTTCATTTGATTAAAAAGTTCTGGGTTGAGATGAAACGATTGGCTACAAAGAGAGCACTTAAACCTAATCAGGTAAAACACCTCTTATATCATTCGCTTCATCTATTGCATCTCTCATTGCTTTGTCTTCTGCATTTTGTTTGTCGAAGAAACGATCATCTTCTTCAACTCTGGCTAGAATGTCGTACACAGTCCAACCAAAGTCTAATGATTCTTCTATCTCATGCAACGTAAGATAATGGTCATTGATTAAATCATCAACGATCTTCATCTCTCCGAGTGACAAAGCAAACCTATCTTGTAGGTCAAGTGTAGTTTGCTGTTTATAATGAGGATTGTACTTGAACGGTGTCGCATCGTAAGTAGACCTGTAATCACCGTAAGTACTCCAATCAAATCCATGACCGAAACCAAGATAGCCTTGACTAAACGGTTTGTCAACAAAGAGATCGTTGCTACACTGATTGCCTTCGTGATTAACCCATGAGCCATACTTAACTATGCCACGACTCGTAAGCAGAGCAATCTTATTGACTCCGCTTGTGATCTTGTTTAACTTCTTGTGACCTAGTCGGTGGGCTAGATATGCCATGACTCTGGTATCACTCCACTCACCTTTAGGCACCTTCGTTGCTTCTGTTAATGTGCCGAAATATTCTAACAAAGCTTCTGCATAGTCCGACCATGTTCCGTTATGGAATAACAAGCTACACTTTAGTTTATCACCTTTAAGATTGAGACTAACATTGTTTGTCACCTCAAACGGGTGGCATAGTTGTTTAGAGACTTCTCCTACACTTGCAATTCTAAAGTGAATGATTGCTGTCATAATGCCATTCGGTTTCAGTTCCTTTTCTATGATTGAATTAATCTTCTTAGCTGTAATGCCCTTGAGATAAGACTTGGTCTTATCTTTGTTCAACCATGCGATTGAACCACCATGACTATTCAGCTTCTCAGCAGAGTTCAATGTTTCTAACGAAGGATATTTGCCATCTTCAATACATATTATTACACACACTATTCTTCACCTCCTATGTTTGTATTCAAACCTAGATATAATGTTCTCATTGAGTTTCTTTCTTTTGTAAGGTACTCATCAATTATACTTAATATACGTTCATGTTGTTTCACTGTTAGTTTCTTATCCTGAAAGATATGAGCCACCCTAAACTCCATTGTGTTGCGTAATGTATAACAGTAATTAATTGTTGTATATCTAAAGTCACCCTTTGTTTGTGCGTTTACTTGTTCGTATGCTCGCCATATGTGAGAACACCAACGTTCACAAGTGCCATGAACTCTGTTCCAAAAGTTTGATGTGTTCCTTATGTTATGTTCCGCACCCCAAGCCTTCAAGCCAGTTGTGATTGTTTCGGTAAACCTTCTATTCATTAATATCGAATACGATCTGATCTTCTTAAATGAAACGTGAAGGTGGGCAGAACAACTGCCGTTTACTTCATCAGGATAATGGTTCTCTGTCCATCTTGCTAGGTCTTTTCTTCGTAAGATTGGTGAGACAAGTTCTTTATCAATACGTTCTGATTCACAACATGAACAGCACCCACAATCAACTGGATCTCTACACATATACCTTGCATGCTCTGTGCCCTCACAATTATAAATCCAGTTCTCAGCTCTGAAATTATCATAACATTCTTCACAAGCACCTCGACCATCAGGAGTAGTCCAGTACGCCTGTGTTTCTCCCCTTCCGATTCTCTTACAAGTATCACAAGATTCATCTGACATATCACAACGACAATTATCAACATGGCGGTCGCAAGATTGACACATCATACAACAAGAACAAGAACATTCATCTGTCAGTTCTTCACAACTTATACATCTTCGACACATATCACACTCACAATTCTCGCTACAATTACACTCACCACCCTCATCACCGTTTACTTCAATAGAACCGTCATCATGTTTTTCGCCCATGCCAGAACAAGTTGGATCCTTACACCAACATTTACTAGAGTTTAACTTACTACGTTCATACGATCCCTCTAATTCAGTACCAACTCTGTCTATGTATTCCATTGGTTCCTCCGTTGGTTTATCCTCTAGGTCTACAAGCCCCATGTCACACGCCTCCATAAGATCAAATTCCATAAGGCATGGTTCCAATTCATCATCAGCTTCATCATCTTCCACATTTGCATTTGGGATCAAAATCTCATCTTCATCATCAGCTTCATCTATTGGCATATTCCACAATTCATCAGGCATTAGAGTCCCCCCAATATCCATGTGCCATCTTAACAAATCTCTTTTGAATTATAATGTCAGCATATTTAGAATAGTTACTTATTGCTTTCTTAACATAATGCTTGTTTGTTTTTAGATAAGTCCGTAACATTTCTTGTGCGAGTGGTGCCCGATAACCGAAATACTGATAGCCTCTACTCTGATAAGTGTATTCGTGATAATGCCACATTCGTATATATGGTGTGTGTCTTGTCAAATCTTCTTCAATATCTCCATTGATAGAGCTGGGCACTGTGCGATTCGCATATGGATGACTAATTAATCCATTTGTTTTTATGCAAGTGTTGTTCCCAAATTCTCTTGACCTATCGCAAACCATGTAGCCTTGATTTATTATTCCGTCCCTTCTTACAGGTACAAAGTTGTGAAAGGTGCTTGTTATAATATTAACAGAATCTGAGGAAGGACACAAGGTATGGAAGACATTGTAATCATTTCCTCCAGTATCATCGGTATCTAAAACAGTTACCTCTTGTCTATTTCTATTATCTGCCGCAAACATGATTGCCTTAACAACATCTGGGCTAGAGAAAGTGACTATTCCAAAGTGATCGTGCTTATCTGTCGGTGGAATTACAAAAACATGATGATAAGTGCCGACTAGCTGAACTTTCCTAGGTCTTCCTATTGATTTGAGCATGAAATTAAATAGCTCCTGTTTACTCAAACCCTTTTGCTTCTGTGCTTTCTTATACTCAGTGGGATTTACAAAATCTGGGACATCGTTCCTAACATCATTTGTGTCTTTTCTAGAACCTCTTATGTTATAGTATGCTAGGAACATAGCTTTCATACAGTTTTCATGCTGTAAGTCTTGCAATTCTATTTGAGATAAGTCATGTTCTTTTGATATTTTGTTCATTTTAACTGTCATGTTCTGCCTCGAATGAATCTACATGGTGTGTTTTGTCGCATTTTTTGCACCATCTTACTGGTAGTCCACACTCATCGCAAATTAACATATACTGTTAGGCCTGTTCTCAATACACATAATCATTATATGTACTGCACACCATAAAACCCCTAGTGCAGCTATGGCATATAGGGCGATCCAAGTCTTGTCAAAACAGTACCACGCATATTTAATACGTTCCCATGTGGTGCAATTACATATTTTGACCAAGTCTGGGAAGCAACAATGACGGCAAGCCCTGAACCACCTTTGCTTTAAATTCATAATTCCAATATCACCTCTTTTTCACTATAATCTGCTTTTGAAACGTCTTACCCATTCTTCAGGACTATAATCTTCCTGTTTGGTTTTGTCGTTTGTTTTCCTTAACCATTTCATCAAAAAAGTAGGCAGAACTAACTTTCGGTAGTTCTGTCCTGTGTTTCTTCGGTTTTCCTGTATAATTCCTTATACAGTTTTCGCAGTGTAAAGGCGTTCATTTTTACTAGTGGAAATTTTACGTCTAACCACCATAGACGGTAATCATAATCAGAAATAATACTTACTGTCATATATAACGCACATTTGATTCATGTGGGCTAAGTCAACGTGCCTGCCGTACCCGTCATATATACCTTTCGGTAAGTTTGCAAATACAGGAGTAAAAGCTCTTGTTTATCATCGAAACGAACAGGTAGATCGTTTACAGCGACCATTTTCGTTTTGCTTCGACCGCTTTATCCTGTGGGTTAAGCAAAAAATTTGGTAGGGAGGGCTTGTACTGCTACTTGAGTTCTCACCTAAGCCGAATTGCTTCGACTCCCCTCCCGATCCGAAGTTATGCTTGACCGATTTAGCACCGTTCACCATGTGGCGACCGTTTGTTCATCAGTCAAGTGTTATTAGCTCTTCAAGCTGAACGTTTTCAGAGTCGGTTTTCACCACGACCTTAGTTTCCAGTCCTCGGTCTACTCCTACTTATTCTGCTAGCTGACCATCAGTTGTCCGTTTAACGTCATACGGCCAGTGCAATTTGTCGGACTCTACTAAATCCGCTTATCGCATGAGTTTTTACTCCAATCTCGCCTTCTGGAAAAGGTTACCTTAGTCCCACCTTTCAGTAAGACTCGGAGTGTCCTATACGGTAGAGTGCGCTCTATCGCCCTCCCATAAAGGAGAGCCACACAGCAAAACTCTACATAGGCGCATCGGCATGGATTCTATATAAGCACTTCCACAACATTCCACGCCTGTTCTCAGTGTGCAAGTGCATATAAAGAAAATTCAATTTTTAAAAAAGATATATATACAAATCTACAACTTGGGACGGAATTGGTTCGAGTCCTTGTCCGAAAATAAGAAGACTGTTGTTAAAAGATTTTTATAACACTCTCTGCAATACTTGTTTTTGGCAAGAGACAAGGATTCCCTTCGGCACAAGTGGCAGGGCACGTTGATATTGCTTTTCATAATCCATAAAGAAAGCCTAATATAATAAAGATTCTTTAGTTAGCACTTGTAAAGAGTTGCTTTTACAAGTTTTATAATAAGATTAATCTGGTCTCCGTTAGGCATTGTTTCAAGCCGTTTAATAATTTTGTTAATAGATGTTTCTAAACTTTTGTCAATTTTTTCCAATTTCGGCCTCGTTTTGACTAACAAATTCCGTCATAGCTGTTTTTTGCCCTGCGGTTTTTCCCACATCGGCAATTAAAGTTCCTTGAATTCGGAGCAAACATCTGCCTAATCCGTTCTTTGTATGAAGACCAATCGGTTCATTGCAGGCAATACATGTAATTTTATCTATTTGTTTTGAACCCATCATGTTTTAAAACACACTTCCTTACATAAAAATGTTGTGTTAAAGAAAGCTTTATATTACTAAAACACCATTACCGATCATGGGAAAAGGTTGTAAAGGTCTTTGTGAACGGTTCAAATCGTCAAAACCGTTTGCATTTCCTTATCAAACACATGTTTTGTGCAGAAGGTGTGATATTTGGATAAAACGAGAGCAACTTTTGAACGAAAAGTGTCCCTGCTGTTCTTTCAGACCAAAACACAAATCATACCGAAAAAACGAAGCAAGAGAAAAAATACAGAAGAATTTACGCTGATTACGTCTATTTAAAGCGTTCTAGAACCTTATCGTCAATTTCAAAAATTCTGTGTTTGGGATTAGTGCCGTTTGACGTTTTTGGTTTTGGGGACTTGAAGACATAATACAGCATTATTATTCCAAATGGCGAAAGAATCAAAGTGCCAATCAGAAAAAGTCCCAAGAAAAAAAGTAATATTTTCAATTTCTTATTAGTTATACAACAAACCAACGTATAAATGTTTCTACATTTTTCCGATTACTGAGTCCTGTTCTAATTGATCACCCCAAGCATCAAACCCAAAATGTCTTTTTCGTGCAAAGATGTCTATTCGTGGTTCAGGTGACATTGAACGAATTAATTCGTAAAAATCATCAGGTTTTGCCGAATGGTTATCTCGTTGTGGTGATGCTTTTAACCAATTAAGTTTTCCACCACCAATAAATTTCTGCATTGGTTTTCCAAAGAAACCAAGTATGCAAAACTCACTTGCAAATTTATAAGCGAAACATGGTGCTATTCCACTTGGCTTAACCCAAGGTAGTGTTAGATGATAGTTAACCCCCCAAGATTTGAAAATATTCCAACTGTGTTCAAGCATCTTGTTTGTAATCCACATGTAAACATGACATCCAATGTCAGCATATTCGTTTATTGGAAATTGTTTTATCTCATCTAACGTCATTGTCTTATATGGTAATTCTTTACGCCTGTTTGGTCTGAGGTTTGTTTTACCCGTTAAGGATATTTCCCAAGGTGGATCAATAACAATGGTTTTGTAAAATTGTCTAGTGGGTAGATTTTTCATTTGTTTACCTCATTACCCCAAGCATCCCATCCCTCAACTTTTTCCCTAGCAAACAATTCAATGCGTGGCAAATCTCCGCAAAGTTGGACTATTTTCTCTCTCACCTCGTTTGGTTTTTTACTATGCTCTTCAGGTATAGATTCGACTATTTGCCTCACGCCTGCATTAATTCTTTGAGGCTTGCCTTTTGTAGCCAATAGACATACTTCTGCGTTTGCCCTAGTCCATCTACCCATTCCCATAAACCAAGTTCCAAGTCCAGTTTTTTTAACCCAAGTGAAAGCAACTGTCTTATATTCAAACCCCCAAGCTTTAATTATATTAAAACACTCGTTCAGTTTAGGGTAAGTAACCCACAAGAATAAAATACAGTTGTCGTCAGCTATGTCTTTGACAGGTAAATTTGCTATGTCATTTAATGACATCACTGGATATTTGCAACAAGCTCCACGGTTTCCAGCCAGTGCCTTATCATTGTAAGACCAAGGTGGATCTGCATAAATTATTTTGTATTTTTTGTTTGTCAGCATACAAACATAATGTTAAAACTTAATATAAGTGTTTCTACAAATTAAAAAGGGTAAACGTTACGTCTTTACCTAGCTTGCGACCTGCAAGAACGAAGGCATTTGCTCTGAGTGCTGCCTTTACACTCATAGGTCTAAGAGAGCTACCGAATTATTGTTGTTTTTGTAACCAAGTTTTGTTTCTTGGTTTTCCTCTTGATCTAGAGTGCCCAACAATAAAGAGTAATCTCTGACGACCCAAAGTAGTTACTTTATAACCAAATATAAACTTTACTCGTTTTTATTGAGTTTGTCGTCATTGGCCTTGTCTTCACAAAGAAAGGTAAGCTTCCAAAAAGTCCGTTTGTCTTCAAGAGAAACCTTGTCAGGTGTAAGATTAGCAAACGCCAATTCAAACCATCTGACAAGTGTTTTATAGTCGCGAATCTCAAATTCAACCATTTTATTAAATAAAACAGGGTATTTAAAATCTTTTGTGGAGAGTTGACTTTTTGCGCGATCTTACTTTGTATCTAAGAAAATAACCGCAACATGGGCAGTGTGGCTCTTTTGTGCAAATAAACAAATCGCAAAGCGTACATCTTCTGGACACCCTGTAATTTCTCATCCCCAGTGGGGCTTTCATCCGTTCACAAATATTCTTGCAAAAGTGTGTCATTAGAATCTTTTGCAGAGACCTCAATATAAACCTACCTGCACTTTAATGTTATTTCATAAACCTTTAATACTGCTAATAAGTAAACCAAGCATGGCTAGCGAAGAAAAACCACAGGAAAAGCCCGTCAAGCACGAAAAAGCAGAAAAGAAATGTACTTGTACTCCGACCATTGGGAGACATATTTATTGCCAGATACATGGCGACAGAGATAAAATCTGACAAATTTTGACAAATTTTGACAAAGTTTATTAGTGAGAAAACCAGAGAAAACACATGGGTTTAAAGGATTATCTTGTAAATCTTGGCAAGTCTCTGACCAATACCACCAAAGCTTATACTGAAACCACGTCAAGACCGTCCATTGTACAGCCTTACATGTCAACAGACACTGGCGCAAAACTGCCTATTTTCCCGTTTCCCCTGATAATGATTTACGAATTAGCTGATAATATTGATGCTATTAGAATACCCATTGAAACCCTGAACCGCGAAATGTTTAAAAACGGATTTGAAATTACGGAACGCTGGAAGTACAAGTGCAATAACTGTTCCAAGGAATTTAAGTATGCGCCAAACATTACGGTAGAAGGCGAAATAAGCACGAATTTACACCGAGTACAGTGTGATTCTTGCCTTAGTTATGATTTAAGACGACCTATAGCAGAACACAGAAAACTGCTTGAAAAACTAATGACACAGCCCGTTAATGGCAACAATCAGAATTTGGAAGATGTTGCAAGACAGCTAGAACGTGATTTGGAAATTGCCGACAACGCATATCTGTTGCTGTTAAAGAATTATTTTATAAACGGATCAGGCGACATTGATCTGCAAAAAACCGAAATAAAAGAAATTCTCAGAATTGATCCACCGCAGGTTGCCATGATTGCAGATAGTGATGGTCGGATAGGTTACGATGATAAACGCAACCGAGTTTTTGTTTGTCCCCGTTTTGAACACCGAGACAAACGACTTTACTCACAAAAGTGTGATCGTTGCGGTGCTAAGGCGATTAAGGCCATAATGGAAGTTAACTCCGTTTATTCTGTTGGAATACCCCAACCGAAACGTGTTATTTATGCAGATGGTGAAGTGATTTGGAAGGCAGGTAAATACAAACCCTCGCTGATTTATGGGCTGTCGCCTATCTACGCAATTTGGTCTAAAGCAATGGCTTTGTCGCACATGGACGAATATGTGAGAAAATATTTTGACAAAATGAGACCGCCAAGAGGACTTTTGGTTATTGCCTCAAGAAACTATGAGACATTTCGTAAGTCTTGGGACGCATTGGAACAAAAAGCTGTTGAAGATCCATACATGATACATCCGCTAATGGTCGAATCCGACAAGGGTGGGAAAAACATGGCTAATTGGATTGACTTTACAGGCTCTTTGCAAGAATTACAATTTATTGAGGTAAGAAAAGAACTGAGGCAGATAATTGGGGCTGTTTACGGTGTGCTTCCGCTTTATTATGGTGAAATGGTGGGCGGTTGGAGTCAGGAGGGCTTGCAAGTTACCATTACAAACAGAGCAGTAAAATGGGGACAAGACGTGCTTTACAAGTCATTCTTTAAGAAATTTGCAGAGGTTATGGGCATAGATGATTGGGATTTAAAGCTTGTTGCAGGTGAAGAAAATGACAAACTGTCGGAATTACAAAGAGAGGGAGTAGAAATACAAAACATGGCGTTGTTGCAGCAAATGGGCTTTATTATCACTCGAACTCACACTGGTGAGTTTAATGTTTCAAAAGAATCGACATTAAATCAACAACAACTCGACATGGGGAACAGTGGTATAAATTCAAGAGGTAGGGGAACCGCGGCTCCAATAGAGCAAAGACAAAACTTTTCTGGTGAGCCAACATTAAATAGGCCGTCAGATATGGGTGGAGTTGCTCAGGGGCACCCGTCTTCTGGAAATGGAACGTCTCTCTCTCAGAAAAGCTTTCCTGACGGAATAACACCTACAAACTTTGAAGTTGTAAAGAAAACACTGCAAACAGCCGTAGACTATGGCTGGAAAAAGACAAAAACTGTAGACGAATTAAGAAAATATACTGGAATGACGGTAAGGCAAGCTAGGGATATTGTGCAAAGCGAGTTTGAAGGCATAAGAAAATGGGAAGACAATGACGACTAAACTAAACGTAAACACTGGTCAAACCCATATGGGGAAAAAAATTTGGGAAATACACCAAAAAAATGAATATACAAAAGTAAACAACTATAAAGAGGGAATGTGTTTTAATTGCTTTGAAAACAATGCGGTGTCAGCGTTAATACTCGATATATGCGGTGATTGTGCTGGAAAACGTGGCAGAGAGACCATTTTGGTTCCAATTAAATCAGTTTATTACGGCATGTGTTATTTTTGTGGCAATTATAAGTTCAATATGGAACAAATAAATGCAAGGTTGTGCCACAAATGTCACAAAAAAGTGGCAAAAGTAATGCGAGCTTACAACAAAAAGGGTGGAATGTTTAATGCTGATCCGTTTTGGGTGAGGCAAAGAAAGAAAAACGGCAAAGACTGGCGAATAATTTTTGGTCAGGGTTTAGGAAACAGCCGTTAGCCGTTTTTTAGAATAAAATTAATTCTGTCTAGCTCAAAATCATAGTACCTGTGTGAATAATCTAAGTTTTTCTCATGGTTTTTTTCGTCATTTGTGATAAATCTGTCAACATGCCACTCTAAAAGAGGTTTTCTAAGAAACCTTGGAAAAAAACAGAGCTTCATTTTTTTCTTGTTAAAAAAAATCTTGTTAAAAACAACTAATTTGGTATTTTGATCTGCATAATCGTACAAAGTGCCGTTTCTAAAATGCACAAGTGATTTTTGCAGTGTCGGTTTTTCTTTTAGGCTATTGGAATTTGTCACAACCCACAACTTTGATTTGTCTTTGATATATAAATCTACAATATTTATTTTTTTAAGAGGCTCGTTTAGAAAACCACGATAAAAATTTTCAAAGTCTTGCAAACTGGAATAAACATAAATTGATGAAGCCATAAAAAATAAATGCGAAACCTTATTAATAAATGCTTCTCTAAATAAACATGCAAGAAATAGACTTTATGACCGAACTTGCAACAAAAACTCTGCCAGCAGTATTAGTAGCTCTTGGTACAGGTCTTGTAGCATATATAAGAAAAATGCAAAAAATTCATAATGAACTGTGTAAAAAAGTCGAAATGCTACAAAAAACCATTATTGTTTTAGCAAAAACCATTGATAATCAAACAAAAAGAAATCATCCTGAAAATACAACCGAATTAGACGAACTTGTGCGTGAATTATTAAGCAAAGATTAAATAACACATTGCTTTCTAAAAAAGAATGGGAAGTGAAGTAGTTACGCTGCTTGCTCTCGCGGCAGCAGCTCTCGGAGCAGTTGCCTCAACAATACAGGGTTATAAATCCTCAAATGGTGAAGGCTATTCTGCGAAAAAACTTGCGTCTGCACTAATATCTTCAGTGTTCTTTGCTTTTGGCATTGTAAACATTGCTGGACTACAGAACACGGAAAATAATATTGGCCTAGTAGGCGTAGTAATTACGAATGCCTTACTTGGCTATGGTGTAGACAAAGCACATGCCGTTTTGGACAAATAATCCAAAAACAAACTCTTTTTTTATCAGAATATTTATTAAGACATGGGTGTTCTTTTATATATGGAAGATATACTGTTTTTTAACGGATTTGAAACATCGCTAAAAAGCATGGAGTCTGTAAAATCAGAAGAAAGGTATTTTGAGGGACTATTAACGGTTCAAATGAAAGATAAACAAGGCGAAATTACTATTGTTGACGAACTTTACAAAGTTTTACCGATTTGGATGGACAGGGGAGCTCCAATTTCTGACACACATTCCAACAGAATTATCGGAAAAGGAATTAATTATTCAAGAACAACCGTAAAAAATGCTGACGGTGTAGACCTGCCAGCAATCAAAATAACAGGTAAAATTTACAATGATTACGAACTAGATAATTTAATTTGGGATAAAATTAAAAATAAAGAGTATAAAGGACTGTCGTTTGGCGGTGCGACCAGAACAAACCGTACACCAGTAGTGATGAAGGATGGGTCGATTGCATATGCTTTAAAAGACCTTGAACACTACGAAGTTGCTGTCTGCAAAGATCCAGCCGTACCTATGGCACTAATTACTGATTTTAATCCACTTGCAAAAGCAATGACAGAAAACATAACTGAGCGTGGTGACAAAATGGTTATACAGTGTTCAAAATTTGGCTGTTATGTAGAAAAATCAGATAATGCAATAAAAGCAAATCTTGCTCAATATAAAACGTTTGAAGAAAAAGTACAAGCGTTAATCAGAGAAGGACATTCGGAAGAAAGTGCCAAAAATATAGTTGGTTCGTTTGTCAAAAACGAAAAAACGAAAACAAGTGAAGGTGGTGACGGAGGAACAATGACTACAGAAACCAGTGGAACTAATAACCCGACCTATAATAAAAGACCTAAAACGGCTGATTTTTCTAACGCTGATTTAAATTTGGGCATGAATAAATTAGCTTCTATGAAAAAAAATCTCGAAATCTTAGGAAAAACAGTGTTTATTAGATCAATTAAAAATTATTTAGAAAACAACATAAACAAGAAATGGGAGAAAAATTTTGATGGAACTTGGAATACGCCAACTGGTAAAAAACCCAAAGAGCTAGATGTATACGGTGACGAGTCAAATTTAAAAGAGGGAGTACATTATAAACAATTAGGAGAGCCAGTAAAAACAGATCAACAGATAAAACAAGATGAAAAAGATGCAAGAGCAGCAAAACGAAGAGCAGCCCGTTATGCAAAATTGGGCAATACGACTGGTATTGATCAAAGAACAAACAAATTACTCAGACGGCAACAACGAGAACAAAGAAACCAAAGCGGTTCTTCTCTCAATGACAGAAACGCCTATAATGCGTTATAAAACCAACAAAACTTAAGCCAAAACAAAAAACAGCAATATATATATACCCATATATTTAAAGGTTTGTAATAACATGACTCTAGAAGAACTACGAAAAGTAGACGAAAAGGTAGAAGACGAAGAAAGTGACGAAGAAGAGGAAGATACAAAAAAATCTTTTGATGAGGCTTTACTTGAAACACTATCAACACTAACTGACCATGTAAAAGCAATAACAGAATCTCAAATTTCTCTTGAAAGCAGACTAAAAGCTATGGAAACACCGTCTGACCTGCCATTGAAGCCAAAAGAATCTGATTCAGAGGATATTGGCGCAAAGGTAGAAGCTCCAGACACATATCAATCTAATTCTGTCCAAGCATCACTAGATGATGATGGTTCAGAAACAGAAGATGATGCTTCAGGCTATTCTCTGCAAAAATCAGCAGAAACTGAGAAAGCTAGTTATGACGAAACCGAAACACCTCGACCAAACGCAGCTTTAGAAACAGTTAATAAATCAACATCATCTGTTGAACTTAACATGATTCTAAAAGATGCAAGAGCCGAAGGTTATGAAGGACTGTCAAAAGTAGCACAAAAAATTCTGAGAGGCGATTATTACGCTCCATCAGAAGAAGAGAGGTTATTCTAAAATGGTACAAGTACGAACTATTGACGAACTAGAAGCACTCTATTATGGACATAATAGAAACCTCATTAGGAAAGCAGATTCCCCAATTACAACATCAACTACTGGCGTTTTTAACGCTGTGTTTGGTGCTTATGCGTGGGCACAGCTTAACTTAGAGGCAAACGCATTTGGCATACTGCCAAAGAATCCTTGGGACAAGTCTGGTTGGCGTGTAATTACGTCTAAACCGACACTGAACACCAACAACAGTAACACTGTTTTAGGTGGAACATCCGAAGGTGGTTTGATTGCTGAAACTGTAAAACCAGATTTGCAAGAGATCGACATCCGACCAAAAACTGCTCAGTTGCCATTTAGTGCATCTGAAGTTATGGAATGGCTAGCGACTCATAGCAAAGACGACATTTGGGGTGGACTTGGTTCCCTCAGATTGTATATGGCAGTCCAGCATAAAGAGTTCATAAATAGAATGCTGCTAGCAGATGTTGAAGGATCGGCAGCAGGTGGTGGCGCATGGGCTGGAACAAAAGACTTTGAGTCGCTTGATAGAATTATATCAAGTAACGCAGAGGAAACTGTTACAGGCGGTGCAGGTTCAGGACATTATGATCCTTGGGCTGCAAATGCAACCATTGATAGAGATGCAGGTACAGTTTTTGACTCTACCGTTGAATCTGCTTCTGGTACAATCGGTACAAATGGCGTCCTGACTGATGATACTCTGAGAACTTTCCTAAGAAAGATCAGAAAAGCAGCAGGGAAAGACCCAAATGTATTTCTAGGATCACACGAAGTTTATTCTGAAATACAAGGACTGTATATGCCTTCCGTAAGAATTCCAAATCCTTATGGCGAGCAACTAGTACAAGTCGATGTAAACGGAATCCAAACTTTCAAGGGTACAGGTGTGGGAATTCATGTAGATTCTATCTACGGCATTCCATTTATCCCGACAAAGGATGCGCCAAGTTACTCAAGTGATTCTTCGGAAATTGGAAGACTGTTTGCATTGGACACATCCGATGCGGAAGGATACGGTTATCCGAGAATTGGAATTCAAATTGCAATTCCAACCGAGTATTATGAAGCCACACGCAGAACACCAGCATATCCATTTATAAACAATGCCTTTGTTGAAAAGGGTGTTTATAGGACTATGGGTGAAACCGTGTGCCGACATTTCAAATCACAAGGAAAAATTAGAGATATTAAACTCTAAATAATCCGACCCATTCTTTTTTATTTAAACATTAAATAATAGAACAGACCAAATTAAATTATGAATGATAAGTCAAAGTTAGAAATTGAGCAAACTTTAAAAATTTTATTACAGTTTAGTATTAAATATGCCCCTCATCATAAAAAAGAGCTGTTAGATTTATTAGCTAAGTTAGCTTAGCTAAGTTAATTAACTTTCATACGTTCTTTAAGGTTAATTAAACTTTAATTAGGATATGGCTTAAGCTGTTTTCCGAAATTAGCACAAAATGGGTTTTGGCAATAATATAACACTTTGCCAGTTTCTCCCAAAATTACAGCATAGGCAATAGCCCAACATTTCGGACATATTCTATTACTTAAGGCCGTATGTATTTCTTGCAATATATCTTTATATATAACCAATTATTTAAGTATTTCATGGCTATCACCACATCTGTAAGTGATTGGACAGCAGCCAATGTTTCCAAAACTCTCAGCATACAAAGTGCTCTAAACTCGAAACTCAGGTTGTACAAAATCAAATGCACAGCAGGGGGAGCTGATAACTATGCCACAAACGGCGTTTTAGCAGACATAAAACAGGCAAGAGTATCAACCCTAGTAGCGGTCATTCCAGAAACCTCTAGTCTAAATCATATTGTAAAATATGATAAATCGACAACAAAAATCAAGCTCTTTACGGCTGGAGCTGAGGGTGGAATTTCAGAGGTTGCAAACGGAACCTCTATCGCAAACGCAACATTTGATTTTCTAGTTATAGGCTACTAGCGTCCAAAAGCCCTCTTTTTTATCTTAAAGTTTATATATTTCAATAGGTCAGATTATTCATGGTCGAATATAATCACAATATCAAAAACATTGATGGTGCTAACACACTCGTAAAAGGCAATCATGGGGTAGTAGTTGGTATTTTTGTAATGATTCCAGCTAGCGGTTCTACTTTAGCTTTCAGAAACGGAACTAATGCCTCAGCACCGATAGAATTTACTGTTTACTCAGAAAGCGCACAACCATTTGTCGAACTAAACAGGCGTTTTGAAAACGGCATTTTTGTAACCTGCTCATCAAATACGGTTAGAGCACTCGTGGTTTTTAAGTAGTAAATTTAAATAGTCAAACTTCTTTATTAAATTATGCCTACTACATATTATTGTACGGTTTCTGACGTATCAGATTTTCTTCGCGTACCTATTACTGCTACGACTACTCCAAACAAAACTCAAGTTGAAAACATCATCAACAGAAAAGAAGAGGAATTAGATAGGCGTTTAGGCCACACTTTTGGAAGAAACAAACAAATTAAAACAGAAGTGCATAGTTTACCATTACATTATAATTACGGTTGGGGTATTCCAATTTATTTAAAACACAGAAACTGTAGGCCTTTAAACTCAGACCTTGGTGACAAAATCGAAATTTGGAAAGGTAGTTCTTCCGAATGGGAAAACATAATGGGTAATTCTTCTTGGTATGATTTTGAAGAAACACTCGGAAGACTTTTTTTAAGAGGGTTTTTGTTTTCAATTCTGCGAGATTATAGAGTGAGAGTAACATATCGTTACGGTGACGAAACAGTACCTTTAGATATTAAAGACTCTTGTATAAAACTAGTTGCAATAGATTTATTAAATGCTAGTTTTAGAATGGACATCATATTAACGGGAGCCAGCGGAATAGACATAGCCACATCCAAAGCAGAGTGGCGAGCAGACATAGAAAATTGTATTGATAATAGACAAGAAATCTTTTTTATACCGTAGCTTTTTAATATCAAGTGGTTAATATTGCCAAAAAGCAAAAAAACAACAAAATCATTTTATGTTTATATTAACGGTGCAAGAAAAAAACTTAGTCTTGACTCTTCCACTTTATCAGCCATAGACAAAAATTTAACAGAAAACGAATATCGAAAAATGCTCCATGACCCAGAAATTGCAGAGCTACTCAAAAACTTTACGGCTGATGGAACTAAGCTTTTTATAGACCTACTTAGAGAAGAACAAGCAGTTTTAGACGCAGACGTGAAGATTATGGCAGATTTAAAATTTCCTTATTCGCAAGCACGAAAACTTAAACTTCTGATTGCAAAACAAGTAGCAGAAAGAATGGCAAGAGATGCAAAAGTAGCAAAAGTTTTTGCAGAAGAAAGAGAAAAAGCTATTTCAAAAGAAGGTGCAGGTGCAAAAGCCCACGCCATAATAAAAACAATACTGGCATTAGAAACAGATAACATAAACAGGTTTTTAAAAAACCAAGCAAAACAGTTTGGCATAAAATATGTTCCATTTAAATTTATTGTACGGGAAGAAAGATCCAAGTATGCTAGTGGTGCAAAACCTAAATGGAAACGGGAATATGTTGTTTATTTAGTCGTAGACGATGTGTATTTTAATTTTGTTTTTAATAAACAAGTAAGTTTTATTAATTATCTTTATGAAAAAAAAGAGTATGATCTTGCAATTCTTATAGGAAAAGACATATACACGCCCAAAGTGATCCATAAGAGGGTAATAAATTTTAGTACACTTTTAAAGGCAAGTAACACAGCAGCAAACGTTTTAAGCCCTTTAGAGACTGCAAGATTTAAAAAACACTATCAAGAATTTACAAAAAAAGCCAAAAGCGAGCCTGCAAAATATCAACCAATATCATTTCTAAATTTTAATAACGAATCAATAACAAACAACCTAAAACTCAATAAAAAGTTTGGATTAAGAATTGCATCCGTAACAGCCAAGCTGGAACTAACAGAACAAGAATCATTTACACCAGCACAAATAAAGGGACTTCCTAGGCTTTTTAATCTTCACATGAATGAAGAAGCTAATAACCTTGTTAATGAATCACAAAGACTTTTACAGCTTTCTGACGCTGGGAGTGAGGCTAATCTTAAGTTTATGTTAGATTTTCCTTCGTTTTATACCAGAGTAGCAACAACATCAGCACCAGAGTTGCTTTTGCGAAACAGCAATGAAAATCTTAAAAAACTTATGGCAGAAGTAATTGACAGAATAGTTACAAATATATTGGATTATCAGGGAAAAGAACTGACGGGCAATCTAGGACTAGAAAAACTTTTAAAAGAAAGTTCTGTCGCAAATATGCTTTCTCAGTTGCAAGAAAAGATTCCATTAGATCCAAAATGGACAGAAGGAATAAAAGCTCGCCAACTAGGAACAAAAATACTAGAAAGGAATAAAAGATCAAGATATAGGCAAAGACCAGAAGACGTAAAATTTCCTAATATTCTGTCAATACTATTTTGGTGGATTACAAGCGGTCAATACAAAGAAGCAGCACTTGACCCCTCTAAAGCCTTAAAGGCAAGATGGGAAAAAGTTAAATATTATAATCCAGAAAACAAGGCAACTTTTCTTAATAAATTAATTTTTCTAATAGCAAACAGCATTTATGAAAAGAAAACAGCGGCACTTGGTCAAAAGTTAAGTAAAAAAGTTCCTATTACTCATGCAAGAAAACACAGACACGGTCAAATATCTAGAAGAGACAAGAAGCAACAAGAGCGCATAGCTAAATATGCTACTTGGATAACTGATTTAAGACGTGTCAATCCTAACCCGTATAGGTTTTCTCGAAAATTCAGAATGTCTAGCGAATTTACTCCATCAAACATTAGAGAAAGAATTACTACTAATTATAATTCACATGGTCAGGTTTTTAAATCACGCAAGGAAAAAATTAGAGTTAGAGACATTTTTAATAAAAAACCACCAAAAGGCAGAAAAACTTATGGTTCACACTGGAACAAACGCAAAAGAAGAAGAAAAACTTAAATTATTCTACTTATAAGTGTTTTTATGGCAGGTTCCCACCTTTACAAAAGTGCTCAAATACTTAAAGACCTAATAAACGAAAAATGGTCTTTATCAAAAAAACCACAAGTAGTCCTCTCATGGGAAGAAAAAACGGTGGGTTTTATGGATGACAGAGAAGACTCTATTATAATCTATGCGTTAAACGAAGTTACGGATTATTTTGGCCTTTACGCTCAAGATTTTTTTCATACCCTTTCGTTTAAAATAGATGCCTACACCTATCAAAACCAAGAATATCACCAAAACTTTACTGATGAGCTGTTTAGAATTTTCAAAGAAAACGTTAAATCAAGTTCTTACATTCTTCTTGTTTTAACAGCCTCATCGTCAGAAAATGACATATATAGGAATATTTTCAAACATAATTTTGCTGTTGACATAAAAGTCTTAAATCCATAATATTTATAAGCAAATTCAATACTTGGTATTTATGGTTACAACAGCAGCGAATGTTTATCTAAAATATGCTTACGAAGGAGACACTTTTGGCGTTCTTCCAAGCGGTGTGTCTTGTAACAAAAAATTCGGTTTAAATGATAGATTTACAAGCATGACATTAACCAATAACAAGATCAATATTCCAGCATTAGGTCAAAACACATATGCCAAATTCGCCTTTGGTCAACAATCTGGTGCGGCAAACGTTGGATTCATATTATCAAACCCTTGGATTTTTGGTGCAATTTTGGGCGAACCTGTCAAAACTGGCGCATCGGCACCGTTTACTTACACATACACTCCAACCACAACAGTCCGAAGGGTTCAAATTGAATCAGGTATTGATGGCAGCTCGGATGTAGTCAGAACATTTAAGGGTTGTGTAGCAAGCACACTTGGAATTTCTACATCTGTTGGTGGGTCGGTAGATTGCACACTTGACTTTAATTATGGGTTAGAAACCAGCCCTAGTACAACAATAGGTACCGCACCGACAAAACCCGATCTGGAGTTTCCTTTTACATTTGCCCATGCTGAGTTAAAATTCAACAACGGTGTTGTAGCACAGTGTCAAGATGCAAGTTTAAACTTGGCACAAAACGCAGAACTGCTTTATGGACTAAATTCGCATCATGCAGTTTCATCCTTTAAAAAAATTCTAGACATTACAGGCTCATTTTCGGCAACATGGATTGATAAAACACTATTAGAGAAAGTATTAGAACAAGTAAAAGCAGGTACATCGGCAGGCACTTTCTCAGAAACATTAGGCAGCGGCACAGAAATGAGTTTCACATTTACGAAGAGTGCTTCTGAAAAGATCGTCATAACTTGTTCAGGTGTTGCAATTTCAGACTATGCAATAAACGGATTTGAAGCAGTCAACCCAATATTTAACGAGGTTTCTTGGCAAGCAAAATCCATTTCTGTTGCAGCCACAAACGGACAAGCTGCCGAAGAATAGAAAGACTTTTAACTTACATTATTTAATATTTTTTATGGCTATAAAGTCGTTTGAGATCGATTGGGAAGGAAAGAAAGAAATAATTGAATATGAAGACGATATAAAATTTGGCGACTTGGAAGCGATTTTAAATAAATGTCTTGATTTGACAAAAGTTAATGAACCAAAGGTTAACATACCTCTTTACAGACAATTAATTCTTACTACCGTTATTACAAAAGCACCATTTAACCTTCACGATCAAGTAGCAATCCGAAACCTTAAAATCTCAACAGCAAAAGTTATCATGTCGGAGGTCATGAAAGTCTACCCTTTAGCCAAATATCTGGAAGAGTGGGTAGGAACGTTCGTAGGGGAAATGACTCAAGAGCAAAACTCTATTACTTCTTTGCCAGAGAGTTCGGTTGGACAAAACAACAAGTAGACGAACTTCCTGTATCCTATATTAATGACTTAATTCAAGAATTTAACGCAGAACACACAAAACAAAGATTACAAAACTTAAATAGATAGACATATAATTGGTTATATGGCTGATGATTTTACCATCAAAGTAGATGGCGAAAAGTTAGTAAAAGAGTTACAGAGGCTAAGCGATGCGATTGAAGGTGTTCTGGACGGGCTATCAGGCACTATCAGTTTTGAGCAACGAAAAGCACTCATGCAGATAGACCACCAAAACAAAATGGCCAGAAGAGCATATGAGGTTTCTTCTAGAGTGGGCGGCATATTTGGTAGCGGTTCTGGCCTGAGCGGCTTTACAAACATAATACAGGGATTTGCCATGATGAGAAGGCTCGACACTAAAAACCTTGCAGCTCTTAACGAAAAAATAAAGAGTGGAGGAAAACTTTCTACTGAAGACGAAGCAGAAAAAGCAAGACTTATTAAAACTGGTGCTGGCGAATCCGTTTTTGATAAATTAACTGACAGGTTTGATAAAATTTTTGGCTCTGGTTCTAAATGGGACACGCTTTTCAAAGGTCACGGGAAAGAAATGGCTTTGGGTCTTGGTTCGGCTGGCGTAGGAGGCGGTCTTGCATTAGGCAAAGCAATTATAGATTCTTCTCCAGCATTTCAACAGTTGCTCAAACTTATGAATTTTGGCTTTATGCTAATCTTAAGGCCTATAGGTGACTTTTTCTTTTTCTTATTCAGACCGATTCTTTTAATGTTGTTAAGAATGTTTATTATACCGTTTTACAAATATGTTTATCCTTGGTTCGCACAATATGGAAGTGCTCTTGGAGAGGGTTTTGCAACAATAGTTAGTGGAAACTGGGCAAAAGGTTTAGCAGAAAGCTTTAAAGTTAAAATGGCTGACTTTTTTGGTGAACCAAAAGGCACTGCCCCTGACGATTCATCCTCTAAGGCAACAAACCAAGATAAGGCTAATAAATTCATGGAAACGGAAGCAGAGAAAACAAAACAGTCTAAAGGCGCTGCCCAAGAAGCATTGGATAAATTTACTTCTGGAACAAAACCGTCACCGACTGCAGGCATTGCCGAGGCCGCAATGAATGATTTTACTGGAACCAAAATTTTAAAACAAGCGGCCGCTCTCAAAACAGTACCAGCAGTTACGACAACAAGTAAAATTTTGCCAAAATTAACAAAAGTCGCTAAAATAGCAGACAGGGTGGCAGGGTTACCAGCAGAAGTAGCAATGAAAGCTGGAAAAGTCGCCTACACGGGAGCAAAAGCCGCAGTAACTCCTTTTGTGCCCAAACCTGTTAAAGATGTTACAAAAACACTAACAACAAAAGCCACACAGGCAACAGCAAAGCTGGCAACAAACACAGCAATAAAAACTGCGACCAAAGCCATACCTGTTGTTGGTCAAGCACTATTAGCTATTGATGCTGCTGGTTCAATAGTCAAAGGTGTTAATCCAGAATTATATGAAAACATTAGGCAAGGTACTAAAGGAATTTTTGAACCAATTTTAGGCAAAGATATTACAGAAGGAATTTTAGATTTTGCTGGTTGGGGCGAACAGTCAACAGCAGAACAACTTTATGGATTGGCAGAAACCGCAGGTTCCATGCTCACGGGACACACCGTAGGTACAAACACACCAAATAGCGCAAGAACAAACAAAGGTTCTAACGCCAAGCAAAATGACCCAGTTCAAGCATTGGCGTCAGGTGGACTTATCACCGAACCAATTTTGGGTATCGGTAAATCTGGCAAAAAATACATGATGGGAGAACGTGGAGCGGAATTCGTAATTCCAGCCTCACTTGGCTTATTTTCAAAACCTAAAATATCAGACAGCCACTCACAACAAATTGTGATTAATGTTTATGGCGATGTCAACGATAGAACAATGGCAGAATTTAAACGAAAAGTCTTAGAAGTTCTTAGAGAATCTAATGCAAGAAGGGGAGCTTAATGGCTGGAATTTTTTTAAGAAAAATCGTTAACAACGCAATAACCCGTATTTTTCACATTCAAAATCTAGAATCAATGTCGATAAATCACAATACACCAATAAGTCCGATGCCTTTGCCTGAAGAAACGGACGCGGAAAACATTCTTATTAAAATTGAGGGAAATTCTACCGACATATCTCTTTCATGGGTTTTAGTTCCAAATCCAGCTTGTGCTGCCACAGTAGTAAATGAAGTCGTAACGTTAAATGAAACTACTACTATTTGGCAGCAAAGACAATTTTTGTATGAAATGACACCAAAACACATTGATGAAAAATTTGACATTTTTCTAGATCCGACTGGAGTTTTACCTAACACTTTTGCAGGGGAAAACAGTGCCTGTGAAAAATTAAAAAGCGAAAATTTTAGCGAAGATAAAGTAGAAAAATTTGAGGGTACTTGGCAAAAATTAGATTTTACTATCACTGGTGGTTCTCCAGCAAACATGAGCGTAAATTTACAGTTTATAGTAGGTAATATAATTGCAGCATATTCTTCAGACGCGCCAAACGCACCAAGAAACTTTCAAGTAAATATCATGGTTCAGCAAGACAAGCTTCGGCTAACTTGGGATTCACCCTCTACTTTTGGTGGTTCTGAGCTTCCAATAGAAAAATATATAATATCTGCTTTTAGAATAGGCGGTAGTTATAAAGAAATCCCTCTAGTGAATTTAGCTTCTAGTAATATTCCACCAAATTTTACACACGATATTTCTGCTGAGGATTTGCCAGACGCTGTCTCACCTGTACTTTTATCAGGTAATAGTTATTCTTTTTTTGTAAGAGCCGTCAACAGTCAAGGAGCCAAAGGCGAAAAATCACCGACACGCAGAGTGGCGATAACATAACTTGCTTCTTAAATTAATTATAGAAAATTCAAACGGTATTAAAACACCAACACGCATTCTTCAATCCCGTGTTGTTAGAGAGGGCGGCCGTACTGTCGATTCTGCTTCTATTACCGTGGGAG
>Ga0194132_10001446_pt1 | contig 48031 bp, 50 predicted proteins | sample TA2KigOf80mmetaG_FD_148612 | JGI IMG/M metagenome (GOLD analysis project Ga0194132, IMG submission 148612) | Freshwater microbial communities from Lake Tanganyika, Tanzania - TA2015054 Kigoma Offshore 80m | ecosystem: Environmental > Aquatic > Freshwater > Lake | place: Tanzania: Lake...
GCACCAAGCGAAAACAAAATCGGAGCTAAAGACTCTAACTGAACATAAATTGGCAAACATGTCTAATAGACCGAGTTTGTTGAGAGGAATCTTTTTTCGCTGCTGCGTTGCTGATTTCTTCAAGTGTTAATATGTTGCAGATTTATTGCGACGGGCCATACTCCTCGTAGGTGATGATCTGCTGCTCGACGCCGACCAGCCGCCTGGCAAGCTGGTAGATCTGCTCGTCGTTGAGGCTCGGGTACAGCTGGGCGATGCGGTCGGCGAGACGGTTGTGCTCGCGGACGAACAGCGTGTGCACGACTGTCAGACCGAGTTGCTCGTTGGCGCGGACATCGCCGGCCAGGAAGAGCTGATTGCCCTTGCCCAGGGCGTCGGCGTTGTCCAGTCCGGTAGATGGGTCCCACAGTGGCAGCAGCCGGCCATTGGCGCTGGTGGCCAGCTTGCCGCCCACGAACGTGCGTAGCGCCGCCGCCCGCGTCGGGTCGGAGCCGTACACATGCGAGGCGTCGATATACGAGGTGATGCTGTTGACAACCTCGCGGCGCTCGCCGTTGACCCCCGTGCCCGCAAAGTACTCCGAGCGGTTGAAGGGGATGAGCGTGCCCTGCCCGAAGGGATCGCCCGCATCGAGGACGGGGATGCGGAAATCGCCCGTCGTGCCGTCGGAGAGCACATTGAACTCCGGGCCGGTGCGCGTCAGGTCCATGTCGTGCGTCACCCACTGGCCCCACTGGAACGCCCAGTCGGTCAGGAGTCGATTGCTCAGGATGCTCCCCGACTGGGACAGGACGGCATTGCTGACCGAGCGCGCGTTGGGTCCGGGCGCTAGCTGGTCGCCGTTGTCGTCGGGGAAGTCGTCGCCGTAGCCGAAGCGGATCTGTTCGGTCTCGGCAGCGCCCTGGTTGAGCACCGTGAGGTTATTGCTGGTGCCGTCGATGGTTCGCCATTCGACAGCAGTCAGGTCGATCGAGGGGACAAGTCGAGATTCGAGTTGTTCGGATTGCAAATGTGCGCGGCGCGCACGCTGACTCCTGGCCATGGTCGGCTCCCTGTCATGAGGTGAATTCTTCGTGATAAAGCGGACGGGAGCGCGCAACCCGGCGCAGCGTAGCATACGCGCATCGCGACCGCGGACCGTGGGCGCGGTCAACAGCAGGTTTGTTGTTGCGGGCCGGCAACCGGCCGCGAGGGCGTCATCTTCCAGGCGACGGGCTCAGCAAAGGCTGTGGTACGACGGGGACGTCTCCTTTGCCGGGATCGGGTCATCCTTCATTGACCGGACGTACATGACGGGAGAACACGAAAGGACGAAGTGTGTATGAAGTTTAACACGCTACCGGCCAAATGCAAGAGCGGTTCGGTGGATTTTAGCAGAAGAGGGCGCGAATCACCGCGCCGCATCGACGCAAGAGACATGCAGCCGAGCGTGTAGAAAGCTCGCTCGGCGGTTTCGCGCATTGTCGCGCGCGAAACCGCCAAGCGACGTGCAGTCACGTTAGTCAGCGTCAGGCTGTTACACGCAAGCTCGCACTACTTGATCTTCGGCGTGAGCCAGATTCGCACCTGTCCCGCAGAATTGAAACCGCCAGCCGCCAGGTAGCGCCCATCCGGAGAAAAGAACAGAGCGCTGCATGATCGATTGTTTCCCGTGAGCTTCAGCTCGTCAAAAGGCGCTTTCTTGTTTACATTCCAGAGCAGAAGAGAGCGACTCATGGACATGGCGATCCTCTGCTTTTTCCTCTCGCGCCGAGTGGCCTTTTCGAGCACTGATTAAGGTGATCCGTGAGGCCATTTTTTCGGCTCATCCGGCAAATGCGTGGGTTGCCCACGGGTTACGATCCCACTTGGTAGATTGATCTCGTACGGATTCCTCTTCTCTGATCGAAAGGCGGGCCATGCGCGGCATCGACTTTCGCGAAGTGCGAGCACTGATCTCGATGGCTGATGTGCTTGAACTTCTCGGCTTTCAAGCGCGTGAGTCGTCTGGACAACAACGCCGGGGCCCATGTCTGCTTCATGGCTCTGACGAAAGCAGCCGGGTATTCTCGGTCAACCTCGCCAAAAACGCCTTCCAGTGCTTCAAGTGCGGCGCCGTCGGAAATCAGCTTGACCTGTGGGCAGCCGTCACGAAACAGTCGCTCTACCAGGCCGCTCTCGATCTCTGTCAACGGCTGAATCGTGACGTCCCCTGGCTGAAAACGGCACAGAGATGAGGAACCCGTACTTGACCGTGCTCCATTCCACCGGCGGCTGCAATGCAAGACACCACGCATTTGCCGGAAGAGCCATTTTTTCTGGCAGCGTTCGACCACCCGCAACCTCGAAACTACCCTGAAGCAAGTCTGACCAGAGAGCCGGCAATTAGAAGAATGAATGCCAAGAAGAGAACAGCGAACATTCCCACGTAATGATCGCCAGTAGCGATGAGAGCAAGGATGGCAACGATCGCGATCAGCCAGACGGGTACGTAACTCCACCAGATCACGACATTTGTGAATATCAGTACGAGATTCATGGGCGCGATTCTTCGCTGCCCGTGATCGAAGGCCATGTTGCACCGCGCCACAACAGCATTGCTTCTCAATGATTGTAAACAAACCCGCGCGTGTTCAGCAGCGCCCACAGCACGTCCTCGACAGCCGCTTGCCGGTCGTCGCCGGACTCGGTGAAGACGCGGAGCATGACCTCTCTCTCGCGCTCGCTGGGGAAGCGCGACAGCGTACCGAGATAAAGCTCGTCGATGATGGCGGCAGGCGTCTTGTCAGACCTGGCCAGCTTGCGGGCCGTTCCCTGGCGAGCGCGGATCTTGTTCATGATCTCTTCCGAGTTCATGAGATGCAGCGCCTGCGCGATGCTTGGCTCGTTGCTGCGCTCGCATTCGCAGACGCTGGCGCGGACCGGCCGGCCGAAGATGCGCAGGAAGTACGACGGCATGCGGTTGTCCCAGAGCTGGATGGCGCGATAGCCTTCCGGCCAGCCGTTGAACCGCTCCGCCACCCCGGTCGCCTGGCTGATAGCGTCGAGCAGCACCTCGGCCGGCACCGCACGCGGACTGGCGTGCGAGGAATTCTGCTCGTCCACCGACCGGCCCGGTGCGAGACCTGCCAGTTGATAGAGCCGGGAGTTGAGCAGCGTCCGCGTGAACGCCTTGACGTCGAACTTCACGTCGCGCAGATGCTTCGCCAGCGCATCCAGCAACGGCTCGTTGACAGCGGGATTGGTGGCACGCTGGTCGTCGAGCGGTTCGACCAGGCCTCGGCCGAAGTAGTGGGCCCAGAGCCGATTGGCGAGGGCGCGGGCAAAGAACGGATTGTCCGGCGTCGTCAGCCAGCGGGCCAGCACCGTGCGGCGATCCGGCACGCGCGCGAAGTCCGCCTTCGTCGCGCCCAGTGCCTGCGCGGGGACCAGCTTGCCGGTGCGCGGATGTTTGAGGTCGATGCCCTCCGCCGCGAAGATCGTCTCCGACGCTCCGGCCGGCGTCTTGCGGCCGACGCCGGTGAAGAAACCGGCCAGCGCGAAGTAGTCATCCTGCGACCAGCGCTCCGAGGGATGATGATGGCACTGGGCGCACTGGATGCGCACGCCCAGGAAGAGCTGGCTGAACGAGCGGCTCATCTCCTCGGGCGTGGTGAGGGCCTTGTAGATCGCCGCCGGGCCCTCGTCGGCGACGCTGCCGCGGGCGGTGAGGATGGTGCGGGCGAACTCGTCATAGGGGCGGTTGTCGGCCAACTGCCGCCGCAGCCAGCGCGTCATCGCCACGGCCCCGGCCGGCGTGATCGTGTCGCGATCCACGCGCAGCAGGTCGGACCAGCGCATCGCCCAGTAATCCGCATACTCCGGCCGGTCGAGGAGCCTGTCGATCAGCAGCGCCCGCCGGTTGGGCCGCTTGTCGGCCAGGAAGTCGCGGGCCTCCGCCACGGTCGGCAGCGTGCCGATCGTGTCGAGGAACGCGCGGCGCAGAAACGTGGCGTCGTCGCACAGGTCGCTGGGCGGAATCGCCAGCCGTTCGAGATGGTCCCAGGCGAGGCGGTCGATGAAGTTGGCTTCCGGCGGGCGGATGAACTTATCCTTGTCGTGCCCGGCCAGGACGGGGCGCGGCACGGTGATCCGGCACAAGGTCACGTGATCGAGATAGCGCACCAGGATGGCGGCCTGGCCGGGCACCGAGTTGGCCTGCACCCGGCCGCGAGCATCGACCTTGGCCACCGTGCCGGCGTTCGAATCGTACTGGGCGTCGGCCGTCACGCAGCGGCGCTTGCCTTCGGCATCGACGGCCGTGACGCGCAACTGCTGCGTGCCAGCAAAGCCAAGAATCTGTTCGCGCGGCTCGACCTCGATGTGCGTGATCGGCGTGCCGGCGCTGAACTGCGCCCCCTCCTCGATCCAGCGCAGCAAGCGGCGATAGGGCAAACCATTCGGGTCGAGCCGCCGCCCGCCGCCGTGAGCGATCTGCCCCGTGCCCTTCAGGAGCAGCAGGCTGTTCTTCGGACTGCTGGGAAAGACGCGCCGGCCGCGCGTCTCCTTCATCAGCGACTCAAAATCGGCGGCCGGATCGAAGCCGAACACGCTCAACTTGAAACCGTTCTTCCCCTCGGCCTTGCCATGACATGCGCCGGCATTGCAGCCCGCCTTGGAGAAGATCGCCATCACCTCGGTCTCGAAGGCAACCGGCGCCGGCTTCTTGAACCCGGAGACTTCGACGCCAAGGCGCGCCTGCTCCGAGCCGTGGTGAGCTATGATTGTCGTGCGGCCCTCGCTGACAGGCTGCACGAGACCGGCCTTGTCCACGACGGCGATCTTCGGATCGAGCGACTCGTAAGTCGCGCTACGCGTGACATCGCCGGCCGGCCTGGCGTGGACGAGGATTTGCTGCGATGCCTCGGGATTGTCGAGAACGATACTGGCCGGGCTGACGCGCAGCCCCTGGGCGCGACACTCGGCCGCGGCGAAAGCAAGCCACGCACCCAGTACGATAGTTCCGCTTGAAACGAGCCGCTTGCCCATGCTGCCCCCGTCCGAATCGATCAAATGGGAGGGCGAGGCGCACCCCTCCCGCGTTTTCACCACGATTGTAGCAGGGCTGCCGGGCGCGTACAAGGATTCGCATCTGCCAGGTTGGCAGCCGGTCGACATGGCAGCTGAAACAATCCTTGACGAGAGCGAGTAGAATAGGCGTGCCCTCTCCACGCCGTCCGTAGGTTCGGAACAGGGAGCAAATAGATAGAAAGAAGGGAGTGGCAGAAAATGCGACGTGGACTCTTTGTGTTGACCGCAAGCATGGCGACGCTGGTGCTGGCTCGTCCGGCCCTGGCCGAACCGGGCACGCCCTCCAAGGCGAATCTCGACAAGAAGATCGCCAACTTCACGGTCAAGGATTCGTCCGGCAAGTCGCTTTCCCTCTATGATCTCAAGGACAAGAAGGCCATCGTCCTGGTGTTTCTGTCCTTCGATTGCCCGGTGTCGAACAGCTATTCGCAGCCCCTGGCCCAGATGTCCGCCGAGTTCGGCAAGCACGGCGTGGCCTTCGTCGGACTGACGGTCAACGAGGATGACACCCCAGCCCAGGTTGCCAGGCTTGCCAAGGATTACAGCCTGCCGTTCACGGTGGCCCTGGACACCAAGCTGGCCGCGGCCGACGCCCTCAAGGCCGAGGTCACGCCGGAAGTGTTTGTCCTCGACGGCAATCATGTGCTGCGCTATCGCGGCCGGATCGATAACGGTTACTACGCCAGACTCAAGCACAAGCCGGTCACCGAGAACAACCTGCAGCAGGTCCTGGGAGAACTGCTCACCGGCCGGCCCGTGAGCGTGAAGGCCACCGAGGCCATCGGTTGTGCGATTCCCCGGCCGGAGAAGCGTCCCATCGCCAGCGGCAACGTCACCTTTCATCGCGACGTCGTGCCAATCCTGCAGAACCATTGCCAGCGCTGCCATCGCCCCGGCGAAGTCGCGCCCTTCTCGCTGATGACCTATCGGCAAGCCGTCAACTGGGCCGAGGACATCAAGACGTTCACGCAGAAGCGCGTGATGCCGCCGTGGAAACCGTCGGAAGGCCCGGGGTTTCATAACGATCGCCGCATGTCCGACGCCGATATCGCCACGCTGGCGAAGTGGGTCGATTCCGGAACGCCGGCCGGCGATCCCGCCGACGCGCCGCCGCCCAGGAAGTTTCCCGAGGGCTGGATGCTCGGCGAGCCGGACCTGGTGCTGACCATTCCGGAAGAGTTCACGCTCGGCCCGACAGGTCGCGACCTGTTCCGCTGCTTCGTGCTGCCGACCAACCTGCCGGAAGACAAGTACGTGGTCGCCGTCGAGGTCCGTCCCAGCAATCCGCGCGTGGTCCATCATGCGCTCCTGTTCATCGATAGCGCTGGCCAGGGCCGCAAGCTGGAAGCCAAGGCCAGGGAAGCCAAGGCGCCGGCGGTCGATCCGGATCATCCGGCCGGGAAGAAGTACGACTTCGGCCCCGGTTACACGGTCGGCATGGGCGTCGGCTTCGTGCCGCAAGCCGGGCTGAGCGGCTGGGCGCCCGGCAACCTGCCGCGCTATCTACCCGAGGGCACCGGTTATTTCCTGCCCAAGGGAGCCGACGTCGTGATGCAGGTGCACTTCCACCGCAACGGCCTCGTCGAGAAGGAGCGCCCGAAGATCGGCCTGTACTTCGCCAAGAAGCCGGTGGCGCATCGCTATCAGGGCGGGGTGATGGCCGGCAGCTCCGGCGGACAGGGCATCCTCCGGCTCCTGTTCGCCATCCCGGCCGGCGAGGAAAACTTCAAGCTCACCGGCGACGCCTGGGCGACTGCCGACTTCAACCTGCACTCGATCATGCCGCATATGCACCTGCTCGGCAAGCAGATCCGCGTCACCATGACGCCCCCCGGAGGCAAGGAGCAAGCGCTGATCGCCATCAAGGAGTGGGACTACAACTGGCAGGAGACCTACTTCTTCAAGGAGCCGATCCGCGTCAAGGCCGGCACCCACTTCCACGTGGAAGCCGTCTACGACAACAGCAGCAAGAACCCCAACAACCCGTTCAACCCGCCGCGCGTCATCACCTACGGCGAGCAGACGACCAACGAGATGTGCTTCGTCTTCCTGGGTGGCTACGCCGACGTCGGCCGCCGGCTGCCGCTGACGCCGAACCGGCCGAAAGCCGCTCCGAAGGCGGCGGCGCGGTGACCCGCTTGAAATGTGAAAACCCGGCACAGGGCTCGAACCCTTGCGGATTCTCGCCCTTGCCGGGGCCTCTTCGTGCTGATGGAGAGGGTCACAGTCGCCTGAAGAGAATCGATACGCTGCCCGATCCGGGGCGCGATTGCAGGTCGTTGGGCCGATCGCCGTTCGGGTCGGGGGCATTGTCGCAGATGCGCAGCCCGTTGCCGTTGAGCTGATACACGCCCTTCCATGTCGTTCCCTGCAACGCGTCCCGGCGGTGGACGAAGTCGATCTGCGGTGGATCGGCATCGGCGTTCAGCCGATACGTCCCGCGAAAGATCACGTCGCCCTTCTCGCCGCGAATCACGAAGCGGTCATTCAGGAAAGCAAGGCGCTGCCCCGTCAGGTAGTCCGCCTCCTCGCCGCTGCGATTGGCCAGCACAGCCAGCCAGATTCCCTGCAGCCTCTCTCTGTCTCCGGCCCCGCTGATTCCGGCCGGCTCGTTCTTGGTCGCCAGTCCGTTCGTCGAACAGGTTTCACAGATCATGGTCCACCTCCGTTTCTTGTTCTCGTTGCCTCTTCCACTGGTTCCAGCGAGGAGAGGCGACGGAAGGGGACACAGAATCCAGCCGACACGCGTCCGCATCACCGCTCGGCGGTTTCGTGCGCAGCATCCCGCGCGAGTTCGGCGAACGCGCGGCAACACGTGCGCGAAACCGCCGAGCGGTGAGAATTGACGCTTGTCCCCGGGATCATGTCTTGCGCTTGGTCACGACCCGGAAGTCGAGTTGCCGGCGTTGCAGGTCGACGCGGACGACCTTGACGTGGACCTTGTCGCCCAGGCGGTAGCGCTTCTTGGTCCGCTTGCCGAACAGCGAGTGGCTGGACTGATCGTAGTCGTAATAGTCGTCGGTGAGGGTGCTGACGTGCACCAGGCCCTCGACGGGCAGGTCGGCGGCCTGGGCGAAGAAGCCGTAGTCGGCCACGCCGGTGATGATGCCGTCCGTCTCCAGGCCGATGCGCTCGCTCATGAAGGCCAGCATCTTGACCTTGATGAGCTCGCGCTCGGCCACGTCGGCGCGGCGTTCCATCTTGCTGCAATGCTCGCCCAGGGCCGCCAGCTCATCAAAGCTGCCGCCCGCCTTGCCCGTCTTGAGCCAGCGGTCCAGCAGGCGGTGCACCGTCAGGTCAGGATAGCGGCGGATCGGCGAGGTGAAATGGCAGTAATCCTGACTGGCCAGGGCGTAGTGCCCCTCCTCCTCCGGACTGTAGACCGCCTGCTTGAGACTGCGCAGCAAGGCGTAGTTGACAGCGTGCATGTCCGGCCGGGTCGCGGCTTGCGCCAGCACGCGCTGCAAGGTGAAACGGTCGGTCTCGCGGACAATCTTGTAGCCAAGCCCGCGGGCGAACTCGGCAAACGCCTTCAGCTTCATCGGATCCGGCGCCGGATGGATGCGGCGCAGGAACGGCACGTCGATGCTGCTCAGCTGCTCGGCCACCGCCTCGTTGGCCGACAGCATGAATTCCTCGATCACCTGGTGGCTGATGTCGTTGACGGCAAAATGGGCGCCGCTGACGCGCCCCTGGTCGTCGTACTCCAGCTCGATCTCCGGCATCTCCAGTTGCAAGGCGCCGCGCTTCGTGCGCCGCTTGCGCAGGATCATCGCCAGATCACGCATGCGGAACAGCAGCTCGCGAATCTCCGTCGGCAACGAGGCGCCGTCGTCCTTGCCCGTCAGGATCGCCGAGACCTGTTCGTAGGCGAAGCGCTGGCGGACGCGGATGGCGGTGTTGGCGAAGCGGACGTGGGCCTTCTGCCCGGTCGGCGTGAAATCGATGAACGCGCTCTTGGTGAGCCGCACCTTCCCCTGCTGCAAGCTGGCCAGGTGATTGGAGACGATCTCCGGGAACATGGGGATGACGCGCTGCGGCAGGTAAACGCTGGTGGCCCGCTTGCGGGCCTCGCGATCCAGCGCGCTGTTCGGCGGCGCAAAGTGCGACACGTCGGCGATGTGCACGCCCAGCTGCCAGTGGCCGGACTTCGGATCCTGCGACAGGGATACCGCATCGTCAAAGTCGCGGGCATCGACCGGGTCAATGGTGATCGTCAGTTCTCCGGTGAGGTCCTCGCGGCCGTGCAGATCGTCCTCGGAGAAGGCGTCGGCGACCGCGCGGGCCTCGGCGAGCGCGTCCTCGCCGAAGGCGTCCGGCAGGCCGAAGGCGCGGATGATCGACAGCGTGTCCACGCCCGGCTTGCCGCGCGGGCCGAGGATCTCGATGATCACGCCCTCGCCGCGATCCTCCGACGAGGGGAAGCTGAGCATCTCGATGACGACCTTGTCCTGCGGCCGTGCCCCCTGCGCCCCCGGATCGCCGACAAAGATGCTGTGGCTGAAGACCGTGCCATCGACGCGCACGAACCCCTGCCCCTCGCGCTCGAAGTAGGTGCCGACGAATTGCCGGGCCGCGCGCTCGATGACCTGCACGATCTCGCCGCTGGGGCCCAGGTTGGCGCGGCGCGGCTTGCTGCGAATGCGCACCAGCACCGTGTCGCCGCTGGACGCATCGGCGACGTATTCCTGTCCGATGTGAATTTCCGGCCCGACCGTGCCATCCACGGCATGCGGGCGGACGAAGCCGAAGCCGGCGTCGCTCTTGCGAAAGACGCCGGTGACCGCGCCATGCGGCGCGGCCTTGCGGACCGTCTGGTTACGGCCGATCTCCAGCCGGCCCAGCTTCACCATGCGGCGAGCCAGCGAGCAGAAGGACGCATACTGTGCCGGGCTGATGTCGAGCTTGCGGGCCAGCGTTTTCAGTTTGACAGGCTCGTAGCGAGGGTGGGCGACGGTGTCGAGAAGCAGCTTTTCGAGTTTTTCCATTGTTTCATTGTACGCGTCCGTCCTGGACGCGTTTACGTTTCGCGTTCGGATACGGGCACGCCGGGACATTGGTTATCGTAGCCGTGGCGGCGGGCGTGCGCGAAACGAGAGCAAATGCACGAGCCTTGCCCGCGAATAACCTCGCGGGCCGTCAGGCGTTGCCGGGCCGCTTGACAACGGCCAGTCGCATGACTACTTCATTTGCATCCGAAACCCCGCGCCGGCAACGGGTTAACAATTGCCGTCCGCCAACCGCTAGAGAGGCACGCGAACCCATGGCCACCGCACCCGCCGCCAAGCCCGCCCCGCAGCCCCAGGAAATCGTCATCTACAGCCATTCCAATCTGTTCTACTGGTGGCCGGTATGGGCCTGCGGCTTCATCATGGCGATCGTCACGGCGTTCAGCGGACAGTCGCTGGCCATCGTGCCCAATAACACCAAGCCGATGACAAGCCAGGTCGTTCCAGGTCTGGGCGACGACAAGGACCGCCGGGACATCCTGGTTGTGCCGCAGAAAACGCAATTGCCGCGCGACAAGGACAAGCAGCCGATCGAGCCGAAGCTGCATGTCTCCAATAGCAAGAACGTCGGCACCTGGTTCTGCACCGTGCTGCTGCTGGTGATCTTCATCACCAATGTGCCGCTGCGCGGGCTGTGGTCCGTCATCGTCATCGTCACCGTGGTCTTCGTGTCCATTATTTTCGCACTCGTGCAGATCAACGAGCAGAGCATCTGGGACCACATCTTTCATTTCCTGTTCTTCCTGGACATTCGCATCAACATGGGCGGCTACCTGTTCATCTCGATCATCCTGTTCATTCTCTGGTTCCTGGTCAGCATGTTCTTCGACAAGCAGATCTACATGGTGTTTTCACCAAGCCAGTTCAAGGTGCACATGGAGATCGGTGGCGGCGAGACGGCCTACGACACCATGGGCATGACCATCGAGAAACGCCGCAACGACCTGTTCCGGCACCTGATCCTCGGCTTCGGCTCCGGCGACCTCGTCGTCAAGACCACCGGCGCCCAGTCGCACACCTTCGAGATCCCCAACGTCCTGTCCCTGGGCCGCCGCGTCCGCGAAATCGAGGACATGCTCCGCTCCAAGCAGGTGCTGCCAGGAAACTAGCGATTTTTGATTTCTGATTTTTGATTTTTGATTGCAAGAATGTATGACCGAAGCGGAGATGAAGCAGCGCACCAAGCAGTTTGCGCTCCGGGTCATCAAGCTCGTCAATGCCCTGCCCAGGACAACGGCGGGGAACACGATTGGGCGGCAGCTCGTGCGCTCGGGAACATCGGTCGGCGCCAACTATCGTGCCGCTTGCCGAGGCAGATCGCGCGCAGACTTTGTGGCCAAGCTCGGCATTGTTGAGGAGGAAGCCGATGAATCGGGATTCTGGCTGGAACTCGTGATTGACAGCGGCCTCTTGTCGCAAAAGTTGGTCCAACCGCTCCTGAAGGAGGCTCAAGAGATAGTCGCCATCATGGTCGCATCCCGCAAAACCGCATCAAGTCGCAAATGATCAATCAAAAGTCAAAATTCAAAAATCAAAAATTCCGCCATGTTGCCCCGCGACATTGTTCGTCAGATTCGGCGCTTGCACATCCGGGCCAGACGGGCGGTCGAGGATCTGCTCGGCGGCGAGTATCACAGCGTCTTCAAGGGCGCGGGCATCGCCTTCGAGGAGGTCCGCGAGTACCAGCCGGGGGACGATGTCCGGGCCATTGACTGGAACGTGACCGCGCGCATGGGGCATCCGTTCATCAAGCGCTTCGTCGAGGAGCGCGAGCTGACGGTGATGCTGCTGGTGGATGCCAGCGGCAGCCAGAAGTTCGGCAGCCGCCGGCAGAGCAAGCGCGACGTGGCCGGCGAACTGGCTGCCATCCTCGCCTTCAGTGCCATTGCCAATAACGACAAGGTCGGACTCCTCGTCTTCACCGACCAGGTGGAAAAATACGTGCCGCCGCGCAAGGGCGTCCGCCACGTCCTGCGGCTGATTCGCGACGTGCTGTTCTTCGAGCCGCACCGGCCGGGAACCTGCATCCGCGCCCCCCTCGACTACCTCAACAGGGTGCTGCGCCGCCGGACGATTGTCTTCTTGCTCAGCGATTTTCTCGACACGGACTTCGACAAGGCTCTCAAGCGGACCGGCCGCCGGCACGACCTGGTGCTGGTCAACATCGCCGATCCACGCGAAGAAAGCCTGCCCGACGTCGGCCTGCTCAGCATCGCAGATGCGGAGACAGAAGACGAGGCGCTGCTGGACACGTCCAGCCAGGAGGTGCGTGACGCCTTCGCCGCCGCAGCACGGCAGCGGCGCGACGCGCTGAAACAATCCGCGCGCGCAGCCAGGCTTGATACCATTGACGTATCGACCGCAGGGGGACATCTGGACGCCCTCGTACGCTTCTTCAAGCTCCGCGAACGACGATTGCGACGAATATGAGCAGCGGGTTCTGGGGACTGGCACTCGTCCTGGCGTGGCCCGGCGACTTCGTGGAGCGGCAGCACACCGGCCCCGCGACTTTGAGCATGCGCCCTGACAAGGGCCCGATTGCTCTATCCGACGTCTTGCGCCTGCGCCTGACGGTGAAGGGCAGCGAGCAACTGGAGGTCCAGCCGCTTGCCAGCACGACGATGGAGCCAAGCTGGCGATTGAGCGCGCGCCGCGCGACAGTCAACCACCTCGCACGAAGCAGTATCTGGGTGCAAGAGATCGAGGCCGAGCCGCTCCGTCCCGGCGATCTGACGCTGGAGTTGCCGCCGCTGCGCTACCGCGAAGCGGACGGCCGCTGGCAGGTCGTGGACTGGAAGCCGATTCCGGTGAAAGTCCGGACGGCGGCCGTCGCGGACGTCAAGGATCTGCGCGACATTGCCGACATCGAGAAATTGCCGGCGGCTGACGCCGGCTGGAACGATTGGATCGGTCCCGCGGCCGGGACGCTGGCGCTGCTTGTGCTGCTTGCGCTTGTCGTGACGGTTTGGCGCCGGCGCAGACGCCGGCGCCGCGGGCCGCTCACGCCGGAACAGATGGCGCAGCGCGATCTGGACCGGATCGCGGAGCTGAAGCTCATCGAGGCGGGTCGGGCGGCACGGCTGCACGCCATGCTGTACGATGTGGTTCGCCGCTATCTGCGCCGGCAGTATCAGATTGCAGCGCGTGCGCACACCAGCGCCGAGCTGCGCGCGCAACTGCAAGGCGCGCCGCTCGCCGCCGAGCAGCGCGCACGTCTCGACGCGTTTCTGGAACGCTGCGAGCGCGGCAAGTTTGCCGGCGCGGCGCTGTCCGCACCGGAATGCCTCGAAGCCGCGGAATTGGCTCGCCAAATCGTCTCCAGCGGCACTCTCAATTCCACCGGGCAGCCGCGCGAAAATGACAGTCCGGCAAGAAGCGCCGATCACGAAGGCGCTGGAAGCTGACGGCGTTGGCGAAGAATGAGAAAACTGGCCCGAGTGGGTAAAGTTAACGGGTTCCGGGACCGATTCTCTTAGTGTCGGAAACGACGACGCCAAACGCAACGCGAAACGCAAAGTGCATCGCGCCGCACCTCATCGAAGCCACTGGAGCTTGCATATATGAAACCCACCAGCACCGGCCATCACCATAAAGGGCTCTGGATTCTTTCGGGGATGATCATCCTCGGCATCTGGGGCTGTTCGCAGGGCAAGAACGACGCCGTTGTCAAGCTCAAGCAACTCGAAGCGCAGCACGCCCGCTTGCAGGACGACCTTGAGACGGCACAGAAGGCCAGCGACAACTTCCGCAAACGACTGACCCAGGTCGAGTCGCAGCGCGCCGAACTGGCCAAGCAGGTCGCCGAACTGAAAACGGTCGTCCGGGAGCGCGACGACCTTCGCCAGCAACTCTCCACCCGCACCGGCGAGCGCGACAGCTTCCACTCGCAACTGATCCAGTTCGGCCGCGAACTGCACACCCTCGCCGGCCGCGTCGAAGCCGCCACCAACGGCTCAGCACGACAGATCACGATCTCGTATGCCGATTGAAGATTTTGGAATTTTGATTTTCGATTTTTGATTTTTGATTGCAAGAAGTCGTCGCCCGGCACCCTGTCTTGCAATCAAAAATCAAAAATCTCGAACTGCCCCCCTTCGTCCGTGACCCCTTGCTTGACCCCCGCACCTCCCCGTCCGTGGTTCATCGATCGGCCGCCGGGTTCACCTCCACCCGACGCCGGCCGCCGATGAACCACGGCCATTTCTATTCCATGCGCCCGCTCATACAATAACTGCCGCCCACAATCGACAGGAGCGGAGTCCTGCCGCAACCAACCGACGTGCACGAGGAGCAGTCCATGTTCGATCCCTCCGGAAACTCGATGGCTGGAAACGCCGGGCCCTTGCAACCGATGGCCCAGCGCTATCGGGATTACGCCCGGCAACGGCAGATGACGCTGGCCGATCTGTTGCTCGAAAACCGCATCGTCTTCCTGGGCAGTTCGCCCGAGACCGGCGGGCAGGCGGCCATCACCGACTACCTCGCCAACGTCACCATCCAGAAGCTCCTGTTCCTGCAATACGAGAACAAGACCCAGGAGATTCACTTCTACATCAATTGCCCCGGCGGCTCTGTGACGGCCACGCTGGCCATCTACGACACCATCCAGTACATGGAGTGCCCGATCTCGACCTACTGCATGGGCATCGCCGCCAGCGGCGCCGCCATCATCCTCGCCGCCGGCACCAAGGGCAAGCGCTACGCCCTCCCCAATTCCAAGGTCATGATCCACCAGCCCTGGGGGCAAGTCGGCGGCCAGATCTCCGACATCGAAATCCAGGCCACCGAGATCCTCAAGGAGCGCAAGCGCCTGAACGAGATCCTGGCCCAGCACACCGGACAATCCTTCGATCGCATGGAAATCGAGACCGATCGCGACCGCTACTTCTCCGCCCAGGAAGCCAAGGATTTCGGCCTGGTCGACGAGGTCATCCAGCGCATCACCGATGAGAAGCCCAAGACGTAGAAGCCGAAGTGATCGATGACGGAGCCTGCCCATGCTGCCGCAACCGCTGCGCCCCGACGATGAACCGCCGCTCGATGACCTGGCCTATCCTTCTGTGCGCTGGCGCCGGCCGCGCTTCGCGACGCGCGGCCGCGTCTTGCGTTTCGCCTTGCTGGCCGGCTGCGGCTGGGCGGCGGTGCTGGCGCTGGCGACGGCGGTCGTGATGTCGATGTTTCCTGTGCATGGCATCATCGCCGATCGCTCCAGCGACTTCCTGCCCACGTTTTTCCAGCTGTTCGCCGTGTTTGCGCCGATGCTGATCGTGGCCGCCGCGCTGGCCGCCGGCACCCAGGCCGTGCTGCGCGAGATGCGCCGCTCGGCCACCAAGAGCCGGCGAGCACTGGAAGGACTCGTCAAACGCGCGGGCGACCAGCGCAACAGCAGCGACTCACGGGGACCGCTGCCTGAGCTTGATCTTGAGATTGACCGGCCAAGGCCATAGATTCGCGACCGGATTGCGCCTGCTAAACCAATGGCACCCCCAGACAGGCGTGGTCCAATTTCGCTCGGCGGTTTCGCGCACGATGTCGCGTGCGAGCCAGTGCGCGAAACCGCAAGCGAGCGCGGGCTAGTCTGTCGCCAGTTCACGGTCGGGTCTAGCGCCCAATTCGATCATCCAATCAAAAGCAACACTCGAAAACCAAAAATACAAACAACCAGGCCCCGCCGTGCGGGCGGGGCCTGGTTTTCTCGCTGGGGCACAGGGTGGGGATCACTTGGCCATCGCTGTCACGATGGGCCGTTTGCCTTCGGCAGCCCCGGCCGTCGGCGGCGTGGCGGGCTTGAGACTGCTATGCGGCCCGAGCACGGCCGGCGCCGGCGGGCAGCATGGCTGGCACACCGGGATGTACACCGGGATCTGCCGGCAGAACTTGTAGGTCACCGTGTACGGCTCCATCCGGCAGGTCGTGAGCGGCACGCAGCGGGTCACCTCGTGCGGCACCATGCGACAGGTGACGTACGGAACCTTGCACACCTTCTCCTGCGTCACGACCTTGCACTTCTTCACGGTCACCACCTGGCAGCGTTCCTCCGGCACCATCTTGCAGACCTGGTACGGCACCTTGCACGTCCGCGTCTCCGGAACCATCTCGCACTTCTTGCGCGTTTCCATGCGGCAATGATGCTCGGGAACCATGCGGCAGACCGTGAACGGAATCTTGACGCACTTCTGCTCGGGGACCATGATGCACTTCTTGCAAGTCATCATCTTGCAATGGTGCTCCGGGATCAACCGGCAGGTCGTGTACGGAATCTTCTTGACCTTGTCCTCGCGGACCAGGTAGCACTTCTTGCAGGTCACGACCTTGCAGTGCTGCTCGGGCAGCATCTTGCAGGTGTAATGGCACACCTTGCGAACCCGTTCCTCCGGGACCATGATGCACTTCTTGCAGTTCACGATCTTGCAGTGCTGCTCGGGGACCATGCGGCACGTCGTGTAGCAGAGCCGTTTCACCTTCTCCTCGGGCACGACATAGCAGCGGCGGTGCACGACCATCTTCGTGTGGTGCTGCGGGATCAGCTTGCAGGTGGTGCAGGCACACTTCTTGTAGGTGGTGGCCGGGATCACCTTGCACGTGTGGTACTTCACGACATGGCTATGCTCCTTCTGGACATAGCGGACGCAGCGGACCACGCGTACCTCTTCGCGCGGCACGAAGGTCTTCTTGCAGGTCCAGTGGCCGGGCAGCTGCACCGGGCAGCACGTCACGGGGCCCGGGCAGTATCGCTGCTGGCAGGTGCACGGGTCGAACACCCACGTGCCCGGCTGGCGGCAGCACTTCTGCACGATCGGACCGGGGCAGTACACCGGCTCGCTGTGCCAGCAACCCGTTTGCACCTTGAACTTGCGCTCGGTGTAGATCGGGTGATAGCTGTAGCTCTTCACCACGCAGGAGCGCGGCTCCAGGACCGTCTTGTAGGTCGTCATCGGCACCTGGTACACATGCGTCGTGTACTTCGGCGAGTACGTCGTCCAGTGGACCGGGACCTTGTACTCCTGCACCTTCTGGTGGTACACGGTGTAGCGCTGCTCGCACACATGCTTCTTGTATTCCGGATGGTACGTCGTCCAGCGGTGCGGGACCTGGTAGTCCTGATACATCGGCTTGTGCACGATGTACTTGCAATCGCGCTCGTGCTTCTCGTACACCGGATGGTGCGTGGTCCAGCGGTAGAGCACCTGGTAGGTGCTGTATGCCGGCTTGTACGTGCAGTAACGGCATTCCTTGACGTGATTGATGTACTGCGTCTTGTAGGTGGTCCAGCGAATGGGCACCTGGTACTCCTGGAACGTCGGCTTGTACACGCAGAAGCGGTGCTCGCGGTAGAACTGCTTGTACTCCGGCCGGTAGTTCGTCCAGTGCACCGGGACCTGGAATTCCTTCCAGACCGGCTTCATGCAGGTGAAGCACTGGTCGCGGAACTTGGTCTCGTAGCACGGCCGCATGACGACGTACTTCTGCACGACATCATGGCAGGACCACAGCGGCACGTTGATGACGTAGCGCTGCTCCTTGAAGCGTTGCTCGTAGACCGGTCGACAGACGGTCTCCTTGCAGTGTTTCATCACGGTCTGGTAGACCGGTTTGTAGCGGATGCAGCAGCGGTCCTCGACGACCGTCTGGTAGCAAACGCGGTAGCTGATGGCGGGCATGCAACATTGTTCGGGGCTACAGCAAACGGGGGGATAGCCGCCCGCGCCGCAGTGAGCCGCCCGCACCGACTGCCCGGGGCCCGCCAGGCCGACCAGGGCAATGAGCATGGGGGTGATCTTACGCAGCCTCATCTCGGGCCTCCGGAAGTGAAACGACAGTGAAAGGGTCACACCTGTGCCAAAGCCAGCGCGGCCTGCCGACACTCGCGGAACTGCATTGAGCGCGGCAAACCGTTCAGGAGAAATGTGCGCGATGGGGCAATCCAGGCCAAATTTTCTTTAGAGAAAATCCAGGCAATCTGACCACGACACCCCGTCCTGACAAGACTTTAGCGCAGACGTGGAGTTTTCCGCCTTGCTGGACCGGCAAAGCTGGGGCGAATGACGGGTGTAAGGAGGGAGAGGATTGTGCTAGTTCCCCGCTCGAGTTCGCCGCTCGCTAGCCCCGTGAACGGGGCTGGGCATTAGCCCGCCTTCGCCTGGCTTGCTGGTTTAGTGAGGTAATCGAGCACGTCCCGTTGCATCTCTTCGAGTTCCGTCCTGGCGAGCATTCTTGTGACTTGCTTGACCAGACAACCACGGCAAGCCAGAGAAACCCCCAGTTGCCGAAAAATCGGTGTTGGTTTCCAACGGTATCCGTCATTAAAGTAGGGGCTACTCCTCGTTCCCAGGCTCTGCCTGAAACGAGGTCCATACACACGGAAAGGCGGTCGATCATGCGGCGGATCGGGATGGTTCTCGGACTTCTGGCGCTTCTGACGCTGGCGGGCGTCGCCCGGTCGCAAGGGGGCAAGCTGGACGGCAACTGGCAGGTCTCGCTTTACGAGAACGGCCAGAAGCTCACGCTCTGGATCCTGCAGTTCGACAGCCGCGGCGGCAAGTTGATGGGCTCCGTCAAGTCCGTCGAAGGCGTGCCCAGCTCTTCGCTGGATCGGCTCGAAGTCAAGGACGGGCAGATCAGCTTCGCCATCGGCGTCGGCAACCAGGCCTTCCAGTTCGAGGGGGATGCCGCCCCCATCAACGGCAAGGTGATCGCCGGCTCCTTCCTGGTTGGCGGGCAAATCCGGGCCGCCGTCCTGGAGTTGACGCCGGCTCGCAACTCCTTCGAGCTGGCCAAGGAACTGGTCACGCTGCATCCGAATGATCCGCGCATCTTCGAGGCGTTGCCCGAGCTGATCCGGGGAGCCACTCGCGAGAAGGCCAGCGCCAAGGAAGTCCGCGACTGGGTCGCCGCCTCGCTGAAGCTTGGTCAGCGCTTCGGCGGCCGCTGGCAGCGCGAGAACACGATGCGCCTAGCGGAAATGCTGATGAAGGAGCCGGGCCTGACGGAAGTGGCTTTTGAGACGGCGCGCTCCGCCGAGGCGCTCAAGGGCAACCTGGACTTTCAGTTGCGCGTTCTGGAGGTACAGGGAGCCGCACTCACCAGGCTAGGCAAAGGCGACCAGGCCGAGGCCGTGCTGGGTCGTCTCGACAAGCTCGAGAGCCAGGCTCACGAAGAGTATGCCAGGACCGCGCTGCCGTTCAACCCGGCGAAGTACCCGGGCCGCAAGGGCACGAGCAACCGCGCCGTCCTTGTCGAGCTGTTCACCGGCGCGCAATGTCCGCCGTGCGTGGCCGCCGATCTGGCCTTTGACGGCGTCGAGAAGTCGTTCAAGCCCTCCGAGGTCGTGCTGCTGCAGTACCATCTGCACATCCCCGGTCCCGATCCCTTGACATCGCCCGCCAGCGAGGCCCGGCAAAACTATTACAAGGAAGATGTGGAAGGCACGCCGGCAATCATGTTCAACGGCAAGTCGGCCGCACCCGGCGGCGGCGGCCGCGCCGGCGCCCGCGAAAAGTTCGACGAGTACTGGCGCGTCCTCAACCCGCTTCTGGAACAGCCGGCTTCCGTGAAGCTGCAAGCCGTCGCCGTTCGCAAGGGCGACAAGGTGGACATCCGCGCCCGCGTGACCGACCTCGACAAGCCCGGCGCCAAGGTGAAGCTGCGCATCGCTCTCGTCGAGGACTGGGTTCGCTATCGCGCCCGCAACGGGCTGAGCTACCACAGCCGCGTCGTCCGCGCCTTCCCCGGCGGCGCTGCCGGCGTGACGCTCGACAAGCGCGACGCCGATCACACGGCCACCGTCAACCTCGACGAGCTTCGCAAGAGCCTCGCCAAGTACCTGGACGATTCCGTCCGCAAGAACGAGGCGCCCTTCCCCGATGCCCAACGGCCTCTCGGCCTGCGTCGCCTGCATGTGGTCGCCTTCGTGCAGAACGATGCCAACCAGGAGGTGTTGCAGGCGGTGGAGACGCGTGTGCGCGACGAGTGACATCGACCTTGCAGTTGAACCGCTTGCGGCTCGTCCCGGATCTCGCGCCGGTCGCATCATGGGTCGTATCATGACCCGATGCTCGATCATGCTCCGTTTGCGGACGGCCTGCCGCATCCCAGTCCCGACGAGATCCACAAGCACGCCGCGCAGATCGTGAACTGGCTGCTCGCCGATTTCACCGCGCTGCCGCAGCGTCCGGTGGGCACAATGGCGTCGCCCGCGCAGATGCAGGCATGGCTGGGCCAGCCGTTGCCGGAGGAAGGCCAGGGGCTGGACGCCGTGCTCAAGACCTTCGGCGAACTTGTCGCCCCCTTCGCGTTTCGCCCGAATCATCCGCGCTTCATCGCCTTCATCCCATCCGCCCCGAGCTACTATTCCATCCTGGGCGACTGGCTGTGTGCCGGCATCAACCTGTTCGCCGGCGTCTGGCTGGAAGCGGCCGGCGCCACGCAGGTCGAGCTTGTCGTGCTCGACTGGTTCAAGGAACTGCTCGGCTACCCACCCGGGGCAAGCGGCATCCTCACCGGCGGCGGCTCGGAGGCCAACCTCACGGCGCTGCTGGTGGCACGTGAGTCGCTGTCCTTCGCCGATCGTGGCCGCGCCATTCTTTACGTGAATCAGCATCGCCACTGGTCCGTGGATCGCGCGGCCAGGACCATCGGGCTACACCCCGATCAGGTGCGACCCATCCCTGCGGGGACGGACTTTCGCGTGCATGGTTCCGCACTGGCCGAGGCAAGCACACGCGACACAGACGCTGGCAAGCTGCCGTGGGCCATGGTGGCGACTGCCGGCGCCACCAGCACCGGCATCGTCGATGACCTCGCATCCATTGCCGACGTATGCCGGCAGCACGGACTCTGGTTTCATGTCGATGCCGCTTACGGCTGGTCCGCTTCCCTTGTCCCTGCCGGCAAGGCGCTCCTTCACGGCCTTGAACGGGCCGACTCGATCACGCTCGACCCGCACAAGTGGTTCGCCCAGACCTTCGAGGCAGGCTGCGTCCTGGTCCGCGACGGCCAACGGCTGCGCGACACGTTTGCACACAGCCCGGAGTACATGCAGGACGTTCGGCCCGCCGACGATGAGGTCAACTTCGCCGACCTGGGCCTCGCCCTGTCGCGGCGGTTTCGCGCCCTCAAGATCTGGTTCTCGATCAAGGTACTGGGCATCGGCTGGTTTCGCGCGCTGATCCAGCACACCTGCGCACTGGCGGAGCACGGCGAACGGCTGCTCCAGCAAGCGGAATGCTTTGAACGCCTCAGCCCGCGCGCCCTCAGCATGGTTTGTTTCCGTTACAGGCCGAAGGGCAGCCGCGGAGATACAACGGAGGAAGAGCTGGATCGCCTCAACCTGGCCCTGTGCGCCGCCGTGCGTGACAGCGGCAAGGCGTTCCTGTCCTCGACGCGCCTGAACGAGCACGTCGCCCTGCGCTTCTGCTTCGTCAACTGGCGCACCACGCCGCGCGACGTCGAGGAAATTGTCGAACTGCTGGTGTCACTCAAAGAGAAGTTGTAGCATTCGCAATACTCTGGGTGCCATGCCCACGGCTTTGCGTGGGCATGGATGGCAAACTGATAGTTGCAAGCGAAGCATGGCCACGCAAAGCCGTGGCCATGGCACCCATGGCACCCGATTTCGCTCTTATTCTGACGAAGGACACGTAATGCGACTGGCCGCTGCACTGCTGAGTGTTGGGATCGTGGGTTGGACCGGGACTGCGCGGCCAACTGCCGCCAACGACAAGACCGACCTGCGTGCCGACATCCGCACCGTCGCCGAGCAAGGGCGCGGCACGGACGCCGGCCGCAAGGCCTGGGAGCGCATCAGCGCCGGCGGGGCGGAACTGGTCATTCCCATCCTCGAGGCGATGGACACCCCCGACACCGTCGCCGCCAACTGGCTGCGCACGGCACTCGATCGCATCGTCGAGCGCGACGGCAAGAAGCTCGATGTGGACCGGCTTCTCGACTTTGTCAAGGACGCGAAGCGCCAGGGCCGCGCCCGCCGTCTTGCCCTCGATCTAATCGAAGAGCGCCGGCCGGGAACCAGCGCAAAACTTTACACCGGCTGGCTCGAGGATCCGGAGTTCCGAGTCGAGGCGGTCGGCCTGGCTCTCGACCGGGCGGGCAAGCTGCTCAAGGCAGGCGACAAGAAAGCCGCGGCGGACGCGTATCGCCAGGCATTCGCGGCTGCGCGCGATCAGACGCAATGTCGCAAGGCCGCAGCCGGCCTGCTCGAGCTCGGCACCAAGGTCAGCGTCGGCCGGCACATGGGCGTCCTGATGGACTGGTATCTCATCGGCCCGTTCGACGGCGGCGGCATGAAGGGCTTTCATCTCTCGTATCCGCCCGAGAAGCAGATCGACCTGAAGGCCGAGTATGACGGGCAGGGAAAAAAGGTTCGCTGGCTGCGTTACCAGGCACAGGAGCCGCCGCCGAGTTCCGGCGCGCGGCATCAAGCGCTCGTCAACATCCGCGAACGCGACGCCATCGGCGACGCCGACGACGCCGTCGCCTTCGCCTATACCGAGTTCACCGTGCCGAAGGCCCAGGAGGTCGAGTTCCGCGGCGCCGCCGACGACAACTTCACCGTCTGGGTCAACGGCAAGCGCGCCTTCGGCTTCGAGGAATATCGCAACGGCGTCCGCCTCGACCGCCACCGCTTCAAGGTCAAGCTCAACGCCGGCAAGAACACGGTGCTGGTCAAGGTCTGCCAGACGCCGGCCCCGAACACCGAGCCGAACTGGGAGTTCTTCCTGCGCATCGTCGACGCGACCGAGAAGGGCATCGCCATGGAATGCACGCTGCCGAAGTAGCGACGCTGCACGAAGCAGGTGATCGAAGTTGAGTGCCATGGCCACGGCTTTGCGTGGCCATGTTTACCCGGTTTCCCTCAGCTTGGTCGCGGCGTGAAGCCGTCATGCCCACGCAAAGCCGTGGGCATGGCACGAAACGTTCCGCTTCGATTCAAGGGAGTCCCGATGCCCGGTTCAACCATCGACATTGCCCTGCCGGACGGCAAGAAGCTCGCCTCTTACCGGAGCCTGCCGGCGTCGGGTGGCGGACCCGGGCTGGTGCTGGTGCAGGTAGGGACGGCATACGATCTGCGGAAGGTGGCCGACCTGTTCGCCGAGGAAGGCTACCTGGCCATGACGGCCGATCTGCCCGCGGAACTCGCCGGCGACCGGCTGGATGTCGAGCGTGGCCTGGCCTGTCTGTCTGCTGTGTTGCAGGCCAGGCCGGTGGCGGCGGGCAAGGCCGGCGTCATCGGCTTCGGCCCCGCCGGAACTCTCGCCTATCTCGCTGCCAGCCGGCTGCCCATCGACGCGGCCGGCATCTTCGACGCCGCCGATCTCGAACGCCAGCCGCCGACCGATCCGGAGCTGCGCTGTCCGCTGGTGCTGCACTTCGGCACGCGGGAACGCGCCGCTGCCGCGGCGGCGACCAGGGCCCGCGAGGCACTCAGCGGCGATGTCGCCGTCTTCGCCTATCCGGAGGCAGCGTCCGGCTTTTACCTCCCCGGCCACGCCAGCTTTCAGCACCTCGCCGCCCAGCTGGCACATTCGCGGACCATCGCGCTGCTGCGGCGGACGCTTGGCCCGCGCTTCGACCTGGAAGCGCTCTGGGAGGCGCATCTCAACTGGGAGTTCGTCAAGGTCGATGCCGAGGGGACGATGACGACGATGGTCGCGGAGCCGGTCAACCTCAATGTGCCGGTGCTGACCGGCGGCATCGGCCACGATGGCGTGCTGAGCTATTACAAGACGCAGTTCCTCGGCCAGATGCCGAAGGACGCGCATCTCGTGCCGATCTCGCGGACCATCGGCGCCGACCGCGTGGTTGATGAGCACCTGCTGTGCTTCACGCATGATCGGCAGATGGACGCCATGCTGCCCGGCGTGCCGCCGACCGGCAAGTACGTCGAGCTGCCAGTGGTGGTGATCGTGACGTTCCGCGGCGACAAGGTGGCCGGCGAACACATCTACTGGGACCAGGCCTGCCTGCTCGTCCAGGTCGGCAAGCTGGCGAAGAAGGGCCTGCCCGTGTCCGGCAGCGAATGCGCGGAGCGGCTGCGCGACGAAGGCATGACGGTCGATGAGTTGCGAAAGCGCTGGGAGAAGGATTCTCAGCGCGATCAGAATTGACTCAACGGAAACGCAAGGCTCCCGCCGAGCCGGCAACGCCCGGCGGGAGGGGCGAGGCTCCCGCCGAGCCGATCCTGCCGACGGCGCTACCGGCTCGGCAGGAGCCTCGCCCTCCCAGAGTCGTGTCACTGCATGCAGATTGCCGCGTCTTCGTTCGCAGTGAAAGTCGACGACCTGCTGGTCCGCCCAACAATTTCGTGAATTCCGCGCTCTAGCCTCGTTGGGAATACATCTAATCTTCTTGTTGGGGTGTGGCGACGATCCTTCACCGTGAGGCAAACCGATGAACAAGCGTATCGCGGGGCTGCTGGGGGCGATGCTCCTCGTGCCATGGCTGGGCGGGCAACCGGATGGGGTGAGCGCCCAGGACCCGAAGAAGGGGCCGGGATTCGGTGGGTTTGGCGGGCCGGGCGGGCCGTCGCGGCAGCTCGTCAAGCAGTTTGACAAGGACGGCGATGGCCGGCTCGACGACGACGAGCGCAAGGCCGCCCGCGATTTCATCAAGAAGGAGCGCGAAAAGGGTGGCGGCTTCGGTGGCTTCGGCGGCAAGGGGGGCAAGGGCCCCGGCGGTTTCGGCCAGCCCGGAGGCGGTTTCGCCACGTTGCTGGTCAAGCCGATCCTGGCGGCCCTCGACAAGAACGACGACGGCAAGCTCAGCAAGGACGAAGTCCTGGCCGGCGTGAAGAAATTCTTCACCGATCTCGACAAGGATGAAAACGGTTCCATCACCGAAGCCCAGCTCGCCGAAGGTTTGAACCGAATCTTTCCGCAACCGAAGGGCTTCCCCGGCGGCCCCGGCGGGCCAGGCGGCTTTCCCGGTGGCAAAGATCCCGGCGGCTTCCCGGGCGGTCCGGGCGGACCCGGTGCTGGTCCCGGCGGACCCGGTGGTTTCCCCGGCGGCCCTCCAGGCGGCCTTCCCAGGCCCGGCGAGATCCTGCCGGGTTTCTTGCAGCAGCAGCTGAAGCTCACTGCCGAGCAGCGCAAGGAACTCGAGAAACTGCAAAAGGAGATCGAGGCCAAGCTCGACAAGTTGCTGACGGAAGAGCAACGCAAGACGCTGCGTGACATGCGCCGGCGCATGTCCGGGGGATTCCCCGGCGGTCCCGGACCCGATGGCCAGCCGCCAGTTCCCGGCAAGCTGCCCAAGGGCCCCAAGGACGGTCCCTTCGGCCCTCCCGGCGGCATCGGCAAGTTCGGCCCCGGCAACATGTTCGCCGGCAACATCCGTCGCCGCGTCGATAGCAACAAGGACGGCAAGATCACTCTGAATGAACTCAATGCCGCCACCGAGAAGGCATTCAAGGATGCAGACAGGGACAAGGACGGCATGCTGGACGAGAAGGAACTGGGCGCCGCCATCGGCCAGCTCTTCATGCCCGGCGGTTTCGGTCCGGGCGGCCCTGGCGGTTTTGGCCCGGGCGGGTTTCCGGGCGGCAAGGGACGCGAGCCCGCCAAGCCGGGACCACGCGTCAAGCCCGACGAGGTCAAGGTGCATCCCGATGCGCCCCTTTATGACCCCAATGTCCTGCGCACGCTGTTCATCGACTTTCCCAGCCAGGACTGGGAAGCGGAGCTGGCCGACTTCTATCGCAGCGACGTCGAGGTGCCGGCCACGCTCACCGTGGACGGCAAGAAATACGAGAATGTCGGCGTGCATTTTCGCGGCATGTCCTCCTTCTTCGCCGTCCCGGCCGGCTACAAGCGCTCGCTGAACCTGTCGCTCGGCTTCGTGAACAAGAAGCAGCAGCTGCACGGCTACAAGACGCTGAACCTGCTCAACGCCCACGACGACCCCACGCTGATGCACACGGTGCTGTTTTCGCACATCGCCCGCCAGCACATCCCGGCGCCGAAGGCCAATTACGTCAAGGTCGTCATCAACGGCGAGAGCTGGGGCATCTACGTCAATGCCCAGCAATTCAACAAGAACTTCCTGGTCGAGAACTACAAGACCGCGAAGGGCGCCCGCTGGAAGGTGCAGGGCAGCCCCGGTGCTGGCGGCGGGCTCGACTACATCGGCGATAACATCGAGGATTACAAGCGCCGCTACCAGATCAAGTCGAAGGACCGCGACAAGGACTGGAAAGCGCTCATTACCCTGTGCCGCACGCTCGACCAGACGCCCCCGGATAAGCTCGAGGCCGCCCTGAAGCCGATGCTCGACATCGACGGCGTCCTCTGGTTTCTGGCGCTGGACAACGCGGTCATCAACGGCGACGGCTACTGGACACGGGCCAGCGATTACAGCATCTATCGCGATCCCAGGGGCGTCTTCCACGTCATCCCGCACGATACCAACGAGACGTTTCAGCCGGCCATGAACTTCGGATTTGGCGGCTTCGGCCCGAAAGGCGGCGGCAAGGACGGGGCCAGGAACGACAAGGGCGGCATCGGCGGACGAGTCCCGGCCTTCGATCTCGATCCGCTCGTCGGCCTGAACGATGCCCGCAAGCCATTGCGGAGCAAGCTGCTGGCGGTGCCGGCCCTGCGCGAGCGCTATCTCGACAACGTGCGCCGCATCGCCGAGTCGAGTTTCGACTGGGCGAAGCTCAAGCCGGTGATCGATCGTTATCGCGCCCTGATCGAGAAAGAAGTCGAGGTTGAGACGCGGAAGCTCTATTCGCTGGCGGACTTCCAGAGCAGTCACGTGGAAACCGCGCCGGCAGGCGGCGGCCGCGGCGCCAGCCTGAACCTGCGTCGCTTCGCCGATCAGCGCCGTGCCTTTCTGCTCAATCATGAGGCCATCAAGAAGGCGGGGGGCGCATGAGTTCCTTGGATGCCTACGAGCTGAAGTTCCTGGTTGACACGGCGCTGGCCAGGCAGGTCGAAGCCTGGGGCCGCGACCACCTGGCCATCGATCCGCATGCCGATCCAGCGCTGGGCGGCGCCTATCGGGTCCGCAGCATCTACTGCGACACGCCCGAGCTGGACGTGTACTTTCGCAACGACGGCTACCGTCGCCGCAAGTTTCGCCTGCGCCGTTACGGCGTTGAGTCGGTTGTCCATCTGGAGCGCAAGTCGAAGCCCGGCGACCGGGTGAGGAAGAGGCGGACGGCCGTCGCCGGCCACGAACTCTCGCGCCTCGGCAAGGATGTCGATCCTGCCTGGCCGGGCTTCTGGTTCCAGCGCCGCCTGTCGGCACGCCGCCTGCAGCCGCGCTGTCTGATCACCTACGAGCGGCACGCTCACGTCGGCATGGGCGGCGATGGGCCGATGCGCATGACGCTCGACCATGATATCCGCGCCGCCCTGGCCGGCGGCTTCGACTTTGAACCGGCAGCGCGCGACACGCTTCTCCTGCCTGGCGCCGTCGTCCTGGAACTCAAGTTTCAGTCGAGACTGCCGGCCTTGTTCCGCGCCCTCATGCACGACATGAAGCTGACGCCCAGCGGCGTGTCCAAGTACCGCATGGGCATTGAAGCATGCGGCCTGGCGGCGGACTCAGCGCCTGTGCCGCGCGTGCACAAGGCTGGATAGATGTTTGTGGTTCCGCGCAGCGCGCGGTCGAGGTGTTGCCCTGGATCCGTTCTCTCTGAATCTTGACGCACTGGGCGATCTGGCCATGCGGCTCGGCGTCGCGCTGGGGCTGGGCTGCGCGGTCGCCGTCATCTACCGCCTGACCCGGCAGCGCGACGGCGCGGTTTCGCCCAGTTTCATGACAACGCTGGTGATGCTCTCGGTGCTGATCGCCATGGTCACGCAGGTCATTGGCGATAACCAGGCACGCGCTTTCAGCCTTGTGGGCGCGCTGGCCATCATCCGTTTTCGCACCGTCGTCGAGGATACGCGCGACACGGCCTTCGTGATCTTCGCCGTCGTCGTGGGCATGGCGGCCGGCGCCAACTACGTGACCGTCGGGCTCGCCGGCCTGTTTGTCGGCGGGCTGGCAGCCGTCATCATCCGTCCCCGGGGCGCCGGCGGCGAAGCGACCTGGCAGCTGACCGTGCGCGTCGGCCTGGGCCAGGATGCCGACCTCGCCATCGCAGCCGTTCTGGCCAGGCATTTCGATGATGTGCAGCTGCAGGCTACCGCCACCGGCCGGCAGGGGGCGGCCCTCGACCTCTCCTACCGGGCCCGCATGCAACCCGCCGGCAGTCCCATCGCCCTCGTCAACGAACTCAACCGTCTCGAAGGCGTGCAGAGCGTCGAACTGCGCCGCAGCTGAGCCGCCCCGGCGGTCCCGTCCCCCGCCCCCCACACGCGTTGCCAGTTTCTCTGGCCGGGTCGCGACAAACACTTTACAATGGAGGGACTTCGTAGACAGCACACATGGAGCCGGTCCAGCGACGGTTGATGCATGTCCGAGTCTCTGCAATTGTTCCTCATCGAGGACGAAGACGACTATTCCTACCTGATGCGAAAGGGTCTGGAGCGCGCCGGGCATGTCGTCACGGTCTGCCGGACGGCCGCCGACGCCCTCATCGTCCTGGGGCACAAGACCTTCAGCCTGGTGATTCTCGATCAGCGGCTGCCGGACATGGACGGTCTCGATCTGTTGCAATCCCTCAATCGCGAAGGCATCACCACGCCGGTGCTCATGGTCACCGGCCACGGCGACGAGCACCTGGCCACGCAGGTGCTGCGGGCCGGCGCCCTCGATTATGTCGTCAAGGACCGGGCGCTCAACTTCCTCGCCGAACTCCCCAAGCGCGTCAGCGATTCGATCACGCGGTTTCGCTTGCAGCAGATGAATCGCCTGTTGATCGAGGCGCTCGAGTCGGCCCGCGACGGCATCATGATCACCGATTTGCAGGGGACGATCCTGCACGTCAACCAGGCCCTCGAAAAGATGACCGGCTACGATCGCCAGGAATTGCTGGGGCAGAATCCGAGCCTGTTCCGGAGCGGCGTGCATGGCCCCGACTTTTTCGGCGACCTGTGGCGGACGGTGATGGCCCGGGCCAGCTGGCAGGGGGAGCTGTTCAATCGCCGCAAGGACGGCACGCTTCTGGACGTGTCGCTGACGGTGTCGCCGATCGTCGAGCCGCGCGGGCAGCTGACGCACTTCGTCGGCATCTATCGCGACATCGGCGAGCGCAAGCAGATGGAGCGGCAACTCTTCCAGGCCCAGAAGATGCAGAGCGTCGGCACGCTGGCCGGCGGCGTGGCCCACGAATTCAACAACCTGCTGTCCGGCATTCAAGGTTATGCCACTCTCGGCCTGCGCGAGAAAGAGCTGTCGCCCACGCTCGCACAGTTCCTGCAGCTGATCGTGGATCTGTCCGAGCGGGCAGCCAATCTGACCCGGCAACTGCTCGCCTTCGCCCGCAAGCCCGCTCTGAGCCGGCAGCCGACTGCGATGGAAAAGCTGCTGGCCAACACTGCCGAACTGGTGCGGCATTCGCTCGCCATCGAGGTCGATTTGCAGTTGCCGCAGCCGGGCGACGACCCGCCGCTGCTGGCCCTGGCCGACGCCAACCAGCTGCAGCAAGTGCTCGTCAACCTGGCGCTGAACGCACGCGATGCCCAGTCGGCGCCGGCCGAGATCATCTTTCGACTCGGCCGGGCCAGGCTGGAGGGCGAGTTGCCCGCTTTTCCGGAGAATGTGCCGGCCGGCGACTATGTCCTGCTCGAGGTGGAGGACCGCGGCTCGGGCATGCCTGCCGAGGTTCTGGCCCAGGCCCTCGATCCATTCTTCACGACCAAGGAAATCGGCCAGGGGACCGGGCTGGGCTTGCCAGTGGCCTTCGGCATCGTCCACGGCCATCAGGGCTTCTTGACCATCAAGACGCAAGCCGGTGTCGGCACCTGCGTCGGCATCTACCTGCCGCTGCTGGATGATGAGGTGGCGCGGCTGGAGCCGGGCCGCTACGACGGCGAATTGCTCGAACCGGAGACCGGACCCGGCAAGGTCATCCTGGTCATCGATGACGAAGTGGCGGTCCTCAACGTCATCCAGCGCTTCCTGGAAATCGCCGGCCACCAGGTGATTCCGGTCATGAACGGGGCCCAGGCGCTCGAAAAGCTCGGTCGCGGCCTGGACGCCGACCTGGTCATCCTGGACCTCATGATCCCGCGCGAAGAGGGCGCCAGGACCTTTGACGCCATCCGCGCGCTACGCCCCGATCTGCCCATCCTGCTGTGCACCGGCCTCCTGCAAGCCGAGCAGGGCGCCGCACTGATCGCCCGCGGCGCCGTCGATCTCCTGCGCAAGCCCTTCCGCATGAATGAACTCTGGTACGCCGTCAACAAGGCCATGGCGGCGTCTGCCGATCCACGGTAGCTTCAGCCACTTGTACGGTTACGTATAATCGCTTCATGAAACTCCCCCGCACCGAGGACGTCTGGGCGCTGTGGATCGGCTTGCTGATCTTCGCGCTGTCGCTCGGCAATCTTGCCAGGCTGGACCTGCTGGGCTGGGCCGTCGATGCCCGCGTGTGGGTTGAATGGTCGAAGGCGCTCGGCCCCACCTCGGCGACCTACGGTCTCCCGAGCGTTGCCGGACTGGCGCTCATGTTCGGCTTCCTGCTCGCCATCCTGTCCGCCGGCGCCCGCGTGCTCGGCTATCCCGCGGGCCGCTTCGCGCTGGGATTCACGCTGGTCTTCTGGATCAGCTACGCCTGCTGGCTGCTGGGACATAATGCCTACATCGCAGCCACGCCGAGGGAGCGCGCCGACCTCGGCATCTCCTGGTCTCTGGGGCTGACGGGCGAGGCCGGCTATATCGTGGCGCTGATCGCGGGATTGACGCTGGGCAACTTCTTTCCGCGCAGCGTGGCCGCCATGCAGGAGGCCGTGCGCCCGGAGTGGTACATCAAGGCGGCCATCGTCGTGCTGGGCGGCTCGCTGGGCGTGAAGGCGGCGGCCGACACGCGCTTGACCGAGGCGATCCTGTTTCGCGGGCTGGCCGCCATCATCGAGGCCTATCTCATCTACTGGGCCGTCATCTACTTCATCGCCCGCAAGTTCTTCGGCTTCAGTCGCGAGTGGGCGGCGCCCCTGGCGTCCGGCATCTCCATCTGCGGCGTGTCGGCGGCCATCGCCACCGGCGCCGCCATCCGCGCTCGCCCCATCGTGCCCATCATGGTCTCCTCGCTGGTCGTCATCTTCTCGGTCGTGGAATTGCTGGTGCTGCCGTTCGCCGCCCGTGCGTTCCTGGTGGACGAACCGATGGTGGCCAGCGCCTGGATGGGCCTGGCCGTCAAGACCGACGGCGCCGCCGTCGCGTCCGGCCAGATCACCGAGTCCCTGATCCGCACCGCCGCCGAGCAGCAAGGCATGAACATCCCCGCCGGGCCGATGCTGATGACCACGACCACGGTGAAGGTGTTCATCGACCTGTTCATCGGCGTCTGGGCATTCATCCTGGCGATCATCTGGGTGTATCGCGTGGACCCCAAGCCGGGCGAAAGAGTGTCGCCGCTGGAGATCTGGCAACGCCTGCCGAAGTTCGTGCTCGGCTATTTTCTGACCTTCGCGGTGATGCTGTATTGCGCGCTGAACTGGCGGGACGTTGGCGCCGATCTGCAAGCCGCCAGCCGGCAGGGAGACATCTTTCGCAAGCTGTTCTTCGTGATGACGTTCTTCACCATCGGCCTGGTGTCGAACTTCAAGAAGCTCTGGCAGGAAGGCATCGGCCGGCTGGCGCTGGTCTACGCCGTCGGCCTGTTCGGCTTCGTCATCTGGGTGGGCCTGCTGATCTCCTGGCTGTTCTTCCAGGGGGCCCATGAAGTCTTTACGCGCTGAACTGGAGCCATGCCGATGGAGAGCCACGACAATCAACTCGCCGAGGAACTGGCCAAACTCCCGCATGAGCCGCTCTTGCCGGTGGAGAAGAAGCTCATTGCCGGCAGCCTGATCCTGGGACTGGCGCTGCTCGGCATCCTGGTCTGGCTGAGTTACACGTTTTTCCCGCTGGGAAATTGAGCCGTGTCGTGGCATCCCGTGCGCGAAACCGCAAGCGGTGGATGCGACGTTCGCTTGCGCGCACCGGCTCGCGTGTGAGTTCTCAGTCCTTGCTCACGCACCGGCAAGCGAATCCCGGCCGGCCGTTGATTTGCCTGGCGATCAACCAGCCGCGGCAGCGCGGGCAGCGGGCAGTGAGGTAGTCGTCGTCGCGGCCACGCTCGCGGCGCCGGACACGCGGACGCAAGCGGCCGACCAACGCCGTTTCGGAGCCGAGCCATTGTCGGATGCAGACCATGTGGTGTCTCCAGGTGAGAATGTCAGCGGTGTGTTTCCTGAGATGACTGCAACGCGGCGGCGGCGCGTGCCCGCGCCTCCGGGTAGGGGGCCAGCGCCTCCAGCAGCCTGCGGCACACGTCCATGAACTCCGGCAGCTCAAAGACGTTGGGCGCAGCCGGCGCATCGTTCTCGATCGGCCGGGCGACGCCGGTCCAGCCGGGATCGCCCCGTTTCTCGCGCCCCGGACCGTGCTCGAGCCAGTCGCGGGCATGATTCTTGTAGGCATGCGCCTCGGCCAGCAGCCGGGCCTGCGCCATGGCGGCATCCACCTGGCGCGCGAAGTCTGCGAACGACTCCGGGGCGTCGGCCGCGCGGCCCAGGCGCAGCCAGCGCCGATACTGCTTTCGCGAGACGCCCCAGGCTCGTGCCGCCACGTGGCCGTACGCCCCGGCGCGAATGCCCGAGACAATCTGGCCTGTCAACTCGGCGCTTGGAGGCGTGTCGTTCATGATGCTACTCGAGCATGGCACGGGACATGGTGGGCGGCAGCGCCGGGCCGACGTACTCGAAGCCGGCCGTCAGCCGCGTGGCGGCGTGCCGCAGCCGGCCTTCGCGGCCGCGCGCCATGGCCGGAACGCGATGCATCCGCCAGTGCGGCGACCGCCATCGCGCCTGGATCATCGCCGGATGCGTCGTCGTCGATAATGCCCGATAGCCCAGCCCTCGCCACAGCGAGGCCACGAAGTCGCTGAGCGCGTTACCGATGCCGACTCCCTGATAATCCGGCAACGTCACCGTGCGATGCTCGCGCCGCCCCTTCGGCCCGGTGCCCACGAACGGCAGCCACGCGGAGAAGGCAACGGCCCGGTTTACGTTTCGCGCTCGCGCCCCCTCGTCATCGACAGGATCGACAGGATCCGCCGAACGCGAAACGCAAGCCCAGCTCGCCAGGAAGCACACCGCTCCCGGCGCCAGGGCGTGGCTCAGATAGTGATGCGGTGCGAACAGCGGCCACGCCGATGCCTGGCAGCGAACGATGTCGAGGCTGATGGGCGGCCTTCGCCGAAGCCGCCTCCGGGCAAAATGGTTCTCCGCCGGACGATACACCCAGTCCGGCTGCAACCAGTCTTCCACGTCTTCATGGCAGGTGACGGCGACGAACTGCAAGCCGCGTTGCCGCACGGTCCGCGCCACTGCCGCGCTACCCACCCGCGCCACCGTGCGGTCGACGACGCTGGTGTATTCGTCGAAGACGACGGGCTGTCCCGGCCCCGCCGTGGCCAGCGCCAGCGCGAGCGCCACGCGAAACTGCTGGCCGGTCGACAGCACGGCGAACGGCCGCAACCACGCCGGCGGCGCTGAGAATCCAACCGCCGACAGCAACGCGACGATGTCCTTGATCGACATCGCCGCCGGAAACAGATCGACAACGGCCGCATGCGGTTTCGCGCTCGCCGTGTCGCAGGCCGTCTCCCCGAACCAGCGCCGGGCAATGGTCGTCTTGCCGCACCCCGACGGCCCGACGATGAGCCCGACGTTCCACGGCGACTCCGCGAGCGGCAGATTCACCTCCCATTCGACCCGGCTGCAATTCGCGGCCGGCAGGTCGAACATGCCACGCAGCTGCTGCACGCGCGGCGTGGCCGTGATCGTTGACTCAACGGATACCTTCATCGCTCTCTCCGGCATGATTCCGGTGCTCACGCCACCTTGGCCTCGCACTTGCGGCCTTCGCCCTGGAAGCGCTCCAGCAGTGCGAGCTGCTCCGGCTCGCTGCCGCACTCGATGACGATCAGGTATCGTTCCGGCAGGCCGGGCAGGTCGTCGAGCGCTTTTCTGGTCTGCCGGCCGGCTTCTTCGATCGCTTCCCAGAGTGACTTGACGGCGGCCGAGTCCTGTGCCGCGATCGTCCGCAACTCGGCGAGCGCGTCCACGTCGTAGCCGGCCATCTGCGCCAGCGGATCGATGGCCAGCAACAGCGCCCGCGCCTCGGCGTCGCTGACGTCGAGCACCTCGACCTCGACCTCGTGCTCCGGGTCCATGTCGGCGCGTAGATGGCCGTCGATCAGCTTGAGCCGGCCATCGGGCAGCTCGTACACTAGCAAACTGCGCGCGAAGCCGATCTCGTCGTAGAGATGCGCCAGCGCTTGCCGCTGCGTGTCGGAGTGCAGCCGCGGGTTCAGCTCGTGACGGACCAGCTCGCCGGCGCGGAGGCGCACATGGCGAACGATGCGATTGCGAAGGGGCTTGGACACGACGTTCTCCTATTCCGGCGGAGCCCGAAGCGTAAGCGAGGGACACGGCCACCCTCGCTTACGCTTCGGGCTCTGACGTACTGCGTCCTTCACTGCGTCAGCTGCGCGCTTTGCCTGGGCAGCGGCATCGCCTCTTGCTTCGGCATGTTCTTGAAGCGCGCCAGGAACGTGAGGACGGCGGCGTGGCTGACGTAGACGCCGCGGCCGTCGGGGCCGCGCTCGTAGCCCTGGACCACGCCCAGCAGCACGCGGGCGCGAACGTCGATCAGACCGCCGCCGCTGCGGCCATGCCAGGGCTTCTCGCGCGTGAACGTCGTCCAGTCGCGCGACTCGAGAATGGTGGCAACGCGTCTGGTGACCGGCCAGCGGCCGTTGTCGTAGCCGCATGACCACACGATCGGCCCCGGCTTGTGGCCGGCCAGCGCCACCGGCATAAAGTGAAACGGCCCGTGCTCGATCTCGATCAGCGACAGGTCGAGATCGTCATCCCAGCCCAGCAGCCGGGCCGTTGCCTTCTTCCGAGCCGCGTAGACCTGCACGGGAGCGTCGATGAGCAAGGGCCGCTCGCGCTCCTCCGCGGCTGGCTCGCCCCAGCCGTCGCGGAACATGTGAGCACAGCCCAGCACCCAGCTTCGCCGCGCCTCCGTGGCGATGACCGTGCCGGAAGCGCCGTGACTCCTGATGTGCACCGTCGCCAGCGCCGGATCGTCCGCCGGCGCCAGGGCATGCAACCGCGCGGCGCAGATCGCCAGACCGATGAATACCAGCGTGAGTCGCTTCATGGATGTCTCCTTGCCGGGTTTACGTTTCGCGCTCGGTGGATCGGGTCTTCGACAGCAGCCTCCGAGCGCGAAACGTAAACCTGGTCATTGCCGGTTGCCAAAATAGTGTTCCAGCTTCAGGTCGATGTGGTGGATGTAGCGTTCCAGGCTTTCGACCTTCTTCTCGATGTCGGCAACCTTGCCGACGATGCCGCAGGCAGCCAGGATGGTCGGCAGCGCGATGGCGCCAATGAACCCCGCCAGCCAGCTCTTCTTGCTTTCTGCGTTGGACATGGGAATGCTCCTCAAGAAAACCAGAAACTAGAAACCAGAAACTAGAAACAAAACAGCTGAAAGGTCTGAGGCGTCTGGTTTCTGGTTTCTAGTTTCTGGTTTTGTCACAGGTATGTTGTCGGCCAGTTGACAGCGGCGCCGGCGATGCGTTGCAGGTAGATGCGCTTGTAGTTGCCGACGCGCTCGACCCAGATGACGATGAAACGCGTGCCGTTCTGGTCCGGGACATAGACGCTGTCCTGGGAGCCGAGCAGCGACTGGGCATCGAGGCGGCCGGCGTCGCGGACATCCGTCGCTTTGGGAACGGTGAGGATGTGCGTGAACATCAGCCCGCCGCCAAGGCCCTCGCCGCGCTCCAGACCCAGGCGAAAGGCCGGCACGAGCGTGCCCGAAGCTGTCGCCGCCGGCGCCGCCGGCGGCGCCGAGCCGGACCGATAGATGGCGATGGTGGGCATACACTCTCCGATTGCAGATTGCAGATTGCAGGTTTGAGACGGCACATTGCAGACCAGCGAGAGACGTTCTTGCTGTCGCCAATCTGCGATCCGGTCACACGTTCTCCGTCGGTCAGGCGACGGCCGAGCCCCAGATGCGTTGCAGGTAGACACGCTTGACGTCGGCGAGGCTGCCCCAGGAGGTGCGCTCGACCCAGACGACGAAGAAGCGCGTGCCGTTGCGATCGGGAATGTAGACGCTGTCGCCATTGCCCGGGTCGTAGTTCATGCTGGCCGGCACACCGCGATCACGCACGTCCGCGTTCAGGTCCACGATCATGAGGTGGGAGCAATGCAACGCGCCGCTGCGCTCGCGTTCCTGTCCGGCCTCGAACTGTGGAATCAGCACGCACGGCACGCCGGCCACGTCCGGGGTCAGCGGCGGCAGCCGCCCGCCGCGGTAGATGTCGCAGGTGTTGTTGGCGGTCGCGGGCAGGCTCATGAATTCTCCATTCGTGACAAGCGCCGGTCACACCTCGTGGCGGCGATACGGTCGCAGCAACTCGACCACGCCCGGCGGCATGGCGCCGATGATCGAGCGCGAGGCGACGCCGGGAACCGCCTCGTGCGACAGGCCGGGATCGCGCTTCGACGCCCAGAAGCAGGCGGCGACCCACTGGGCACACGCTTCCTGCACGTCCTCGGGCACGTGCAGGTAGCCGGCCGTGTATTGCACGCGGTAGTTGTTCACGCCGCACGACCAGCTGCCGCTGGTCATCAGCAGCCAGCCGCGCGGATCGAAGTCGTACGAGGACAGCTCGCCGACGTGGATCGTCAGCTCCGCCCAGGCCGCGCGGGCGTTGAGGGCGCCGCGCGAGGTCACGCCGTCGCCGTAGCTCGGCGGCGACCACAGGTCGAGCGCCGGCCACAGTCCGTAGTCGCCGGCAACGCTGCCGGCCACCTCCGCCGTCCAGCCGTTGCCCAGGGCTGCAATCGCCGTCGCCAGCGCCTGCAGCGTGACATGGTTCGCGTAGGTCAGGCGACTCGAGGACACGACGCCGGACGCAACGCGCACCAGCAGCAAGCAGGTGCTCTGCACGCTGATGCGCGCCTGCTGATTGGTGGCCGTGTCCGTGTTCTTCACGCGGAGCACGGTTGCCGGATGCTGGCGCACGCTCTGCACGCTGATGAGCGGGTCATTGCGGAGAAACAGCCGCAGGGCGCCGTTGCCGCTGTGCACCTCGTCGTGATCGCGGGCGACGAATTCGCGGCGGCAATGCTTCTGGACCGCCGTCGAGATGCCGGCGATGAGCGCGTCCAGCATCTGGTTCTCCGCCGCCGTCGCGGAGAGGTTGTTCAGGTTGCGGATGGCACGCTCGCGGGTGATGAGGTCGGGCATGACAGACTCCTGTCGGGTTTACGTTTCGCGTTCGCGCGACCCGATCCCTGACAGGATCGCGCGAACGCGAAACGTAAACAATCACGCGATTTCCTGTTCCAGGATCAGCTGTCCGCGCGCCAGGCTGATCTCGTTGCCGGCGTCGTAGCGGCGCAGTTCCCAGACGTAGTCCTGCGCATCGAGTGCCTGCGTGTCGGCCTTGGCGAGAGCAACCTGGCAGACGCCGCGGCCCGCGTCGCTGATGGTGATGCCGCTGCCCACCGTCTTGGTGATGCGGATCGTCCCGCCGATCGAGTCGCGCACCTGGAAGCGCATGCTCCAGCCCGTGACCTCCTGCGGCGGCGCCATGCTGAACACCAGCGTCAAATCCTGCGACCGCACGATGCGAATGGTTTGCTCGGGGGCCATGATCGCTCCTCATCGACACAAACAAGCGTCGTTGCAGCTCGCTCGGCGGTGTCGCACGCGTAGTCGCGCGCGAAACCGCGAAGCAACGTTCCATCACCCATGTCTCTGCGACACGAGGTTGAGGCGCGGCTGGTAATCCATGTTCAGGGGCAGCGTCGCCGCGTGCTGCATCGTCAGGTGCCGGCGTTGCTCGGTGGTCATGAACAGTGCCACATGACTGTCGCAGCGTGCCGACAATGCCGGCCGGTTCACCGCGTTCATCCACAGGAGCAGCCGCCTGCCGACGACGGGCATGCCCTGGCCTTCGCGGCCGGGCCTGGTGAAGAACCAGGCGCTCCGCGCCCGGCCCGGCGGCGGCACGCGATTGACGGCGCTGATCGAACAGGGCGGCAGCCGTTCCGGATGGGGGATGGCCTCGCGGCGCGGCGGCAAGACGCTGACCCACCCGGGCGAGCGGCGCAGACGATTGACCGACACGACGCACCGCGGCGGGATACCCCGCTGCTGCCGGCGTGGCGGCGTCGGCCAGGCCACGACGCCGCAGGTCCGCCGAAAGCGGTTCAGCCGTTCCCTGGCCTGGGTGCGGTTGCGCTGGTGGCGGTTTTGTGGCACGGGTCACTCTTCGAGATACAGGTTGATGCTGACGGTCTGGTTCTGTGCGGCCGTCACCTGGATGCCCATCTTGTTGCCGCCCTTCAGGACGATCTCCTCGCCGGGCGGGAAATACACGACCAGGCCGGTCTGCGGGTGGACCTCCCAGATCTTGAAGACGTTGCCCAGCGTCGGCTCGGCGCTGTAGGCGATCTTGCCGGTCGTCTGGATGGTCTCGCTGTCGTCCTCGTTGTTGTTGTAAAGCGTGCCGGTCGAGCCGGTGCCGTCGCTGGTGAAGCGATAGAACTGGATCTTCGCCGGCGTGTCGGTCGGACTGGTCCCCTTGAAGAAGACCTCGATGCCCTTGATCTTGACGCGATAATTCGCGGCCGCGACCACGGTGATCGGCGTCTTGGCCGTCCCCGCCGACAGCGACACCTCGCCGGACGGATAATGAAGGTTGAGGCCTGCCATGATTGCTCCTGATGAAGAGTTTTCAGTTTTCAGTGTTCAGTACCAGACCGCACACTGAAAACTGAACACTGTCATGTGATGATCTGGACCACATCCGCGAGGTCGTCGTCGCTGCCTGGGGCGAATCTCGGTTTCATGCCGAGGGCGATGACGCAGGCGGGGCCGCCGGTGCTGTTGCCGGTGATGGCGCGGCCCTTGACGTAGCGCATGCCGGCCGACAGCTCGGGCGCCTTGAGGTTGATGACGATCTGCTTGTTGTCGTTGTTGGAGGCGTGGGCCGCCAGCTGCGTCGCCGCCTTGCCGCTGATGTCCGTGTAGGTGCCGCCGGAAGTCGCCGACTCCTGCAGCTTGAAGTCGATGGTCTCGGCCGCCATGTCACCCAGGAGCAGGATGAACATGACCTCTTCCCACTTCTGCAAGTGGAGAGGGAAAAAAACCATAAAAAAACCGCCAAGGTTCATCACACTTGTTGCCACTTTCCCCCGATAGGATTGGTAGGCGGGGTGTCCCCTTGCGGATTCCTGAAACCCTGGTACGATGCGGATAGGAGGCCGAACAAGGAACCTTTTTTCTCGAAAAGGGGGCAAGATGTTTCTTGACGAATTGGCTCGCAACGCCATTGTGGACGTGGAGCGATTTTACAGCCCTGTGGCAGACATGATGGCAGAGCAGGAAAGCATGCTCCGCAGCGTTCGCAACACGATCGGGAACGTGGAGCGGTTTTCCAGCCCGTTTGCAGGAATCTTGGCACAGCGGGAAAGCACGCTCCGAAGCATTCGCAACTCGTTGGGCGGCTTGCTGGCGAAAGAGGATCGCACCCGCCAGGCAACCGCAGCTGCTCTGCGAAGGGTCGAAGGGGAACCCGATTTCCAAGAGTACCACGGCTACTACATCACCCTGGAAGCCGCTGGGACTGGTTGGAAAGTCATTGGGACGTGTTGCGGCTCAGAAAAGGATTTGGTAGGCGTTTTTGCGTCACGTCACGAAGCGATTGCCCGCACGAAGAAAGCAATTGATTCCCTTGAGGGCTTTCAAATCGTCTAGGGAACCAAAACAAACCGCCAAGGGAATGACCTTAGCGGGTTGTACCGTCGATTGCGCTTCAGCCAAAGCGACCACAGGCTTCGCACATTCGTGACAATTAATAGCCCCCTCTCCTGATTTCGCTGGTGTAGCCACGTAGTTTTGGGTTGTCCTGGGTATCTTCAACCCAATTCAAAACGCTAGCAATACGCTTCGCTAACGCCTGGCTTTCCTGAGTTGTCCGACCCAAAACGAATAATTCGAAATCCGCATAGGTCGCCCCCGGTTTCCGTTGAACGTAAACCAACGGGTGCCGTGTTCTACTGCCACTGACAGCGACGTAGAAAGAGCCTCTGTTCGCCCACTTTCGCCAGCTCTTGAAATCCTTTGTTGCATTCAAGATGCCAGCCACTCGTATCGCAACAGAGCGTGTCTGTCTCGCCGCATTCCGAGTGCTGTAGAGGTTGACGGTCAAGCCGTTCTCATCCTCGTCGTTGTCAATGTGGAAAAGTAATCGCCTGCCCCCCAGCTCATCCTTTTCCTCTTTGACGTACCAGGGCACGTTATCCTCCTTCGAATGGGGTCGTAAGACGCACAATCTCCCTGTCGAGTGGATGGTGGCGCTATCTTCCGTCCACACCATGTTCAAACTTTACCCGATTCACTCTGCAATGACCGCTTCTTTTTCCTCACCAAAAAACATTTTCCTCACGAAAAAACACATCGTGCTGCATAGATACCTTCATGATTGATCACGAATATTATTTGCTCGGCGACGTAGCCAAAATCTTGAGATGTCGGCCATCCAAGATCGTCTACCTGCTCGCCACACGTCAAGTTCCTGAGCCAGAATTGCGGATTGGCAATCGACGGGTCTTCACGACTCTGGACCTGTTTCGCTTGTCCGAGAAACTGCAGATTGATCTGGCCCAGGAATTAAAAGATAAAGAAAACTTGAGGAGGTTGCATGACCGGTGAATATCTAAGCCAGACCGAGCTTGGCAGGCATTATGGCGTTTCCAGCCACAAGATCGGCAGTTGGCTCGTTGAGTTGGGACTCCGAAACGCCCAGAAAAAGCCAAGCACCAAAGCCTTCGAGGGCGGTTTTGTGAGCCAACGTGAAAGCCGACAGCCTGACACGTATTTTTGGGTCTGGCAGGCCGAGAAGACCATGAAGGCGTTCGACGAGGCGGGCAAGAAAAGGGTGGAAGCTGTGATTTGATGGGACGGCTAGCCAAAGGCAGAGCCGCAGGTTAACCGTGTTTTCGCACAAAATGGGTTAATAATCCGAAATGCGCTTCCAAACGAGAGTTATTAACCGACTTGCGGCGCATGAAAAGGGCCAGGGTGCGCCCCGGCCCTCGATGGTCTCTTACCCAACGATTTCAACCAGCCGTTTCACGTTCTCGGCTCCCAGTCGTCCCGTCAATGCTCGTACGGCTTCGAGGTCCGAAATGGAGACCGAATCCCCGTTGCTGGCCACGGCCTTGGGCTTCCTGCCGGGCTTTCGACCAGGTTTTCGACCAGGCTTGCGGCCGGGCTTCTTCTTTTTCAGAGTCCACTTGATGACCGACACGTGCTGCGGAGAAATATCCAGGCTGAACTTCTCCTTCACCCACGCCGAAATCTCCTTGTTGCCCTTCACCTTTGCTTTCAGAGCCTCCCTGACGGCATCGGTTTTGGACATTGATGCGGTCTTCGCCATTTGTGTCTCCTCTGTTATTAACATGCGGAACCTAGCCAAGATTATATTCTAAAGCACAGAATGGCAAGGCTATATTGTTAATAGCGTCGGCAGGCATGGCCCCTAGCTCCGGTTGTATCGACTAGGGACGCCCTTTTGCTGGTTAATAAGCGTTCGAGGAATCGTCGATGCCTTTAATAACAACTAATGGACTCCAGGCTCCATTTACTTTCTCATGCAGCACGTTTTGAACTTCTTGCCACTCCCACATGGGCAAGGATCGTTCCTTCCAACCTTTTGTTTGGTTCCTGGCTTGTGTGGTAGGGACAAACGAGAGGCTGGTGGCAAAGTAGACGTGGCCTTAGGCATGTCAGCCGCTTTCTTGCCTGTCAGCTTTTCAAGGGCGAACAGGAGTAGGCCCCTTGGATCGCCCTCAAGCTCCTTGACCTTTGCCCTATGTTCCTCTTTCTCGACTTTCTCTGTCGCCATCCACTCGTCGTATTCGGCGAACCGCTCCCCTGTGAGAGTGCAGGTCTCCAGCAGGTAGTTCCGCAGCCCTTTCTCATCGTAATCGAGTTCTCGCCCAACGAGCAGGCTTCGAGCGATTTCAATTCCCTCGGAAGCGAACTGGCACAACAGGGCATGGGCAAGTTCACGGCGAATAAGGTCGTCCTTTTCTTGTTCGACAAGCTTGAGACTGATCTCCACGGCCAAGTCGGAGTGAATATGCTCCAGGGGGTTCGTGGCGTAGATGCGAAAATGCTGTGCGGCGGTGGGGAAGGCTTCGGCGACGGCATGGAGCACGGCTGGGGTGCCGATTCTGGTCAGGGCCTTGGAACACTCTTCGTTGAGCAGGTCGCCACCATCCTCAAGAAGCTTGGCGACAATCAGAGGAATAGTGGATTCCAGGTGGGCTTGCCCAGCTAATCGAACGACCAATGGCTCAAGCCACTTCATGGGATGATGGCTGTAGTCATCCAGCCTTACGGCCAACCATTCACGGATCTTGGGTTCGCATTCCTGGCCATAGCGAGCTAGAGCTTCCACGACCAAGTTGGCGTAGCTCAGATTAACCTCATTGACATATTGCTTGTCCTTGCCTTCCTCGCAGAATTTCTCCAGCCGTTGCCAGCAGGTTGCCTCATCCCAGGAGAGCATTCGCAGGCGGTCGGTGAGAAAGGAGCGCAGTTCGGCAAGAAAATGGCGAGCCTCAAGTATGTCAGACTCTCTGGGCAGAATCAGGACGGGATCGGCGTTTACGAGGACCATCGACAGGTTGTAAGCGTAGTTCTCGTACTTGTCGGTTTCCTCGGCGTTCAGTTCGGCAATGACCCATTCGATGGTCTCTTCGGTTTGCGGCAAATCCCTGGACAACCCGATCTGCCGGTAAGCATCGTTTTGCCTGCCGTAGGTCTCCACGGACTTGATGACCACTGGCATGATGGAAAGGTCGGACGAAAACGACTTGGCGAAGTAGTTTGTCGCACGATCCCTAATCTCGATGTCGGGATGGAGAATGGCTTCCTTGATTCTGGATTCGGGGTATCGCACGATTGTCGGTCCTTTGTTTGGCCTTGGACTGTCAGGGCTTCCGTCCCTCAATCAGCTACATTCTTGAATTGCTCCCATTCATTCGTCACCCAAACTTCGTATTCCGGAAGAGCCTCCACGTCGGCTTCCATTCCCTTGGGATACTGGTCATAGAAAGGCGTTCGGAGGGCCGAATGTCGATAAATCAGCGTTTCTCCAGCAATCTTCTTGAAGCCCAGTTCGGCCAGTTCCACTTCAGGCAGGCCGCTCGTTGTGAGCCACATCACGGCCACGGAATCTTCACCGAAGAGGTTGAAAGCGGCGTCGAGAATGCCCTGGCGAAAGTGATGGATCGACGGATGAAAGACTGCTCCGTAAAGGAACATGAGGTGGCTCGTAACGTGCTTGACACGTAGTTCTGGCCGGAATCGATCATGGCCGTTGGTCAGGATGGCGTGGGCCTCATGCAGCCCTTGGGAGTCGTTGTCGCAAATGTCAAAAAGAGATTCGCCATCGGCAATGGCATCATTCCAGAGAACCTGATCCATCGCCAGCTTGCCAACGAGATACGACTCGAAATCCTTGCCAAGGCACTCAACGTTGATGGCCAAGTGGCGGACGTAATCATCCACGTCGCTTCGGGCAACCGGCGTCGAGAATTCGCACCGCAACCGCATGGGACCGTCTCCGGCTTCCTGGGGGCCACCTGGACAATCTATTTCCCACACGACATGAGATCCATGATGATCCGGGCCAAAACTGGTCTTGCTGGCCACAACTGCTGCCGTGTAGTATCTGCCCGGCTCAGGAGGCCGATTCAACCAGAAGAGGAGATTCCATGACCCAGGACACGATTGACCAGCAGCTTGCCGAGGACCGCAAAGAGATTTTCCTGGCAATCGTGGAGGCCCAGGACCAAGAAATGGACGTGGCTCGATCCCGCAAGCTGGCCGTGGACCGTTTCGGAGTCAGCGAAAGCCAGGTCCGGCGGATTGAACGGGAGGGGATGGACCGCCAATGGCCTCCCCTGTGACAGTCCCTATTTTTTCTCGCTCAAAAATCACGAAGATTGATGGCCGAGTTTAGCACAGGCCCCACTGGCTGAGCGACGAACCACGATAGCTGATTTGCGGCGACCGCCGAGCCTATCCATCGCCACAACTCCTCGTAGCCTCACATGTCGCTCACGTCTTCCGAGCGGGCAGGACCATCCTTCCAAGGTTGAGAAAGTATCGTACGCTTCTCCGTCCTGGCAACAGAGGCAGAATCCCTATAGAATTGTCGTGTTCAAGGGCAACGATCGAGGACGGACTACCGATGCCGAAAACCTGTTGGTCAGGACACAAGGGAAGGAGATACTGGAGGGATGATCGCTCATACTTACGTTGCACTTTACATCTGCCACGACGATGAAGAAGATATCCGGGAGTTTCTCGTTGGGCAGGGCATTCCGAGAAGAACGGTACGACGGAATCTTCATTTGACAGTCTACCATGCCGACTTTCCTCTTCCTGGCTTGCTGGCGATGGAGGAGCGCATCGATATCAAAGTGAATGTCAATGAAACACGGTTCATGCCAATGGCTCTCGGCGGCGAAACTCCTCGTCCTCATATCGACCCTGCTACGAAGAAAGTCGGAATCCGTTTAACGAACCGTAACGAAGCAATTCCTGCAATCAAGGAAGCCAGATTGCGCTTTGCACAATTAGAAACACCGGCTTTGTTAGGAGACAGGCCGTGTTCTACTCACAACCGAAACGCATTCGGGCCACGTTGCTTTCGGCCTCATGTTACGCTATTGTACCCCGGTAGCCAGGTTGACAGAGATTTAACTCCACTAGGCGAGGCATTTCGCTCAGAACATCAATACCTTAACTTTGACCGTCTGGTAGTCAGGGTTGAGGAGCCGCAAAAGCCGAAACGCTTTTGATGGACACTCGCTAGTCTCGGAAGGCGCAAGGAGACGTGCGAATGAAAGGGCCATTCTTATTTCTTCTCTCCTTCTTTGTGGGTGTCTGCCTTTTCCTCTGGTTTGTCACGGCGGTATTGAAACTTGGCGTAACCTTTTCCGAGATCACCTCTTTCGTCATAGGCTTTGGGGGACTCGCCGTTGCGGTCCTGACAATGCATTTCGCTGACAAATCGAGAACAGCCGCCTATCGCCACACTGTCTTCTCAAAACAGATTGAAGCCTACTCCAATGTCATGGCGCTACTCATGAGTCTCCATGAGAAGACACGGGCCTATATACTTGAAAAAGGCAACCGACTGACAAACAAGAATGACGGGAGTATGCTTATGGAAGCAATAAAGGATGACCAACATGACGTTATTGTTGAGGTAAGCAAGTCCGCTCTTTTTATCTCGGATAATTTTGTGGCTCATACTAAGGATTATATGAATAGACTCAAGGCGGTTGCTTGGGATCAGCAGTGCAAGTGCCAGTTCGACAAAGCGATGCAGTCGTATAGTGAAAGAGGCCAACTCGATCTTTTCCTCGCAGAAGGACTTGCCCAGGTCGTGAGTTCTGCGAGGAAGGATATCGGGATCGAACCTTTGATGAAGGGAACGCAAAAGACGATAGCGGAGGACTTGTCTTAGATGGCCAAAATCCAAATGGCCATCACGATTCGCAAAACGTCGCCATGGCAATGGGAAATCCAAAACTCGCAGAATCATACCGAAAAGTCAAGGAATCAAGCCGGTTGACGTTGGATAGTGAATAATGTGTCGGTGGAAGAACCGGCCGTTTAATATAGCGGGACGTGATACATGGCCATCGGTAAAGCTACGCTGCTGAAACAGCTGGATACGGTACCGAAGAATTGGTACTCCATTTATCAATGGAAACCAACCAGCAGGATTGGCTATACGGAATGGATTGCGGAACGAATTGAGGCGTCTGTCAACGATATTCTGCTAGTCGAGAAAGACTTACGGCGACGGTCATTCAGACTTGCCGACCACCGAGGCCAAATCAAACTCCAAACAGGAATCCGGCAACTCACCGAAAAAAGGCTTGTGCGTGCCATGTTCAATCTGTCCGATGTGCCGACGTTGGGTAGGATCATAGACTACGAAGTTCCGCTGAAGGAAAACGACAATGCCAAGCACGGCGACATTGACCTGCTTTGCCTATCATCAGGATCGGTCCTCTGCGTGGAAGCGAAGAAGCCAGGAGCCAGCGAATCGATACTGAAGGCTATCCTTCAAGCGTTCGTCTATACATCGCTCGTTGCAACCCGACGGGAAGCATTTTTGAAGGATTATAACCTTCCGCCAAGTGTGAAGCTGACCCCAACGGTATTGACATTTGCTAGCGCCCAATCTGCACGCCAGATTCGGGAACGAAATAGGTTTCCGAACCTGTGGCGATTGCTTTCGGCCCTAAATGTAAGGCTCGTAGAGAAAGGGATCGGGGCATTTCGCTTTTTCATTGTCGAAAACCCGTGGACGGAACTCAATACCTGTCTGATGACTTCGGCGCAGCCAAACGGAGATGTGAAGGCACTATTCTGTGACGGCTTTGTCTTGAATGTGGTTGAATATCCTACCAGCTAGAGATTGCCATCCCCCACCAATCCCCATCCTCATGAAGCTCGACGCCAGCAAACAGCGCCGCAAATCGATCTCGATCTTCCAGATGGACAGGCACGGCGACCGCCTCGGCAAACGCATTTCGCAATCGCCGCAAGTCCGAAGGCGACGCATGGCCCGAAGTGTGGCAATAATGAAGTGGGAGGCTCCGTGTTGTCACCCACTCGACAAATCGTTGGTTTCGCTCATCTGCAATGTATCCCGGCCAGACCGAACAGACAACGCACCCGTCCTTCAAGCAACCGGCCTCGTCCATGTCCCGCACCATGCTGGGCCGAAAAAGCATGACGGATTCGGAGGCGACCTCGGCAATCCTCTCCTTGTAGATGCGGTAGGGATAGTACGGATTGGATATCTTGAACGCCTTCTCCTTCATGAATCGCCACTTTTGACCGAAGGGAAGAAACACCCGAATGCCATTCCAATCCGCTTGGGGAAGCCTCGGATTGCCAGTGGCACGAAGCATCTCGGCGGTGTACATGTCGATGATGAACTGACGCCCGAATCGCCTGCAGGCCTTGAAGATCGTCACGATACGGTCAAGGTTCTGTCCCGAACACCAGACCAGGGGCATTCCAGCAGTCCCCTTGAAGATGTCCACGAGCTGAGGAATCAAGTCGTCCTCGGTCGGGAAGGTCTTGTCTTCTCGTCCGATGCAAGTGCCCTCCATGAGCAAAATGTCCACGCTCTTTGGCGGATTGGCGATGAGTTTCTCGAACAGGCTGCTTTTTCTTCCGTGCGCCCGCAAGTCCCCGGTGTAGAAGAGGCGATTTCCATCGGCTTCCACCAGGACGGCATAGGCATCGTAGGCGGAATGATCCACGAGAAAGGGCGTGATCGTGAATGGCCCCAGGTCGATCGGGATGCGGTCAGCGAGGTGCTTCACGTTCTTTAGCTTGAGGCCAGCAGGGGTGAACAGGGCAGCGGCGTCAAGGATGGCTTCGGCCGCTTTGCCAATCAAGAACGTCGTTTGTTCGGGAAGTCGGTGAGCCAGGCCGTAGTGATCCTGATGGGGGTGCGAAATCACGACGCCAAGTAACGACTCGTCCGGGGCATCGAAACCTTTGATGGGATGCAGGGGAAAGGACTCCGGGTCTGCAACATCAAGCGGCAAGCCAACGTCGAGGACCAGCCGCTTGCCCTGCGATTCCAATTCAATGCAGGTGCCGCCGATTTCCTTCGTACCTCGATGGATACAAATCTTCATTTGCTGAAATGTGAATGTGGCTCCAAGAGAGCATTGGTTTTTTCGATGCTCAACGCCAGCACGAGTCCT
>Ga0194132_10001447_pt1 | contig 48018 bp, 34 predicted proteins | sample TA2KigOf80mmetaG_FD_148612 | JGI IMG/M metagenome (GOLD analysis project Ga0194132, IMG submission 148612) | Freshwater microbial communities from Lake Tanganyika, Tanzania - TA2015054 Kigoma Offshore 80m | ecosystem: Environmental > Aquatic > Freshwater > Lake | place: Tanzania: Lake...
TTGCTGGTTTCGGCGAGCGTCTTGGTCAGTTCGGTCAGTTCGTGGTAGTGCGTGGCGAACAGCGTGCGGCAGCGGATTTGATCGTGCAGGAATTCGGTGACGGCCCAGGCCAGCGAAATGCCGTCGTAGGTGCTCGTGCCCCGGCCGATCTCGTCGAGGATCACGAGGCTGCGGTCGCTGGCGGAGTTCAGAATTCGCGCGGTCTCGGTCATCTCGACCATGAACGTGCTCTGACCTTTGCTAAGCTCATCGCTCGCGCCGACGCGGGCGAAGATGCGATCAGCGATCCCGATGCGCGCTTCGCTGGCGGGGATGAAGCTGCCCATCTGAGCCATGATCGTCAGCAGCGCGGCTTGCCGGATGTAAGTGCTCTTGCCGGCCATGTTCGGGCCGGTGATGAGTTGGACGCGGCCATGGGATTTCCGAGTTCGGAGCTCCGTATTCCGAGTATTCGGAACTTGCGGTTCGTCGCCACTTAAACCTTGGAGCTCGGCACTCGGAACTCCTAGCTTCACATCATTCGGCACGAACGATCCGGACGGCATCAGCTTGTCGAGCACGGGGTGGCGGCCTTCGCGGATGTTAAGGATCGGGTCTTCGGTCAACTCCGGACGGCAGTAACCTTGGTTGACGGCCAGCGTGGCCAGCGCGGCGAGGACATCGACTTCGGCGAGTACGTCGGCGGTCTGTTTCAGGCGAGACGTTGCAGCGGCGACCCGGTCGCGCAGAGCGTTGAACAATTCCAGTTCGAGCGAGATCGCTCGCTCTTCGGCTCGCAGGACTTTGTCTTCGTACTCTTTCAGTTCGGGCGTGATGAAGCGCTCTTGGTTTTTGAGCGTTTGCTTGCGGATGTATTCCGGCGGAATCTTCACGGCTTGAGCGGCGGTGACTTCCAGATAGTAGCCGAAGACCTTATTGAAGCCGACTTTCAAATTCGGCAGGCCGAGCCGTTCGGATTCCTTCGCCTGGTATCCGGCGATCCATTCTTTGCCGCCACGAGCGAGGTCGCGGAGTTCGTCGAGCGTCGCGTTGAAGCGGGTGCGGATCATGCCGCCGTCAGTCGTGAGCAACGGCGGTTCGTCGACGAGCGTTGCGTCGATGTCGGCGCGAATCTCGGCGTTGAGATCAAGGTCGGCTTCGAGCAATTGCAGCAACACGCTGTGTCGTCCGGCGAGTTTGGCTTTGAGCTTGGGGAGCAACGCCAGCGAGCGCGTCAAGCTCCCGAGATCTCGCGGACTGGCGCGGCCGGTGGCGACCTTCGCGGTCAGTCGTTGCAGGTCATAGGTCTCGGCGAGAATCTCGCGCAAGTCGCGACAGAACATCGTGTCGCGAGTCAGTTCCTCGACGGCATCCAGTCGGCGATTGATTGCCGCGATATCGGTCAGCGGATTCGACAGCCAATCGGCCAGTAGTCGCGCGCCCATCGCCGAGACGGTTGCGTCGAGAACCGACAGCAGGCTGTTGTCGCGCTTGCCGTCGCGAATCGTGCGAGTCAGTTCGAGACTGGCTCGCGTGGCTTCGTCAATGAGCAGCGACGTGCCGCGGCGATAAGGTTCCAACCGGCTGATGTGAGCCAGCGAACTCTTCTGCATTTCTTGGACGTATTCCAGCAACGCCCCTGCCGCCGTGACTCCGGCAGAAGTCGAGTCGATGTCGAAGCCTTCGAGCGTGGTCGTGCCCAAGTGCTTCAGCAGTGCCGTGTGACAAGCCGCCTCGGCCCAGTACCACGCGGCGCGCGGAGTCAGCAGCACGGTTCTCGCGAACAGCGGCCGCAGCCGCTCGTCGTTCGCGAGATGTTCGGGGTACAGGCACTCGCTTGGGCGGATGCGAGCGAGTTCGTCGGCCAGCTGAGCCGGTTGCAGATCGGCGGTGACGAAGCGACCGGTCGAAACTTCCAGCCACGCCAGACCGACAGCTCCCGATCGGCTCGGCCAGACGCTGGCGAGGAAGTTCGATTCGCGTGGGTCGAGCAACGCTTCGTCGGTCAGTGTGCCGGGGGTCACGACTTGCGTGACCTCGCGCTTGACCATCCCTTTGGCGAGCTTCGGATCCTCCATCTGCTCGCAGACGGCGACGCGATGACCGGCGGTGATCAGCTTTCGCAGGTAGCCTTCCAGTGCGTGATATGGAAATCCCGCCATCGGGATCGGGTTCGGCGAGCCTTTGTCGCGGCTGGTCAGCGTCAGACCGAGCACTTTCGAGGAAACGACGGCGTCCTCGAAAAAAATCTCATAGAAGTCCCCCATGCGAAACAGGAGGATCGATCCGGGGTTCTGCCGTTTGACTTCGAGGTAACGCTCCATTGCCGGTGTGAGATTATGCGGCGCGGGATTTGTGGCAGACGTTTTCTCCGGCGGCTGGCTCATGTCATCCTCAGGCTGAGAGTCTTGCAATGCGGCGGCAGAATAACGGGCGTGTTCGCAAGAATCTTGTTCGCTGGGAAAGACCGATCAACGAGCTGGTCAAAATGCCATCAGCACGACGCGTCTGCGAGAGGTTGTGACGCTCGAACCACTCGCTGGCGCGTCGTACTGGCTAAGTGAGCTTCGACAACACTTCGTCGTGTGTCGGAAAGCGACCGGTCTGGTGCTTGCTGTAGATCAACTTCCCGTCGGCGACGATCTCGAAGATGCCGCCTCCACCGGGAATCAATGTCGGCTCGACACCGAATCGCTGCTGAATCGCGGCCGCCAGACTGGTGGCCTGTGGTTTGTAGTTTCACGGCATGCAGTAGGTGATGCGAATGTCCATGAGAGGTTCCGATTAAAAGTCTGAGTTTCCGGCGGGCATGTGAAATCGAGTTGTCGTCCGCTGAGGAGCAGCGTACGTTCTCCGCCTCTCGAACCAGGCGATTTGACAATGGAGGCCCGGAATGAGCAACTTAGGAAAAGAAATGAGGAGTACATCGGCGGGTCGCCGAATTCCGATGTGGCTCAAGGTGCTCTACACCGCGTTCGTCTGTGTGCTGGTTCCTGTCTATTGGCGGGACTACGGTCTGACAAACTTTTTGTATTTCTGTGACGTGGCGGTGTTCTTCACGCTGGCCGCCGTGTGGTCCGAGTCTTCGTTGTTGGCATCGATGCCGGCGGTGGGAATTCTGGCTCCGCAGTTGTTGTGGATGGTGGACTTTCTTGGGGGATGCGTCGGGTTGTCGTTGACCGGCATGACCGCCTACATGTTTGACGAACGAATTCCGATTTTCACACGCGGTCTGTCTCTCTTTCACTTCTGGCTGCCGATCCTGATCGTGTGGTTGGTCTGGCGATTGCGTTACGACAGCCGGGCGTTTCGCAATTGGGCAGTCTTGGCCCTGGGTTTGATCCTGATGTGTTACTTCGGAATGCCTGCTCCACCGGCACCCGCGGAGAATCCCAACCTGCCGGTCAACATCAACTATGTTTACGGGTTGAGTAGTGATCGGCCTCAGACTTGGATGCCACCGCTGATTTATCTTGGCTTGATGATCGTCATCTTTCCGCTGGCGATCTTTTTGCCGACGCACCTGGTATTGCAAAAGCTATTCGGCCATCGCTGTGACGCAATACGTTCGGCATGAATTGTATCGCTGACGAACATCGCAAGAGCCGTCAGGGAATGGCGCGGCGTTTGTGCCAATCGGCCTGCTGCTGTTCGCCGGCTTTTGCAAATCGCTCGGCCAATGCCTGATGGACTCTCCACAATCGCGGATTGATGCGTGTGGCGGTCAGCAACGCCAGTTGCACGGCCTCCGGGTGTTCCATTCGTTGTTCACATTCGGCGAGGAGCAGCCAGTCGACATGGTGACGCCGCAAGCGAGTCAACTGCTGAAGTGTCGCGACGGCTTCTTTCCATCGGCCTGCTTGGAAGTGCGAATCAGCCAATAAAAACAATGCATTGGAGCGATCCTGGCCATCCAGCCCCTTCTGAGACAGCGTGCTCTCGGCCAGTGATTGCGTGCCGGGGATTTCCAGTTCGAAATGCAATCGAGCCAATGCCGCATCCAGCATCGGATCTCGCAGACCAGTCGTGCGGGCATTCGTCAGCAAGTCCAGTGCGCGCTGGCGGTATTGGTCGGCCAGGTCTGGCTGAGACTCTCGATTCGCCGCCTCCAAATAGGCGAGGCCGAACGTTCGCTGCTGGTCGAGTTCGCTGGGCCACGATTCCATCAGAAAAGGACGCAGCACTCCCGGACGACTGGCGGGCGACGGACCGGCAACCGACGATTTTGCGACCGGCTGGTGAACTCCAATTCGGTGGTGCGTGAAAGCGAGATGCGGAATCTCGGTGTTCGAACTGGGCATGTGGCATTGCACGCAATCATTATCCGGGCTGAGCTTTCGCCGCTGCGATACCTCCTCGCGGCAATGTTCAGGGCGATGGCAACTCAGGCAGATGGCTTGATGAGGTTTCGATTTCTGCTCGCCTCCGACATCGTGCGGGGCGTGACACGTCAGGCAGGTCAGCTTGTTCGATTTTTGATAGCAACGGCTGAGATGCAATTGCTCCACATGACCAACGACGGTCATCGGCTTGTCGGGAACGTCGAGCCAAAAGTCCGTACGAAACTCCTGCAACCGCAGGCCGGGACGGAAATCGCTAATTTGCCGGCCTCGCGTGAGGATGGTGGCAGTGCTGCGCAGATGGCATTGCTGACAGACCGCCTCGCTGAGCTCTCGCGACAAGTGGCTGGGATTGACGATCGTGCGATCGAGTTCAGTTTGTGAATCTGCCGCCGCGGTTCGTTCGCGGTGCTTTTCGACATGCAACTCACCGGGGCCGTGACAGCGTTCGCAGCCAATGGCCGCCTCAAAGATGTGCATGCGATGCAGGCTCTTGTCGAGGGCCTCCGCTCGGCTGGCGTGGCACGTCAAACAGCCCTCACCGGTGGCTCTTTCAAAGCCGGAGTGTTCGGCAACGTCGTAGCCCGGAGACATGCCCCAAGCCTTGCGCGACATGTACCACGTCAAGGGGGACTCCACTAAAAAACCATCCACTTCGACCAAGTAGGTCAGCGAGTGATGCCCCGAACCGATGACAAATTTCACGGGGTACTCGGCCAGCAACACTTCGGCGGGATCATCAACAAGCAGTAATTCGCGATGCCACAATTGCCCGTCGTGTCTTCGGACTTCGTAGCGGCGTTTGGAAACTGGATGCTCGAACTCGCCATCGGGCGGCTCACGAGTCAGATCGACGTCCGCCATCGAGCGGCCCATGCCCGTGTGCCGAAATGCCGCGTCATGGTCTGCGTGACACGTCCGACACGCTTCACTGCCGACGTAGGCGACATCCGGTTTCGTGTTGAGAAATGGACTCTCGGAAATCGTCGGCAACGGAAATGATTTGGCCCCCGCCGAGTTCGGCTGATTGGCCTGCGGCAGCGGTGGCCGGCGTGTCCAAACGACCAACGAGATGAAGACCAGGACCGCAAAACTGCCGATCAGCCACAGATGCCACGCCCGAGACGCTTTCACCGATTCGCGACGCGAAGGTTCGTTCATCGATCGCTCTCCGCGATGCCTGCTCAGCGCGTCGCAATGGCTTGCGCCAGCGGACGGAGAATCGGATCGACGACCAATTCCTCGATCAATTCGTCGCAGCGGCTGCGCAGCTTGTCGAGCGTTTGCTCGAACGTGCCCCCCGGTTCGAGGCTGCCGTACTGCCGCAGCGTGAAATAGACGCTGATGTTTTCCTCGGGGTACTCGCCACGGCGGACGTGATAGGCGTTGGTTCGCGTCTCGATCATCAGCCGCGCTTGCATCCGGCACGACTCGTCGAGCGTCAGCGTGATCGCTGGTTCGTAGTTGAGGACTCGTGCGCCGGGAATTCGTACCAGGCCGTCTATGGCCGGGCAACCGCCGAGTGCCTCGGCGACCAACTCGTCGTGGTTGCCGCGGTACGCCATATCGAAGCCCATCATGAAGTCGAGCGCTTCGCAATCCAGCGGACTGACCGAGAGCATGTACGGCAGAAGTTCGAGCGTCAGGCGATGCTGCTCGACGGCAGTATTGATGTCCGGCGGGTTGAGAAATCCGCTGCAAACTCGTTTGGGTTCGACCGAGACCCAGCGTTGGTGGCCGAGGTCTTTGTCTTCTTCGAGCACGCAGTCGCCGGTCTCGCGGGTGTAAAAGTTCCGCATCATCGGATACGACTTTTGGATTCGCTCAAAGAATCCCAAAATCGTCTCACGAGCGGCCGGCAGCGGCATCTCGGTGCTGAGGTTCATATTGCAATAAAAGTCATCGACGTAGGAGTCGAAGGCCAACATGATTCGGTCCTTTGACGAGAAAAGCGTGAGGTCCAGTTCGCACCAAGCGGCGTCTGCGAGGTCCTCACGCTTGTGGTGTTCGCCGGCGGCTGGCAATCAGTCGGCGGCGTCGTTAGTCGTCACTGGTATTCTAGGGGTGCTCCGGGATCAGGTCAAAGAATGCTTTTCCGAGGGGGCGGTTATGACACTTCAGGCATGTGTGTTTTCGACAACACTGGGTTGGTTCGGTCTGGTGGGACGAGAACGTTGCGTGTGGCGGCTGGTAATGGGACATCGCCGCGCCGAGGAGGCCTGGGCCGCTCTGTATCGCCAGTTCGCAAAAGAAACACTCTCCGAGTCCGACTGGTATCCGGCGCTGCGAACGAAGCTGGAAGAGTTCGCGGCGGGCAAGCGAGTTTCGTTCGAACACATCCTGGTGCGCACCGAACATCGCACCAAGTTTCAACAGAATGTCATCCTCGCCGCGCGAGCGATCGGCTTTGGCGAAACCGTCAGCTACGGTGAACTTGCCGCGCGAGCCGGCTCTCTGAAGGCGGCGAGAGCTGTTGGGACAGTGATGGCGAACAACGAAGTGCCGATCATCATCCCTTGCCATCGCGTGCTTGCCAGCGGTGGAAAAATTGGCGGCTTTTCAGCTCCGCAGGGGGTGCATCTCAAGCGACGACTGCTCGCATTGGAATCTCAGACGTAGCCCGATACCTCGTGAGTCGATTGATTCCGGCGCTCAAGCAGTTCATTCAGGGCGCAAGGTTTCGGATGGCAGGTGACGAGGTTCGATTCTGTCTCTTTGTCAAGAGTCGAAATGCTGGTCACGACTAAGTTCATCACCTTCGTGAAATGGTCCACTCATCCGCTTCCGCGCTGTTGAAAGTCATGGCTAGAATCGTGGCCACCGCGCTCTGGTCAGTTTCGGGTTCAAGGAAAGTGTGAGTATGACCGTTGGTTTCGTCAGGCCGGATGTTTCGGAACTGAAGCTCTCGATTCTAGGCCGTTCGGTGCATCCGGAATTGTTGGTCGTTTACGAGCGAACCTCCGTCGTTCGAGATGATTTCCAGCTGTATCTTGCCATCTGCGAAGCGGGCCATCTGCTCGAACTGCGCACGCCTCACCAAACGCTGAGCGAGATCGTTGCTCCCAATGGGCAATCGTTGCCGCACCGTGAGCGTTTCTTCGACAAGAAGTTGCGGGGCAGCCGCGATGAGTCGCTCCGGCTGCCGGGGGGCGTCGGCTACCAAGTCAGCTTTCAGGTCGAGCGACTGAACCCGGAAGTGTACCTCCAGTTGCACGAGGAATGTTCCGTCGACTGCCGCAAGGCGACCCTTGGCCGCATGTTTGACCCTCCCAATCGGCTGGCCCCGGCGGCTGTGAGCTATCTGCAGCTCGACTTGTTTCCGCGCAGCTTGCTGGTGCATGCCTTCCACACGTTTCCGGAAAACTGCGCCGTCGTGAAAACGCAGACACTGATTGAACTGCCAAAAGCGAAGTAAGTCCGGTTTTTGAGCGTGACCCGAACCATCGTCGAATTCCCGATTCAGATTTGTCAGCCTGGAAAGGCTGGTCTACAACTCGCCACATGACCGCCACTCAACTGCTGCTTGTCCGTCACGGTACGACCGATGCCAATGTCCAAGTCCCGTACATCCTGCAGGGGAGCAGCATTGATCTGCCGCTGAACGACAATGGTCGCAGGCAGGCTCAGCAGGTCGCTGGGTTCTTGGCCGACCACCCGATCAAGCACGTCTATTCCAGCCCGCTGCAGAGAGCTGCCGAGACAGCCGGTGTGATCGCTGGACGACACGGTCTGGCGGTGAATCAAATTGCGGAAATCACCGAATGCCATGTCGGTGTCTGGGAAGGAAAGGACTGGGATACGATTGCTCGTGAGACTCCGGAGGCATATCGGCTGTTCCACGAAGATCCCGCCGCGCATCCGTACCTCGGCGGCGAGTCGTACTCGGACGTCCTGCGTCGCGCGTGGCCGGCCTTTGAGCGACTGCTGCACCGTCACGTCGGCGATACGGTCGTTGTGGTGGCTCACAACATTGTGAACCGCGTGCTGTGCGCTCACCTGATGGGGCTGGAACTCCGTAAAGCGAAGGGGCTGGCACAGGACAACTGCTGCGTAAACATCATTCAGCATGCGGACGGCAAGAGCACACTGGTCACGATGAACTCGGTGTTCCACCTTCGCGGCTGACACTTGCCGAAACGTTGCGAGTTTGGTCGGATGCTCGACGCATCTACCACGTTTCGATTTTGAGGAGACCGCCATGAGCCTGTTGACCTGCATCAAAGACGTTTGGGAATTCAACCGCACGCGCACGCTGGCGACGTTGGACGAGATTGCCAAGCAACCCGACCCGACAGCGGTGCTCGGCTGGCGACCGGGGCCGGGGCGAGCACACATTTGTTGGCAACTCATGCACATCGGCGTGACCGAAGAACTCTTCGCCACCGAACGGCTGTTCGGAAAACCGCCGACCTTCACCGAGCTAATTCCTCGCTTCAAAGGTGGAAGCACCCCTGACGACAACATCTTGAAAGTCGATCAGATTTACGAAGTGCTCAACGCCTCGCGACAGCATTTGCTCGATGGTCTGCCGCAGTTGACCGAGGTGGACCTGAACCGGATTCCGGAGTCCGGTTTGTTGAAGGATCGCGGCTGGACGTTTGCGCGGGCCTTGCAAATCATCAATTGGCATGAAGCTCACCACCAAGGCCAGGCTCACATTACGTTCAATTTGTGGAAGAACCGCGCATGAATCTCTCCACTGATTACCGCGCACTGATTGAACGCGGCCGCGAGGTTTTGCCGGGTGGCGTTTGTTCCAGCACACGCTTCAACCAAGGTTGGGGCGCGCCGCTGTACGCCTCGCGAGCCAAAGGCGCGAAATTCTGGGATGTCGATGGTCGCGAGTTCCTCGACATGTCGATGAGCCACGGTGCGACGTTGCTCGGTCATGCGCCGGACTGCTTGCGCGAGGTGTTCGACAAGGTTTGGGAACTCGGCGTGCTGTGCAGTCTCGACGGCCAATATCCGATCGAACTGGCCGAGCAAATTTGTGAGATCGTGCCGTGTGCGGAACGTGTTCGCTTCACCGGATCGGGCAGCGAAGCGACGCTGCACGCGTTGCGGCTCTGCCGAGCGGTCAGCGGTCGGGACAAGATCATCCGCTTTCACGGACACTTCCACGGCTACCACGAATTCACATTCATCGGCGGCCATCCGCCGGCCGACCAGCTCGACGCGAAGCCGCCGTACCGCGAATCCGCAGGCATCCCGAAGTCGCTCGCCGAACTGATCATCACGGCCGAGTACAACGACTTCGACGCGCTCGAACGGCTGGTCAAGCAGCACAAGCACGAAGCCGGGACGATTTTGATCGAGCCGGTCGATTACAATTGCGGTGCGATTGGTCCGGAGCCGGGATTCCTGGAAGCAGCACGCCGGCTGGCAACCGAGCATGGCCTGATTTTGTTCTTCGACGAAATTCAATCGTTCGCCAAAAAATCTCCTGGTGGAGCACAGCAAGATTTCGGAGTCACGCCGGACATTTGCACGATCGGAAAATCGCTTGGCGCGGGTCTGCCGCTGTCGGCGATCGCTGGCAAAGCAGAGTTAATGGACCGCTTCAAGCCGGTTGGCGACGTCGCCCACTCCGGGACTTTCAATGCTCCGCTGCCGAGCATCCTGGCTGGGCTTGCATTCGTCCGGACGATCCGCACGGCGGATTTCTGGCGGACCATTCATTCCCTTTCGTCGCAGCTGTCTCGCGGACTGGCGGAGATCTCACAGCGAAGTCCGGTTGCCTGTCGTTTTCAGGTTCACGGCAGTCGATTTGGCCTGACCTTCGGCACGCGCGAACCGGTCAAATGTTACCGCGACAGTCTCTGCCATCGCCGCGAACAGATGCTGGAGTTTTGTCGGCAGACGACGGCTCGTGGCGTCTATTTTCACGACTACGGCGGTGCGCCGTGTCATCACGGTTTTTCGTCGGTTCACACGCCGGCGGAGATCGACCAGGTCCTGCAAGTGGTCGAGGACTCACTCAAGGCGATGGGATGATGGACTCCTCCCTAGGGAGTCTGCTGTCCAATTGTTGCAACTTGAAAGGGGCTTGTTAGAGTACCCCACTTATCGAAGTCTCAAAAACGTTTTGGTTTAGGAAAGGTCCAATGCCGCTGACAAAAGAACGAAAAACGGAGCTGATTCGTGGCCACGCGCGATCCGAGACGGACACAGGCTCCCCAGAAGTTCAGATCGCCATGCTGACCGATCGGATCACGCAACTGACCGATCACTTGAAGGGCCATGTGAAAGATCACGCTGGCCGACGTGGGTTGTTGATGGCGGTGAGCCGCCGTCGTCGCCTGCTGGATTACCTCAAGCGAGCCGATGTCGCTCGCTATCAGACGATTCTTGAAAAGCTCGAATTGCGCAAGTAGCCCCGGCCGACAAGGTGACGTTGTTTTAGGAGCTTCGGCCGGTGCGTCCGTCAGGGGACGGACGCAGACAGACATGCCAGCCGGTGAAAGTGGCTGGGTGACGGACCGAGGAATCGCTTGAGCCTGCGCGGTGGGTCCACGCGAAACGACGTTTGCCATAGCATCGGCCGCCGGCCTGGAAGTTGGCGTCGCTGTCGTTGCGACGCCGTGGATCATAGTCGTTAGGACGTTTTAGCTCGCTGTCGTTTGTCACTCATGGTGAGTGGTCTCGCAGGCTGACGTCCGTTGAAGTGGAAAGAAATCAGAAATGAAAGTCACAGTCGAACGGGAAATTGGCGGCAGAATTCTGAAGTTGGAAACCGGCGAGTTGGCAAAACAAGCCCACGGAGCCGTGATTGTGCAGTACGGCGAGACGTGGGTCTTCGTTGCAACGGTCAGTGGTCCGCCGCGATCGGCCGATCAGGATTTCTTTCCGCTGACGGTCGATTACCGCGAGCGTTTCGCCGCGGCCGGCAAGTTCCCGGGTGGGTTCCTTAAGCGTGAGGCGCGGCCGTCGACTCGTGAGATCTTGACCGCGCGCTTGACCGATCGCCCAATTCGTCCGCTGTTCCCGGAAGGCTACTACGACGAAGTGCAGGTCATGGGGAACGTTCTGTCGTTCGATGGCGAGAACGATCCGGACGTGCTCTCGATTAACGGTGCGAGTACCGCTCTGATGCTGGCTCCGGTCCCGTTCAATGGTCCCATTGGTGCCGTACGGATCGGCCTTATCGACGGTCAGTTCGTCGTCATGCCGACGATGGAACAACTGAAAACGAGCAAACTCGATCTCATCGTCGCTGGCAGCAAAGACTCAGTGTTGATGATCGAAGGCTTCGGCGATCAATTGTCCGAAGACCAGATGCTCGATGCGATTCTGCTCGCTCAGCGTGAGATTGCGAAAATCTGCGAACTGCAAGAAGAACTGTGTGCGAAAATCGGCAAGGCTCGGACTCCAGGACCGGTGCAAGTCGAAAACCCGTTCACGGCGTTGCTCCAACAGTCATACTCGGCACTGAAAGCGGCGAAAGCCAACCCGAAGAAAGCCGAGCGGCACAGCGGCACCGACGCGATCAAGTCGGAACTCAAAGCCAGGTATTTCCCGGAAGGTGCCGAGGCAACGACCGGTACGCCGCGACAGTTCAGCGAGGCGTTTGGAGCACTCGAATCCAAAGTCGTGCGAGACCTGATTCAAGAAGGTGTTCGGCTCGACGGCCGCAAGACGGACGAATTGCGAGTGGTCACTTGTTCGGTCGGTGTCGTGCCGCGCATTCACGGTTCGGCCGTGTTCACCCGCGGCGAGACGCAATCGCTGGCGCAGATCACGCTCGGCACCGGCCGCGACACGCAGAAGGTGGACGGTCCCGTCGAGGAATACGAGAAGCGGTTCATGTTGGACTACAACTTCCCGCCGTACTCGGTGGGTGAATGCCGCAAGATCGGTAGCCCTGGTCGTCGCGAGATTGGTCACGGCATGTTGGCGGAACGCTCGGTGCAATGGATCATCCCGTCGGCTGAGAAGTTTCCGTATACGATCCGCACGATCTCGGACATTATGGAGTCGAACGGTTCCAGTTCGATGGCCTCGGTGTGCAGCGCGACGTTGGCCTTGATGGACGCCGGTGTGCCGATCACTCAACCGGTCGCGGGCATCTCGATCGGCTTGGTGAAGGACGGCGACAAGTACACGCTGCTGACCGACATCATGGGTGACGAAGATCACTTCGGCGATATGGACTTCAAAGTCGCTGGTACCGGCAAGGGGATCACCGGTATTCAGCTCGATCTGAAGATTGCCGGCATCAACGAAGCGATCATTCGCGACACGCTGGCGCAAGCCAAAGAAGCTCGCCGGGTCTTGCTGAAGACGATGCTTGGTGCGATTGGCCGTCCGCGAGCCGACATTTCGCCGAATGCCCCGCGGTTGCACCAGATCAAGATCGACCCGGAGAAAATTGGCCTTTTGATCGGCCCCGGCGGCAAGACGATCCGTGCCATCCAAGAGGAGTCGCAAACGACGCTCGACGTGGGTGAAGACGGAACTGTCACCGTCGCCGGCATGAACGCCGCCGGATTGGAAGCCGCGATTGCTCGCATCGAAGCCCTGACGGCAGAGATCAAAGTCGGCCGCGTTTACACCGGCAAGGTAGCGTCGATCAAGGATTTCGGAGCGTTTGTCGAGATCGCTCCTGGCAAGGACGGACTGTGCCACATCAGCGAATTGGCAGAAGGCTACGTCAAGTCGGTGCATGACGTCGTGAAGATCGGCGACATCATCGAAGTGAAGGTCATCGCCGTCGACGATCAGAACCGAGTGAAGCTGTCTCGCAAGGCAATCCTCGCGGAGAAAGCCCAAGCGGCAGGTGGTGGCGAGGCTCCGGCCGAATAGTCTTTGCTGATCCGAGCCAAAGAAAAAAGAAGACAGACTTCCGAAGTCCCTGAGGCTTCGGAAGTCTGTTCATTTTTTTCCGGGCGAGAAGACTTACTGGCTGGCGAATCCGCCGATGAAAGTTCCGTCGTTGCGAATTTGGAGTTTTTGGTACGTGTCCCAAAAGTTGTGGTTGTAGAAATCGACCGGATCGGCGGTGCTGTAAATGTTCTCGCTGACGAATTGGACGGATCCATCGGCCATCACGCACTGTGCACCAACGGTATGCTGACTGGAGAACGCCCACCGGGCGAACGGAGTCACGGCCCCTCAACCAGGGGCCGCTGAACCTGTCGGAGCGTTGAGCAATTGCCCAGTCTGCAACTGCACGAGCGCACTGCCATACGGGGTTTCGAGAGTCGCCCGGGGATCACGTAGGGGTCTCGAAAAATGGCTCCCAACCAGACCGACGCATCCCCGTCTTTGAAAAACCGACGCTCACCAACCAGAAATGTGGAGGCGGTGCCGTCGGTAATTTTCGACGGGCGAACGTGCTTGTCACCAGTGAAAAACCCCTGGCTGATGAATCCAAATGGGTCGGGATTGGAGAGATTCCAGACGCTCGCATTCGGAGCGGACGCGACGTAGTTCAACGTGGAGACTGCCAGAGTGTCGAACAAGCGGTGCGAGTTGAAGGACGTCTCTGCTCGGCCGGGCAAACGAACACAGGCGGTACACGACGTGCAAGATCAGGTTGATTCGCCAATACCTGTCCGAGCGATTGCGCTCTTGGGTCGAGTTGACGGTAAAGCGGTGAGGCTTCGAGATGCAGCAGGATGGTGACACTCCAGGGCCAGGCTGGTTCGGCGGCGGCCGTACCACGCGAAGCCTTTGTCGGGGTCAAGAGTGGTTCTCCCCGAAAAACCGCCACAAAAAGTCGCTCAACAGGGGAGGTTTTTGTTGAGCAAGATTTTGCGAAGTCGCAGCCTGAAGCGTGAATCTCGATTCCCACGTCGGTCGAATCGAACGCACGCCCGCAATTCATTCGACACGACTCGTCACTTGGATCGGCGCGAAGGTGCGAACGACTTGCTTGGCACTTAGCAGGCCATCGACCGCTGCGCTGACGATGCCGCCGGCAAAGCCCGCTCCCTCGCCCACCGGGTACAAGCCGCGGCAGCCGAGCGATTGTCGAGCGGGAACATCGCGGTCAATTCGCACAGGTGAACTGCCACGCATTTCGGGACCGATCAAGTTGGCATTTTTCAGAAAATCACCGCGCCACTTCTGGTTCATCAGCGGCAGGCCGGAGCGAATCGCGGACAGGACTGCCGATGGCAACGTGTTGTCGAGGCTCATCGGAGCCAGGCCGCGCGAATACGAACTATCGAAGCGTTGATTTGGCGACGGTGAGCGGCCGGCGAGAAAATCATGCGCGGATTGAATTGGACAGAAGTAATTTCGTCCGGCCAACTCGAACGCGGCGGACTCGAAGCGGCGTTGCAGTTCGACCCCGGCGAGCGGGTGATCGCCGCCGAACTCGTGTGGTTCGAGTGTCACCATGATGCCGCTGTTGGCGAACGGCGTGTCATGACGCGAGTTGCTCATGCCGTTCGTCGCGAAGCGATTCGGCTCGGAGATGCTGGGGATCGCAATGCCGCCGGCGCACATGCAGAACGAATACACGTCCCGCTCGCCGCGAGCCGTCAGCGTGTAGTCCGCCGCGCCAAGCGTTTCGAGGTATTCCGGTCGGCCGTACTTGTGCCGATTGACTTGCTCCTGCGGTTGCTCGATCCGCAGGCCGAGCTGAAACGCTTTCTGCGTCATGGGGATGCCGGCGTCGAGCAGCATCTGGTAGGTGTCGCGAGCACTGTGGCCGATGCCGAGGATCGCCTGTGTCGTCGCGATGTGGCCGCTGGACGTCTGCAAACCGCGCAGTTGCCCGTCGACAATGTCGAGTCCTTCGAGCCGACAGCCGAAGCGGTACTCGCCGCCGAACTCTTCGATCTTGCGACGCAGATTGCGGACGATCATCGGCAACCGGTTGCTTCCCAGATGAGGCCGCTGCTCGTACATCAGCGATGGCTTGCCGCCACATTCGACGAACCGTGCGAGCACCCAATCGACATCGGGGCCACTGAGGCGACAGGTCAACTTGCCGTCACTGAACGTGCCGGCTCCCCCTTCGCCGAACAGGTAGTTGTTCTCGGGATCGTGCGGGCCGCCGGAATCGAACAGGCGAATCGCCGGAACTCGTTCTTTGACCGCTTGACCGCGCTCGATGATCAGGGGCTGATAGCCTTTGACCGCCAAAAAATATCCCGCCAACAATCCCGCCGGCCCGGAGCCGATCACGACTGGTCGCTGTTCAAGTGGCGTTGACCCACAGGGGACATCCTCAAATAACGGCGGGGAGAACAATTCGACGTTGGGTCGTTTTCCCGCGACCAGCGATGCGGCCTGATCGCTGTCGGGCAACTCAACGAGCAGCGTGTAGACGAATTTCAATTCGCGGCGCGATCGTGCATCGAGGCTCTTGCGCAGAATTCGCCAGCGAGCGATGTCCGCGTCGGCAACGCGCAGCGTGTGTGCGAGCCGTTTCGGGAGGTCCGCCTCTGGCTCGAACACGTTGGTCGTCAGGTTGGAAATGCGGATCGATGGCATGTTGGATGAAATCAAAAGTCAGCACGACGCGCCAGCCAATGGCGGTCGCGGAACCACTTGCGGGCGCGTCGTGCTGGATCGAAGACGATCGGTTCTATCCGTGGTGATGCAATGCTTCTTGCGCTTGCTCGTCGTTTCTCCGAGTGTCGCGGCCACCGCCGGCGGTCAGTTCAATGCGGTCGAGGAATTTCACGTTCGCGCAGTCGTCAAGCGCATCCGTGTGGCACATGGCGGGATTCTTGAGGAGAAACCGAAACGGCCCCCCTTTGGAATCTGGGTACGGCGTTCCATCAAGCTGATAGACGACGACCGCCTCATCCACGAGGTCTTCCAGCGGAATGCTCGCCGCGAAGTCGTCGCGCGTGGCGTGCAGCGTCAGGTAGGTAGCCTCGGAGGCGGGAGCTACACGGTTCAAGAGGGCTCGCAACGTCACGCCGTCTCCTGGTCGCTTCGGATGAAAGCGAGTGAAGTCGCGAACGTGCTCGGTCTCCGAAAACGCTTGCAAGTCGTCAAAAGAAAAGGATCGAGGCGAGGCGACCAGGCCGTCTACTCGCAAGATTGCTGGCGAAGTCATGAAGATTTCCGCTGAGGTTGTTGTGGTCAGGTTGTCGCACTCGGCACCGCCACTTGTGGATCAGGGACGAGCACTTGGATTTCGTTCCCCGTGACTCGCACTTCGAAAGTCTCGGTGCGGCACTTCGAGTTCGGATTGTCCAGCCACGTTCCTGTTTTGATCGAAAAACGCCAGGCGTGCCATGGACAAGTGACGCCATCGTCCTCGACGTAGCCGCTGGCCAACGAGGCTCCCATGTGCGGGCACAGATCGTTGATTGCCGAGTACTCGCCGTTGGTCAAGAAGACTGCGACCATCTTGCCGTTGACGCAGAAGGCTCGGCCTTCGCCTTCGGGAATATCGCCCACAAGAGCGACTGTCTGAAAATCTGCCATCGCATGCCTCGTCGTCGTTAACCCGCGCGAGCGGACGGACGAAGGGTAGAGGCTCGACGAACCCGGCTCAATTCAGTCGATTTGCAATCGCAGGCGATAGCTGCCTTTCGTCGTTTGTCTCGATACATTTCGTCGCCTCAATCCTCTGATGATTGCGACTCATGCCGCTGTTTGATTCGGACTTTCTGAAAAAGCTGGAATACCTGTCGTTGGTCTCGCGACGGATGTTTCGTGGTTCGCTGCTGGCTCAACGGCGGACGATGCAGACGGGCGGCGGTATCGAGTTCGCTGACCATCGCGAATATTCACACGGAGATGATTTTCGTCATCTGGATTGGAACGTCTTCGCGCGGCACGGCGAACTGCTGTTGAAGCGCTTTCAGGAAGAAGAGGACTTGCACGTCTACCTGCTGCTGGATTGCTCGCGAAGCATGGCGTTTGGCATGCCGCCGAAGTTCGATCTGGCTCGGCAGATCGCCGCCGCGCTGGCCTATATCGCGCTGGCGGACTTGGATCGAGTCGCCATCATCGCGTTCGCCGATGACATCATCGCCGACTTTCCGCTGACTCGCGGCAAGGATCGAATCCTTTCGCTGCTGAAGTTTCTAGAAGGGCTGGACGTGCAGGGCGAGGCAACCGATCTGGGCCGAGTCGCGAAAGCCTTCACGCAGCGTCCGCAACGTCACGGCCTGGCGGTTGTCATCAGCGATCTGTTCGACCCGCAGGGCTACGAACGGGGCCTCGACTTGCTCCGCTATCGCAACTACGAACTGCACGCCGTCCAACTGCACGATCGCCTCGAAGCCGAACCGAGCTTGTTGGGGGAATTGGAACTCGTTGACATCGAATCCGACGGCGGTCAAAAGGTGACGATCACCGAGAACGCCTTGAAAAAGTACCGAATGCTGTTCGAGGACTTCCAGGAGTCGTTGCGGAAGTACGGTCGCAGATACGGCGTGGGTCTGACGCAGACCCGGTGCGAGGTGCCGTTTGATGAATTCATTCTGAAGATGATGCGCGCATCGGGAGCGGTCGGATAAGGAGGAAGTGCAAAGTGCTGAGTGCCGAGTGCAAAGTGAAGAATGATCTGGCGGGGCACCGCTTGCGAAGCTGTCTGCGCTTTGCACTTTGCATTGCTTGGAAATGGGAGGGCCGCAAATGTCGTTAGCTTCTCCGCTCGCCCTCCTCTGGCTCGCCGCCCTCATTCCCGTCGTGGTCTTCTACATCTTGAAGGTCCGCCTCCGCCGTGTTCCGGTCTCGACGGTTCTGTTTTGGCGGCAGATCTACGATGAGTATCAGCCTCGTTCGATTTGGGAACGTATGCGGCATTGGATGTCGTTGCTGGCTCAGGTCGTGCTGATCCTGTTGCTCGTTGGTGCTCTGACCGATCCGTTCTTTGCCTGGGAAACTCGTCAACTGCGAAGGATCGTGTTGATCGTAGATAACTCGGCCAGTATGAATGCGACCGACGTTGCGCCGTCGCGTCTGGCCGCCGCGAAGGAAGAAGCGTTAAGAGTCATTCGGGGAATGCGCTTCGGCGATGAACTGGCGGTGGTGACTGCCGGTGGAACTCCGCGAGTTGCCTGTGGATTTTCCAGTCACGGTCGAACGTTGGCTGATGCCCTTGATGATGTTGTCTCGACGGACAATCCGACGCGTGTGGTCGCTGCTGTGGAACTCGCACACCGATTACTCGGCGAACGGCAGGATGAGCATCGGCGCGAGATCGGCGTGTTGACCGACAGTGGATTTCACCGCCTCCGGGAGGACGAGGCTCCCGGCGAACCGGTGCGGCAGGAGCCTCCCCCTTCCGTTGAAACGCGGCTTATCGTCCATCGCTTCGGCTCAAGTGTCGGCAATGTTGGAATCACGCAGTTCCAAGTGCGGCGGAGTTTGATTGATCCGCTGGGCTACGAAATTCTTGCCGAGGTGACCAATGCCTCCGAGGAACCGATTGAGTGCCGGCTGGAAATTGACCTTAATGATGAAGTAGTCGATGTCGTGCCGCTGAAGCTGACGGCCGGACAACGCTGGAATCAATCGTTCGAGAAGGCCTCGGTCGACGGCGGACAACTTCTGGCGAAGCTCGATCGAGCGGATGCACTCGCGACAGACAATCGCGCGTGGGCCGTGCTGCCGAAGCGTGAGATGATTCCGGTGACTCTCGTGTCCGAAGGAAATCTGTTTCTCCAAAAGGTCTTTGAATCGAATCCGCTCATTGAGCTGACGCAAATCACCCCGCCCGGCGGAAAGCCGTTGGCTGATGGTCGAGAGCTGTCATCCAAAGCCTCAGCGTCGGCCGCCGCGATCACCATCTTTTATCGCCAGGTTCCCGGCGTTTTGCCAAAGGGGGCGGTGCTTGTCATTGATCCGCGAGAGAGTTGTGATGCGTGGCAAGTCGGCGATGTGCTGCAAAATCCAGTCGTCCATCAGCAAGACAAAGACTCACCGCTGCTCCGTCATGTGCGGTTGGACAACGTCGTGATGCCGGAAGCTCGACAATTGAAATTCACCAACGACGAAGGAGTCAAAGTGATGGCTCAATCGGTCGCGGGGGATCCGTTGTTGGCGATGATCGAGCGGCCAGCACAAAAGGTGTTGCTGCTGACCGTCAATCTCGATGAGGGCGACCTGCCGCTGCGCACCGCGTTCCCGATCTTGATGATGAACGCTCTGAATTGGTGTACCGAGAACCGAGGTGAACTCCGCGAGTCATTGCCGACCGGATCGATCACGGAGATCGATGTCGCAGCGATGGACCGTAGCCGTAGCCCCCTCGCGTTGATTGCGCCGGACGGCCGCCGTTCGGTGCTGCCGACGCCATCGGAAAGGTTCTCGCTGGGGCCGTTCGATCAATGCGGTGTGTGGCGAGTCGTTGCCGACGACAGGGACGCGACGTTGCTGGAACTCGCATGCAACCTCACGGATCGTTCGGAATCAGACGTGCGAGTTCTCGAAACGGACGAGCGGACAGAGATATCAGTGGTCTCGGCGAGCTTGTTCGGCAATCGGCCGGTTTGGTTTTGGCTGATCGCGTTGGCGTGGCTGTTGATGTCGGTCGAGTGGTGGGCCTATCAGCGGCGAGTGATTTCTTGAGGCGTTATGTCGGAACTGCGTTACGGACTGGAATTCACTCATCCCGGCTGGCTGGCGGCGTTGGTCGCGGTGCCGTGGGTGGTGTGGTATTTCCGGCGGAGCTTGGTCGATTTCGCTCGGTGGCAGCGCATGGTTTCGACGGGTGTGCGAGTGGTGATTGTGGTGGTGCTGGTGTTGGCTTTGGCAGGGCTGACGTGGCTGAGACCGACGGCTCGGCAGTTTGTGATTGTGGCGGTGGATCAGAGCGTAAGCGTCGGCGGGCCGATAGCGGCGAATCGATTTCTGGATGAACTGTTGGCGGCGAAAGTGATTGATGCGGAGGATCGTGTCGCGTTCGTTCCGTTTGGGTTGCGGCCAGGGGTGGTGTCGGGTGAGCGGCCGAAGCAGGAAGTTGGTGACGGCGGTGGAGCGATCCAGAGTGGTGATGCGCGTTCGGCTCGTCACGCGGAGCTTGACGGGTACGTTGATGGGACTGACATCGCCGCTGTGATCGAAGCGGCGGCCGCAACGATGCCGCCGGATTATGTGCCTCGGATTGTGTTGTTGACGGACGGGAATCAGACGCGTGGAGATGCGCTGCAGGCGGCGCTGGCGACCACGAATCGGGGCGGACGACGTGAACTCATTCCGATCACGACGGTGCCGTTGCCGACGCGCGATGATCCGGAGGTGCAGTTGTCGCAGGTCAAGGTCCCGGCTCAGGTGCGCGAAGGGGAGCCGTTCTATGTCGAGGTCGTGATTGACTCGAACCACGATGACGAAGGGTTGATCGAAGTCTTTCGCGGTGCTCACAAGGTGCTGTCGGAGACGAGGCCGCTCAAGATGGGGGAGAACCGGTTTCGGTTTCCGCAGTCGATTCAGCGTGAGCGGTTGGCCGAGTACTCCGCGAAGATCAGCGGGGTGCAGCAGGACACGTTGCTCGACAACAACAGCGACAGCGGGTTGGTCTTCATGGCAGGGCCGCCGCGCGTGTTGCTGATCGACAGCGATCCCAAGCAGACCGAGCATCTCGTGTTCGCGTTGCAGCAGGAGGACATTCAGGTCGATGTCCGGCCGCCGCAGGGGATGCCGGAGGATCTCGCGGACTTGCAGAACTACGAATTGCTCGCGCTCTCGAACGTGCCGGCGACGGCGTTGACTCAGCGGCAGATGGAGCTGGCTCGGACTTATGTGCAAGACCTCGGCGGCGGCTTCGTGATGCTCGGCGGCGATCAGTCGTTTGGGCTGGGGGGCTACTTCAAGACGGTGCTCGAAGACATCCTGCCGGTGCGGTCGGACTTCGAAAAGGAAAAGGAGAAGCCGGGCCTTGCGATGGTGCTGGTCATCGACCGGTCCGGTTCGATGGCCGGGCAGAAGCTGGAGATGGCGAAGGAAGCCGCGAAGGCCGCTGCCGAATTGCTCGGCCCGAAGGACCAGATCGGCGTCATCTGTTTCGACGAGGCTCATTACTGGGTCAGCCCGCTGCAATCGGCAGCGAACAAGAACCGCATCGCCGACGAGATCAGCGGCATTCAGGTCGGCGGCGGCACAAGCCTCTATCCACCGTTGGAAGAGGCGTATCAAACGCTTGTCAGTTCAGTGTCGAAGCTGAAGCATGTCATCGCGCTGACCGACGGCATCTCGAACCCCGGCGACTTCGAGGGGCTGGCTCAGAACATGGCGTCCGCGCGGATCACCTGCACGACCGTCGGCGTCGGCAACGAAGCGGCGAACGATCTGCTGGAGACGATCGCTCGCATCGGTCAGGGGCGGCACTTTGTCGCGAACGATCCCGCGTCGCTGCCGCAAATCTTCGCCAAGGAAACGCTGACCGTCAGCAAGGCCGCGATCAACGAAGAGCCGTTCCTCCCGCAAGTCATCCGCCCGACGCAGGCCCTGGCCGGCATCGACTTCGACTCCGCGCCGTTTCTGCTCGGCTATGTGATGACCAAGCCGAAGGCGACCAGCGAATTGATCCTTGCCAGCGAGAAGGGCGATCCGGTGCTCGCGTGGTGGCGATACGGCTTGGGCACAACCGTCGCGTTCACGAGCGACGCGAAAAGCCGCTGGGCCGCCGAATGGCTGACGTGGCCCGACTTCAGCAAGTTCTGGGCTCAAACGATCCGCCACGCGATGCGCAAGAACGATACGAAGGGCGTCACCGTTGAAGTCGCTCAACGCGCCCGCCGAGCAACGATCACGCTCGACGCCGTCGATCCGACCGGCCGATTCCTCAACGGAGCCGAATCGGAAGTGACGATCATCGACCCGCGCATCGGCGAACGAAAACTCCCGCTCGTGCAAACCGCCCCCGGTCGCTACGTCGCCGAATTCGACACACCGCACTCCGGCGCGTACCACCTGAACCTCTCACAACGCGCCGCCAACAGCGGCCCGGTCCTCCACCAACAAACCCGCGGCCTGACCGTTGGCTACTCTGACGAACTTCGTTTGCATCCGACGAACATCGAACTGCTCCAACAAATTGCCTCCGCGACCGGCGGGCGCTTCGATCCGAAGCCCAGCGAAGCGCTGCTCGACGCGGCGAGCGCCTCATCCGTACCGCGACTCGCGCAGCAATCCCGTCCGCTCTGGCCGGAGTTGGTGATGCTGGCACTGATCCTGTTCATCTTCGATGTTGCACTGCGGCGGATCGACTTGTCGGTGTGGCTACCCGCTCATTGGACGGGATCGGCCCTGACGATTTCGCGTCCAGTGCCTCGACCGGACAAACGCCGTTCGGAACCGCGAGCAGTTTCGCGGCATTGAGCCGGCCTCGTCTCAGCCCTTGCTTCGCGCTCTTTGCTGCCTTCTGTTACAAGTCATTGAGTTTGAACAGAAGTCCGCGACGAGCGCGAAGGATGAATTTGGGCCGAAGTCCCACAGAAAGTCGATGGAGGCGGATCGTGCGACAATCGATGTACTCTCGGATGTTTCTAACGCTCGCGGTTGTCCTTGCATGTCCGCTTATGTCCGAGTTCTCACAAGGTGCGGACGCTGAAAGGACTGTTGGCGGACTTTCGCTGTCAAATTGGTCGGCCGAATTAAAGTCGCCTTCGCCGGTCGTTCGGCGACGAGCGGTGTTGTCGCTGGGAGCGTTTGGCAAGAGCGCGGTGCCGGTGTTGACACAGGCGTTGGGTCACGATGATCCGGTCGTGCGGTATTGGGCGGCGAGCGAGTTGGGTGATCTTGGCGACGAGGCTAAGTCGGCGATTGAACCGTTGCGGAAAATGCACAGCGAGAAGTCGATTGGCGTGCGAATCGCGGCGGCCTACGCGCTGTGTCGGATCGGACAGGTCGAGGAAGGGTTGCCGACGTTGCTTGAAGGACTGAAGGACGAGACACGCGGCGTGTGGAATTCGTCGGCCGATTTTCTCGCTCGAATCGGGCCGCCGGCGAAGGCTGCGATTCCGACGATTGAAGAGGAAGCGAAACGCGGAGCCGATCACATCGCGGACATCTGTAACGAAGCGTTGCGGCGAATTCGCGGCGTCGATCAGCCGATACCGTCAAAGTCCTCGAACGCGACTCAAGGGGACGCGGCCGGAGGCAAGCCGAACAAGAAGGCCGCGAAAGAGTCAGTGTTCTCGAAAGCGTTTTTCGACGAGGACGTCAGCCGGTTTGCGCAGTCGAACGAAAAACGCAAGCAGCCGAACGTTCTGTGGATCAGCGCGGAGGACATTTCGCCGAGCCTCGGCTGTTACGGGGACTCGTATGCGATCACGCCGCGACTCGATCAACTCGCGAGTGAAGGGGTGCGGTTCACTCGGTGCTTCACTCATGCGGGGGTGTGCGCCATCTCACGGTCGGGGTTGATCACGGGGATGTACCCGGTCGCGATCGGCAGCCAGCACATGCGGTCGCAGATTGTGTTGCCGCCGCATGTCAAAGCGTTTCCCGAATACCTGCGAGCCGCCGGGTACTGGACGACGAACCGCTCGAAGACGGACTACAACTTCCCGCCGCCGAAGGCTGCGTGGGACGAGAACAGCGCGAACGCTCGCGACTGGCGCGGTCGAGCTCCCGGGCAGCCGTTCTTCAGCGTGATCAATCTCACAACGACACACGAGAGTCAGATTCGAGGCAAGTTCGGAGAGACTCTGCACGATCCGGCGAAGGCTCCGCTTCCGCCGTACATTCCGGACACGCCGGTGACTCGCCGAGATTGGGCGCGGTATGCCGATCTGCTGACGACGCTCGATCAACAAGTCGCTGCGATCCTGGATCAGCTTGAAGCGGACGGTCTCGCGAAGGACACGATCGTCTTCTTCTGGGGCGATCACGGTCAGGGGCTGCCTCGCGGCAAGCGTTGGCTGTACGACTCGGGGACGCGAGTGCCGCTCATCATTCGTTGGCCGGATCAGTTGAAGCCGGGATCAGTGTGCGATGACTTGGTTTGTTTTCTCGACTTCGCGCCGACGATGCTTCGACTGGCGGGAGTTGTGATTCCGACGCACTTGCATGGACGAGTTTTGCCATCGGTTGAGGAAAGGACTAGGGCCAACGGCTCTCGGCCTTCGGCTTCCGGCCGAGAATTCATTTTCGGGCATCGGGATCGGATGGATGAGACCTACGACTTGATCCGTTCGGCTCGCGACACGCGGTTCAAGTACATCCGCAACTATGCGCCGGAGCGGCCTTACGCTCAGAACATCACCTACATGAATCAAATGCCGACGATGCGCGAATGGCGGCGGCTAAACGGCGAAGGAAAATTGACCGGTGCGACGGCGCTGCACTTCCGCGAAAGAAAGCCGGTTGAGGAGTTGTTCGACACCGAAGCGGACCCGCACGAGATCGTGAATCTAGCCGAGCGTCCCGAACATGCTGCGACCCTGAAACGGATGCGAGCGGCTCTCGAACGCTGGCAAGAGGACGTCGGCGATTCGGGATTGATCCCGGAGCCGCTGTTGGTGACGCCGTTGAACATTCCGTAGCCGCGTTCGCCAGAACTCGGTGTGAGACGACGAACGCCCGCATTCTGGCGAATGCGGCTACGAACGATCGCGCCAGTCGCAAGCTTGTGTCATGCACTCCTCCAACCGCGAGCGAATCAGGTCGAGCAACGCGGTCTCGCCGAGTTTCAATGTCTCGGCGACTTGCTCGGCGGATATTGGGTCGCCGAAGACGACTCGGACGGTCGACAAGTGCGGGATCTTGTGATTGCGGCCGAGGGCGCGATCGGCCCCAGCGATTCCGACGGGACAGACGGGAACGTTGGCGCGGCGGAGCATGGCGAGGAAGCCAGGTTTGATTTCGCCCAGCGAACCGTCGGCGCTGCGCGTTCCCTCAGGAAAAATGCCGACCCAGAAGCCCGCTTTCAGGCGAGCGATCATCTCACGCAGAGCACCCGTGGCGGCGGACTCGCGGTTGATCGGCAAGACATAGGTGTTTCGCAGCACCCAGCCGACAAAAGGGACGCGAAACAAATTGTCGCGAGCCAGAAAACTCACCGGCCGACGCAACGGCAGGCCGACCAGCAGCGGATCGAGAAAACTTTGATGGTTGATGATCAGCAGCATTCCTCCGCGATGCGTAATCTTGTCGTGCCCGCGTGCTCGGTAGCGCAGCCACAACGCGAAGGCCAACCGCAGTACGATCTGAATGACAGACCAAACCCAATTGCGACGTTCGGGCTGCGTTTCGGTGGGAAAGTCGGGCATCGAACACGATCCAAGTAAGGCTGCTCGCTGGTCTGCCATTCTTCTCCCCCTTCCTCTGCCCCAAAGACAGATGTGACAGTGGAATCTGAGCAGGGGAAAGGGGGCAAGGAGTGAATGATGACTTTGTTGGGGTGTCTTGCAAATCGACCGAGCGGGGATAGCCTCTGCCCGCTTTGTTTCAGCCACTTTCAACGCAGAGAGAATCACTGATGAAAACACTGATCGCATCGCTTGTTTGTTGGACGTTGTTGGTCGCGACGGTCACCGCTCAGGACGTGCCCAAGGGAGAAGTCACGAAGTACAGCTTTGAGAGCAGCAAGATCTTCCCCGGCACTTTCCGCGATTATTGGGTGTATGTGCCAAAGCAGTACGACCCGGCGAAACCGGCCTGCGTGTTCGTCTGCCAGGACGGCATTCAATACAACGCCCCGGCTGTATTCGACCAGTTGATCGCCAAGAAAGAGATGCCGATCACGATCGGTGTCTTCGTGATGCATGGCCGAGTGAAAGCTCCGTCGGATCAAGCAATCGACCGATTCAATCGCAGCTTCGAGTACGACGGACTCGGCGACGGTTACGCCCGATTCATCCTCGACGAGATTCTGCCGGAGGTCGAAAAGCAGAAGACGGCGGACGGCCGCGAGATCAAATTGTCGAAGAATGGAAACGATCGCTGCATTGCCGGCAGCAGCAGCGGAGCAATCTGTGCTTTCACGGCGGCGTGGGAGCGGCCCGATGCGTTTCGCCGAGTCTTCAGCGCGATCGGCACCTATGTTGGCCTGCGCGGAGGGCAAAACTATTCGACATTGATCCGCAAGTTTGAGCCGAAGCCGCTGCGCATCTTTCTGGAAGACGGCAGCAACGACAACAACATTTACGCCGGCGATTGGTGGATCGCGAACCAGGCGATGGAACGCTCGCTGGTCTTCGCGGGCTACGAAGTCGAGCACAAATGGGGCGACGGTCCTCACAGCAGCAAACACGCGACGGAAATCTTCCCGGACGTGATGCGCTGGATTTGGAAGGACTGGCCAGCTCAGGTGAAAGTTGGCAAAGGCTCGCCGCAGCTTCAAGAGATTCTGATTTCCGGTGAGGACTGGCAGCTCGTCGGTGAAGGCTACAAGTTCACGGAAGGTCCGGCGGTCAACGCGAAAGGTGAAGTCTTCTATAACGACGTCGGCGCGAGCAAAACGTTCAAAGTTGGTCTTGATGGCAAAGTGTCGGAATTTCTCGCGGACTCGAAGCGCGGTGACGGACAGGCATTTGGACCCGACGGCCGTCTGTACGCGAATGCCGGTGCGACCGAGCAACTACTTGCGTGGGATGCGGACGGTAAATCGACCGTCTTTGCCGATGGCTTCAAGGGGAACGACCTCGTCGTGCGGCATGATGGCAGCATCTACGCGACGGCACCGTTCAAAACGCCGAACAACAGCGAGGTCTGGTATGTCTCGCCGAAGGGAGAGAAGAAGATCGTCGACACCGGCCTGAAGTTCGCCAACGGCATCTGCTGCTCGCCGGATCAGTCGCTGCTGTACGTCGCCGATAGCCGAACGCACTGGGTCTACAGCTATCAGATTCAGGTGGATGGCTCACTGGCTCACAAGCAAAAGTATTTCCATCTGCACGTTCGGGACGTCGATGAGGACAGCGGTGTGGATGGATTGCGAACGGATCGCGACGGCCGCTTGTGGGCGGCGACTCGCATGGGGTTGCAAGTCTGCGATCAACCTGGCCGAGTCAATTGCATCATCCCGACTCCGAATGGCAAGCTCGCCAACCTGACGTTCGGCGGCGAGAACTTCGACACGATCTACGCCTGCTGTGGCGACAAGGTCTATCGTCGCAAAGTCAAAGTGAAGGGAGCCAACGCCTGGGCCGCTCCGATCAAGCCCGGCAACCCAAGATTGTGATTCAGCCCTCATCGAAACGATGAGCCGGGGACTGATGCACCCCAGCTCGCAAAAAAGGAATGCGATTTTCAAACCAGACGTCATCATGCTCGCAAGTTTGATCCTACCCGTCGTGCTGGCTTCGGTGGCATTGTTCTTCGCCAGTTTTCTGTCGTGGATGGTCGTGCAACTTCATAAGGGCGGCTGCAAGAAAGTCGATAAGGAAGACGAATTGATGGATGCGGTCCGAAAGTGCGAAAGTCCGGTCGGCAGCTACATGTTCTCCGGCTGTAAGGACGCTGCGGAAATGAAGCGCGAGGCTGACGCCAAGAAGTGGGAAGCGGGGGCGTGCGGCATCATGACGATCTATCCGCAGGTTAATCTGGAGCGAAACCTTGATCCGGCGTTTTTATGTTTTCTGGTGATTCAGTTTTGCCTGGGCTACCAGGCGACAATTGTGATCAAACTGGGGATCGGCTTTAGGGAGGTTTTCCGCTTTGTCTAGACGGCAGGGTTGCTGACGTATCTGGCGGCGATGGTGCAGCATGTCATTTGGTTTCTCAACCGAGTTGTTGGACACATCATTGAAGCGATCGCGTCTGCCGCGATCAGCGGAGCGATCCTTGCCGCGATGTGGCCGAAGTAGACGAGTCCGCCGTGGCGGACTCGATGGTTTCCGGTCACGGAGTGACCGGTCTACGATGTGGGGAAGGAGCGGAGCATGTTGCATGCGTTGATCATGGCGGGTGGGAGCGGGACGCGGTTCTGGCCTCAGAGCCGGCGGGCTTTGCCCAAGCAGTTCTTGCGATTCGGCAGCGACCGCACGTTGTTGCAAGAGGCGGTCGATCGGTGTCGTGGCTTTGTTCCGAGCGAACGAACTTGGATCGTGACTGGAGCCGTGCACGCGAGTGAGACGGCCCGGCAGGTGCCGGAGATTTCTGAAACCAACGTTTTGATCGAGCCTTGTGGCCGGAACACGGCTCCTTGCATCGGGCTGGCGGCCATGCGTTTGTTAGCGACCGACCCCGACGCAGTGATGCTCGTCATGCCGTCCGATCACGTCATTCGTCCGGTCTCCGAGTTCCAGCGGACGGTCGAGCAAACTGTTGCCATCATCACACAAGACCCCGCCGCGCTGGTGTTGTTTGGCGTCACGCCGACGTATCCGGCGACCTGTTTCGGATATATCCAACGCGGCGAGCCATTGATCGGCTCGTCCGGGTTTCGAGTCGCTGCCTTTTACGAAAAGCCGGAGGTGGAAACAGCCACTCAATATCTCGCCACACAGAACTTCTTTTGGAACTGCGGCCTCTTCGTGTGGCGAGCGGCCACGATTCTGGAGCAACTCGAACGTCACGCGCCGGAGATCGCGACGCGGCTCAAGCGCTTGCAAGCGGTGGGTGCCGAGCAGTGGTCGGCTGCATTGGCGGAAGAGTTTCCACGGATGCCATCCGCCTCGATCGATTACGCCGTGCTGGAGAAAGCAAACTCAGTGGCTGTTGTTCCGGCGACGTTCAACTGGGACGACGTCGGCAGTTGGCAGGCACTCGCACGTCTGCTGCCGGCCGACCCGGACGGGAACACGATTTCTGGCCGCCACTGCGGAGTGAAGTCGACCGGCTGCATCGTGCGTTCCACGCATCAGCATCTCATCGCCACCTATGGTGTGAGCGATCTCATCATCGTGCAGACACCAGACGCTACTCTGGTCGCGGACAAACGGGACGAGAACTCATTAAGACAGTTGATCGCGGAGTTGGAGCGGCGAGGAATGTCCGAGTTTTTGTAATTCGGACGCCGATGCCCGATGCCCGGACATGGGCGTCCGGCCACAGCCGTTACTCCGTCAACTCCAAGCACGGGTCGAGTCCCATTCGCTTGTACATTTGCATGCGATGGCGTTCGGCTTTGAGCAGGTCTTTGCGTTGGCGGAGGTGGGTCTTCTCCAGGAACTTTTGCGTCTTCTTAAAGAAAGCGATCCAAGTGCGCGACAGTTCGCCCAAGGAATCCGGGCGAGCTTGGCGGCGCTCGGCGTCGAGGTCTTCGGGTTCGAGGCAGCGGAGCAGTTCGTCTTCGAGCGACAAGAAAAACTGGTAGCTACCGGGGTCACCTTGTCGAGCGGCGCGGCCGATGAGCTGGCGGTCGATGCGGGCGGAGCTGTGCATTTCGGTGGCGATGACGTGCAGTCCGCCGTTCTTGACGAGCTCTTGGTCCAGCTGGATGTCGGTGCCTCGACCGGCCATGTTGGTCGCCACGGTGACTTTGCCGACTCGGCCGGCGCGAGAAATGATGTCCGCTTCCTGTTCGTGGAAGTGCGCGTTGAGTATTTCAAACTCGATGCCCTTGTCGCTCAGCAATTTGCCGATGGCTTCCGACGCCTCGACCGATGGTGTGCCGAGCAGGATGGCTCGGCCGGCAGTGATGAGTTCTTCGATGCTCTTGAGAATCGCTGCTCGTTTGGCGTCCATCGTCGAGAACACTCGCGTGGGCCAACCGACGCGAATGCAGGGTTTGTTCGTGGGGATCGGCGTGACGACCAGACCGTAGGTGCGCTTGATCTCGCCGATGCCTTGCACGGCGGTGCCGGTCATGCCACTGATATAGTTGTAGAGTCGGAAGTAGCTCTGCACGGTGATGCGCGCCGCCTCACCCGACGCGGCGGTGACGGGGACCAGTTCTTTGGCTTCGATCGCTTGATGCAGTCCGTCTTGCCACTTACGGCCGTCCATGACTCGGCCGGTTCCTTCGTCGACGATTTTGACTTCATTGTTGACGATGACGTAATCCTTGTCGCGAATAAACGCGAACCGCGCGGTCAGTGATTGCTCGACGTGCTTGTAGATGCGTTCGGTATCGACCGAGTCGATGAGGGCGGGCTTCGCGAGCAGCAGCACTTTGCGGCAGCCGGCGTCGGTCAGATACGCCGAGCGGCGTTGTGGCTCGTAGACGAAATCTTCGTTGGCTTCGAGATGTGAAACCGCTCGTTGACACCAACGGAAGAGGCTGACGGTGGCGGCGTCGTTGTGCATCGTCAAGCCGATGATCAGCGGCGTTCGAGCTTCGTCAATGAGAATGCTGTCCGCTTCGTCGATGAGCACTCCGTAGTGGCCGCGTTGGACGGGGCGTTCGCCGTCACCGCTGCCAGTCCCCTTTTGGACGAAGACGTTGGGCTTGTGATCGTCTTGCGCGCCCACTCCCAGTCGCAGTCGATCGCGGAGGTAATCGAAGCCGAATTCTTTCGCGGTGCCGTAGGTGATGTCTTGAGCGTAGGCTCGCCGGCGATCATCGGTTTGATCGGGCGAAGTCACACAGCCGACGGACATCCCCAACGCGGCATAGATCGGAGCCATCAATTCGCAGTCGCGTTTGGCGAGATAATCGTTGACGGTGATAACGTGATAGCCGCGACCGGGGAGTGCTCGGAGGAATGAGGGCAACACGGCGGTCAAAGTCTTGCCCTCACCGGTCTGCATTTCGGCAATGCCTCCCTCGTACAGTCCGATGGCTCCCATGACCTGCACAGGATACGGCGTCATGCCCGTCGTGCGATGCGAGGCTTCAACAGCCAATGCGTAGGCCTCTGGCATCAGCTTCAGCAGCGAGACACCGGACTTCGCACGCCAACGGACTTCGAGGCTGGCTTGCAGCAGTTCGCGGTCGTCGAGCTTCTTGAGCTGCGTGGCACGTCGCCCGATGGCCTGGGCGAGCGCACGCCAGCGCGACAGGCGGGAAGGGATGGGTCGTCCGCCAGTTTTGACCGTGTGATAGAGCCGATCGATCGCCAACACAGGGCTGCTCCTTCAGAGGTTGATCGAGGATGCTCGCAAGTTCAAACGGTTTGTAGCTCGCGACCGGGAGGCGTGCCAATCGGAATGTTTCGGTCGCAGTGCTCGAGCCGTTGGGAATGCGCCGGCTATCGTTTGACTGATGGTCGAGACTCTTTGCAGACGCCGCGGACCAGCGGCGTTTCAATTTTGGGGGAGGAAAAGAAGGTCGATGGACTCCACGATTGCCGCTCCCGCGACTGCCGCCGACTTGGAGGACGATCTGCTGCGATTCAGGGGGCGAACTTCTCGTGGGGAGAGCAGGCGGACGTCTGGTATGGCTGGGGTTACGAGCAGTCGCGGTATCCGTCCAGCGTCGGCATGTCGCGGACGCCGAGGCTAAATTCTGATCGTCATCGGAAGCCGTCTTGTGGTGAATGACGGGCAGTCATAGCATTCGCTGCTTTTCCAGAAGTTGGGGCGGGACATGGTCCAAGGACGGACGTGGCTGATCGCGATTTTGCTCGTGGCGTTGGTCTTGCGACTGCTGACGGCGTACGTCGTGCAGCAGAAAGTCGGCGACCAATTGTGCCTCATCGCTGGCGACGCGGAAGGCTATTGGCAACTTGCTCGAAAGATTGCCGCCGGCGAGGAATTTTCATTCGCGGATCCGCCGCGGCGAGTGCATCGGATGCCCGGCTTTCCCGCCGTGCTGGCACTGTCGATGAAGCTGTTTGGCGAAAGTCCGTTGGCCGCTCGTTGTCTGCTGGCGATGATCGGGACCGCAGCGTGCGGTACCGTATATTTGCTCGGGCGGCAATTGTTCGACGAGCGAGTCGGCCTGATCGCCTGTGGTTTGACGGCGGTCTCCCCGGTGATGACGGGCTTCAGTGTGCTGCTGTTGAGCGAGACCCTGTTCGCGCTGACTCTGACGATGAGCGTCTGGTGTGCTGCGAAATGGTTATCGGCCGACAGCCGCCACCCGGCAGCCGACAGTCCTTATGCGATTGTTGGGCCGATCATTACTGGTGTCAGTATTGCGATCGCGACGCACGTTCGACCGAGTTGGTTGCTCGCGGGGCCAGTGCTTGCGTTCGTGGCGGTCTGGTTCTGCAAACCAAGAAGGAAGACGATTCTCGAAGCGGCGGTGATGTTGTTGGCTTTGTTTGGTGCGCTGCTGCCGTGGGCGTGGCGGAATCATTCGGTCTGTGGGCATTGGGTGTTTACGACGTTGTGGTCCGGGCCGAGCTTGTACGACGGGTGGAATCCCGACGCGAATGGCGACAGCAACATGACGTTCTTCGACCGCGACAACCTGATGGCGTCGAATTCGGAATGGGACGTCGATCAGCACTACAAGTCGGCCGCGTGGCAATACGCCAGCCAACATCCCGGACACGCGATCGAGCTGACCGTCCGAAAGTTGTTGCGCTATTGGATGCCGTGGCCGAACGCGAAGCAGTTTGGCGGGACTGGTCCGGCGCTGCTCGTTTTTGGGTTTTTCGCGCCGGTCTGTTTTCTGGCGGCAAGAGGCTGGTGGCTCACGCGACGCCGACTGTGGGCGTGGCTGCTGACACTGGGACCGATTCTGTATTTCGCGGCGATTCACGCGGTGTTCGTTGGTTCGCTGAGGTATCGGCTGCCGGCGGAGTATCCGCTGTGTGTTTTGTCGGCTGTTGGGTTGAATGATTTGTTTCTGCGACGACGTGACCAGAAAACTGACGGATGAAAACTTTCGTCAAAACTTTGCTGTGGATGATCGTGCTGGTGATGGCGGGAGCCTACATCGGCCGACGGGAATTGCTGCGCGTGTGGAACGGTCGCGATGCGGTCCTCAAACAGGGGATCGTCGTGGCGTTGCAAAAGCTGTTGCCGGATGCCGATGTCGATCTAGGCGAAGTGTTGTACGACTTCGGGCAAGAGGTGGTGTTGACCGACTTTTCGCTGACCCCTCCGGGAGGCGACATTCCGATCGTTCAGTTGCCGGAAACGGTCGTGCATTTCAATCGCGACACGCTCATTGACCGATGGAAGTTGCCAGACGTGCAAGACGTACAGAAAGTCGTCATCAAGTCGCCTCGATTGGAGATTGTGCGCGGGCAGGACGGACGTTGGAACTGGGAATCGCTGCTCCCTTCGCCTAGTCAGGAGAAGGGAAGTCTCCCGGAGATTCTGATTGAGGATGGCACGGTTGTTGTCCGAGTCGAGCAGGCACCGGGCATTCCGCCGGGTGTGCTGACTTTGGAGCATGTGGATATCGACCTGTTGCCGTCTGGCAAGCGCCAGTTTCAGATCACGGCGTCGTCGCACTGTGAGCATGCGGGGGTAATCAAACTGCGAGGCCGCTGGCACATCGACGAGCACACCGGGCAACTCGATGGCGAGCTGACGCAGATCACCGTCGGCCAAGAGCTAGTCGGCGTGGTCGCAAGTTTTGCCCCTGAGGTCCGCACGAAGTTGGCAGAATGGGAAGCCAGGTTTCTCGCAATGTTGTCGGCTCCGGCGGATTCTCAAGCAGAGTCGCCGTTCGCGATGCCAGCACCAGTCCAGGCCGCAGGCGCGCCAGATTCGATCATGGGTCTCAAGGCCACATTCAACGTCGCTTTCCGAGTCTGTCGACCAGAGCCGGACACAACTCCAATTTTTCGCGTGGCGACGAGGATCGCCGATGGCGAAATCACGAATCCTGCGCTGCCGTTTAGTTTGCAACAGCTACGTGGCGAACTGGAGGCCGACAATGACCGGTTCGTCGTGAAGGAGCTGACTGCTCACAACGGTGTCACCAAGCTGCGCGTGAATGGCGAATTGGCGGGTCGCGAAGCTGGTTATCCCGGGAAGATCGAAATCACGGTCGAAAACATCGTCTGCGATCAGCAGCTGCGCAGTCGATTGTCAGCGGGATTCGGCCGCATGTACGACGCACACCATCCGATCGGCGAGCTCAATTTACACGCCTTTCTGGTGCATGAGAAAAAACGTTGGCGACCTGAGGGATTGCTGGTCACGGCGAACCAGTGCAAGATCCAGCATGACGCATTCCCGTATCCGATCGAACAGGTGAACGGCTCCATTACTCAGCAGGGCCGCGACCTGATCATCGACATGCGCGGCCTGGCGGGTGGGCGGCCAATTCTGCTCGAGGGGATGGTCAACAATCCGGGGCCGAATGCGACCGTCATGCTCAACATCCGTACGTCCGACATCCCGATCGACGAGACATTCATCAATGCCTGCAATCCACAGATTCGATCGGCAGTACAGAAAATGCGGCTGAAGGGAGTGATTGACGGCACCGTGCGGCTGACGAAAGCGTCAAAGCAACCGTTCATCCCGGTCATCGACGCCGTGCTGCGGAATGGCGCGATGAGCTACGACGCCTTTCCGTATCCCGTGGAAGGGATCACCGGCCGTTTGACCGCGATTGGTCCGAATTTCGAATTCAAGGAATTGCTCGGCCGGCGTGGTGAGACGCGCGTCGCGGCGGAGGGTAACTACCGGAAAACAAACCAGAACGTCGGCGAATTGAAGCTACGAATCATCGCGCAAGGTGCTCCGTTGGACAAAACGTTGCTCGACGCGATGCCCGATGCTTTGAAGCGAGTCTGGAAGGAACTTCGTCCCACCGGACTTGTCGACGTCGTCACCGACGTGCATTGGCTGAGCGACCGGCCGGCGGACATTCGGATGTCGAGTATCGAAGTTTCCAAGGGGAGTTTGTCGCTCAAGATGCTGCCATACCGCTTGGAAGACGTGCATGCCAGTTTATCCTACGGTCCCGGCGAGAACGGACGACCCCAAATGATCATTAAGTCGATCGAAGCTCGGCATGGCGAGACGAAAACGTTGGCCTCTGGCTATCAATCGCTGGAAGACAATGGCAACTGGCGCGCTCATTTCGACAAGTTCATGGTCGAGAAGTTGACACCGAATCAGGAGTTGCTCGAAGCGCTGACGCAGTTGCCCGGCTTGCGACAGCTGTTTGCGAGCTTCGATCCACAGCAATCGCTGCGCATCGTCGGTGTGATGGATTTCAAAGGAGCCTCTGACCCCCAAGTGCCGATCACCGCTGCCTGGGACTTGGATACCTACTTCTCCGGCGGCACGATTCACACCGGCCTCGATTTCAAGAACCTGCACGGCAAAGTGTGGTCCAGAGGAGAGTGGGATGGAGTCGAAGCGAAGATTGCCGGCAAGGTGGATTTGGCCTCGGCCCGCATTCTCGATTACGACATGTCGAAAATCACGGGTCCGTTCCGAGTCGTGAAAGGGGCGCTGCTGTTTGGCGCCGGAGATTCGCAGAAAGTCCCGCCGCTGATTGCGCAGCTATTCGGTGGCACGCTGGAGCTTGATGGAGTGGCAACGTTGGCGGAGCTGCCCGAATATCGCATTGCTATGCGACTGCGTAATGCTCGGTTAGAACAATTTGCCGCGCTGCATGCTCCCAAGCAACGTGACTTGCGGGGAGTGGTGCATGGCTCGGTCGAGTTGCGGGGCAAGGGTAATGCACCCCAAGATGTTGTCGGCGGCGGTCGCATGCAGATTACGCAAGCTGCACTGCTCGACATGCCGGTCATGTTGAAAATGTACCAGGGGCTGAGCTTCACGCCTCCGGACGACTACACCTTCAATTCTGCGGAACTGAATTTCGACATTCGCAAAGCACAGTTTCAGTTCAAATCCATCATTTTGAATGGAGATGCAATCAGCTTTGTTGGTACTGGGTCGGCAGACTTCGACAGCAACGTGCGACTCAAGTTCTATTCGTTCCTGCCGCGCAATCAGATCCCGATACCGATCCTGCACGAACTGGTGGGTGCGGCGACCAAAGGCTGGGTCCGAGCGGATGTCACCGGGAAGCTGTCCAACCCAAACGTCCAAATCAATCCCAGCTCGCAGATCGACGAAGCGCTGAAAGCGATTCCGCAAACGATCTTCCCCGTGGGCCAAGGCCTGTTGCCAAAAGGGACCCTCCGACAGTGACGACAGTCGCTTCACTCTGCCGAACGTGATTGTGTCACTTCCAGCGTTCGTCCTCAAAAGGATGCAGCATCTTCGCGTTGCTCGGTTGCGGGATGTGATCGACCAGCGCTTGTGCCAGCCGAAAATCCTCCGGCGAGGTGATTTTCAGGTTCATCGGCGAGCATTCGACGACATGGACCGGCTGGCCAATTCGTTCCACCAACTGAGCCTCGTCGGTCGGCTGAAAGTCGCCGCGCTGCGCAAACGCATCGAGCAGCAATTGCCGCCGAAAGACCTGCGGAGTTTGAGCAGCCCACAACCCGTCGCGCGGGACCGTTTTCACGATCCGTCCGTCAGGAGCGACAAGCTTCAACGTGCTGCTGAGGGGCGTCGCGGGAATCGCCGCACCGTGTTTTTCAGCGGCGCGGAAGACTGCATCGATCCACTCGTAAGCCACCAACGGCCGCGCGGCGTCATGCACCGCAACAAACTCGACTTCGGCTCGCACTCGCGACAGCGCTCGCTCGACCGTATCGGCCCGCTCGGTACCCCCTTCGATCAGTTCCAGGTCGAGGAAGGCCAGGTTTGCTCGGTACTTGCTCTTGAACCAGTCGAGGTCTTCTGGCGAAAGCGCCACGATCCGCTGCACAACGTCGTCTCGGTTGATGAACGGTTCGAGTGCCCGCAGCCAGACGGGCCGCCCTTTCAAATCCTGAAACGACTTCTTTTGGGGAGCCGCCATTCCAAGTGCGGCGAGTCCAGCTCCCTTGTCGCCGGTGAAACGGCTGCTCTTGCCAGCGGCCGGAAGGATCACAGCGAAGGTGGCATGAGGATTGGTCATGGTTTGAAAACCGTACCGCGACCGCGAGAGCGCGGCCAGTCACTGCCGATTGACCTGAGCCGTTCTGCTTGACACCACAGCATCACATCCGTTGCCGAAAGTCGGCAACGTGGTGTTGCCATTTCGCCACATCGCCAGATTTCAATTTAAAAGCCGTCGCGGAAGGCCGAGGAATTGCCGCGTTTTCAGGCTCCTTCACGTTTGTTTCGGAAAATTGACGCGATTGGCATTGGCTTTGTTGAAAACGTAACCCCGCCAAACTCGTGGGGCAGGTTTCTAACCTGCCCGTCACCATTCAGCGGTTAGGCAGATGGGAAAAATGTCCACGCAGCTTCCCCATGCGCAACCCGATCTTTTGTTCCAGCCTTTCTCTGGCATTGAGCGAGTGCGTTGAAGTGCAGTTCAGTGACACACTGCAGTAGGCGGGAGAGCTCTGTTTGAAACATCCGGCGCATGCATTGATTGGCGATTGCCAAGTTGCCAGTGATGGCGGTCATGCTCGGGAGTATGTCATCGGTCAACTGCGGCAGCGGGTGACGGGCCTCAAACGACAGGAGTTAAGAATCTGAAGCCTTAGCCAGAAGCCCGCAGTTCATTCAATTCCGTACTGGTCGAGCTTCTTCCGCAGCGTGTGCCGATGCAGGCCGAGCTTGCGAGCTGCAGATGTGCATTGGCCGAACTCATGTGTCAGCGTGGCGTTCAACAGCGGTGGTTCGACGAGGCTCAAGAAGCGTTCGTAGAGGTCTTCCCGTTCGCCGTCCTCACGCAAACGAGCGTCGGCCCATTGCTGGATGAGCTGCGCGAGTGTCGCGGTGGGGGTTCCGTCGGAAGGGACGCCGGCAGGTGGAGCCGGCGGTGGGAATTGATCCAGTTCGATCTGCCCGCCGCGAGCGATGATGACGGCGTGCTCGATGGCGTTTCGCAGCTCACGAACGTTGCCGTGCCACGGGCGGCGATTCAACTCGGCTTCGGCTTTCTTGCTGAGCGTCGGACGAGGGAGTTGGTTTTGGGTGGTCAAGTTGGTGATGAAGTGCTCGGTCAGTTCGAGAATGTCGGCACCTCGTGCTCGCAGCGGCGGTAACTCGATTTGAATCGTCACCAGCCGGAAGAACAGGTCGTGACGAAACGTGCCTGCGGCCACCTTCTCGCTGAGGTTCTGGTGCGTCGCAGAGACCAATCGAAAGTCGATCGTGCGCGGCTTGTCGGAGCCGACTGGCACGATCTCGCCATGTTCGAGCGCACGCAGCAGTTTGATCTGTAACGGCAACGGGATGTCAGCCACTTCGTCGAGAAACAGGGTGCCGCCTTGAGCTTGTTCGAGGAGTCCGGTTCGTGGCGTGTCGGCTCCCGTGAATGCTCCGCGCACATGCCCGAAGAGTTCGCTTTCGGCCAGCATCGGAGAAAGCGCGGCGACATGCACTGGCACGAACGGCCCGGCACTGCGGCGACTGAACCGGTGAATGGCCCGTGCGACGAGTTCCTTGCCGGTGCCGCTCTCACCGCGGACCAGCACGCATGCTTCCGATCCGGCGACCAACGCGATTTGTTTGAAAACTTCTTGCAGGGCGGGGGAGTGGCCGACAATCTGGTCCTGTAGTCCAGGCAACGTGACTGATGGTTGTTTTTCTTGCGGTCGACGTCTCAACGCTCGGTCGAGCACTTTTTCGGCGAGCGTCAAATCGAATGGCTTGGTGAGGTACTCGAATGCCCCGTTTCGGATCGCAGCGACGGCGGTTTCCAGCTCGCCATGCGCAGTCATCACGATGATCGGTGCGTCCGGCAGCCGTTCACGCAACCGCGGCATCGCATTGATTCCGTCCAGTCCGGGCAATCGCACGTCGAGAAACAGAGCTTCTGGCTTCGGCGACTTCTCCGCTTCTCGCAGTCCCGCTTCGGCCGACGATGCGGTGCGCGCGACATGCCCCAAGCTCTCAGCCATTTTTTTCAGTCCCCAGCAAATGCTGGGTTCGTCGTCGATGATGAGCAATTGAGCCATACTTGCCTCGCGAGAATGCGTGTAGCAGTCTAAAAGACGCGATGTCTCTTTGCGACGTGGGGCAGGTTTACAATCTGCCCGGATTAACAGGTCGCCTGAAAACTTGACCGGTGGATCGGAGCCATCATGAACGCGTCCCAATTGGAAACACTGCACGCTGGCCGCTATTTGTCGTTGGTACGGCGCGGGCATTGGGAATTCGCAACTCGTCACGGCGCGACCGGCGTCGTCGGCCTGATTGCCGTGACGAATGAGGCGAAGATGCTGCTTGTCGAACAACTCCGGCCTCCGCTCGGCAAACGAGTCCTCGAACTACCGGCCGGACTGTCCGGCGACATTCCCGGTGAAGAAGCCGAATCGTTGGTCAGGGCCGCGCGGCGCGAGTTGCTGGAAGAGACGGGCTACGAAGCTCAAGAGGTCCGGTTGCTCACGGAAGGGCCGAGTTCCGCCGGATTGACCGACGAGATGATCTCATTTTTTCTGATGACCGGCCTCACAAAAACGGGCGCAGGGGGAGGTGATGCTTCCGAGAACATCATCGTCCACGAAGTGCCGCTAACAGCGATGCCGAGGTGGTTGGAAGAGCATCGCCACGCAGGCTGGGCCATTGATCCCAAAATCTATGTGGGATTGTTTTGGATCGAACACAATTCCCGTTCAATGGGTGACAATGACCGGACGTGACCTTTAAAGTTCTCACGTTTTCAAACCAACCTACTTCCTTCCTCACTCCGCAGACTCACGAGAACAAATGAGCCAGGAAGCGACCGTTTACGTCGTCGATGATGATCCCGCAGTCCGCGACTCCGTCAGTGCCTTGGTTAACTCCGCTGGCCTGCGTGCGCAGACGTTTCCATCGGCCGAGGCTTTTTTGGCGGACTACAAGCCCGAACAACCCGGCTGTCTGGTGACCGACTTGCGGATGCTGGGCATGAGCGGGTTGGATCTGCTCGAAACGCTGGCCAAGAGCGAATCGCCGCTGCCGGCGATTTTGATTTCGGCGTACGCCGACGTGCCGGTCGCCGTCCGGGCGATAGAAAAGGGAGCGGTCACGGTGCTCGAAAAACCGTGCCGCAACGATCAACTCGTGCAGGCAATCCACAAGGCCCTGGAACGGAACGCGGTTCAACGAACCGAGCAAGACATCAAAGCTCGCCTCGCGACGCTCACGCCGGAAGAGTACGAAGTCATGCAACGCATGGTCGCCGGCAAGCTCAACAAAGTGATCGCCAGCGAACTCCTCATCAGCCTCCGCACCGTCGAGACTCGGCGACACAATGCGATGGAAAAAATGAAAGCTGAATCGCTCGCAGAATTGGTGGCGTTTGTGCTCAAAGTCCACCCCGAATTGTGTCCGACACCAATTGTCGAAAGTGGAATAACGGATGACGAAAAGAATGCGAACTGAGTTCCGGCGGACGCCCACAACAGAAATCGGTATTGTCCGCCGCATGTGAGTGGCGGAAGTTTGGAAAAGGGTGTGCACGCATTATTGAGAATATGCACGGGTGACACGCCCAGACCATCGGGATGGGCGTGGGGACGAATCCATCAACACGCCCGCCCTCCGGTGACTCACGGCCTGCCACCCTCCGTGAACTCCTTCACGCTCAAATCTCTTTTCCCAGCAGTCGTGCGACTTCGTAGACATCTTTGTCGCCTCGGCCGGAGAGGCAGATCACCACGATGTCGTCTTTGCTGCGTTGGCCGGCGGTCTTGAGGGCTTGGGCGATCGCGTGTGAGCTTTCGATGGCGGGGAGGATGCCTTCGAGCTTCGCCAGCGTTTGGAACGCGGCGAGGGCTTCGTCGTCGCGGATGTTGACGTAGTTCACTCGGCCGGAGTCTTTCCAATAGCTGTGCTCCGGGCCGACACCGGGATAGTCGAGGCCGGCGGAGATTGAATGCACGGGCATCGTCTGGCCGTCGGCATCTTGCAGGACGTAGCTGTAGCTGCCGTGCAGCACACCCTTGTTGCCGAAGCTGAGCGTGCTGGCGTGATCGCCCGGCTTGGGGCCTCGGCCGCCCGCTTCGACGCCGGTCAGAGCGACCGAATCGTCTTCGACGAACGGATAAAACATTCCGGCCGAATTCGATCCGCCGCCGACGCAGGCGATGACTTCGTTCGGCAAGCGACCTTCGAGGTCGAGGCACTGCTGCCGAGTTTCATTGCCGATGATCGATTGAAAATCGCGGACGATCATCGGAAACGGATGTGGCCCCACGACACTGCCGATGATGTAGTGCGTGTGTTCGACCGAACCCATCCAGTCGCGCATCGCCTCGTTGATCGCATCCGCCAGCGTGCGTGAGCCACTCGTCACCGGACGGACTTCGGCCCCCATCATCTTCATGTTGAAGACGTTCAACTTCTGGCGGCGGATGTCTTCCTCGCCCATGTACACGACGCACTCGAAGCCGAACCGAGCACACGCGGTGGCGGTGGCGACGCCGTGCTGGCCGGCCCCGGTCTCGGCGATGACTCGCTTTTTGCCCATACGCCGAGTCAGCAGGACTTGCCCCATCGTATTGTTGATCTTGTGAGCACCAGTGTGATTCAAGTCCTCTCGCTTGAGATAAATCTTGGCTCCACCGAGATGCTTGGTCAGCCGCTCGGCAAAGTAGAGCGGGTTCGGCCGTCCGACGAAGTTCTTCAGCAGTCCATTCAACTCACGTTGAAATTCCGGATCGCGTTGAGCCTCCTCGTACTCGGCCGTCAGCTGCTCGAGCGCCTGCATCAGCGTTTCGGGAACGAAGCGGCGACCAAACTCGCCGAATCGACCGCTGAGGTCTGGCACTTGTGAGGATGCGGAGTGTTTGCGAGCGGCAACAGCGGCGGTCATCAGAAACTTTCTGGCTTGATGTAGACCGGATGTCTACGTCCGGTCGCTTAAGGGTACAGACGTAGGCGTCCGAATTACGAGGCGATCGACTTTAACTGGAACGTCGATCTCAATGTCGGCGGTCAGGACCGGAATACGGGTGTTCGGTGACGTTTGTCTCCAGGAATCGGGCGAGCTTGTAGAAGTCGCTTTCCCGACGGATAAAACGAACGTGAGTGGTAAGAGTGGCTTGATCAACCAGTTCCTCAAATGGAACGTACTTGAGATCGAACTGTTTTTCGACGGAGACCATCACTCCGCTCTTGCCTTCTTCGACCAGCGCTCGGTAGGCGCCGACTCCGAGTTGGCTGCCGAGGATGACGTCGTAGGCGTGCGGCCGGGCGCAGCGTACTTCGTAGCCGAGTTGCACGCCGTTGACCTTGCGCTTCGAGCCAGTGACGGCGGCGTATCGCTTGGCGACTCGTTTCGCAATCCGTTTGCCGAGATCGACGCTGGAGGACGAGATGTGCCCGAACGGGTCGTACTCCACTTCGATCGGCGGCTCCTCGGATGCGGGCAATGTCAGCGGATAGTACGACGCCAAACCCTCGGCCAGTACGACGACGCCGAACTCTTTACCCTCAGTCTCGCGGTATCGCATCAAGTTGACGATGCGGTCCACAATCAAGTCGAGCTTCATGATCTTGTGTGTCTCTTTTTGGCCAGTGACTTTGTTTTCGACCTCCTCGGTGGTGAGCATGGATTCGTCGAGATCTTCGATGCTCATAACGTGGCTGGCCTCGCCGGCCATTGCGGCCGCGTAGGCCAACCATCCGGCCCCTCGGCCCATCGACTCAACGATGAAATAGGCTCGCCCCGCTTCGGCGTCAGCCAGCAGATTGCGAATCTCGCCGGCCATCGTTTCGACGGCCGTGAAGAAGCCGAACGTGAAGTCGATGCCGAAGTAGTCGTTGTCGATCGTCTTCGGCACATGCACGACGGGAATCTTGCGACTGCTGGCAGGGAGCGTGTCTTGAAACAGCTTCATCTTGTTGGCGGTTCGGAGCGTGTCATCGCCGCCGATGGAAATGAGTGCATCGATTTCCATTGAACAAAGCGCGTCGTACACGGTGCGTAGCCGCGCGCACTTCTGGGGGTTCTGCAAATCGCCAAGCGTATCAACGCCCTTTCCGGGATTCTCACGGGCGGTTCCGATCATGATTCCCGGTGTGTTCCGCGTACGTCGCAGGCGATTGGAATCGAGCACGATGAAATCGCGGCCATTGTGCATGGCTCGATCGGGGCCAAACTTCACGAGATTCGAGTAGCCATTTTTCATCCCCAGAACTTCGATACCGTGATGGTTGAACGATGCGGCCGCCGTCGAAATCACCGCGTTTGCGGCCGGTGCGGGGCCACCGGAAAACAACATCGCAACGCGTTTGATCGCGGACTTGGCAGTATTCGACATAAGGAGGCTCCTGAAACCGAAACGCGGCTGGCAGAGGGCAATTGCCCAGGAAATAGGTCATCCAACCGTTGAGACTGGGATATGATTGTGGCCGCGAGTTGGCGAGACGTTTGCTCGTCGACGGTCAGTCGGATTGTGGTCGTGACCTCGCGCGCGAGCAAGTTTCGGGAGTCAAAAAGGGATCGACCGGATTCCGAAAGACGTCGAATCAACCACGCTCTCCTGGCGGATCGCGTCTTTGCTCCGCCTCAATTCTTGCCAAACTCCTCTCAACTTCCGAATTCGATCCTGTTGCGACTGCACTGGCTGTTGGTCTGCGCTGGAACTGTGTTTACGTTGAGCTGCACCTCCGCGAACTCATCGAATACGGCTCGGACCGCAACCGAACAGATGCTGATCTCGAACGCCGTCGATCATTCGCTGAGCAAAGTCGACTTTTAGGTATTCGGCGGCTGAAAAGGAGTTTGTCGAAGAGAAGTATCTTGACTGCCCCGGTATTTTCTGGGGAATGGCCCTTTGCAGAACGGATCGGTCAAAAAAGAAATCGGGTTTTGACGGCCTCGCTATTCCAATTGGCGTTGGATCGAAGTGCCGCCGCAGAGGGTCCTCGCAGCGTCGCGGCAAGCTCCGCCGGCCGATAAGGACCAAGTCCGACTGACCTCGGGGAACAAGGGGAGCGAAACGGGCGACAAGTAAAATGGGGAATCGAACTTCTCTGCCGATTCTGGCGGCGCGCGAGACCTTTCCGGTTGCTCCGCCAACAAGAGATTCCTTTGTCGCTTGCGAGGGACGAAACCGATATTCGGGATGAATGGATCGGTTCGCGCTGGCATGAGTTGCCGGTGCTGATGTCGTCACGCCAGCCTCAGAGGGGTACAGAGCATGTTGGACGCTCTCAAGTTTTGCCTGATCCGCAAAGTCGCGGGTTTGTTCACTGTCGTGACCTTGGTGGTCGGTGGAGCATCGCTGGTGAACGCGCAAGTCGTTCCCGGGACCGGCGAAAAAATGAGCGAGATCGGCGACGACTTCGAAGATGCGAATTGGTCGTACATCCCCAATCTTCCCAAGAGCAGCAACAACATCGATAAGCAAGTGCGCTACCCGTCGGGAACGTCCAACAACAATCGCTGGTTTGAGAGTCTATTACGGGGGCAGCCCGACGTCGTCGAACGAGTTGAGACTCCCGCAGGCGGACTGCCAAGCAGCAAAGGCGCCCTGAAGCTGCGTTCGGTGCAGACCGGAATCCCCGGCGCGCCGAGCTACAAGATGCAGCAAGATGACTACATTATGAACGGCAACAGTCGTTTTGGCGGCACGATTCCCGCCATGTGGACACCCAGCGCGGTCGCTCGCGTGTACCTGCCGCCGTTCGATCAATGGGAGAAGCGAACCGGTTCGTCGTTCGGCTTCCGCATCGAAACGCTGACGCGTGTGATGAAGCCGGTCACTGATCGCAAACTCTTCAAGAAGATTGGGAAGACGAAGCAACTCGACCAAGCCTGGCCGGGGATGTTCTTGCAGCTCAACAGCAAAACGGATGGTCAGAACAAAGAGGACACGGCCGTGTTCGTGATTCGCGCTGATCAGTACGGCCAAGATTTCGTGGCCGGCCCAGTGATAAAGGAAACCGGCTGGTGGACGCTGGGTATGACACTCTCTCCGGATGGCCGCGTGCATTACTACGCGACAAAGGGGACTGGCCCACTCAAGCCGTCCGACCACATCGCCACGTCGATGCCGTACGGAGAGCCAAATCTGCAGATGAACACGCTCTTTTTCAACGTGATGAGTGCCGACAACGGCAGAACTTGGTCGACAGAATGGATCGTCGATGACGTCGAAGTCTTCTTCGTGCGTCGGTAAATCCGTCAGAAGGTGATTCCCAGGCGAACGATGGCCGTGCTCGGCAATTGGATTTCTTCGGGCGTCGACGTGTATTCTAGAGTCCGGCTGAAGACGTATCCGGCTTCGACGAGCCAACCTCGGCCGCTCACCCATTTCCGCTCGTAGCCGGCCATCACTCGATAGTCGCTCAGCGTGGCGACGTCGTTGAGACCGGAGGCTCGGCGAACTGCCCAAGTACCGCCGCCAAATTCGCCAACCAAGTAGGCCCAGCGAGCTGATTCGTCATCGTGCGAGAATCTCCACGCGATGCGCGGGCGCGGAGCTGCGAGTTCAAACTTCCAATCCGCGTTGGGATTCCAGAGCAAGCCCGCGCTGGGGATCGCATTCACGTCATCGCGGTCCAAATACAGGATGCCGCCGGTAAGCGTCAGGGTGTCGGAGTATTTCCAGAACGCCAATGCGCGTCCCGGCAATCGCAAGGCTTTTCGGCCGGTGTTCTGTGAATCCGTGAAAAACGACGGAGCAATCGCGGCCTGTACAAACCAGCGTTCACCGATCGGAAGCATTCCGATCGTCTCGAAGGAGGTGTCGTACAACTGAGTCGGCAGATCGATTTTGGCGGAGCCGCTGAGGAAGTGGGCAGCAATTCGCGGTACGAACCAAAGTGCTTGAAAATCAGGAAACTCAAGCGAGCCTCGAACATCCAAACTCGTTACGCCCAGGCCGTCGGTGTTGGGAGCAATCCAGGTCGCGGTGCCGATGGTCTTCTTCCATTCGATCCACGGAGCCTCGTCATTGGCAAAGCGGTCGGTAATTTCCGAAGCCGACTCTTCTTCGACACGACGCCAATGATCTTCATGCGGCAACAGGTCTTCAGAGTCCTTGCTCAGGGGATATTGATCTTGATACGCCGTTCGCCGGATCGGATTTGACTCGGAAGTCTCGTCGAACTCCTCATCCTCCCAGACGAATCGTACTGGCGAGCGAGGCTCAGCGGCGGAACTTGCTGGTTGAGAGAGCGGATCATGCCACTGCAGAAGAACCTCTTGTCCGCGGACCGAGGGCCCGATCAACAGGCACGCTACGCTCAGCGAGAACAACGTCTGCCGCCGTGCTAGTTTCATTCGTTTCAGGCAGCCGAGTTGCACGGGTCAAATCCTCACGATTCAGCGCATTCCGTGATCCCGACTTGAGAATCGTCCGTCCGTTCCGACCTATCGAGCAAAACCGGAAAAGTTTGGCGCGTCTTCTCGAAAGGTGCCGTCAGCACACGCGGCAATTCCGGCATTTTGCCCAGTCTTTCGGAGTCGAGCCGCTCGACATAATCGCTTTGGTGGCACTTTTCAGCACAGCCCGTCGATAGCGATGAGCAAACCCCATCGCGACTCGCTGACTTTGTCCAGCGCTGGTTCGCGCGTCAGGAGGACGGGATTTTGCGACGGCACGGAATGCTCTGGATGATGGCTCTGCTGGCGACGTGCCGTCTGTCGCTCGGCGTCGCACTCGCTCGTGAAGTGACCGTCGAAACACGCTTCGACGATGCCGCCGCGTATCCTCCCCTGCGGTTAATCGACGAACGATTAGAAAATCCATCTTTCGACCACGACGGATTCGAACCGTTTCGAGACGTGCGAGAGGTTCCTGTTTTTGACGATGAGTCAGAGCACCAGTTCAGTGAATCGTTCGGGGTTCAAGTTCTGCCGAAAGGGTTGCTCTATCGGTCTTACATTGCTGGGGAAAAAGAACCACGCTTCAACGCCGTCTGGCTGAAAGAGAGGGGCAGGGGGCTCGTGTGGGAAACGCAGATGGGGGGCCGAATCGGATTGCTGGGCCGCAGCAATCATGACGAAGCGAATCCTCGAGCATGGCAATTCGATATGGAAGGAGGAGCGCAGGCTCGTGTCGATCCGCAACAGAACTCGGATCTCGAAGCCGTCGACTTTCGCTTTGGATTGCTCTTCACTCGAAGGAATGGCCCGAATGCTTACAAGGCCGGCTACTACCACCTCAGCTCGCACATCGGTGACGAATACTTGCTGCGGAATCCGGGATATCTCCGTCTGAATTATGTCCGTGACTCACTGATCTTTGGCATCACCCGCAACCTGAGCGACAACATGCAGCTCTACGGTGAAGTCGGCTACGCCGTCGGGTACGAGGGAGGGGCGGAACCCTTGGAATTGCAATACGGCTATCAATACACCCCGCTGCGAGCCTATGGACTGAAGGGCGCACCGTACTTTGGAATCAATGGCCACACGCGCCAGGATTTTCAATGGATCACCAGCGTCAACACCGTTGCCGGTTGGCAATGGCGAGGTGAAGAATCGAACCATCTCTTCCGAGTGGGCTTTCAGTACTACACCGGTCCTGCCTTGCAATGGCAATTCGCTGGCCGCAATGAAACGCTCTGCGGAGCCGGCATGTGGTTCGATTACTGAATTTCGTATCTTCCTTTTTAATCAGATTTGGAAACAGGTTGCCATGACGATTGCTTTGACTGTTTGCTTGATGAAATGGCTGCGTCGCGCGGCCGATATCGTCCCGGCACGATCCGCAGAATTTGTGGATCAGAGGATTTTCGACCTTCATCATTCGAAGTTTGTTGCGTATCCTGTCCGCACCCGGGGGCGATTGGATTCGACTGGGTCACCATAGACGATGGTGGCGTGCCGTGGTTGATCAGCAGGCCACGTAAAAAGCCGATCACACAATAATTGCCAACCGGCAATTCTCCTTGGCAGCCTAGTGCTGCTGCGGACTTAGGAATCCCCGTCTGAGGAGTCCGAAAAGTCCGTCGCAAAATCAGACTGGTGTCCGCTCAGCGCCGACTACAGCGGACATAAGACAACGTGGTTAGCTGGCCAAAGACAAGCCTCGTTCGCTGAGCTTGTTCCGGTGAGATCGATCAGCGAACTACGCACGTAGAGGCGATCGTTGCGGGATCACAGGACGGGGGTTCGATTCCCCCCGCCTCCATC